>ERZ1023826.1-NODE-1-length-373103-cov-47.364870_pt1 | contig 373103 bp, 339 predicted proteins | sample MGYA00380380_ERZ1023826 | MGnify/ENA primary metagenome ERZ1023826 (study PRJEB33179, sample SAMN07449068) | human gut metagenome | biome: Human-gut; feature: Human associated habitat; material: Faeces | host: Homo sapiens | place: India:Kasaragod | collected... | reverse complement strand
AACGCGAACATCGTGTTCGCGTTGCCCCTGCGGCTCAACCACTTTCCAAGAAAATTTCACAGTCACCGCCGCATCTACGTCCGGGGGAGCAGTCCTTTTCTGCTGGGTTATGAAAAACATTCCAATTATTTAGGCAGAGCATTTGAGAATACATGTGCGGAAATTAAAAACAAGAATCTAGTATATGCGAAAAATCAAGAAAGACATGCGGACAATTCAAAAACAAGAATTAGGTATGTGCAAAAAAGTAGGAAACACATGCAAACAGCTCCCCCTAACTGCGGGCTACTGTTTTTTGAAAAACTTCATGGGTCTATAGAAGATAAATTTCCCTGTAGGTACTTTTGGGGACGGGTAAAAAACAAAAACTAGACAATATGGGTCTATAGCGAAAAATTTGTTTTCTAGATACTCAATTTCTTCAAAATGAGTATCTCAGAGCCAGTTTTTTCCCTATAGACCCATATTCATCTTTTTATGCGTTATTTGCAGCAAATTTAGTATCTCACAACTCAGTTTTTCTGCATAGACCCAAAACACAGAACGCCCACGGTGGACGGAATGTCATGCCGCGATGTCTGTCGGAGGGTGTTGATATTTTCTTGAAAAGTGTTAAAAGACAGGGGGAAAGCGGACACGATGTCCGCGTCAGCCAAGCCATGTGTGCATGGCTTTTGGCGCACATGGATGGCGCGTGTAGGCGACCCCGTCATGATGAGAACCACTGTATCACTTTTCATTAGAAAATTCACACCCGGAGACGCGACATCAAGGCGTGATGTTCCGTTCGCCGTGGGCGTTCGTGGATTTGCTTAACTAACTCTCAATTCACAGCAGTTCCTTCAGCATCTGGTTGACGCTGGCGGGATCTGCCTTGCCTTTCATTGCCTTCATGGTCTGACCTACCAGGAAGCCGATGGCCTTCTCTTTGCCGTTATGGTAGTCCTCCACAGACTGCGGGTTCGCGGCAATGACTTCCTCCACGACTTTACGCAATGCGCCTTCGTCATTGACGGTCTTCAGTCCCTTCTCCTCCACATACTGTTCGGGATCTACATCTTCCTCAAACATCACCTGGAATACTTCTTTTGCTACAGAAGAGTTGATAACCTTGCCATCTACCAGCGCGATCAGCCTGCTCAGATGCTCCGGTGAGAAACGGATATCCTCCGGTTCCATCTCTTTTTCTTTTAACAGGCGCATAGTCTCCACCATCAGCCAGTTGGACACCTTCTTGGGCTGGCTTCCCAGTGCCACGGAAGCTTCGAAGATATCTGCCAGATGCTTGGAACCGGTGATGATATCGATATCATATTCCGGAATATCGTATTCTTCCTTGTAACGCTTCATCTTCTCGGTGCGGAATTCCGGCTGTCTGCTGCGGATGCTTTCCAGCCACTCATCACTGATATAGACCGGTACCAGATCAGGATCCGGGAAGTAACGATAATCCTGTGCATCCTCCTTGGAACGCATCGCATAGGAATATTCCTTGTTGTCATCCCAGCGTCTGGTCTCCTGAATGACCTCTTTGCCGGCCTCCAGCAGATCGATCTGTCGCTCCCGCTCCCCCTGAATGGCTCTGGCGATGGCCTTGAAGGAATTCAGGTTCTTCATCTCGGTACGGGTTCCGAACTTTTCCGCTCCCACTTCTCTCACGGACAGATTGACATCGGCACGCATGGAGCCTTCCTGAAGCTTACAGTCGGACGCTCCCAGATACTGGATCAGCAGACGTAATTTTTCCAGATAAGCAATGACTTCCTCTGCGCTGCGCATATCCGGCTCCGATACGATCTCGATCAGAGGCACGCCGGAACGGTTGTAGTCCACCAGTGTGCAATCTTCCCAGTCGTCATGCACCAGTTTACCGGCATCCTCCTCCATGTGGATCTCGTGGATACGCACCGGCTTTGTATAGGTGTTGCCGTCCTCTCCTGCCACCTCGATCTCCACCGAGCCATTCCTACAGATGGGTAGATACAGCTGGGAAATCTGATAGTTTTGAGGGTTATCGGGATAGAAATAATTTTTTCTGTCAAATTTACAATACTGTGTGATGGTACAATTCGTCGCAAGGCCTACTGCCACCGCATATTCTACCACCTGTTTATTCAGCACGGGAAGAGATCCCGGCATACCGGTACATACCGGACAGGTATGGGTATTGGGTCTGCCACCGAACGCTGTGGAACAGCCGCAGAATATTTTCGTCTTCGTGGCAAGCTCTACATGAACTTCCAGACCGATCACTGTTTCATATTGTTTTGCCATAATAAATACCTTTCCGTATCTGCATTGTTACTTTATATATGTGTATATTTTCCGTTGTTCTACTTCACGCTCTGCTCATAGGTATACGCTGCACGGATCAGTGTCTTCTCTTTGAAGCAGTCACCGATGAGCTGCATGCCGATAGGCAGGCCCTGGGAATCCGTACCGCAGGGAACGCTGATACCGGGCAATCCCGCCAGGTTGATGGAGATAGTGTAGATGTCTCCTAAATACATCTTGATGGGATCTGCCAGACTGCTGCCCAGCTTCGGTGCCGTGGTGGGTGCCACCGGTCCTAAGATCACATCATATTTTGCAAAAGCTTCATCAAAAGCTTTTTTGATCAGCGCTTTTACACGGAGTGCCTTCAGGTAATAAGCATCATAATAACCGGAGCTTAATACAAAGGATCCCAGCATGATACGACGTTTTACCTCGGGGCCAAAGCCCTGAGAACGGCTTCTCTTGTACATGGTGTGCAGATCCTCCGCATCCTGGGCACGGTAGCCATATTTTACGCCATCGAAACGCTCGAGATTGGAACTTGCCTCTGCAGCCGCGATCGTATAATAAGTGGGGATCGCATAGTCTACCAGACTTAAGTCGAACTCCTCCACTTCTGCCCCCTGTGCTTTCAATACTTCCGCTGCTGCCAGTACCGCATCCCTGACCTCGGGATCCAGCCCTTCTCCGAAATAGTCTCTGGGAATACCGATCTTCATTCCTTTCACATCCGCTACCAGCGCAGAGGTAAAATCCGTATCCTCCCGCTTCATGGAAGTGGAGTCTTTGGGATCGTGGGAAGTGATCGTCTCCAGCACCGTGGCACAGTCTGTCACATCCTTGGTCAGCGGTCCGATCTGATCCAGAGAGGAACCATAAGCGATCAGTCCGTAACGGGATACCGTTCCATAGGTGGGTTTCATACCGACCACCCCGCAATAGGATGCGGGCTGTCTGATGGAGCCGCCGGTGTCTGAGCCCAGTGCCGCAAAACATTCCTGCGCTGCTACTGCCGCCGCGGAACCGCCGGAAGAACCTCCGGGAACATGCTCCGGGTTTCTCGGATTTCTCGTCACACCGTAATAGGAAGTCTCTGTGGTACTTCCCATAGCGAACTCATCCATGTTGGTCTTACCCAGGATGACTGCACCGGCTTTTTCCAGATTCAGCACTGCCTCTGCGCTGAAGGTCGGAATAAAATTCTCTAAAATTTTAGAAGAGCAGGTGGTCAGTGTTCCCTCGGTACACATATTATCTTTGATAGCGAAAGGAACACCGGCCAGGGGACCGGTCAATTCTCCCGCTTCGATTTTCTTTTGTACTTCCGCTGCCTGCTGTAATGCTTTGTCCCGTTCTACGGTCACATAGCAGTGGTAGGTATCCTCACCGGCTGCGATCTCATCCAGAACGGCCTGCGTCGCTTCCACCGCCGTAGTCTTACCTTCCCGGATCGCCTTCGCCAGCTCTACTGCTGTCAGGGATAAAATATCCATATCCATTCTCCTTTTCAACACCTCAGTCCAAAGTCGAAGACCTTCGATTTTCAATCAAAAGTCGAGGCTTTTTGATCCTAATCAAAAATCCAAGGCTTTTGACATTAGTCAAAAGTCTTTGGTACCACAAACATGTTGTCCTTCTCGCCGGGTGCATTGGCCAGTGTCTGTTCACTCTCATCCCCATTGGTCACCACATCCTCACGGAAGACATTCTGAACCGGGAATACATGGGACATAGGTTCCACACCGGTAGTATCCAGTTCGCCTAGTTTGTCGATATAGTCCAGCATTCTGCCCATATCCTTTTTCGCTGCTTCCTTCTCCTCTTCAGAGAGCTCCAGCTTCGCCAGAATGCCTACATACTCTATGGTCTCGTCACTGATCACGTTCGCCATACTAATCTCCATTCCTTTCCATTCCTGTCTGCTTACAGGTACTTTCCCACGAAACTCATAGTACCCTGTACAGCCACAAATTTACACGTACCCTCCGAGCTTCTTCACGAAAAAGTCTCTGCTCTGAGTGATCAGAAGTTCTTTCCGCACTAATCTCTCACTTTAATGTGTACCTCACGCAGCTGCTGCTCCGTCACTTCGCCGGGAGCCCCGCACATCAGATCCTGTGCATTGCCGTTCATGGGGAAAGCGATCACCTCACGGATGTTATCCTCGTTCCGAAGCAGCATGATCATACGATCCACGCCGGGAGCCATTCCCGCATGAGGGGGTGCTCCGAACTGGAACGCCTGATACAGTGCTCCAAACTTGGTCTTTAATGTCTCTTCGTCATAACCTGCGATGGCGAAAGCTTTTTTCATGATCTCGATGTCATGGTTACGTACTGCGCCGGAGGACAGTTCCACGCCGTTGCATACGATGTCGTACTGATAAGCCAGGATCTCCAGCGGATCCATGGTATTCAATGCTTCCAGGCCGCCCTGGGGCATAGAGAACGGATTGTGGGTGAATCCGATCTGCTTCGTCTCGGGATCCAGCTCAAACATCGGGAAATCGTTCACATAGCAGAAACGGTAAGCATCCTTCTCGATCAGATCCAGCTTCTCGCCCAGCTCGGTACGGATATGACCTGCATAGTAGTTCGCCTTATCCTCTTTGTCCGCAATGAAGAAGATGGTATCTCCGGCAGAAAGTCCTGCCATTTCTGCCAGTTCTCCCTTCATCTCTTCGGGGATAAATTTATCGATGGGGCCCTTGTAGCTCATATCCTCTGCCACTTCGAGATAACCAAGTCCACCCATACCAAGAGAAGTCGCAAAGCTTAACAGCTTCTCATGGAAGCCTTTGGACATCTCCGCATGTACTTTGATGGCACGGACGGTTCTGCCGATAAAAGGTTTAAACGTACATCTCTGGAAAAACTCCGTCACATCCATAATTCTCAAAGGATTGCGCAGATCCGGCTTGTCACAGCCGAACTCCAGCATTGCCTGTTTGTAACTGATGATGGGGAACGGTGTCTCGGTGATCCTGCTGCCTTCGGGAGCAAACTTTACAAAGGTATCATGCAATACTTCCTCGCCTACCTTGAAGACATCCTCCTGAGTCACGAAGCTCATCTCGAAATCCAGCTGATAGAACTCTCCGGGAGATCTGTCTGCTCTGGCATCCTCGTCGCGGAAGCAGGGAGCGATCTGGAAATACTTATCGAAGCCGGAAGCCATGAGCAGCTGCTTATACTGCTGGGGTGCCTGGGGCAGCGCATAGAATTTTCCTTTAAATTTTCTGCTGGGAACAATATAGTCTCTGGCGCCCTCGGGAGAAGAAGCACACAGGATCGGGGTCTGGATCTCCAAAAATCCCATGTCTGTCATCTTCTGGCGCAGATAACTGATCACCTTGGAACGAAATACAATGTTGTCCTTTACTTTTGCATTTCTAAGGTCAAGATAACGATATTTTAATCTCACATCTTCCCGGATCTCTTTAGACGTCTGGATCTCGAAAGGAAGCTGTTTATATACTCTTCCCAACACATCGATCTTGTGTGCTTCCAGTTCGATGGTGCCGGAAGGAATCTTCGGGTTGTAGGTCTCTTCGTCTCTGTGCTCCATGAGACCGGTTATGGACAGGCACATTTCTTTGGTGATGCCCTTTAAAAGCTCCGGCTTACGGATGACCACCTGTAATACACCGTACATATCCCGCAGATCGATAAAGGATACGCCGCCGTGGTCACGGATGTTCTCCACCCAGCCTGCCACCTGCAAAGTCTGTCCGATCTGCTGTTCACTGATCTCTTTCATTGTTAAATCTCTGTACATATCGCACCTCCTGTTATATAGTGTCCCGAATGTGCGCTCCCTGTACAGCTTATTTTTGAATACAAAAAGCCCCGGGACATGTTAAAACATATCCCGGGACGAATCATCTAATCCGTGGTACCACCCGAATTGACAGGCGCCTTTGCCTATCCACTCTTGTCACTTAACGCGTGCAACGTGTCATCCTAGCTGCATGTGATATTCTGCAGTTCAGATCACCTGCTCCGGAGTGTTCCCTTCGCCAGCTTCCGCAAACAGCGCTCTCAGTCGGTGACGCTGTATTCCTGTCGTTTCCCTTGGCAAGAGTCTCTTTCATAGCATTTACAAAACAGTTTTTCAACTTAGGTTTATAATATGCGCACGAAAGAAATCTGTCAAGAACTTTTTTATTGTAACAGTTCAGCCATGGACATATCCGAGCGTAAAAATCATGCTTGCATGATTTTTCGGACGAATATGTTCATGAGATAAGCGCCGATTTATGAGCAAAGGTAGTCACGTAGTGACGCAAAAGCGTGTTAACGCGACTTTGCGAATGGTGCAGGCTGAACAGGATGTTAGTCACATGCATTCTTGAACTGATTCCAGATCTCCGCATGCAGATCCTCTGCCTCCTGGGAGATATTCTGCACGATCTCGCCCTCCGCAGCATCTTCCGGCAATACGATCAATTTCTTCATATCGTCAGAAATGTACTCTTCCGCGGCTTTATTTGTGCAGTAATAGCCGATATATTCAAAGCATTTCGCCGCATTTTCCGGTTGGTTGATATAATCTAAAAATGCATATGCCGCATCTGCATTGGGTGCCTTCGCAGGAACAAACCCTGCCATGATACCGAATCCGAGACCTTCCTTCGGATATACTACCTCCAGGTCCGGTCTGGCCTGCAGTGCCGTGGACACCTGGGAAGTGTACAGAAATGCCGCTGCGACTTCCCCGCTGATCAGATAATCCTGCGTATTATTATCATTGATCACACGGATGTTGGGAGCCAGTGTCAGCAGTTTATCTCCCGCTGCCCGGATCACATCCAGATCCTCTGTGTTAAAGGATTCTCCCATGGTCTTTAGGGTAATTCCATCAATGACACGGTAATTTGCAGTCAGTGCCACATTGTTTTCCAATTCCGGATTCCACAGATCTTCATATCCCGTAATCTTCACATCCGTCAGTCCCGGATCGTATACGATCAGAGGAATGCCCGCTCCGTAGGGCACAGTGTATTCATTCTGCGGATCATAGAACTGTGACATAAACACCGGATTCAGATTATCATAGCTGCTGATCCTGGATGCATCCAGCTTCTGCACCAGTCCCTCCTGTATCGCAAGTTCGATGATATAATCATCCGCAATGACCAGATCGTAATCACCGCCCTTGGTCTCCTCCAGCTTTGCCAGCATGTCTTCATCATAATCAAAGTTGGAATAATTGATCCGGATACCGGTCTCTTTTTCAAAACCGTCCAGGATCTCCTGAGGGAACATGCCATCCCAGGTATAGAGATTCAGTTCTCCCTTATCTTCTTTCCCGCCTGCGCCACAGCCGGTAAACAGCATGACCAGCATGGTCGCTGCCAACAGCATTGCCAGTTTTTTCTTCATAATCTCCTCCTTCGATGCAGATTTTCTGCATCCGCTTCTATTTTCCCATGATGATTATGGGAATACACTCCCGCCAGACACAACAATATCACAAGCAGCATGACTGTTGCAAGTGCGTTGATCTCCGGTGTCACACCGGTCTTCAATTTCGTATAAATCTTTACCGGCAGAGTATTGACCTTCGGTCCGGTGACAAATATGCTGATCACCACATCATCAAAAGACATGGCAAATGCCAGCAGTACCCCTGACAGGATCGCCGGCAGGATCTGCGGAAGTATCACGTCCCGGAATACCTGCCATTCCGACGCTCCCAGGTCCAAGGCCGCTTCTTCCAGGGAATGGTCCATTCCCACCAGCCTCGCCCTTACCATCGTAAAAATATACGGCACGCAAAATGTAGTATGGGCGATCACCAGCGTGACCATACCGAAGGGCAGACCCATCAGGGAAAATACGGACAAAAATACCATACCCAGAATGATCTCCGGGATCATGATCGGCAGGGTAGACACATAAGCCACAGCCTCATTCAGTTTTCTCTTCCTGCGGCTCATCCCCAGTGCCCCCGAGGTACCGATCAGCACAGCGAAGGTACAACTGAGCACCGCCAGGATCAGGCTGTTAATCAGCGCTTCTCCCAGATCTCTGTCCCGGAATAATTCCCGGTACCACTTCAGGGAAAATCCCTCCCAGACAGAGGTCAGTTTGGAGGCATTAAAAGAATACACCACTGTTAACAAGATCGGAATATAGGTCAGGATCGTGATCACAGCCACATAAATAAAGGGCCATTTTTTCTTCTTCATACTTACAGCATCCCTTCTAACTGCGAGGTTCCGGTAATCTTACGATACAGGCGGATCATCACGGAAGTCAGTACCATCAATACAGCTGACAGTGCCGCCGCAAAAGGCTGGTTACGCCCCTTGGTGATCTGCTCCTGGATCACACTTCCCACCAGAACGATCTTATTGCCTCCCAGAATATCCGCGATGAAGAACAGACCCATGGATGGGATAAAAGAAAGAACCACTCCGGACAAAAGTCCAGGCAGGGTCAGCCGGAAGCTGACTGTCCAAAACGCTTTCCATGAGGATGCTCCCAGATCCCTGGAGGCTTCCACCAGAGAATGATCCAGTTTCTCCGCACTGGAATACACTGCCAGGATCATAAAAGGCAGCAGAGCATATACCATGCCCACTACGACTGCCGGATAAGTGTAGAGCAGCTTTAACGGCTGATCCGTCAGATGCAGTCCCATCAAAATCTTATCCAGTACGCCGTTACTGCGGAACACGATGATCCAGCCATACAGGCGGATCAGCCCACTGGTCCAGAACGGGATCATGATAAGCAGCAACATTCTGCGCTTCCATACTGCATTCATCTGTGCCATAAAATACCCATAAGGGTAGCCGATCAGCGCCACGAGCAGTGTGGACGTGAATGCCAGCTTCAGAGATTGCAGAAAAGTATTCAGATACAACGGTTCCAATATGCGTTTGTAATTATCCAGTGTAAATGTAAAATCCACACCCCAGACCTGCGCACGCCGTAAAAAGCTCAGCAGGAACATATACAGGATCGGCAGCGCTACGAACAGCACAGTGAACACATACATGGGTATGAGCAGTCCTATATTCCCGGCATCCCGCCTGCCGCTACTTTTTTTCGTCTTCATCATTGTCTATTACCTTCACAGCATTTTTCGCATCCCAGCCGATCTTTACCGTCTGTCCCGGCTGCAGATCATGATCGATCCCATAGCGGCTGGCTGTCAGAAGCTGTCCGTCAGGCAAGCGGAACAGGATCCGCAGTTGTCCGCCGGCAAAGCTTTTTTCCACCACGGACGCCTCATGGACACAGCCCTCTTCCCCATTCATCAGAATGTTCTCCGTACGGATCGCCAGCGTCTCGGATCCCAGATGCAGAATATTCGCATTGCCCACAAAATCCGCCACATAGCTGGTCCTGGGCTGATAGTATACCTCATTCGGAGTCCCCAACTGTTCCAGTACCCCTTCGTGCATGACACCGATGCGGTCCGACATATTAATGGCTTCTTCCTGATCATGGGTAATATAAATAAACGTGATACCCAGCTGTTTCTGCAGCCGCTTCAGTTCCAGCTGCATCTGCCTGCGCAGTTTCAGATCCAGTGCACCCAGCGGCTCATCTAACAGCAATACTTTCGGTTCGTTGATCACAGCTCTTGCGATGGCAATCCGCTGCCTCTGGCCACCGGACAGCTGATCCGGCATACGTTTTCCGTATTCTTCCAGCTGTACCAGCCGCAGGGCCTGCTTCACCCGCTCTGCGATCTCTGCTTTCGGCACTTTACGGATCTTCAGTCCGTATCCTACATTATCCGCCACATTCATATGCGGGAACAATGCGTAATTTTGGAAAACCGTATTCACGTCCCGCTTATTGGGTTCCCAGTCCGTAATGTCTCTTCCCTCCAGGATCACACTTCCGGAATCCGGCAGCTCCAGTCCCGCAATGATCCGGAGTGTGGTGGTCTTGCCGCATCCGGAGGCTCCTAACAGCGTAATAAACTCGCCCTGTGCCACCTCCAGGTCCACTCCCTTTAATACTTCCGTATGATCAAAAGATTTCCGGATCTGCTGCAGTTTCAATATACTTTCGCCCATACTCCGGCTCCTTCCTTATTCCATCTATCTTAATCTATCTAATCTGTGCAGACTGTTCCGCCTGTCCTTATCTGATCCATCCCCAGCATAATCCCAGGAATTCCGCAAGATAATACATGCCCCTCAGCCATACCAGCATCGCACAGCTGTAATACATCCAGGCATTTTCCTTCTGCCTGTCCACCGCTTTTCCCGCCAGAGACAATATCACGCAGAGCAACAGCGCCATTGTTCCAAAGCTTGCTCTGTCCGGATAATGGGGCGACAATATCATTGCTCCCCACGACAGCAGTGCTCCCAGCAAAAGCAGTCCGTTATCTCTTCCTATTTTTTCTTTTAAAATCCCCTTGCATATCACAAGGACAACCGCCGTAAGCAGCAGCGTGGGAAACAGATATTCCAATGCTCCTCTTGCCTCGCTGTAGCAGCGCAGATAGAGGTTCCACAGTATTCCCCGGGTGCTCTCCGCTGTCTCCCCGCCGCGGACAAAATTCCCCGGTGCCACGATCATCAGAATGCTTCCCGCGAGGCAGCTGATATTTCCCAGATACATCCATACCGGAATCTTTTTTTGTTCTCTGCGGCGGAGTAGCATTACCACCAGGCTTAAGATCCAGACCGTCGGCCCCATATTTTCATTGCTCCAGCCCGCGATCAGTCCCAGCGGAAGGATCCAGACTGTGATCCCCCACAGGTTCTTCTCCTCATATTTCAGATAGCAGAGCAGAAACGCCAGGATAAATCCTGTCATGTACAGATAATTCGCTGCACCCGCTTCCCAGAACATGCTCATTTTCCAGTTGGCATTCAGTCCAAACAGCATTCCCAGTGCCGCAAAATAATAAGGCATACGAACTCTGCCGGCAGCCTGGCAGATCAGCCACGCCAGTACAAACGTCATTGCCGTGTTCAGAATATCCGCCCAGCTCTCACCGGTTAACAGGATCATCTGCAGCAGCGCGTGAGCCATGCTTCTGCCGCCCCAGTTAAAATAATGCCATATCTGCGCATGGACAATATCCCCGAGATTGCGGATCGGTGTATCCGCATACAACAACGTGGAATACCATTCATCGTCCATCATAAAATCAATCTCATAATTGACCCGCCATACAATGATCCCTGTCAGCAGGATCAGTGCAAGACTGCTCCATTGTATGATCTTTTTCTGTTTTTCCCGCATGTTTTCCCTGCTCCTTTTATGGCAAAAAGCGGCTGCTTCTCTCTAAGCAGCCGCACATAATAGTTTAACAGTTCTTTTCTCGTCCGTCAAACCATTTATCACCATATCTGTTTTTATTTGTCCGGAGCAAAGTCCAGTTCAACAACCCTGTCATTCACCTGTGTAAAGCTGCCTCCGTCCATATTTTTACGTACAAAGGGAACACCCCTGCGCACATAGTATACATTGTCCTGAAGCAGGGCATCCGGATTCTCTGACGGGCTGATCGTACCACCGAGATCATCATAGCTGATATTATCGCGGAAGGTATTATGGATCGCCTCCTGCAGACAGAACATCACACATCCGCCCTCATTCTGCCTGCTGTAATTAGATTCATACACCGTTCCGTCCCCGGAATCCGCATCATATGCCATGCCGTCCTGATTGAGTCTGGTGTCTGTGACTTCATTATAGCGAAACAGGGCGTCCTTGCATTTCCAGGGCCAGATCCCGGCTGCCACTTTTCCCATCCGGTCGCCCGGCTCGCAATAGATCCTGTCATTGATCTCGCAGGCCACAGAATCTGCCATATTATGCTCCACCAGAGGACGCAGGGCATACATCGGCGTGATCCCATCTCCACCGGCCTCTTTTACATAATTATTCCGTATCTGCATATTTTCATGCCCATAGTTCAGAAAAACGGCTTCCTTAAGCTCTGCTCCCCGGAACTTATCATGAGCATAGGTATAGCCCGCTGCAATTCCCCAGCGGCTGACCCGGTGTACGAAGCATCCTTCAATAACGATATCCCGATACCGCGCCACACCCGTCCGCTCCTCACATTCCGGACGGAGCGCTGTCATATAGATCCCACCGTTGTTCATGTGCTTGTCGTAGACATTCCCATGGACATCATGGATCCACAGATTCCTAAGCGTGATGCCGTCCCGCACCCCTTTGTCCTTAGCCACCACAGCCACACCGGTACGGTTCATTTTCTCACCCAGGCTATAGCGCTCTCCCGGGATCATGCTGCCTTCATTCGTGATCTCCAGATCCTCGACCACAATATGCTCTGCATCGTACAAAAGCACTGCGGAAGATACATAGCCGTGATACACATGCGTAGGCGAATCCAGCGGAGTCCCATAATCCTGGTACCAGATCCCCTGTCCGCAGGCATCAATCCGCGGCGGTGCATCTGCTGTGCCGTATGCTCCGATCACGATCGGTGCCTCTTTCGTACCGCTGTCTGTCACATGCAGATATTGTCCGTAAAACACACTGCCCCGCTCCAGCAGGACACGGTCTCCCGGCTGCAGGCTTCTTCGATGAATGGCAGACAGACTGGCAAACGCCGTACTGCACGTCCGTCCGTCATTTTCATCACTGCCTGTTCTCTGACTCACATAATATGTCGCGGATAAGCTTGTCATATGCATCCTCCCGTAACCGTTTCTCAATGATCTGTGACACCTCCTCATAGGTAAAATGATCCCCATGATAGCGTCCGAACAGATCTCTGTTCTGTTCGTAAAAGTCCCGCTTCTCCTGCTCTGTGAAATCCGGGCAGAAGCCGCCTTCCCGGACCTTCTCACACGGCTGTACAAAATCCAGCTTCAGGCGGGTCAGCTCATATTGCAGATACGCCGGTGCGGAAAAATAATGCGGTCCGTAAAACCGCTGTCCTTCCTGTTCCATTCTCCGCAGCTCTTCGTTGTGCTTCTTACGTCTGGCCTCCAGGCCCTCCATGGAGGGATCCTCGATCAGGCCCATTCTATGCGCCAAAAGGAAGGCTCCCTGAGCCTTCCTGATATGCGCCTGTGTCATAGTTTCCTGTTTTGGCATTTTCTGTTGCATTATTTCACTGCTCCCGTAATTCCATTTGCAAAGCTCTTCTGTAAACACAGGAAGATGATCGCTGTAGGAAGTGTACAGATCAATACTCCCAGCATCAGCATACCATAATCCACACTGTATCCACTCTTCAGATTGGCTACTAACATCGGCATGGTGATCGCCTTGCTGTCCTGTAAAATGATCGTCGGCCACAGATAATTGTTCCACGCATTCATAAATGTAACCGTCATCGCCGCTCCATAGGTAGATTTCATCACCGGAATGAACATCCGGAAGAAAATCTGTATTTCGCTCAGACCTTCCAGTCTGGCAGCCTCGATAATATCATGAGGGAAAGAACGTGCCGCCTGTCTGAAAAGCATGATCATAAACGGTGTCGAGATGGATGGCAGTGCCAGTGCGATCCAGGTGTTTACCAGCTTCCAGGAGGTAAACATCTTGAACAGGGGGATCATGATCGCTACGAACGGAAGCATCATTGCCAGCAGCAGAATACTCATCAGAAGATCCTTGCCCTTATCATGATAGATCTCAAATCCATAACCGGCAATGGAACAGATCAGCAGTGTCACAACCGTGATCACGATCGCATTGCGGAAGGAGTTAAACATCGCAAGTCCCAGATTCTGCATGTCGACCAGGGTCTTGAAATTCTCGATCAGATAGGTACCCGGGATCAGCCGTCCTCTTACCACATCAATACTCTGGTTGGTCGCACCGCACAGCATATAATACAGCGGAAATGCCGACAGAAAACTTGCTATCACTAAGATCGCGTAGGAAATTATTTGTTTGAATTTAGTCACGTTTGTCACCCACCTTCATCTGAATTGCAGACAGAACCGCTACCATCACAAGTATGCATACAGACAACGCTGCCGCATAATTAAATTTCGGTGTCTCCACAAAGGAGATATTGTAGATGTAATGCGCCAATGTCATTGTAGATTTTCCGGGACCGCCTGCTGTCAGGTTCATAGACTCATCGAACAGCTGCAGTGTTCCCGAAGTAGACATGATCGCCGTCATCAGAATGGTCGGCTTTAACAACGGTATCGTGATCTTCATAAACTGCTGGAACGGTGTCGCTCCGTCGATGTAGCTTGCCTCATACACAGAATAGTCGATATTCTGTAATCCTGCCAGATAGAATACCATATTATATCCGGTCCATCTCCAGATCAGTGCGATCACGATGACCCAGCGCGCCGGCCATGTGCTCTGGAACCAGTCCACTGAAGACAGTCCGATGGCCATCAGCACTCTGTTGACCACTCCATCCGGAGCAAACAATGACTTAAATATCATGGAATAAGATACCAGTGACGTTGCACACGGAAGAAAGATCAAAGTGCGGAAAATACCTTTCCCTTTTATCTTAGGATTATTCAGCAGCTGTGCCAGCATCAGTGCGAGCACAAGCATGATCGGTACCTGAATCACAAAATAAAAGAAGGTATTGAACAAGCATTGCTGGAATGTTTTATCCTTGAAGATCCTGGCATAATTCGCTACACCATTAAAGACTCCTCCTGTCTTCCGGAAAGAAAGAAGGATGGCCTGTGACATCGGATAGAAACAAAATACAAATATTAAAATCGATGCCGGGAGCAGGAATGCCCATCCAGTCAGATTATGCCTTTTTTCCAAACTTAATTTTGCTTTCTTCTTTTCCATGTTTCTCTCCTACAACAGTACCGGGAACGCACTGCTGCACCCCCGGTACTATCCAGTTTCCATACTCTGGTGATTATTCAGCGATATTAAACTCTACGGTATCCTGAGCGTTTTTGATCTCTGTATCGATATCGGCATTCTTCTGGACAACGTTGGTGATCGCATCTGTCAGTGCGCTTCTGATGTCAGAGTAGTATGCACCGTAGTCAATTCCGGGAACATGTCCGGCGAACTCTACGATATCCTTGTACACTGCCTGACCGCCGTAGAACTCATTGCCCTCATTATAGGTCTCAGACTGTGCTGCGGGCAGGTAACTTGCGATCGCTCCTGCATTTACCAGCAGATCATCGTATAAGTCTACATCCGCACCAAAGGTAGCGTTCAGGAAATCAAATGCCAGATCGGTATTTTTGCAGTTAGAAGATACTGCCCAGCTTGCACCACCGCAGTTAGCGTAGTTGGTTGCGCCTTCTACATCATCTAACTTAGGCATGTTTACGATTGCCCATTTGCCTGCCTGATCCTCTGCCGCCTGAATGGAGGACATGATCCAGCAGCCCTGGATAACGCCTGCAGCAGTACCCTTGTTCATGGAAGCAATGTACTGATCCCAGTCGGTATAATCAGCCATGATTCCTTCATCGATCAGCTGCTTGTAGGTCTCGATCGCTTTCTTCAGCGCCTTGTTGTCTACCAGGGATACTTTGCCATCTACCATAGGAGAAGCGCCTGCAGACTGTAACATTTCGATCACAATCTCAGAACCGCCGGAGCAGGTCAGCATGGGAACATCGTTTGCAGCCATTACCTTCTTAGACAGCTCCATGAACTCAGACCATGTGGTATCCTTGAAATCTTCTACCTTAAGGCCTGCTGCTTCTACCATATCGGAACGGATCGCCATGATGGTAGCACCATTATCAAAAGGAATACCATAATGTGTGCCATCTACAGTGGAGTCAGCCAGCTTACCCATAGAGAACTGGGAGAAATCAATTCCGCAGTCATCCAGTGCTGTGAAGATTCCGGGATAATTGGTTGCATTTTTGTGGAAGGAATAATCCTGCATCAGGAAGATATCAGGTAAAGTGCTGTAATCACCGGCTTCAGCCGCTGTGATCAGAGCTGTCTCGATATCGCTATATACCTTCTCCTGGATGTCTAACTTGAAGTTTGGATGATCCACCTGGTATGCCTTCTCTGCCTGCTTCATTGCATAGACATTGAAGTTAGGGTCCCAACACCATACAGTCAGTGTCTCGTCTTCTGCGGAAGCAGGTGTTTCTGCTGCTGCCTCTGTTTCCTTGGATGCCTCGCTGGATGCTGCGCTCTGCGCATCATTGCCGGCAGGCTTGCTGCCACATCCGGTCAGCATGGACATAGCCATTGCCGCTACTAAGAGCACGCTTAATACTTTCTTTTTCATCTTAAATAACCTCCTTATACTTGTAAAGTACTACCTTATAAAATATGAAACGCTTTTTGCCTTCCATAAGTTACCTGTCTTCCATATCGTCCACCCAACGCATTTCGCCGGGCTTCAGATCCAGCACATACGCACATTTTCCTTTGATATACAGCTCTGTGTGCTGTGCCTGTGCTGAGTTGTTGATCACTGCGATCTTGCCGGTCTTCTGGAATACCGTTACTTCGGTATCCACATTCGTTACATAGTAACGTTTCATCTCCTGTTCCATACCGGCTGCATAATAGATTGCCCGAAGCAGAAGTCTGCAGTTCTGGGGAGAATACGGAAGACCTGCAAAATATACACTGTGTCCTCTGCCATATTCATTGACCACCAGCTGGCTGTATTCCCCATCCATCGCGAGGATCTGATAATGTCCGCCCTGTGCATAGACGCGGCTGGTGCCCTCACCGAAATCCAAGGCTCCTTCAATATCCTCTAAGATAAAGTGATCGTCATTTTTCTCATTGTATTTGTCCGTGCTGAGAGAGAAGCACATCTCGCGGTCTACACCGAGCACATCGGACAATTGGAAATATCTTCCCTGATACTGATAAGCGGTAGGCTCACCCACACCGATGAAGCCGCCTCCCTGATCCACAAAGCGTCTGATATTGGTCAGGACCTTTTCGTCGATCCAATTCTCCGCGCCGCTGAATGCGGTGTACGCATCCCCGACATTAATGATGACCTTGATTTCCTCAGGGATGCCATTCCTGACATCATCAAAGGAAATGAACTCGACCTCAAAAGGCATTCCGCTTAAGCATTCCAGTACTCCCTCTGCAGAATAGGTTTCCCTGTGCCAGATCGCATGATGTACCTGATTGGACATCCACCTTCTCTGACTGCCCCAGCAGTTCAGGATCGCCACCTTGAAAGGTGCCACATAGGAAGCTGTCCCCTGCATATTTTCATGGATCTCTCTAAACTGTGTTACCACGTTTTGGATCTCATCAATGAAACCGGGCCAATTATTTGCCAGCTTCAGATAACCGCCGTATCCAATCCTGTCCAGGGGAGACCTGAGTAATGCACGCCTTGCTTTACGCCAGTTATCCCTTGCCTCTCCGATCGGGTCACCGCCCTCGCAGAACACATCTGGGAAAAAGTAAGGCAGCAGCCGTCCTTCGGTATAATCCACTCCCTTGATATCAGAGATCATTCGGAGTGTCACACCGCTTCCGACAGAGCCTACCACTGCATCCAGTCCGATGCCTGCGAAATATTTACCGTAGGGCTCTGTTCCGATCCAATGATCTCCAAGGAACATCATCGCTTCCTTGCCATAAGAATGTACAATGTCTACCAGCTCCTTCGCCAGCGCACATACCTCGATCTGCTGAAACTCTATGAAATCCAGGAACTGTCTGCTGGGAACGCGGAACATGCAGTTGTGATATCCCTGATCCACAATGTACTCCGGGCGGAATTTGTAGCCTGCCCATTTCTCAAACTGTTCCAGGATATAGGGGCTCACACTTGCGCTGTATCCGAACCACTCTACATATTTTTCACGCTTCTTGTCATCGAAGGTCAGTGTGAACTGATGGAAAAATGTAGTGAAGCGGACCACGTCGATATGAGGATTGTCCTCACACCATTTTCTCAGCTTGTCTTTCACATACTGTTTGGTCTTGGGCTGTCTCACATCGTAAGTCAGCTGATGCGGTGTATCCTTCCAGTCATTCGTGATGAAATTGTACATGTGCACCGGATCCCAGATCAGAAATGCCAGGAAGCTTACCGTATACTCATGATAGGGGATCGTACGGATCTCCACTTCACCGGATGCCTCATCAAATTCCCATGCATCCGTCGGCACTACCTCACCGGTCGTTCTGTCGATCACTTCCCACCAACGCTTCGGATCGTCCAGCGTGTTGACCTTAAGCTGCTCCGTATGGAAGCCTTCCATCAGACGGATGCGGAGTGTTTCCCCTCTGGCGGTGATGCGGTTGCTGATCAGGTATTCCTGCTGGATCTCCTCCGGATGCTTCATCGCCCACTCATTATCCTTTCTCGTGGTATAATAAGTCGCATATTTCTTCACCGGCTCTGACAAAAGTGCTTCCGGCATCTCGGTTCCGTCACAGTCTCTTAACGCGTCTGCGCCCAGAAGATTTTTTAACCGTATTGTTTCGTCAATGATGTCTGCATCGGTCGGCAGCGTCAGTCTTCCTGTCATCGCATTGTTTCCTCCCCATCGCTTTTGTACTATCTTGCAGCTGATGACTAAAGTATATCGGCTTCCGGACCTGATATCAATTTCTTTGTTGCTTGTTTTGTTATGTTTATTGCTATTTTGTTACTAAAATGGTGGATTTTTTGAAATGATTATGTATAATATGCTTATCAAGATCATACATATTTTTATTTTTTCGTCTTTTTTACGAATGTTTTTGTGAAATGTTGTTCTTTTTATATATTTAATATAAAAAATACGATAGATTTGAAAAAGTGCACAATAAAAATAAGATAAAGAAGGTATCTATTTATGAGTAATGAATTTATCAATATCGGCTCCGCAAACAGTTCTCCGGAACAGTTCCAGCTGCGTTACATCTCCATCTCCAAATACGAAGGTGACTGGCAGTCTCTTCCGCATACCCATCACTTTTCAGAACTGTTCTATGTCCTGCGGGGTGAGGGAGCCTTCTATATAGAGAATGAAAAGGTGCCTGTGAAGACGGACGATCTGGTCATCATCAACCCTTATGTAGAGCACACGGAGAAAACCCTTCCCAACGATCCCATGGAATATATCGTATTCGGTGTGGAAGGGCTCGCATTTTCCTTTTCCGGTGCGGGGCAGGACAACCCGAAGGGCTACAGCTTCTACAGCTACGGATCTGATAAAAAACAGTTCATCAACTTTGCCCAGCTGATGATGCAGGAATTCCGCGACAAGCTTCCCGGTTTTGAACAGGTATGTCACGGACTGCTTCAGGTGCTCCTGGTATATATTTCCCGGAAGCAGAACCTGTCTGTCATCTCCGACTCCTCCTTCCAATTATCCAAGGAATGTGCTCTGGCGAAACGCTATATCGACTCCAATTATTCCCAGAACATTACTTTGGATTCCCTGGCGGAGATCACGCATATCAACAAATTCTATTTGGCACACTCCTTTACCGAATGTGTCGGACAGTCTCCGATCAATTACCTGACAGACCGGAGGCTGGAAGCCTGTAAAGAGCTTCTGGTATCCTCCAATCTGTCGGTAGCGCAGGTAGCCACCAGTGTCGGTTTTTCTTCGCAGTCTTATTTCTCACAGATCTTCCATAAAAAGACCGGCATGACACCGCGCCAGTACCGGAGCCGGTATGCCCGGAAATAAAAATTTTTCTCCTACAGCCGGATCTTCTTCAGACGGTCCACTGCCTCTACGGTATTCTCGTAGCTTCCGAAAGCCGTCAGGCGGAAGTAATGCTCACCGCTTGGTCCGAATCCGGAACCGGGGGTACCTACCACGTTGACATTCTCTAACAGATAATCGAAGAACTCCCAGCTGGTCATGCCGTTCGGCGCCTTCAGCCAGATATAGGGAGCGTTCACACCGCCGGATACGGTAAATCCCGCTTCTTTTAAGCCGTTCAGGATATAATGTGCGTTGTTCATGTAATAAGCAACCTGCTCCTTCAGCTGTGCCTTACCTGCCGCAGAATATACGGCTTCACCGGCACGCTGTACGATGTAGGGTGCTCCGTTGTATTTGGTGCCGTGTCTTCTCGCCCACAGTGCATGGAGACTGACATCCCCGCTCTTTAAATCCTTGGGGATCACGGTGAAGCCCAGACGCACTCCGGTAAAGCCGGCATTTTTGGAGAAGGAACGGAACTCGATGGCACAGGTTCTGGCTCCTTCACATTCATAGATACTGTGAGGCACATCCGGCTCGGAAATATATGCTTCATAAGCCGCATCATACAGAATGACAGCACCTACCTTATTCGCATAGTCCACCCACTCCTGCAGCTGCGCTTTGGTAATGGTGGCACCGGTAGGGTTGTTGGGGAAGCATAAATAGATCAGATCCGGGGTCTCCTTCGGCAGCTCCGGTGCGAATCCGTTCTCTGCCAGACAGGGCATATAGATCACATCACTCCAGGTCTCGGACTTCGGATCGTAAGTGCCGGTTCTGCCTGCCATGACATTGGAATCCACGTATACCGGGTATACCGGATCACATACCGCGATCTTATTGTCCAGGCTGAAGATCTCCTGAATATTGCCACAGTCACATTTTGCTCCGTCGGATACAAAAATCTCGTCCGGTGCAATATCGCAGCCTCTTGCCTTATAATCATTTTCGGCGATCGCATTGCGCAGGAACTCATAGCCAAGGTCGGGAGCGTAACCATGAAAAGTCTCCGCTTTTCCCATCTCATCCACCGCACCGTGCAGTGCATCAATGATGGCAGGTGCCAGAGGCTGCGTCACATCTCCGATTCCCAGACGGATGATCTTCTTATCCGGGTGTGCTGCGGAATACGCACTTACCTTTTTACCGATGGTGGAAAATAAATAGCTTCCGGGAAGTTTTAAATAGTTGTCGTTTACTTTAAACATAGTACGTTCTCCTCTCTATTGTCCTTTTCTATATCAGTCGATGGAGTCCGGGTCGACTTCACCTTCAAATACGATCTTCGCAGGTCCTGTCATGTAGACCAGGTTCGCCTTCCGATCCCATCTGATGTGCAATTCACCGCCTAATAATTTAACCGTGATTTCATCGTCCGTCAAACCATTCAGCACGCACGCCACCGCCGTAGCGCAGCATCCGGTACCACAGGCCAGGGTCTCCCCGGTGCCTCTCTCCCAGACGCGCATGAATACATTTTTCCGGTCCAGGATCTCTACGAATTCCGTGTTCGTCCGGTTCGGGAAGCAGGAATGGTTCTCGAACTTCGGTCCGATCTTCTCAATGTCGAGATCCTTCACCCCGTTCATAAATACAATGGCATGGGGATTGCCCATGGAGACACAGGTCATACGGTATTCCTCGCCGTCCACCGTGATCGACGCATCCACTACAGCTGGCCCCACCGAGGTCTGCTGTGTCGCTTCCGCTATCACCGGTACCTCCATAGGTGCCAGGACCGGCTGTCCCATGTTCACCTGTACCAGTGTTACACACCCTCTGTCCGTGGCGGTCCTGCCCTCCACCGTGAGCTTTAAATATTTTATTTTACCGGCACTGACGATGGTAATGTCTTCCCGATCCGTCAGTCCCTTATCATAGACGTATTTTGCCACGCAGCGGATACCGTTGCCACACATCTCTGAGCGGCTGCCGTCCGCATTGTACATCTCCATCTCGAAATCCGCTTCTTCTGCCGGATTAATGAAGATCACGCCGTCTCCGCCGATGCCGAAATGCCTGTCACTTAACTTTCTTACGATCTCAGGCTTCTCCTGCGGTGAAAGCTTTTCCGTAAAGCCGTTGACATATACATAATCATTGCCACAGCCCTGCATTTTCGTAAATTTCATGTATTGCTGTTCCTCCTGTTGTTACTCTGTCATCATGGACAGCACCATCTGTGCCGTCTCCACCAGATTCGTCCCACTGTCCATACTGGTCTTCTGAAGATACCGGTGGGCTTCTTCTTCCGTCATATGATTTCTTGCCATCAAAAGCTCCTTGGCATCTTTGATCGCTTTTTCATCCGCTGCATTGCGGGTCTTCGGCTGCATGCGCCGTTTTCTTCTGCGGCGCTCCACACCTTCTACCATCAGGTTCACGGTATTGATCAGATCCTGCACCTTTAACGGCATGGAGAGGCATACGATGCCGTTGCCGTAGCATTCGCTGATCAGATTCTGGGATGCCATCAGCAGCATCTCAAAGCCCTCCGGCAGATCCTCATGCAGTTCTGTATATATCATATCCGCCAGCTTATAACTGCAGATCACGATTCCTTCATTCAGTCCGTCCGCCTGGCTGATCGCCTGGGTACCCGTAGTACAGATACCCGTGACCTGGAAGCCGCTGCGGACCAGGATACTTTTGACTCCCTTGGCTTCTTCCAGCTTCGGCAGCACGACAATAATGTTCGTCATTCGCCCACCTCCTTTCTTCTGTGTTTTTACTCTTTCATTACAAAAGAAAGGATTTTATCAATACTTATACAGATACTCCTGAATCTCCCATTCAGATACCTGGGAGCGGTACTCATGCCATTCCTTGCGCTTGGCATCGATGTATTTCCCGGCAATATGGTCGCCTAAGACATCCTGGATAAAGGTATCCTTCTCCAGTTCTTCCACTGCCTCCAGCAAAGTGCCCGGCAGCTGGTCGATGTTCAGCTCTTTCCGCTCTTTGGCGGTCAGTGCAAAAATGTTCGCATTGATGCTCTCGGGGGGCAGGATCTTCTCCCGGATGCCCTGTAAGCCGGCGCTTAAGCAGACTGCCAGCGTCAGATAAGGGTTTGCTGCGGAATCAGGGCTACGCAGCTCGATACGGGTACCCTCTCCGTCTGCGGTAGCCGGAATACGGATCAGGGGGCTGCGGTTCGTTGTGCTCCATGCGATATAGACCGGTGCCTCGAAGCCGGGTACCAGGCGCTTATAGGAATTCACCAGCGGATTCGTGATTGCTGCCATTCCCTTGATATGCTTCATGATACCACCGATGAAATAATAAGCTTCCTTACTCAGACCGTTAGGATCGGATGCATCCTGGAATATATTTTTCCCATCCTTTTGCAGGGACATATTGATGTGCATGCCGGAACCGTTGACGCCGAACTTCGGCTTCGGCATAAATGTTGCGTGCAGACCGTGGCGTCTTGCGATGGTACGCACTGCCATCTTGAACGTCATGATATTGTCCGCAGTATGTAACGCTTCATCGTATTTGAAATCGATCTCATGCTGCGCCGGAGCCATCTCATGATGGGATGCCTCTATGACGAATCCCATATCCTCCAGGTTCATGACGATGTCACGACGGGCATTCTCACCGAAATCTAACGGTCCGATGTCGAAATATCCGGCCTGTTCGTGGGTGCTGGTCGTAGGCATGGTATTTTCATCGGTATTGAACAGGAAAAATTCACATTCGGGACCTACCTCGAACGTATATCCCATATCCTCAGCCTGCTGTACCGCACGCTTCAGCACGTAACGGGGATCGCCCTCAAAAGGCTGACCGTTGGGGCGATAGACATCACAGATCATACGCGCCACCTTGCCCTGCTGGGGTCTCCAGGGGAAGATCTCCAGCGTAGACAGATCCGGATACAGATACATATCGGATTCCTCGATCCGGGCGAAGCCGTCGATGGCGGAGCCGTCGAACATGCATTTATTGTTCAGTACACGATCCAGCTGACTGGCTGTCACTGCAATATTTTTCAGATTGCCAAACAGATCCGTGAACTGCAGACGGATGAATTCCACATCCTCTTCTTCCACAAGACGGATGATATCTTCCTTGGTATAATTGTTCATCGTTACCCTCGTTTCTGCGCCGCCTGTCTGCTCCTTTTCCACGGGGCGGACGCATCCGTGAAAAATACTTACACTAACTATAGCAATGCCTGTTTTGTCTTGTCAATGCGAAGTTCTCCTCATTTACGGTACTACGTGGGAGGTCCTGCGCATACTATTTATAAAGATCATCCCATCATTCCAAGGAGACTTAAGAATGAGTGCAAATACAAAGATCGTCGTACTTCGCAGAAAAGAACTGCTCTATACCGGAATCTTCGCCGCGCTGGGGGTGTTGTTCATCATATTACTATTAATGCTGTTGCTGCCGGGCAAGGATACGGATGCCTCCTACGGGACACCGGATTCCCCTGACGATACTGCTGCTGCCGAAATGCCGGACAATGTGGCGGATGTCTCCACCGGGGCCGTTGCCGATACCGGCAATACATATATCCCCGGAATCTATACCACGGAGCTGATCCTCGGCAATGAGACCGTCAATGTGGAAGTCATCGTGAGCGACCACGCCATCACATCCGTCAGCCTCGCCGATCCAAGCGAAACACTTACTACCATGTATCCACTGCTCGAGTCCACCATGGAATCCCTGAATGACCAGCTCTGTGAGATGCAGGATCCGGAGCAGGTCACCTATTCCGCAGAGACCAGATATACTTCGCTGGTGCTTCTGGAAGCGGTGAAGGCATCCCTGGAGAAGGCAAAGCCTAAGGCTACGCCGGAAGCGACGGGCGCGCCGGATGCAACGAATGCACCGGCAGCCTCTCCGAATGTACCGAAAGCGGATATCAATCCGGCAGCATAAGGGACTCATGTGCCGTGCATAAAATTCAGTACTGACGTAAAAAAGGGTGCATGCCTCCCGGCATGCACCCCATTGTGCGTTTTATTGTAATATTTTGTTTGCAACACTGGGTTTATTTTATACTATTTGCGGTGGAGATGCAAGGGAAAATTACTTCTCTTTTTTCTCTTGCTTCTTTGCTCTTGCTGCTTTCAAAACATCAGCAAGATTATCGCCATTAAGCACTCCCGGATAATTTTCCTGAAATCCCACTAAAGTATCTTTATTTTCCTGCTCACTTTATACTCCAATATCCGCCTTTACTCGGGCCTTCATATTCGATTATTCCACTAGTCTTCAATTTATTTATTGAACGTTTAACCGTACTGAGTGAAACCTCTATCTGACTCGCCATTTCCTCTCGTGTTACATACTTATTCATTCGTATCAACTGCAAAATAGCATCCTCCACTGATGTCGCATTTTGGGGTTCATTTTGGGGTTCATTTTGGGGTTCACCTTGTTCCATTAAGAAATCCGGATGAATAGGTATCTCAACAGTAACTGCTCTTCTTTCATCATCCGTTTCAAATGTCGCTTTAGGAGAACCATTATCTCTAAGTTCCTCTTGTATAGTAGGAATTCCTGTAGATTTTCCTTCTGTCAAATCTAACTCCTTCAAAAATTCTCCCAATCGTTTGTTTCTATAATATCGAGATTTGAATCGTTCTCCCTCAGCAATTGTCTTTTGCGAGATTGAACGGTCAATACCTGGATAACTAATAATTCGAACACAATCTGGTTCAATCTCTATGATTATTGCCTGATAGGATTGATAATCACGATGATAAAAAGCATTGACCACAGCTTCCTCTAACGCCTGATACGGATAGCTGTACCGGCGAATGGCTTCCATCTGATAATCTACTTTCGTGACCTTTTCCTCAATCACCATGTCCTGTAGCTTTTCCATAGTTCTTTTAATCATTGTCGGCACAGAGCCTTTGATAACCGGCACTTCAATAAAATTATTTGGATTTTTAATGCTACCTTCCGGAAATTTTGTAATTTCAACCTGCGTATATGGAAAGAATTTGTCCAAATGCTCACAAAACATCATCAGTGCCGCATTAGATATACATAGCTGCTCCGGTGGTCCTACAAGAAGCTGCATGTCTCCAAGCACTTCCATAACACCACGTTTTCCAATCTGCTTTGCCAGCTTGCTTTTGGTTGTATTGAGATGGTCCGTTAACAACGCAACCGATATGTCTGACTCTGTAGCCTCAAAATTAGGCCTCGTGTCAAACGGTGCGTAGTTTGTCATATTAATTAATTCTCGTTCCTGCTCCGCATTTGCACGAACCGAGCTTGTCGCATACCGTATATAGTAATAATACTTTTTATCCTTCTTAGCAGTAACATGCTCTGGTGCCTTATACGGTCTTTGCACTCCAGGTGTCACCCACAATACAACAACATTTTTCCCATCAACTTGTTCAATGATCACACGTGGAAAATATGCCGGAATCATTGTATTATTATAACCCAAAAGTTCCTTTTGTATGGTATCCAACTCATATTCTTCCAAACCCTTTACCGGGCGAACTGCAACACCGTTTTTCTCCTCGACACCAATCAAAACATATCCGCCACCAACATTGTCAAAATCATTGGCAAATGCACAAATGCTATGATAAATATCATCCGGATTCCACGATGCTTTAAATTCGATCCTATCAGATTCCACTCTTCGCTTATTTAATAAATCTTCTATGCTAAGCTCCAATTCCATTTACTTCACCACTTTCATAATTTAGGACTGCCCATCTCTTTCTCAGCATTCTCTCGTTTAATCCGATAATCCGAAAGCACTTTCAGTATTTCCGGGTCAGTTACATTGGATTCATAATCTGAAAAATCATTACTTTCAATTATTGGCTTAATTTGTTTCATCATTAACCATAATTTATCGTAACAAATCAATTTGCTCCTCCCAATAAGACGAAAAACACCAAATTAATTCTACCACTTACCTTTTAGCAGTTTCAACAAAAGCTTTCGTTTTCCACTCAAAACACCTTCGTCGGAGTTTGCATTTGCGTGTGAGACTTCGGTGTTAATTATTTTACACTCGTATTCGTTTCAAAAATATCTATTAGAACCGGAAGCATTGCTTGCTGCTCTCTAACCTACGAAGATGCCGACAGCGGATATCAATCCTGCGGCGTAAGGGACTCAGGTACCGTGCATAAAATTCAGGGCTGACTCAAAAAAAGGCGCATGCCTCCCGGCATGCACCCCGTTGTGCGTTTTATTGTAATATTTTGTTTGCAACACTGGGGCTTTTTATACTATTTATGGGGGAGATGCAAGGGAAAATTATTTCTCTTTTTCTCTTTTATCAGCAGATATTTCGCACCTCATTTTCTACAATATTAAATCGTATAAATTCCGGTATCGCATTTGCAAGTGCCTTTTCTTTTATACGTTCATCTCCCGTCGCTGCATATGCCGCTTCAACACCTGCAGAAAAATATAATTTTTCAAGCTTCTGGGAGCGAATATCATTATAATTTGTACAAAGAGGTACATCGTTCATCCTGGACAAGTAATCAATCATAGCCAGCAGATACATAGCTTCTCTGCACCATCTGCGCTCATAAAGCTTTCTTACTTCATCCGTCTCAAGTGTTTCGATAATAAAATCTATATCACCCATATCCTTTACATGATGGCATGTATTACTTTTAAATGTTTCAAACGAACATCTATAATCTATATTATCTGCACTATTATTTTCCAATATTGCGTCTACCGTTACATTAAGCACCTTGGCGATTTTATGCAGAGTTCCTGCCGTGCATTTATCAAGGTCTGCTTTTCCACTACAGATATCAGTAATTGTTGTCATTGCAACTCCGCTTTCCTTGCTCAAACGATACTTCGACATTTTTTCTTTTTCAAGTAAATCATTAATTATCATCTGCTTCCCTCCTATTTATCAATATATCGGTCAGCCGAACTACTGTCAATAATATTATTTACAATTGCTATATCTGAGAATTCCTTTAACGATGCCAGTTCTCTTGCTCTGCCTATAAACATAGAAGCCACCTCCGCCTTCATTAAAATCATTTTTATTCATATTGATTTTAATAAAATGCTTCTGAATAAAATTCAACATGAACTCTTATGTTTTGCAATCTTTTTTTCTATTTTCTAAGTGCAAGGTTTTCCTTGCCATTTCCACATATATGTCCCATAATATTTTTATCAAAATGCAAAAAGTATTGCGTCTTACCACGGAGATTTTTCATGAACATTTTATTTTACGATATGGGAAGTTACACGTATCAGGATACGCTGTATTATCTGAAGCAGCTTGGTCATACCTGCAAAACGTTATATTACCACTTCCCCAATAAATTCCATGACGATTTTTTCTGTGACCGCTTTGAGAAGCAATTGCAATCCGATTCCTACGATGCCGTCATGAGCATTAACTTCTTCCCACTGGTCGCAGCGCTGTGCCATGCGCATCAGATTCCCTATCTGGCATGGTGCTATGACAGTCCGCTGGAAGAAAAATTGGAAGAGTACTTCTCCTACGATATGAATCGCATTTTCCTCTTCGACCGTATCGAAGCCGAGCATTATCAAAGCCTCGGATATTCCCGGGTGTATCACCTGCCCCTGGCCGTCAATACGGACCGGTTGGACAGACTGCATTTTTCCCCTGCACAGATGCAAAAGCACCGCTGTGATGTCTCCTTTATCGGCCATCTGTACGAATCTCCCCTGCAGGTACTTCTGTATTCTGCGGACGATTATATCAAAGGTTACATCGAGGGAATCCTCCAGGCTCAGCTGCGGGTATACGGGTATTATTTTATTGATGAATTGATCACGGACGAGCTGTTGGATTCCGTGAATCAGTCTTTCCGGAAAATAGGGCAGACTTCCCTGACCTTGAACCGCAGAGGATTATCCTTTGCCATCGCCTCAGAGATCACGAACCTGGAACGGTGTTTCCTGCTGGAGCAGATGGGCGAATTGTTCAACACCCACTTCTATACTACGAAACCGCATTCCCTCAGTGACCATGTCATCTCCCTGGGTCCGGTAAAATATATGGAAGAAATGCCCTGTGTCTTCCGCTACAGCAAGCTGAACCTGAACCCCACACTGAAAAGCATCCAGTCCGGTATTCCCCTGCGTGCCCTGGATATCATGGGAGCAAAAGGCGTGCTCCTGTCCAACTTCCAGCCGGAGCTCGTAGAATATTTTGAGGATGGTCAGGATCTCATCCTCTACAGCAGCATGGAAGAAGCTGTGGAGAAGGCTGCGTATTACCTGGAACATGACGATATCCGGGAACAGATTGCACAAAATGGGTATGAGAAGATAAAAGAATACTTCACCTATCCTGATCGTATTCAAAAAATGCTGGTGACTATTTAATAGTCCCAGCATTTTTATGTAATGTAATATTCTATGCCAAATGGCATTCCGCCAATACTTCCTCCACCGCAGATCTCATAGCAGCCTCCACAGTCTCCTCTGATCCCTGCAGTGATTTCAAATACGGAACATCCGGATAGTGTTCTCTTAAGTATGTCTCGTATTTCCTGTCTGTGCAGTAGAAAAACATAGAAAGACTCAGTTGCTTGGATAAGTATTTCTCGTTCTGCAGGTTCTCATGCAACAAAAAGTTCACGAACTTACTGTTGACCAAATTGTAGGAAATGCCGCCCATCAAAGTCGTCTGTTCAAACCCGACAAGATCAAACGTGATGATCAGGTCGAAGGGGTCCTTGGATAACAATTCATGGGGATAATCTTTTTCGGAATTGCATGTTACGAGTTGCACACTATAATCACTGCCAAATAAATTACAAAGCTTTTTTGTGCAATAGGTGATTGTGTTAGGTTTGATAATAAGTACTTTTAACATGATTTATGTATCCTATTTTATTCATTGACCTGTTGTAGCAACTGATTTAGTATCAAAGTCATCTTCGTTGCTCCACTATCGTTCAAATGGTCTGTGTCATTAAAATCTTCTTCATCAAAAAACGGATCTCCAAAACAGTCAACCAAATGAATTTCTTCATTCACCTGTTCCAATGCATCATAAAAATATTCTCTAAAATTCATATCAAAAAATGTTTGATAATAAATTGTCGCCGGAAACACTGTTAATATCAAATGCATCTTATGCTCAGACGCATACGCTGCAATCTCTTTCAGTGTTTTTATATTTTCTTGTAAAGTCTCCTCATAGCGAATGCTCTTATTATGGGATTCTGCTCGCTGTTTCCCATACTTCCATTTTTCTGTTTCTGATAAATCGTTCCAGTATTTGCTTTTATCCTCCCAAAGTTTTGTCTGAAAATAACATCTTTTTCTGTTTTCGTCATCAAAGTAACTATGTTGACCATATGAAGAATTATATAGTGATGTCACCAATTTTTGTACGTCAATGTAGTCACTTTCATCGAATGCATATCTATTGGCTGGATGGATAAAACAATTATGCCAATCATTTAAGATTGGAGCATATACACTCGAAATCCGTGTCAATTCTCCTATATTTTTAGTCCTTGATAAATCGGCAAACGCCGTATAATATCCACAACCTAATATCACATTTTTTATATGATTCGGTTTTGAACAAACCTTTTTTAGCAACTCAAATGCATAATACCAATCTTGTGATGACAAAGATAAATTTACCGCATTTTCCATCATTTCCTCATTAATTCCAAATCTTGCATAAGAGCTCCCTAAAATTAAAGTTTCTGCTTTTGAAGCTTCAACTATTTTATTGTTTAAATAAAAATAATCCCAATTATAAGTAAACATACGGTATGAATACTCCATCAGTTTACCTAGAAGTTCTTCATACACAATTGCGCTTTCTATGCCTGTCCTTTGTTGTACTTCCTTAGAAACAATCCATATTTTTCCTTTTGTTTTTGAGGGAATCTCATTCGTCAAAATCGGATAAACATCCTTATGTAAATATGGAATTATTTCTTTTGCAATTGTATCTCTATCCATTATATAAATTTTATTCATTAAAATCTCCCTGTATAGCGCTATCCCTATGCAGACTTTCTCTTATTATTTCATTTCCGGATAAATAATATTTAGTTCCATTGTTTTCCATATACCCAATGATGCAATCTCTACAAAATTATTCTTTTTATACAAATTAAGTGCAGCTTGATTTGTATAGCAAACATTCAATGCAACTTTCTTGCAGGCATAATGTCGTGCTAATTCTATAGATCTTTTCAAGAGTTCTGTTGCCACTCCACAATTTGTATAATTTTTCTTCACGGCAATTGATGAAATAAAAGCATTTTCTCTATTGCAATATATTGAACATGCCCCTATGTCCTCTCCCCCAAAGTCTGCGAATAATGTATGCGCATTGCGCGCAAGTTTATGAGAATATTCTTTTATATTTACTCTTTGACTCAATCTAGGGATCATACATTCATCAATATCATTTAAAAAGTCTCTTATTCTTTGAGTATATTGTTCTCCCTCACACCACTCATAAATCAACGCTTCCTTGCACATCTTCTTTTATTACCTCAAATATTTTTTCCGCCTGCATTTGTATTTGTGGAATTCGATGCTGTAATTGCATTTTTATTTGCTCAATATTTTTGTAGCAAGATAGTATTGTATTTTTTAATGACTCCCTATCTCCCGGAATACATACATATTCATCCATTCCAATTTGTGAAGAAAAACCGTACATTTTATCACTATATATAACATTTCTATCATATTCAATGTAAACCGTTGGAATGCATTGACTAGTCGCTGCAACTGATGCATGAACTCGTCCAGTAATCAGCATATCCATTTTTCCTATAAGGCTCTTTAAATCACATGGCAATAATGGTTCATCAACTAATGTAACATGCTGTTTATATTTTTCATTTTTCTGAACTAATAAGTCATAATATTGTTTTAAAATCATATAATCGCGTCCTGGCTTTAGTTTAAAATTGGGAGGCAACTCAAATCCATTTGTATGTGAAAAAATAATAATATCTGAATTCATATGATTTATAATATATTTCGCTATTTCTAAGAAAACAGTGTATTGACTGTTTTCTCTAGGCCACATGTCATATGGTCCTATAGGCATATTAAACCCACCAAATGTAATCCCTATTGCCTTCCTATTATTTTTGTGAGTATTTTCTATCTTTTCTGTCCATTCCGATTTATACGATTTATTTGCTTCAAATAAAAATGACGGGCATGGCGCCCATATAACATGTTCTGTAGGGAATCCCCATTTTTCCAAATTTTTTTTGGATAATTTTTCTCTAATTACTACTAATGAAAATGAGGAAAAAACACTTAATGCCAGCTCTCTCTCTTTAACTTTTTCGAAAGGTCCCGGTGTCACCGCATACAAAACCGTCTTGACCCCCAAGAGTTGAGCTGCTCGCATCTTTAAACACTCAACAAGGAACCTTTGATGTCCTACATGTTCTGCATTATCTCCCCACATATCTCCAGACACATCTAATATCAAATCGCATTGTAATACGAGCTCATCATATTTAGATAAATTTATTTTTTTCCCCTTTACATACTCTTCCGCTTTGGCAACATCTTCATATGCATTTTTCAAATCATTTTTATCATCCCAATTATAATATAGATCCATTGGCAAAATAACAATATTTTCTCGTTGGGCAAATTCTTGTGTCATTTGAAATGTTGTTAATATTTTATGTTGAGGAAAATATTTATGTAATAGTCGAAACAACGGCTCTATAATATAATAATTTCCCACATTTCCATACTGTAACCTTCCCCAATGTAATGTACATAAACCTGTTACCAATATTTTTTTCATTTTGCCCTCTCTTCATAATATATAATTACAGTTGCTGTGCCGGAATTACTCGTTCTACATCATTGCACAATCCAACACAATACGCACATGATGTACTGCTTTTCATCTCAATCATTTTCATAAGAAGATTTCGCTTTCCTTCAATTGAAATCGTCTCATCCATCAAAGGCACATACTCTCCTACTTTTTTAGGTATAATTCCTTGTTTCATTCTCCAGTATGAACGTGTACAACAATGAATTTCTCCATTTATTAATAACAAATATTTCCCCACTCTATGTAAACATTTTTGAGCATTTCTGTCTCTTTCCTCAATAGTTTTCCACTTTAAATCATGGTTTGTAAAATCTATCCAGCCATTATAATATAAATTGTCACCATTTAACTTTGATATTCTGTATGTTATATTTCGTTTATCTAATTCATTAGATATAGTAGTAATTTCCTTTGAAAGATTCTCTCCATAATCACTTAAAATAACCCTGGATTTATCTCTATGTTTTTCCAGAATATCTAATAATTCTGTAGGTATTTTTATTGTTGCATTAGTTACCATGTCTACAGAACCTCTTATTTTTTCATCGTACTTATGCACTTCTTCAATTATTTTACAAACATCTTTATTTAATAATGGCTCGCCTCCTGTAACAGTAAAATGTTCAACAGAATCAACCACTTCAAAATATTTTTCTAAATTTTTTTTAGCCTCTTCTATCTTTATGCTTCTAGGCTCTCTTTCATATGGGATATAAGCTAAACAATGTTTACACTTTAAATTGCAGTAGGTCGTTATATTCATTGTTGTTCTTTTAATATTCGTCTCCATTTCTATTATTCCTCCAATTTATAATTGTCAAGCATCTTATGAATAGTTTGTACATCGCAAAACATCATTACATCAATAATTGATAATGCAGGTATAAACTCTGTTCCTTTCTGCCTGTATGGAACAATCTCTGTTGACAGAAATTGTAACTCTATATTTTCATTTATATATTTTTCTCTACTAAAAAAACTTTTTCCCCCAGGTGGATTAACATAAGTATCATATCCTAATTGTTTGGTTATATATAATGCCCATTCATCAGGTCCATTTATTTGAGGCAAGGATATGTTCATCCTCGAAAAAATATCGCTTTCCACCTTAATCCCTAAGTACTCACATGTATTTATGATACTCTTAATTGCTAATTCACTTATTGATAAAGTTTGAATATTCAACGTAGATTGAACAAGTTCAAGTACTTCTAGATAGTGGGGAGCCCTCTTATAAATATTAAGTTGTCCTAATATCTTTTGCTTCCAATCTTCATTTTGGGAAATCAGCATTTTATTAATTGCCGTTTCACGTGGCATTTTCTGAACAGGAACGGTAAAAAATGTTGCATCACCATTTGCACCTATTATTCTATTCCTGTTGATCCACCCTTTCCGAATATACTGGGGCGTATCGAAAAAAATGAAGTGATCTGTATTTTTAATAAGTGAAAAATATCCTATATATGGGAAAAAATAGGGTTGCATTATCGCAATTTTCATAATGTAGCTTAAACTCCTATTGAAATGAATTTCTTATCTATTAAAAAACAGCTTTCCGATTCCTTTATTCAAAATATCCTTTGCAACATTTTGACGATCATAATGATATTTTTCCTTAAAACATTTTGATGTCTGATTATATATTTCATTAAAATAGCAAAAAGCTTCATATTGTACTGCAAAATTTTCACTATTTAGCATTAAAAAATATTTTTCACACATAATTTCTTCTTCTGTCTCAGCATTTGGATTCACCATCATATCATTAAATGCCTTTTTAAAAAAATCATTATCCATTTGCCTAATAATCCACAGCCAATTACATCCTGCTTCCAGCACATGTCTTATGTTGTTTTCTTTTGTAGATGCACTGGCATTCTCCGAAAATTTATTACGATACCGTCTCATTTCCACAAAAACTTTAGGTATAATATGAATTTGTGTTTCCTGAATAAATTGTACCCATTTAAAGAAATCCGGAAGTTGCCTGCAAGCCGCACCAAATCGAACATCCTCAAGGCCAAATTTTCTAATAGCGAGAAAAGAAGGGTTACATAATGCATTACCATGTTTCCAAAAATAATTCATCCATTGATAACTGTCTCTATTTCCTTTTATAAATATATCATCATCTATTTCATTTCTATTTTCATCAACATATTTACACCAAGTTAAACACACTCCACATTCCGGATGATTCTCCATATATTCTACCTGTAACGCAATTTTATCTGGTTCCCATATATCATCCGAATTCATTAGCGCAATATACTTACCTGTTGCCTGCTTTTTGATAGTATTGTATAAACCACCAGTGTTTTCTTTTGAATAATATTCATAAGCAAAATATTGAGAATACTTTTTCATTATTTCTGCCGAATTGTCTTTTGATCCATCATCTGCTACGATAAATTCAATATTTTTATATGATTGTCGTAATACACTTAGTATTGCCTCTTCTACAAACTGTTCATGATTGTAGCAAGACATAATAACGCTTACTAATGGTCCATTTTTCAACGGCTCTTGATTAATTCTGATTTTTTCAGCCATATTTAACAACGTTTCTCTGCTCTTTGTAAGTACATATAGCTTATAATTATCTGAAAAACCCTGTTGTTTAAATAGTTCTTCTCCAAAATATTCTTTTTCTAATTGATGTACACAGGGATCATCGCTCTGAAGCCAATTAGACTCACCCAAAATACATTTTCCATGTATCTTCAATATTCTTTTTATGTTATCCAATATCCTCTTATTATCCTTAACCTGCGCAGGTTCCTGAGAAAATATAATCAAATCATATTTTGAATTTGGATTTTTCCTTATACTCTCTATATCGAAGTTACAAAAATCCTCCTCATTGCTCAAATTCATTATTTCACATTTTATATGAGGGCACTTAACTTGCAACCAACTTGATATAGCCGGTGAAGGCGCAATCTGTAATACACTATAATTTTCTTCCGCTTTCTGCAGTTCTTCTTTTTGAAGAAATGAAAGAATTAGCCTGTCTCTATCACTTGCCCCGCAAACAGGGCATATATTTTCTTCATTATAACTGTTAGACTGTTCTGTTCGTTGTAATTTATCCTGCATATGGGGATGTCCATCCTTTAAAACCATAGGCAAATAGATTACCTTCGAATTACAACAAACACATCTTGTTGCATTTTTTTCAAAATATTTTTTTATTTCATTTATGCACTCTGACAATAATTCAAGTGAAGAGAGTAATATCTCCTGGTTTTCATTTAGAAAATTTTCATTACTACAATTTTCCAAAAAAATTTCCATACTATCTATGAATTCTAAATATTCCTTTAGCATTTTTTTCGGGAACATTTTTTTTAGATTATTAATTAATTGACATAATTTTACAATACGATCAAATTTCACAGTTTGATCCTTGTTATCTAATAAAGTAATAATAACACTATGAATTTCTTCTATAATTTTCTCTTGCATTTTCTATATCCTCATGTTTATTTACAATCTGCCTTAGTTAAGTTAGCCTTTATAACTTCTACAATCTTATCTATATTTGCATTCTCTATCTCTTCATAAAAAGGCAATATTAAAATTTTTTTAGACAAATCCCTGGCAACTTCTAAATCATTCTTTCTATATTTGTTCCGGAAACATGCCTGATCCGCTGTTATCGGATAAAAATATTTTCGTGCATAAATATTTTCTTTATGTAATTGATCATATAATTCATCCCTTGTGATACCGTATTTATTCTCTATCACAATCGGGAAATATGCATAATTCACCGTTGCATACTCCTTTGGGGCAAAAAAACGGATTCCCTCAATCTTACTCAATTTTTCCATATAATACTCATATTTATATTTTCTATTTTCAAATGTTTGATCTAAATGCTTAAGATTACATAATCCCATAATTGCGCAGAATTCATTCATTTTAGCGTTTGCTCCAACCGCTACAACCAGTTCTTCATTTCTAATTCCAAAATTTTTCAAATTATATAATTTTTCATATAACTTATGATCAGAAAATGCTACTGCTCCACCCTCTATCGTATTATATACTTTTGTTGCATGAAAACTAAAAACAGATGCATCCCCAAAATTGCCTATTCCTTTGCCTTTATATGTCACACCAAATGCATGAGCAGCATCATAAATCACCTTAAGATTATACTTATCTGCAATATGTTGAATTGCTTCTACATTACATACATTTCCATACACATGCACCGGAACAATTGCCACTGTATTCTCTGTAATCAATTCTTCTATTTTTGTCTCATCTATCGTACCATCCTCCGGTTTCACATCACAAAACACAGGTTTCAAATGATTCCGTACTATCGCATGTGTAGTTGATACAAACGTAAACGGTGTGGTAATCACTTCACTGTTTTCCGGAAACTCGAAAGCTTGGAGTGTTAATTCAAGTGCCATATGTCCATTTACCATTAATGATAATTCCGGGACTCCCAGATACTCTCTTAAAGCACTCTCCAATTGCTTGTGATAGCTTCCCATATTTGTAAGCCAATGACTCTCCCATAAAGGTCGAATTGCTTCTACATATTCTTCGAACGGTGGCATTGTTGATTGCGTAACTAATATTTTCTGCTGCATACTTTTCCTCTTAGTTTTACATACAAAAAAAGCAAATACACTTTATATCTATAAAGTTTACCTGCTTTCTATGTAATAACCTCCTTGTTCATGTGTCTTTTCATCCCTGAAATCATTTATTTATATATTAATTATATCGGTAAAAATGTAGCTTTTCTTTATCTATTTATATTCTTACATTTTCTTATATTTTTACACCATTATCATTCTTTTAACTCTTTCTTCAAATGTATGCTCATTATATACCTTTTTCTTTCCTCTTTCTGCAATTTTCTCTCTAATTCCTGGATGTTGCAAATAATATTTTGCTTTTTCTACAGCATCTTCTATATTTTCATAATAAACAAAATCCTGATCCGGCTTAAAATATTCTAAAAATTCTTCCTGGTAATTCGTAAGAAGAAATCCTCCATTTCCCATAATATCAAAAGCTCTCAGTGGAATTCCCGTTTTAATGCTACGAAGTGTAATGTTTAAATTAATCCTAGCATTTTTAAAAACATAAGGCATTTCATCATAATAATCAACTGGTCCAAACATCTTAATTCCAGGTATGGGGTCTGCCTCTTCATGAGTATACAAATGCGTATCCATTATTGCCATCCTGGATAATACTTTTCTACGTTCCATAGCTGTGACCCTGCGGTTCAATACATATTCTGTATATATGTATTCCGGTGTAGCTATCGTTCTTGCATTTGGATCTGTAGGATAATATTTTTGCATTTCATCAATAATATCCTTCGTTAGTAACTCCTGTAAAAAGTTCTGGCCATATATCTGTAGCTGTGCATTCATGATTCCATCTAAATAGCCCTTACTAAAGGCATCCATATTACAAAACCGTGAATATAGATCATGCTTTTTTTCTGTATACATAGATCCTACAAATGCCACATCGCAAGTATGCTTTCTAGTCATATTTGGATTATTTTTTATTTTTTTCAATCTATTCGGGTTTACAGCAAGCGGCAAATAATATACCGTTGAAATTCCTCCTGCTTTCATCTCCTGATATACTCCATAATCAAATAAAAAAATGCGGTTGCAGGGGTTCACTGCCGTATAGGATAGAATATTGATATATGGGCTGTCATATACCCAGGAGAAATAAAGACAATCTTTTTCCATACAATATTCCGATATTTCAGGGAAATAATTGAAGGTGAAAATAATCTCGCTTTTCTCTTTCTCCAGCACAGTATCAATTCGATTTCTTTGCTCTTCCCACTCCTTTGTATCGGTGTATTTTTCTCTAAAAACAGTATGTCCACAAGCTACCAACGCCTCTATCATATCCTCTGTGCAAAAACTGTTCCATTCCAAAAAAAGTATTTTCATTTACAGCATACTCCCGTATTCCCGAAGAAAAATCTTTCGGTTATCATCATAGTTTTCCAAATTCAATATATATCCATCATCATGAACACACATCGGTTTTCCCAATGTTGGAACAATTACATAATAACCTCTTCTACGAAACTCAAAACTTTGCGATGCATCATAAAAATCCCATTGGGTAAACAAGTCCTCTCTCCAAGGAAGATCATATTGAGTTGCAATCAAAAGGCCATCTACCGCATCTACTACAGCCACATTATCCCCAGTAGGTTGAACGTACTTTTCGCACAAACTCTTATCTTTATTATATTTACAATAAATACTAAATGCTCTATCTCCATTCCACATAATGCCATCCTTAGGCATTTTACTCGTTCCCACCATACCGATCATGCCAATTTTTTTGTCTATTTTAAATGTATCTATTATCTCCATTAGAAAAAATCTATCCACTATAAAGACATCCTGATGCAAATATATTTTATATTTTGCATCCGTTGCTTTCATTCCTTCATTATAGCCTGCCGTCATAGAATATGCCTCTTCCACGGATAAAACATCAATGCTATATCCATTTGGAACAATCAGCCTTTTTATGTATAACAAGCATTCTTCCCACTTCTTATTGTCGTTCACACAAGCAATAAAACAAATTTTTTTATCGTTCATAATTTTCCCTTTAATCTATATCTAACATTTTCAAAAAAAGATCTGTCACTTTCTCTTTTTCTAAAATATACGGTGCTCCTGAAATAACCCCTACAACGCAAACCCAACTTATCTGCTTTTCTTTCATATAGTACAATAATTCATTCTGATATTCTTCGGGTAAGCCAAATTCTATTCTCCTAAGAAAGATAATAAGTTGATCATAAATATCAACGAGTTCACGTACATTTCTATTATAAAACACACCATTCTTTCCCATATCATTTTCTTTTTTTTGAATATTTTTCATAATCTGTAATACAAAGAGATCCGGATCCTTTCCCGATAATATCATCATTTCTTGCCGATCTAATAGTTGACAAGCTTCCTTACATTTGTTTTTTTCCAAAAGCCTGTCTATATCTTTTTTTTCTTTCTCTACCATATCATGTATTTTTTTGTATTCTTTCTTCTCTAGTATCTTCATTTTATCAATCCTGCAACTTGTAATATCTGTGGCAACAATACCGAAAAATCAAAATACTTTCTCGTCTTGTTTAGGCCTTTTTCTGTAATCTGCATTCTCTCAGTATCATGTTTCAAATAATAAAGTGCCTTATCCTTCATCTCCTCCAAACATGAAAAAGTAACAATGTCCTTTCCTTCCTCAAAAAAAAGAAACAAATCTTCCTGTGTATTTGTCAGCAAAAAACCGCCCGATGACATTACGTCTAAAATACGTAACGGTATTCCTTTTCGTATTGATCTTAGTGATACATTCAAATTCACCAGACTATTTTTGAATACTATTGGCATCTCTGTATAGTAATCTACCGTACCCATATTTTTGATTAAAGGCCATTTTGAAGTATCCGAATTTGTATACAATTTAAAATCTATCTCCTCCGGAAAAATTTGTAACATTTTCCTTCGTTCTTCTACCGTAACCTGACGATCGATTAGATTATCAATAAGCTCCACAGAATTTATCTGATATTTATCCAGTCCTTCAAATACTATACTCTCCTGCACCATTTTATCTACAGTTGGTGCAATCTGCATTTGTGAGAATCTAACCGCCGGAAGTAGTAATTGCGTCTTTACGATACCTTCAAAATATCCTTTTAAATATTCCGCAATTGGAAGTTCTGACAGCATATTTCGTTCGGAATATAGCGATCCAACAAAACTGATCTGTGAAATATATCTTTCCATTGGTTCTCTATGTCCTATTGCTACATTCCATAATGCCATAGTATCCACAGCTAACGGACAATAATATGCATTTCCTATGCCTCTTTTCAACAATCTCTGCAATTGTTCAGAGTCAAAACAAAAAAAATAATTTGTATCAAGACATGCTGTTTCATCATACAGCGATAACATCGGTGAATCCTGTGTCCATGATATATATTTAACCTTCATATCGTGGCATGCTAAAGCAATTCCCTTAAAATAATTATACGACATTACAGCATCATAGTTTTTACCCAATTCATGCTCCAGCTTTATGATCGCCGTTTCCTCTTCTTCCTGTATTCCCTGATCTGCCCACTCTGTCACTCGTATTTGCATTCTGCGAAGATTCATAATTAAATATCGCGTACTGTAAGCTTTCCATTGATATACTAATATTTTCATCCATCTATCCCTGCTGTTTTAAAAATGTTTTCCAAACAATTCTCCATATTATGGTTTTCCAAAGTTTCTATTTGCCCCATACTTGCAATTTTTTGTCTTAAATCATCATGTTCTAAATAGTATTTTGCCTTATCCACTGCATCTTCAACGCTTTCATACTGTACCATCTGTTTGCCATCTTGATAAAACTCATTCAATTCTATCTGATAATTAGAAAGTAGAAAACCACCACATGCCATAATATCCAATGCACGAAGTGGAATCCCTGTCTGAATGATTTTCAGAGAGGGGTTTAAGTTAATTTTTGAACAAGCAAATACTTTGGGCATTTGCTGAATATAGTCAAGTGATCCACATTCTATAGCATTTCTTACACTTTCACATCTATCGTAGGAATAGAATTTTGTCTTCCATCGCTTTCCAAACAAATTTAGCAACAATATTCTCTCCTGTCTGGTTACTTCACTAGCCATAGCAAAAGTCAAAGCTTCCTTATTAACCAGCAGTTTTGTCTTCGGATTTCTTTTTATATACTGTGTGTTTATTTTATTAATGAGTTCCTCTGTAATAAGTTCATCAAAAAGATACTTCCCATAAATTTGAATTTGCAAATCCATTGCTGCTTTTAAATATCCTCTGGTGTAATCATCCAATGGTTCTATCAATTCTTTCACAGCAGAGTCATACAAATTTCCTACAAAAGATACTTCTGAACCATATTTTTTCTTATCTTCTAGTGTTATTGATAAGTTTTTAAGTCTTCTCGAATTAATCCCCAACGGCTGATAGAATACTGTTTGAAATCCATTTGTTCGATAACGAGCGTATTGTACTCTATCAAATACAAATACATAATTTGTTTCGTATTCCAATGTTTCCTGGATATTTTCTACATTTAACGGATTATCATAACACCATGCAATGTATTTTATCCTTTTTTCTTTGCACACTTGTGCCAGCACAGGATAATAATTTACACTAAATAAAGCGTCATATTTTTTTATATTAACTGATTTATAAAACCAGCTCTTAAACTCATCATCATAATTTTTATTTTTAAATTTCCATTCAAAAGAATTGAAGGAAATATTTTTTTCCTGACATATTTCATAAATATCATATTGAAAATAAGAATTCCACTGATATATCAATAAATTCATAATGTCCTCTAACATATTACATAATTTTGTATTCTTATGAAAAAAGACCGACACATATGTCGGCCTTTTTCATAGTTTATGGTATTACTGTAATAAGGAAAGTACTCCCTGATTAGCCTGATTAGACTGTGCCAGCATAGCCTGACCTGCCTGAGCCAAAATATTATTGTTAGAGTACTTAACCATCTCTGTAGCCATATCGGTATCACGGATCTGGCTCTCAGCACTGGTGGTATTTTCAACAACATTGTCCAGGTTGTTGATAGTATGCTCCAAACGGTTCTGCTGTGCACCAAGATCAGAACGCTGTGTAGATACAGCCTGAATAGCTGCCTTAATCTTAGTAATTGCAGTCTTAGATGAAGTTTCACCTGCTGTTCCATCGCCCTTAACGGTTACGTCATTAATGGACAATCCTGCCGCATTCATTGCCTTAATACTAACAGCAATCTGGTTCTTTCCTTCTGTCTCTGCACCAACCTGAAGATTAATGGTCTTATTAGCATTCAACAGATTTAATTCATTGAAAGTTGTAGTTGCCGCTACACGATCAACTTCACTCTTCAATTGCTGGATTTCACTATCGATGTAATCACGGTCAACAGACTGGTTAGAACCGTTAGCTGCCTTAACAGCCAGTTCATTCATTCTCTGCAGCATATCATGAACTTCAGTCAGAGCACCTTCAGCAGTCTGTACCATAGAGATACCATCCTGTGCGTTTGCGGAAGCCTGAGTCAGACCTCTTACCTGACGACGCATCTTCTCAGAAATAGAAAGTCCTGCTGCATCATCTGCTGCTCTGTTGATCTTGTAACCGGATGATAATTTCTCAGTGGATTTAGCCTGAGTCTTGGTGGTGATGCCTAACATTCTGTTAGAGTTCATAGCTGTAAGATTGTGTTGTACTACCATAATATATTCCTCCTTGAATTGACGAGCGCTTCCCTGCGCTCCGTTGTTTGCTTTGGCAATGTCTGCTCCGGGCTCGCACTTCCCTTTACTTTCATCGCCATTGTCTTCCGTATCTCCGGCGTGCGAAACTTTTGATTTGGAAGAAATTGTTAGGTAAGCTTTTTATTTGCTTTACTTGTTAAGTATATCGGAGAGTATTTTAGAAACTTAACCCCTGTTTTAAAAATATTTGACTTTTTGACCTTTTTCTTACTTAGTGATAAAGACGTATACGCAAAAACATTTTTGAAATTATAGGTCCCTGTCTGATATTCAGGCAGGGACTGTATTTTAGATCATCCAGACCGGTACGATATAATTGTCTCTGTCAATCGCACTAAGTCCCGGTTTCATGCAGATAACTGCGCCCTTCGCACGAGGCGTTGATGCCTTGTCGAGTAATTCAAATACCTTTACCAGCTCTGTTCCGGGATTTGCAGTTTTCTTAATCTCAATCGGATTCAATATTCCATCATGTTCCAGGACAATATCAATCTCCCTGGCATCTTTATCACGATAATAGTACAAATACGGCTCTTTTCCACAATTCAGGTAGGTTTTCCGAATTTCCGCGACCACGTAATTTTCCAAAATGGCCCCGTTCATAGCACCGCATTCTAACGTTTCCGCACTGCTCCATTTCGTCAGGTAACACACCAGACCCGTATCGTAGAAATACAGTTTGGGCGTTTTCACAAGGCGCTTCAACAAATTATTAGAATACGGATGAAGATAAAAAATAATTCCCAACGTTTCCAGAATTGTCAGCCAATCCTTCGCCTGCGTCTGATTGATATCTGCATCTCTGGCAATCTCTGCTGCATTAACCATCTGCCCACATCTTGCTGCCACCGCAGTAATAAACCGAAGGAACTTAAGCGAATCTATGGCATCCGATAATTCTCTTACATCCCGCTCAATATAAGTAGACAGATAACTGCTGTAAAAAAGCTGACTGTTACTGTTAATACCGCTTACGATCGCAGGCATGGAGCCTTGATAAATCCGTTCAAAGATCTCTCTTGTATCAGCTTGCTCTCTCTCTTTCTGCCTCTCGTTTAAATCCTCCAGATCTACCGTAAACGGTTTCATCGTTCCTCCGGATATCTCTGCCTGTGACAGGGATGTAAGTGAAAGTACTGCCACTCTTCCTGCCAGTGACTCCTGTACTCCCTGCATCAATTTGAACACCTGTGATCCCGTAAGCCAAAATGCTCCCGGCTCATGGTTTTTATCTACATTTATCTTGATATAAGTAAACAGTTCCGGTGCATATTGAACCTCATCAATCAATACAGGTGGTTTATGCAGTTGCAGAAACAGTTCCGGATCGGTCTTTGCAATATTTCTTTCGTTTAAATCATCCAGTGTTACATATCCCCGCTCCGTTCCCTCCATCAGTTTTTGGAGCATTGTCGTCTTTCCTACCTGTCTCGGTCCCGTTACCAGGAGTACCGGATATTCCCTGGTTACCTGTCTTACTACATTCTCCAGATTTCTTTTGATATAATTCATAAAAGTCCCTCTTTCGGCTAATCTTTTTTATGATTATATTTTAGCCGGATTGTTTTAAAATATCAAGCATTTTCCGGCTAATCTATACTCTGATTATATTTTAGCCGGCTCACATTTTTATTCTTTCACATTGATTCCGTCATAAAAAGGGAAGCAGTGATCTGCTTCCCTTCGTCTGTTGTATTTATTGTTTATTATCATACATCTGGGGCGGTACGTATCCGGCGCCGCTCATGCTCTTGTAGTAGTCAAACGCGCTTTTGGCATTTTTACGTCTCTGGCCGATTCCGGCACGTTCTCTGGCGAAATAGTTTTTGACCAGTTTCTTGTTCCGGGCTTCCTGTGCCTGTACGGACACACTGAGCTCTGTTACTTTGGCTACCTTGGCCTGTAGCTCCTTGATCTGTGCTGCGTAGCGCTGTCTGTTGCCCTCCAGCTCCTTCGCCAGCTTTTCATACAGGATTTCAAAGCCGTCATCCAGGCGTACCACTTCATCGATCAAGTGCTGTTTCTCCTCCACGGCAGCATCGAACTGACTGATATCCACCTTCTCTGCGGAGAAAACTTCCTCCTGGCGCTTATTATATTCCTGAATCTTCTGTAATACCTCCAGCTTCCGATCCAGGCTCTCGGACAATATCGTCAGCTGACTTTCCATCAGTTAACCCCTTTCTCACGGTTGATGCGCATGACTTCCTTCCAGTTATCTCTTACGGAATGAAGATGCATATTGACCTCTTCCAGGATTTCCTTATCCTTTTTTACATTGGCCTCCAGCAATCTTTTAGACAGATAATCATAGATATTGATGAAATCCTGTGCTACGGGATATTTCGTATCCAGGGTAGACTGCAGGTATCCGATGATATTCTGTACCTTGCGGATATTATTATGTGCCTTCTCAACATCTTTTTCTTCGATTGCCACTTCTGCAATATTGCAGAACTTAATGGCACCTTCATAGAGCATCAGTGTCAGTTCCGCGGGGGAAGCTGTCAACACTTTACTGTTATTGTACTGCGCATAGGCATTAGGTAACGCCATATCATGATCCTCCTAGCAAACTTGTCACCGCACTGGAATTACTCTGCAGCTTTGCAAGAGCCGTCTCCATCTTGGAGAACTTGGAATACCATTTATCCTCGTAATCGTTCAGCTTCTCTTCCAGCTCGGATATTTTCGTCTTGTAATCATTATAGTCCGAAGTCATCTTCTTGTCATCATAAAAACTTCCATAAGAACGATATCCGTCTACAGATTTGGACAGATCACTCATTTTGGTATATAAGTTTTTAGACAGAGAAGAGAAGAAAGCGATTACCGTATCGGGATCATTACTGATCATGCTCTTCAGCACATCGGATTTACCGGAGGTATTGGCATCATCCGGATCTCCGGCAATGTGATAAGCATTTTTCTCATTGTCTGCTGCCTCAAAGTAACCCAGCGTCTCAACACCGAAATCACTGAGGTACATGGTCTTGCCATTCACATCCACGCCGCCGGACATAATGCTCTTCAATGCAGAGCTTACCGTTGACAGATTGCTGTCTCTGCGGAGCAGGGCATCTTTGATCTTAGTCTCGTATTTCTCGACCTCAGAATCGGACATAGCCTCCTTCTCATCATCTGTCAGAGGTTCATATCCCTTGGCAGACTCTGCATTGTACAGTTTGTCCATCTCATTGATGATGGAGTTGTACTCCTTCAGGAAGCTCTTCACCATGTCATAGATACCGTCGACATCATCTTCGGTGGTAACGGTGATGTCTTCACCGGCCTTCGTCTCATTGAGGGCGGTAAAGGTCAGTCCGTTGATCTCGAATACATTGGTACTTCCGGTGAACTCGGCACCGTTTAACGTGATCCTGGCATCCTGTCCGCTGACCTTGGTAGCCCCGGTAGCCGTATAGCTTCCGTTATTGATGGCTGTGATCACTTCGGATGCGTATTTTGCCTGAGACAGATAGCTGTTATTTACCTGGTCCTTCAAATTCTGTGTGGCTTCTGCGGTATAAGTTGCATTACCGTCCGCATCGGTACCTTCTGTTACAGTAATATGCTTCTGTATATCTGCGATCTTCGTATCTGCATCGGTGATGCTCTTCTGTGCGCTTTCCAGAGACTGGGCATCCGTCTTCTTTTCAGACAATGCCTTAATCTCCTCATTCAGCGTATCCAGTTCCTTCTGTGCAGTATCTTTTTCAACACCATCTGTCAAATTCTTGATCTTTTCTTCTAGCTCGGTCTTCTCTTTCTGCTTTGCATCCAACTGTTTCGTATAGTTTTCTACAGTATCCAGGCTAGAATCCTTATATTTTTCATTGATCTCATCAATCTTTTTCTGTGCATCACTCTTGGTACTGAGCAGGGACTTATACTGTTCCAGGTAACTGCTTACTTTGGAATCAATATCCTTTGTGATGCGGCCATCCTTGTTAATATTTGCAAGAGTAGCTACATCATCGCCGCTTACATAGAAAGCCGCATACTCCTGGTATTTTGCAAGTGTTGCCTTATCTCCCTTGTCTCCGGTCAGTCCTACTTTCAGGCCCAGTGCAGCTAACGCTGCGTCACCGGTACTGTCGGAAGCTGTGATACTAAAGTCGTTATCGGCACCGGATGCAGAAGCGCTGACAAAGAATCTCTGGTTCTTCGCATCGAAGTTGGCATTAACGCCTGCTTCCTTCAGTTTATTCAGCACATCGGAAATGGTACTGTCACCATTTACGGTAATATCCACACTCTTACCGCCGGCAGTGATATTAAAAGTACCTTCTCCGGTCACGCCGAGATCACTTAACTTGGATGCCGCGGTCAGGCTGCTGCCATCGGCAGCTTTGATCTGTGCGCCGGTGAGGTAGCCGGTCTTCGCCAGCTGGTTGATCTGCAGAGACTGTACGCCGTTCACCGCATTTTCACCGGTGATCACGCTGACTGCATTACTGTTGGATACTTTTGTGGTCCTCTTGCTGTAAGAAGACACAAAGCGCATATTAGCGACATATTTTGCCTGCAGGTTTTTCAGTTTGGTATTTAATTCTTTCCAGGCATCCTGCTTCCACTGCAGTTTGGTCTGTGCCTTTTTGGCATCATCCACCTTGGTCTGCTTGACAGATACCAGTTCCTTTATGATGCTTTCGGTGTCCATACCGGACATCAGGCCGGACATTCTCATTGCCATAATGTATTCCTCCTAACTTAACGTTTCTCATCTACCAGGATACCGGCTAATTCCCACACTTTGGCGATCATGTCCAGGGTCTTCTCGGGAGGAAGTTCCTTGATCACTTTCTTGGTATCCTTATCTATGATCTTGATGGTTACGCGGTTTGTTGCCTCATGAATACCGAAAACGGCTTCTGAATGGGACATCATGTTCTTATTCAGCTTCTCTACCGCCTTCTTGATCTGCTCGTTGGTCACAGGCTGTTGCTGTTCCCCATTGGGATCGGCAGAAGTATTGTTCTGTTCTCTGCCCTGGGCATTCTCGACGACTGCAGTCGTCTGATCGATCTTGTCTATTGCCTTTACGTTGGCAGGATTGTATTCTGAGGCATTTTCCTCTGTGGTCACTTTTGTAGTTGCATTCTTGACAGCGGCCGTATTCTGTGCCTGCACTGTCATGATACTGGAAATCGGTTCTATGGTCATAATGGTCACCTCCGTGTGATAAAAGCGCCTTCCGTAGGCGCACGACCTTTGTTCTCTAAGCAGTTTATCGGTTATTTCTCCCCAAAAATTAATAGGAGCTGCAAAAATTTGCACCTCCTATGCCTAATTTCCTATTTTCCTATTTTATCTTCTGCCTACCCAAACAGGCTCTTCAGTGCTTCCATACCGTCAGCATCCACCGAAGCCCTGTTGGCTTCCTGGATCTGTAGGTATACTTCCTTGCGGTAGATGGGCACTTCCTTGGGAGCGGAGATGCCGATCTTGACCTGGTCGCCCTTCACTTCCAGGACGGTGATCTCGATGTCATTGTTGATGATGATCGCTTCGTTTTTTTTACGGGATAATGCCAGCATCTTACTCACCCGCCTTTCTGGATTTGAGGATATCGTAGATGGGGAATTTCACGGAATACCGATTTCCTTCGAGGATGATCTGGCAGGCCTTGCGTTCCTCCACGTTGATCACGAAAGGTCCCTGGAGGTTCACGGTCATCTTCGTCAGATCGGAAGGCACAGTCACGGTCACCATGACCAAAATATTCTCAGGCGTAAGTGTTCCCACACCGGTAAGTAATTCATCATCCACCTCGGGATCATAGTCCGGGTTGACCAGCAAAGGATCCATGACCGGCATGGCAAATCCCGGTTCTTCGATGGACTGCAGATAACGGATACCGGCACTGCTGCCCTTCTCCTCATCATGCAACATGGTAAAATGCTTCAGCTCCGGGAATCCGATGATTCCTTTATCAAATGTGATGATCTTGTTATCCGCAATCTCTACTTCCCCAAAATTTTTCGTCTGAATCTTCATAGAATACCTATGCCTTTCCGTACCTGCAAGCTTCCAGGTACTTCCGTATTTTTACACTGTCCTTTTAGATAAAATTCAAAAGCGTGGTCTGCATGACTTTACCGGTAGCCATCAGGGCCGCTTCGTAGGTCATCTCCGCACTCTTTAAGTTAATGGCAGTCTCCGTCACATCAATATCTTCGTTTTCGCTCTTTAATGTCTCAAAGGTGGTCTTCTGGCTCTTCATACGGTTCTCGATCAGCTCCAGCTTGCTGCTTCTGGTACCGCAGTTGGTGATGCACAGGTTGGCATCATCGAGATATCCCTGGAAGGTGGTAATGCTGCTCTCGAACAGCTTCTGGCACTTATCCTTGGACAGAGTCAGTGCTTTTTCCACGGCTTCCATCTGTTTTTTCAGAATATCCGCATCGCCGCCGGTAGCGTTCTCCTGCAGACCTTCGATCTTGGTCTTCACTGTCTCCAGATCCAGCACATCCTGCATCGCCTGTACCAGGTCATCCACAGTACGGCCGATTCCGTGCTGGAAGCACTCATCTGCGGTGGAATTTACACGAATGGTCTGATTGAAGCCTACATCATATTCGATCGCCTGCTTCTCTTTTTCATTCGTCGTATATTTCTCATTATAGGAGATCTTCTTGCCATCCACTTCCGCTTCACACTTGAAGTAATGTTCCGGCCGCAGGTCTCCCTTGACCCAGTGATTCTTCTGATAGGTCACCTGGATCTCACCCTCATTCCGATCAGATGTAGCAGGGTCATCCTTGCATGCCATCAGATCGTTGTAGCGATCTTTTCCGATCAGGAGTTCTCCGGTATCTGCCACGTAGATTATTTTGTCCGGATTCTGCGCAATCACATCATAAGGACTGTCCGCATCTGTGGAGGTTGCCCTCGTAATCACGCCTCCCGCCGCCGTGGACCATGTGGTATTGCCGAATTTGATCTCGACATCCCCACCCTTTTTGCAGTCATCATAAGCCAGGCGGATACGATAGACTTCACTGGAGCTTACACTGTTCTCCGTAATGTTGCCAAATCCGGCATCCTTATAGTTCGTCGCCGTAATATCCAGCAACTTTCCGGTATTCACCTTGGTCAGCTGGGCGATCGCACTATTGTCCAGCTGCTCGGTGATCTTATATTCGGTATTGTATTCCTTGTCAAAGCTTAAGGAAGTATCGGTACGATATCCGGTAAACACATAGCGTCCGGCGTAGTCGGCATCGCCGGTGCTGTAGACTTCATCTCCGAGGGCTTTCAGCTGTTCGAGAATGATCTGGCGGTCTTCTGCCTTCAGGTCTCCATTGGAGCCTTTCGTAGACTGTTTGATCATGCTTGTGATGATCTCTGTCAGATTCTTCAGTGCATCTTCCGTCACGTCCAGCCAGCTCTCCGCATCGGGGATATTCTTGCTGTAATACTGGGTCACTTCCGTAACATTACTGCGCAGACGCAGGGCACGGATGGATACCACCGGGTCATCGGAAGGGCGGTTCACCTTCTTCTGGGTGGACATCTGTGTGCTCAGCTTATCCTGATATACTTTGTTCGTATTGATATTGGACAGATTATTACGTTGCATGATCTTGTTCGTAATTCTCATTTTGGTCCTTGTCCTTTCTCTCTATAGAATTCCATACCATTTTCATACTAGACTCCGGTCTCCAGGATCAGTCTGTCATAGATCTCCGTCAGGGTCTGGATCATCTTGGAAGCCAGATTGTATCCGTTCTGGTATTTCACCAGGTTCACCGCTTCTTCATCCTCATCGACACCGGAGATGGAGATTCTCTGATTATCGATAGTAGCGGAGATATCCTTAAAGCTTGCATAAAAGGTATTCGCTCTGGAAGCGTTCAATGCCACATCCGACAGAATACACTGTAAAAATTCAGAAGCATTACATCCTCGGAAACTCATCTTCGTCTTATCTGTGGCAAGATTCTTCAGATCGTTCAACAGGTCGTTCTGTTCCACGCCGTCCGCGGCATCCTTACGGTTCGCCATCAGTCCGGGATCCTGTTCGATAGCCTCCAGAATGTCAAAATTCTTCGCGGTCAGACGATAGTAGCTGTCATCGTTGACCTTTACCGTCATTTTGCTGGCCTTTTTTTCCTGCTTGTCATATCGCTTTGCAGCGTCATCCAGCAGGAACTGCTCACCGCCGGTAGCTTTATTGCCGGTGAACATCTTCACGCCGGGATCCCCGTTTCCGCTGTAACCGGAGGTGAGAATATCGTTGAATTTCTGAGAGAAGGTACGGATCCACTCATTCATCTGGTTCATGTAATAAGGGATGCCCTGATAGGACAGGTTGGTACCGATCTCTGCCTTTTTCCCTACACGGTCATTGGTAATTCCCCGGGGATTCTTCTCACTGTCCGATAAAGTAAATGTATAGGAGTAAGTGGCGTTGCCGTTCGCATCATATTCGCAGGTATATTCCCAGGAATCATAGTAGAATTCCTGATTGCCCAGATCCAGGATGCCTCCCTGATCCGACAGATTACATTTATTCAGATCCTGCAGATAAGCCTTGGTTACTTTTACGGTTACGGTATCATGGGTCTTGCCGTCTGCCGTGGTCGTCGTGCCGGTGGCGGTCACCTGTCCGGTGAAATTCTCGCCGTTGTTGCCGTCACGCATCTGGATCAGTCCTGCCAGATCACCGCCCATGGATGCATTGTACAGGTTGAACTTCTGCCCGTCCGCCCAGTAGACTTCATAGAGACCGTCGATATCGGTCTGGTTTACTTTCTCATAGGAGGTTCTTGCCACACATTCGAGACCGTTGTAATCACTGCCATCTACCAGCATCTGGCCTCCGGCGATCTTGACCATGTATCTGTTGGCACCGGTCTCACGGTTCTCATTGTTGGCATCGATGATCGGTGTCTCTTTGACTTGCACGTCCACGATCTTGGACAATTCATCGATCAGCAGGGTTCTGCGGTCGCGGAGCTCGTTTGCTTTCACTCCGGTCAGTTCGATGGTATTGATCTGTTTATTTAAAGTAGCGACTTCGCCGGCGATGGAGTTGATCTCATCTACCTTCAGCTTGATCTCCTGGTTGATGTCTTTCTGAACCTTTTCCAGGTTGCCCGCCATGCCGTTGAAATACTCAGTCAGTGCTCCGGCATATCCTACGAACTGGGACTTGGCGGTAGCGCTGTTAGGATCTTTTAACAGAGCCTGCATACCGGTCACCATCAGCTGATCGAAGATGGTCTTGAAGCCGGTGCTTTTGCCGTCATCATCAAAATACGTCTCCAGCTGCTGCATGTAATACTGCTTCATATCGTATTCGCCCAGCTGTGCATTGTTGTCCCAGAATCTTCCGTCATAGAACTCATCGCGGACGCGCTCGATGGCCAGTGTCTCTACACCGGCGCCGGCACAGCCGTAGGTCTGGAATACCCGCAGTGCATTGGATGCCTGCTGGGTTACCTGCTGTCTGCTGTAGCCTTCCGTCTGTACATTGGCGATATTGTTGGACGTGGTGTTCATGGCAGCATTGCTGGCCAGCAGTCCTGTATATGCAATATTTAATCCAAAAAATTGTGAGGGCATTCTATATCGCCTCCTATACTCCTAATGTGGAAATAATATGTTCCAGCATCTCGCTGATCACATTGATATATCGACTGGATGCGTTGTACGCATTCTGGAACTTGATCATATTGGACAGTTCCTCGTCCGTGGAGACACCGACCACCTGCTCCCTGGCACTCTGTGTTGCTTCCACGGTGTTGACCTGGTTCTCATAAATGCTCCGGAACACATATCCGGAGTTTGCTACCTGTGATACCAGATCCGTATAATAATCTACAAAAGTAGTCTTTTTCTGTACGTTGGGATTCAGCGTATAGGATTCTTCGGTAAACGCTGCCTTCAGTGCATCCGCCGTTTTCTTATCCTCCGAACCGTCCGCCAGTCGGAATCCCAGCTTGGAGGGTTCCTGCATGAGAGCTGAATTGACTTGCAGATTACCAATGGTATAAAGGCTCTCAGGGCTGTCGGCCTTTTCCTCGTTCATGACCCAGTAGTCCTTGCCGTCTTTTCCGGTCACCTTACGATAGCCGTCTGTCGTCACCTTGGTAAATAACTGGATCGGAGTACCGTCTTCCATGCGCATATAGCCGTCGGAATCCACTGCGCAATATTTAGCATTTTTAAGTGTCGTACCGTCTGCCAGCTCCAAATCTCCGCTCTGTACCCCGGCTGCCTCTGCCAGGATATCATTGATCTTCGTCACCACATTGTGGATCATCTGGTCAAATTCACCCTGTATGTTCATAACGACCGATTGGGATACGCTGTCGTATTTTCCCTCTGCCAGGTCGGTATAGTTGGCTCTGTGATCACCTCTGGCCAAAAGCATAGCCTTCAACCCGCCGATGTCAGTTCCCAGATCCGATGAGATCTCGATGGAGAGATCAAACACTTCCGCACCGTCGATATTATAGACTCTGGTACCGTCATCCCTTGTAGTATAAGAAGCATTCATGGGCCAGAACGGTGTCACGAAGCCGGTAGCTTCGTCCGTCTTCATGGCGATCTCATAGCAGGTTCCGTCCTTGACGAAATCTACACCCTCGATCTGTACGGATACACTGCCGTATCTGTCCTCGGAAAAGCTCATATTGGTCAGCTCTGCCAGTTCATCGAGGATCTGATTTCTCGCATCCCGCAGGTCATTGGCATGCTCAATACCGCCGCTCTCAATGGCACGGATCTGATCATTTAATGTCAGCAGCTGGTTGCCGTATTTATTGATCTTATCCACATTCTGTCTGATCTGTGTATTCAGGTTGTCCTGATAGGAGCTTAAGCCATCATATACCGCACTTGCTCTCTGCACGAATTCGGATGCTCTCTGTACGATCAGTCCCTGCGTGACGGAGCTGCTGGGATCCTTGGAAAGCTCCTGTACTGCAGTCCAGAAATCGGTCATGGTCGTCTGAAAAGCCTCGCCGTTCAACTCTCCCAGCTGGCTCTCTACTTCTTCCATGACTTCCGTGGACACTTCATAGAACATACTGCGTCCGGATTCCTTGCGGTATGTTTTGTCCAGGAAATAATCTCTGACCTGTTTTACACGGGAATATGTGACACCCAGACCCGTCTGTTTGTTGGCAATAGACTTCGGGTCTGTAGATAATGTGACATAAGCTCTGTTAGATTGCTGTACCTGTTGTCTGGTATAGCCTGTGGTGTCCACATTAGAAAGATTATGCGCTGTGGTATTCAGCGCATTCTGACTTGTCTGTAATCCGGACGATCCAATATATAAACTACCCATTAATGGCATGAACTCTCACCTCTGTATCTTACTGCTTGGCATCGAAGCCATGATCGATAACGCCCATGGTATCTCCTGCATTGTAAGCTCCACGATTGTAATTGGCTGTCTCGGGTGCTGTCTTCGCCGCCTGGAGGAGATTCATCTCGAACTCCACCATCTCCAGTGCACTGTTTAACAGTTCACTGTTCTGCTCGTTCACGCGCTTCAGTCCCCGGACTGCTGCCTGTAATCTGTCATGTGCTTCTGCCAGTGCCTGCTGCTCCGCAGGGCGTGCAGATAACATGGTGATCAGATTGGGCAGCTTCAGCTCTTTAACATCCCTGTTCAATACATCGGCTATGTCAGCAGTCACTCCGGCTCTCTGTCTGTCGAGATTATGGATCCTGCTTACAAGCTCCTGCTCCTCGTCCGTGATCTTCTGTAATTCTGCAAGATCACCGCCTGCTATGATCGGTGTCTTGCGTTGTGATAACTGAAGCAGAGCTTCGTACTCCGTACTCTCTCTGCCTAATACATCTATCAGGTTTTCCATTAAACTAGCCAAAGAACTACCTCATTTCTTCCTGTTTCTGAAGCAGCTTCTCCGCAAAGCTTGCATTATCCACTCCATAAGTACCGTTCTGGATCCTTGCTTTAATGGGAGCCGTTAACTCTTCCCTGATGTCAGGTGCGGCGGCCACTGCTGCCTTAGCGGTCTGGAAATCCTTGCCCTGGCTGCTGATCTGCAGTCTGTCCGTGTGTGTGGCTGTCTTAGTCTTCTGTGTTCTGCTTAGCTTCTGAGACTGATACAGCTGCTGTACCTGTGTATACGCTTCAATACGCATATCGACTCCTCCTTCCCGAATGTGATTCGTGTTTCACAATATGTATCGGACTAAATTGCAATTACTTTATAGTTCCCGCAAAAAAATGTAACGATCCCATGTCTGTGACATTCGGATCGTTACCTCAGATTTTTTAATATGCGTTCTCTTTGCAAAGTTCTCTGTCCACCTGTTGTACGCGGTAAATCTTATCATCTACCGTCACAGAGACCACAGTATCATCATGAGCATACAGTCCCTCTTCCACATAAGAGAATTTTTCCGGGATCCTGCCCTCCTCCAGGATCTGGATCAGTGCTTCTACCCTTGGTCCATGTAGCGGATTGCATTCTCCGATACAGGTGATCTCATCCTTCAGTACGCAGTCCATGGATTCCGTGCTGACACCGTCAAAGGACAATATCATGATATCTCCTGCCGCCAGGTCACTGCCCACGGTTCTGCCCGCTGCGCGGATGGCTTCCATGGCTCCGAAGGCTTCATTATCGTTCTCACAATAGACCACGTTGATATTGTCATATTTTTTCAGAAAAGCCTCCATGACCTCCTTGCCTTTGGCCTGGGTGAATTCTCCAGATACCTGGTCCAACAGATCCCAACCGTATTTTGCCACGCCCTGTTCCAGTCCCCTGGTCCGTCCGATCTGGGCAGAAGCACCGATGTTTCCCTGAATATTTACGATATGAATATCCTGTGGGGCAATTCCCTTGTTAACAGAAAAGGAATTCAGCCACTCTGACATTTTCAGGCCCTCCAATTCAAAATCAGACCCTACAAAGCAGGTAAACAGACTGTCATCCTCCACATCCACCTTCCGGTCCACGATGATCACCGGGATCCCGGCATCCTTCGCCTCTCTGAGCACCGTATCCCAACCGGTCTCCGTCACCGGTGCCAGCACGATATAATCTACCTCCTGCTGGATAAATGTGCGGATAGCCCGGATCTGATTGGCCTGCTTCTGCTGCCCATCCTCAAAGATCAGATCATACCCTGCCTCCTTTGTAAAAGTGCTTTTCATGGACTCCGTGTTGGCACTGCGCCAGTCGGATTCCGCTCCCAGCTGGGAAAAGCCAACAACGATACGATCCATCTGTATCTCTTCCGATGTCACCGTGTCATCCGCAGTACTTCGTCTGCTGCCACATCCGGCCAGTATCATTCCCAGCCCCAGCAACAGACCTATCATCCATCGTCTTCCTGTTCTGCATTTTTTCATATCTGTAATGTCATCCTGTTCTGTCATTCTTCCCACCCGGAAACCACTCTGTCATTCTCTCATTTTCCATCAGGTTCTTTCTCTGTGTGAAAATACGCCACAGAGTTCTCCAGTTCCCCGGAGATCTGTTTCATTTTATCACAGTTTGCGCCCACTGTCTGTATCTGCGTCAGGATTTCCTCAATGTTTGCATTTACCTGCTGGTTGTTGGCTGCATTTTCCTCACTGATAGCACTGAGACTGCCGATATTGCCCAGAATATCCTCTTTCTGCTGTGACAGATGTCTGGTCTCTCCGGCAATCTTGCGGATTTCTTCCGCAGAATGTCTGATACTTTGCTCTAACTGCTGATACTGCTCTCTGGTTGCAATAATGTAATCCTGTTCCTCCCGGATGATATCCTTTACCACATCCGCCTGTTCCACAGTCTCACCGGATTTCTCCATGATCCCCTGTGCCAGTTCCTTGATCTGTTCGGCCCCGGCGGCACTCTGCTCCGACAGCTTACGGATTTCTTCCGCTACCACTGCAAATCCTCTTCCTGCCTCTCCGGCTCTGGCGGCCTCAATGGAGGCATTCAGACTTAAGAGATTTGTCTGTCCGGAAATGGAGAAGATCAGAGCTACCGCTTCATCGATTTTTTCAATGTAATCGTTGGTCTCATGGATCTTGGACGTAATAGTATCCACGGATTCCACGGAACGGCTGCTACCGGTCATGATCTTTTCCATACCTTCTCCGGCTTTTCTACTGTTGTCCTGCATCTCCTCCGAATCCTTCTGCAGTTGTCCGGCACTGGCACTGATGTCGTTGACCGCCGCACCAATCTCGTCCATGCGGTCACTGATGTTCTGTACATTTTCCGCCATTTCTTCTGCTGCAGCGGACAGCTGATCCACGGCCTGACTGATCTGCTCCGCCTGTTCCATGGTAGTATTGCTTCCCTCTGCGACCTGCCGTACACTGTTTAGAAGTTCTCCGGCTACCTCCTGCACACCGCCGATGACCTGCGCCAGATTCCGCTGCATCTGCGAGGTATTCAGTAACAGATTACGGATTTCACGGACGATACTGTGGGATTCTTTTTTGGCACTCAGATCACCTTCTGCCAGGGCATTCACCCTGGCGCCAGTCTCCTTCATCCTGCTCGACAGAGCTCTGCTCAGGAAAAAGCAGATGGCACCAAACAGAAGCACTATCCCCGCTGCGCAGATCAGGAATACAACCTTGATTTCCCACAGAGCATCGGTGATGTCATTTTTCCGTTCCGCCGCAAAAGCTACCGCAGTGATCCGTCCGTCATTCATAATCGGGATATAATAACCATAATAAGCATTTCCATCTATCACTACATTTTTATCATAATAACCATCCGTCCCACCGCCTGACACAAGGTCCTGATCCATGGGGATTTCACGGATACGATAGTCATTTTCATTTTTAATGGATGTGGTAGCTGGAATGCCATCTGCAAGAATGGCCATCTCCAGGTCTTCTTCCTTCAGGCTGTCCAGGTACTCGTAATAACCGCTGGCATTCATTGCCGTGATCTCATTTTCCTTACAGTATTTTGCCAGATTATCCGCAGTTACATGCAGTGTGGTCTGTACACTGCCTTCCAGATTCGTTCTGGTCAGATGTAAGGATGTGGTGCTGAGGATCACTGTTGCCAGAACTACCGGTGCCAGTGCCAGCAGCATCAGCAGCAGGAACAGGCTGCATCCCTGTTTTTTCGGAGTCTTTTGTTTTTTTACCTTCGTCTTTTTCATAACTTTTACCCCCCTTAATATCCAGTGGATTACTTTTACTAGCGGAAAAAGAGTGTGGCTGCACATCAGCCACGCTCTTTTCATTTCGTTCTTCTCCTTCCTCCAGCAGAAGGAAACTACTCTTATTTATTTCTGCAGCATTTTCTTTTTTCTGGCGATCACCACGCTCTGTACCACCAGGAACAGACACAGCATAGCTGCAATGGTGATACCGGTCCACCATGCCTGATCCAGACCTGCACTGGATACGATGTTCTGGATGGTGCTTAAGGACAATACTCCGAAGAAGGTTCCGATGATATTACCAACACCGCCTGTCAACATTGTACCGCCAATGATAGAGGATGCAATGGCATTCATCTCCATGCCTGTCGCATGAGAAGCCGAACCGCTTCCTACATGCAGGAAGTATACATAGCCACCGATGCCTGCCAACAGTCCGCAGAGCAGATGGGACAGGAACTTCGTTCTCTTAACATTGATGCCCAGCATCAGTGCACTCTGGTTGTTGCCGCCCACAGCATAGAAACTGCGGCCCATCTTCGTCCAGCGAAGCATGACAAACATCACTATGACTACCATCAGTGCTACTATCACACCGATTTCCACATAGGCATTTACATAATTTCCCAACTTGTTCACAGATCCCATCCCCGGAACGAACACACGTGTCTCCTTCAGTGCAGTGAAGTTTTCATTCGCCACATTGAAGGGCTTAGTATTTACGATGGTGGTCATGCCTCTGGCAAAGAACATCCCGGCCAGTGTCACGATAAAGGGCTGGATATCCAGGTACGCTACCAGGAAGCCCTGTACGATACCGAAGGCAAGGCCGATAGCAACGGCGATCAGCATAGAAATGAATACATTGCCTCCGCCAAAGTCCAGGTATACCGCACAGCTCATACTGACCAGTGCTACCACGCCACCGACGGAGATATCGATTCCACCAGTGATCATGACTAAGCTCATACCGCAGGAAAGTATGATCAGAGCTGCGTTGGCGTTCAGGATATTGAAAAACGTCTGTGGCTTTAAAAAGCCTTTTCCCTGGAACACGATAGCTCCGATATACATTGCAAAAAATACTACAATTGTGATGGTCAGCAGCAGATTGGTATCTGTCATATTTTTTAACTTCTTACCCATTTCAGCCAACCTCCTTTACGGTCTTACTCTGCTTCAGCTTCTTGCCAACAGCGGACAGCCACTCTCTTACCTTTGGCGTGCTTAATACCACCAACAGGATAACTACCACTGCTTTGTAAGCGGGAAGCGCATCCGACTGTACGTCAAATTTGTATAAGGTGGTGGTCAGGAACTGAATAACATAGGCACCCAGGATTGACGCTGCCATGTTGAACTTACCACCGCTTAAGGAGTTGCCGCCCAGTGCTACTGCCAGAATTGCATCCATCTCGATGTCCTTTGCGATCACAGAGTAGTTGATGGAGGACAGACGGCTTACCTTGATCAGTGCCGCTACCGCCACACACAGTCCTAAGATCACGAAGGTCAGGAACTTAATAAATGTGGGATTCAGTCCATTTAATTTTGAGGAATTTTCATTGATACCAACGGACTGGGTGTAAAGCCCCAGTGTCGTGAACTTCAGTACCAGGAAGATCACCAGTACGCACACTGCCGCAATGAAAAACGGTGTGGGAATGGGGATTCCGGGAATAAATCCGCCGAAATAACTGAAGGTCGGATCACTTACAATAGGAAGTTCGTTGTTGTTGATCCATGCAGCGATGGAACGGCCTGCCGTATAGAGGATCAGCGTCGCTACCATGGGCTGGATCTTGAAATACGCTACCAGCACACCGTTAAATGCGCCGAAGAGCATTGCCACCACACAGGCGATCAGAAAAGCTACGATAATGGGAGCCTGTAAGGTATCGGGTCTGGAATTGGTACCGCACAGTACCCGCAGGATCACACTGCCTGCAATAGCGATGGCCGCGCCCACACTGATATCCTGTCCGCCGGATGCGGCAGTGACCAGTGTCATGCCGATAGCCAGGATTGCCAGTTCGGAACCGTAGTCTAAGATTGTCATCAGATAGCCGGACAATACCGGATCTCCTGCGCTGTTATATCCCAGTGTGATCTTGAAAAAGCTGGGATCCGCGATCAGATTGAATACTGCCAGAATGATCAGGGCTGCAATGGGAATGAAGATTTGCTGCCGGAACAATCCGCTGAGGAAATTTTTATTCTGTTTTTCCACTGTTTTTTCCTTACTCATGTTTACTCTCACCTCCGGCAATCGTACTCATAATCTTGGTCTGGGTCAGATCCTCCCCGGACAGCTCTCCTACCACCCTGCGGTCTCTCATGACTATCAGCCGGGAACAGGTACGGAGCATCTCGTCGGTCTCAGAAGAAATGAAGGTCACGCTCATGCCTTCACCTGCCAGCTTCAGTACCAGCTTCTGGATATCCACCTTGGTGCCGACATCGATACCTCTCGTAGGCTCATCCAGGATCAGATATTCCGGATGGGTCAGAAGCCACCTGGCTAGAATTACCTTCTGCTGATTACCACCGGACAGTGACTTGATGGGAGTCTCGGCGGATGCAGTCTTAATATCCAACAGTTTGATGTATTCGTCTGCAAATTTATTAGCTTCCGCCCGGGAGATCGGTCGGAAGAATCCACGAAGCACCTGTAGTGCCAGGATAATATTCTCTCTTACGGACAAGTCACCTACGATACCGTCCCGCTTACGATCCTCCGGCAGATAACCAATGCCATGACGCATAGCATCCAGAGGCTTAGTGATCTTCACCTGTCTGCCATTCTTTTTCACTGTACCGCCAATGATACGGTCGGCACCGAAAATAGCACGGACACATTCGCTTCGGCCGGATCCCAGCAATCCGGTAAATCCGTTGACCTCACCCTTTTTGATATAGAAATCAAAAGGCTTGATCCCGGCGTCACTGCACAGATCCTTGGTCTCGAATAGGGGCTCTGTGCTTTCCGCTTTCTGATCTGCTTTCTGTTCACCCTTGATGTCGGACAGGTCATCCAGCTCCTTGCCGAGCATCTTGGATACCAGCTGTACTCTGGGCAAGTCCTTGATGGCATATTCGCCTACCAGTCCGCCATCCCGCAGGACAGTGATCTTGTCACACACTTCATATACCTGATCCAGGAAATGAGTTACGAAGATAATACCCACGCCTCTGGCCTTCAGATCACGCATCAGACCGAAAAGCTTTTCTACTTCCTGCTCATCCAGAGAGGAGGTCGGCTCATCCAGGATCAGTACTTTACAATCCATATCTACAGCTCTGGCGATGGCCACCATCTGCTGTACAGCGATAGAGCAGCTTGCCAGCTGTTGGGACGCTTTCGCAGGGATATCCAGATTCTGTAAAATCTTATCTGCGTCCTCATTCATTTTCTTCCAGTTCTGATAGATCTTGTTGGAACGTCCTATGTACATATTCTCTGCCACGGACAGATTCGGACAGAGTGTGATCTCCTGATATACAGTACTGATGCCCAGCTTCTGTGCCTCCTGCGGAGAGTGAATGGACACGGCCTTGTCTTTGCCGTCGATGAAGATCTGTCCTTCATCCTTGCTATAGACACCTGTCAGCACCTTGATCAGGGTTGACTTTCCGGCACCGTTTTCTCCCATCAATGCATGGATCTCACCTTTGTTCAGATGAAAATCCACACCCTTCAGAGCTCGTACACCGGGAAAGCTTTTGTGAATATTTCTCATTTCCAATACTTTGTTATTGTCCAAAAGTTTCACCCCTTAATCTTCTTTGATCTTTGATAAAAGAAGCGCGGAGCTAGCATGCGCCGCGCTTCTGGTCATTTACGTCAGACTAGATACCGTAGTTGTCTACATCTTCCTGAGTAATGGTGGTCGCATCGAAGCCCTTCTCGTCCATGATGATGGTCTTCTCGGAGATGGTCTCACCGTTCTCCAGCTTTTTGATGATCTCATCAATATAGGAAGCCTGGAAAGGATTGCACTGTCCATCGTAGTTCCAGTTGCCTGCCTTCAGCTCTTCCAGAGCCCACTTGTTGCAGTCAAATCCCATAACGATAACGTCTTTGCCTACGCCGTGGGAGATATTAGCCTTATCCAGAGCTGCTACCGCACCCTTAGCCATATCATCGTTCTCAGCGTAGATTACGTTGAAAGGAGTACCTGCATCGATCACGGACTGTACGATCTGCTGTGCTTTCTCTGCGTTCCACTCAGCGGTCTGCTGTGTTACGAGATTGAAGCCGTCGTTTGCTGCCGCGTCATCCAGGGCACCGGTACGTCCCTGCTGTGCTGCAGAACCCATAACACCCTGTAAATGAATGATGTTATATTCACTTAAGTTCTGGCTCTTTAACCAGTCAACTGCGGTCTGGCCTTCCTTTGCCATATCGGATACGATGGATGCCTCATACAGGCTCTCATCTGCATCAATGGTACGGTCGAAGAGGATAACTCTGATACCTGCATCCTGTGCGTCCTTCAATACGGAATCCCAACCGGCAGTATCTGCTGCGGACAGAAGCAGGTAGTCAACGCCATCCTGGATGAACTTCTGTGCTGCGGTGATCTGCTCGTCGTTCTTTAAGCTGTATGCGAAGGATGCTTCGTAGCCGTTTGCCTCAGTGAAAGTATTCTTCATATCTTTATCATTTGCAGTACGATAACCGGACTCGTTAGGGTCATTGTTAATGATACCGACCTTGATCAGATCTCCGGATGCATCCGTGCTTGTAGCTCCGGCGCTTGCGGTGTCCGTAGCTGCACTTCCGGTAGCTGCGCTGCTGCCCGCATCAGAGGAGCCGCATGCTACCAGACTAAATACCATGGTTGCTGCCATTACTGCTGCTAAAATTTTCTTTTTCATTGTGTAACCTCCCAATTTTTTTGTTGTTCAAAGAACTATTTCTTTGATGATCCTATTTTATCGTGAAAAAAAGCAAAAAACCATGAAGATACCTCTCGGAAAAGTTGGAATTTTTATGGCAAAAAAGAACCACCCTCGTAAACGGTTGAATATTTTACGATGATGGTTTATTTTTCTCACAAAGTATATTCCGGCAGCCGTACCGTCACGCAGGTTCCCTCGCCATAGGTACTGGTAATGGTGATCCCATACTTTTCCCCGAAGTTCAAACGGATCCGTTCATTTACATTATAAAGTCCGTAGATTTCCGTCTCACAGGCATTTCGATTGCGGATGCCCTCCCGTACCTGTCCCAGGCGTTCCGGTGTCATGCCCCTGCCATTGTCGGTGATCCGCAGGATACAGTCACTGTCCTCCATTTCCCCATCAATGCGGATCATACCCTTTCCCCGTTTGTTCTTAATGCCGTGGTACAGCGCATTTTCCACCAGCGGCTGCAATGTGATCTTGGGTATCCGGCTGGAGTACAGTTCTTCCGGCACGCAGATTTCATATTGGAGAATATCCTGATAGCGCATCTGCTGGATTTCCAGATAGCTGCGCACATGCTGAAGCTCTTCCCTGACATCCAGAATATCCTGTCCCTGATTTAATGAAATGCGGAAGAAATCGGACAGACTGCCTACCATACTCACAACCTTTTTCTGTTCACCGGCCTCCGCCAGCCATACGATGGCATCCAGCGTATTATATAGAAAATGAGGATTGATCTGGGACTGCAGCAGTTCAAATTCCGCCTTGCGCAGGCGTACCTGCTCGGTCTTCACCTGCTCCAGCAGTTCATTGATCTTGTCGATCATGGTATTCATAGAATCGCTGAGCACCCGGGCCTCCAATCCGCCGGTCACATCCGATCGTACCGTCAGATCCCCTTTCGCCACCTGATCTGTCACCTGGGTCAGTCGTCTGATAGGTCTTGTAATACTCAGCGGAATATAATAGGATAAAAATAAACACAACATCAGGATCAATGCAAAAGCGATCACAGAAAACCGGATCATATTCACAAAAAAGTCCTGATACTGCTGTCTGCTCTCCTGGATCCCACGGATCTCATAATAGATGTATCGTGACATCGTGTCTCCTACCAGAGATGTCACGATCTGTACATCATTTTCCCAGATTTCTATATTATCTTCGTAACGGTTACCCTCACGGATATTGTCCTCGATCCTTCCAATATAGGTTCCCAGGTTATTCAGATATTTCTTTACGCTGGTCAGGCGCTTGCGATTCTCCTGTGATTCAGTTAATTCCTCCAGTCCTGCCACGATCTCATCTGCTTCCTCCAGCATGGCATGGAGACTGGATTCCTCCAGCGTCTTGTTACCCACAATGAGGAGATAGGTCTCATAATCAAAATCCTTTTGGAAATCCAGGCTGAACTGACTGGCCATAACAGAGGAATTGACCATGTCCTCATATCTGCGATTGTTATTCCACAGATTATAGAAACAGAAGATCAGAAACAATACAAAAGGCACTAAAAGGCAAAGATAAGAATATCTTATCTTTGCCACGAGCGTAGAATGATCGTAAATTTCTTTTAACCTTTTTCTCATAAGAAGTCCTTTCCGCGATCGTGGCTATTTGATGCCGCCCCGATACTGGGTAGGTGTCATCCCCTGGGTCTTTTTGAACAGATAGGAAAAATAATGAGGGTCCTTGTACCCTACCTCCTGACTGATCAGGCTGCTGCGTTTGCCGGTGCAGCGCAATAATTCCTTTGCTTTGTTCATACGGTAATCCGTCAGATATTTAATGAAACTCATCCCTGTCTGCTGACTGAAGATCATGCTCAGATGATTCGGCGAGAAATTCACGTGGGATGCCAGCAGATTCAATGACAGCTCCTCTTCTGCATAGTTTTCCTCTATATATTTCATCACCTGCTCCACCACATCGTCATAGCGGCTGCTGGCTGCTCTGTCTCTTGCTTCCAGCGCTTTGTCCAGGATCCGTATAATATACTGTATAGCACTGTCGCTGTCCTGCTGCGTCTTCTCATCCTGGCTCGGAGTCTCCGGATCCTGCGTATCTGTTGACAGGCTTTCCAGGAAATCCGCCACGCAGAAATAGGCATCCATCGTGATGTACTGCCTGAAAATATTGGACTGCAGTGCTTTGTTGCTCAGATCCCGGAAAAATTCTTCTACGAAATAAACGACCTCTTCTCTGTCTCCCTGCTTTAAGAATTCCTGGATCCTGGTCCGATCGATCTGTTTGGGATTGACTTGCTTGATATCAAAGTGCTCTTCTTCCGTTCCCTGTGCCAGATACCCGCCATCCAGGATGCGGCTGTCCTGCACCAGATACCTGTGAGCAAAAGCATGACTGGCCTGTTCAAAGGAGGCCGGAAGCTCCCGCAGACGGTTCACCGGTCTGCCAATGCCTCCGAAATAGCGGACGTGCTCATACTTTTCCATAATATCTTTGATCTTCTCAATATATTCCTGCTGCTGAAGCTGTAACTGTTCTTCAGATTCCGCCTTTAGCAGAAATGCTTTGCCCTCCAGGTTACGGTCAAATGATACTACCGTTGTTCCGTCCTCCAGTGACCGCAGTTCTTCTTCGATGCGGATCAGGCTGCCGGAGTATTCGTCCTGTGCATGGCGCAGTGACTGCGTCTTAAATAAAATAATATTGTACCACGGTGCCGACAGATCGATGCCGAGTCTCTCCGCTGACTCCAGTAATTCTGCTGCGGTATTATCCCCAACGACCAGACTCTGGAACAGTTTTTTTCGCTCTCTGAGTGTATTTTCCTCCATCTCCTTCAAATAGCGCTCACGGATCTGGGTAGCTCTGCGTTTTTCCTCGATCTTTGCTGAGAGTTCCTCCAGTTCGGCCAGAAGTTCCTCTCCGTTAATCGGCTTGGACAAATACTGCGCCACCCCCAGTTTGATGGCTTCCTTCGCGTATTCAAATTCCTGATAACCGGACAGAATGATGATCTCGATGTCCGGAAGCTCTCTGCGGATCAGTCTGCTGAGCTCCAGCCCGTCCATAAACGGCATCCGGATATCAGTGATCACGATATCCGGACGCAGCCTCTGGATCATGGGATAGGCCAGTTCTCCGTCACCGGCCTCCCCACAGAACTCATAGCCATGAGTCTCCCAGTCGATATTATTTTTGATTCCCTCGCGGATGACGAATTCATCCTCCACCAAAAACACTTTTAACATTTTTACGATACCCTTCTTTTTACTGCGGATAGAAGTTTTTGGGGTTCCTGTCCACTTGAAATACCCTAGCGGTAGAATACCTCTCCCAGCATCAAGTCTCTCTTCAGATCACGGATCTTGGTATCCTTGTCGATATATACAGCCTCGATACCCATCATAGCTGCCCAGTCACCCATCTGCTCAGCCGTCAGATCATAGGTAAAGGCGGTATGATGCGCACCGCCTGCCAGGATCCAGGCTTCCGCTCCGGTATACATATCCGGCTCCGGTGTCCAGAAATTGGTGGCTACGGGCAGCTTTGGCATAGGTTTCTCCACTTTCTTACAGTTCACATCATTGATGATCAGGCGGAAACGATTGCCCAGATCGATCAGGGATGTAGCAATGCCGTGTCCCTCCTTGGAAGTAAATACCAGTCTGGCGGGATCCTCTCTGTCTCCCATGGACAGAGGCTGGCATTTGATGCTGATCGGACCGTCCGCAATAGTAGGACAGATTTCCAACATATGAGCTTCCAGAATACCCTCTTTTCCCTTGACCAGATTATAGGTATAGTCCTCCAGCATGGAAGTACCCTTGGCATCCTTCACTCCCCCGGTCATGATCTTCATCAGACGCACCATGGCTGCTACTTTCCAGTCGCCTTCCGCACCGAAGCCGTAGCCTTTCTCCATCAGCCGCTGGATCGCCAGTCCCGGTAGCTGCTTCAGGGCACCTAGATCACCGAAATGGGTCACGATCGCCTGATAGTTTTTCTCCTCCAGGAAGCGTTCAAAACCCAGTTCGATCTGTGCCTGCACCGCTACATGCTTTCTGAACTCTCCGGGATCTCTTCCATCTAATAAAATATTATACTTCTCATAGTACTCATCTACAAGAGCATTGACATCAGATTTGGAAACTGCATCTACACTCTCTGCGATCTCGTTTACGGGGTAAGCATCTACTTCCCAGCCAAACTTGATCTGTGCCTCTACCTTGTCGCCCTCGGTTACCGCTACATTGCGCATATTATCTGCCACACGCATGATACGGATATGGCTGCTCTCCACCACGCCTACCGCGGTGCGCATCCAGGATGCGAGCTTGCCCTGTACCACCGGGTCTGACCAATGGCCCACCACCACCTTGCGCTCCATACGCATACGGCTGACAATGTGGCCGTACTCTCTGTCACCATGTGCAGACTGGTTCTCATTCATGAAGTCCATATCAATGGTATCATAGGGCAGCTCCTCGTTAAACTGCGTATGGAAATGCAGCAACGGTTTGCGATACTCCTGCAATCCCAGGATCCATGATTTCGCCGGAGAAAAGGTATGCATCCAGGTGATCACGCCGGCGCAGTTTTCATCCAGATTGGCTTCATTGAAGGTGCGGCGGATCAGCTCGTTGGTGATCAGGGTCGGCTTCCATACGACCTCGTAGGGCAGCACACCGGAAGCATTCAGGGCATCCACGATTTTGTGGGAATGCTCCGCCACCTTCGCAAGGCACTCGTCTCCATACAAGTCCTGCGAGCCTGTACAAAACCAGAATTGATAATTTTTCGTCTGTAACATAAGTAATACCTCCTCTGAAAATACGATTTCTATATTCCCATTCTACAACTTGTATGCTTCTACTAACAAGTTGTATATTTGGAGGTGAATATACCGCAGCAGGAGTTTCCCACCACGAGCTCCGGCTGGATGAGGATTTTACTCTGCTCCGGCTGCAAGGTCTCCCCTCTCAGCAGAGACAACAACAGCTGTGCGGCCATCTCTCCCAACTTCTCCTGGGGATGCACGATGGTCGTGAGGTGAAAACCATCTCCCATGGCCATGCATGAATTGTCATAGCCGGTGACAGAAATATCCTCCGGAACACGGATCCCGCGGGAGGCCAGTGCCGGAATGATCTGCATAGCGATCTGATCGTTATAGCATACGACGGCATCCAGTGAAATCCCCTTTGCCAGTAGACGCAGAATTCCTTCCCGGGGATGTACCTTTCTATCCTCCGTATGGAACCATATCACCTTATCGGGATCGTAGAGCATACCCGCTTCCTGTAATGCCTGCACATAGCCGCGATGGCGGTTCTGCCCCTGGATGTCATCCGCCTTGAAGATTCCGGCAATACTACGGTGCCCATTGTCTAACAGATACTTTGTGATCATATATCCGCCCCTGCAGTCATCCATCAGCACCTGTGGTCTGTCCTCCATCCGATCGAAGCAGCCCTGTATGAACACGTAAGGAATTCCATAGCTTTCGAGCTGTTCATATAAATGCAGATGCCTGCAGCTGATCTGGCTTTTACTGGGTTCGATGATGACTCCGTCGATGTCCTTCTGCAACAGCTCTTCGAGACATCTGGCTTCCTGACTTCTGGAATTGTGGGTATTTTTCAGCAGAATACTATAGCCTTCAGCCGTGAGGACATCATCAATCCCCTGAATGACCCTCGGAAAAATATAATCCGACAGATAAGTGGTCACTACAGCTATATTGTGGGATTTATGTCCGGGACGTAACCGCTCCGATACAAAGGTTCCTTTTCCATGCATTGCATAAATATATCCTTCCTGTTCCAGGATCGCCAGTGCTTTCCGGACAGTCTGACGGCTCACCTGATAAGCAGCCGCCAGTTGGTTCTCAGAAGGCACACGATCCCCCGCCCGCAGTTCTCCCCGGTGGATCTGCTCCTCCAGGTCATGATGCATTTTATAGTATTTCAGCTGTTTTTCTTCCATTGATGAAAGCCTTTCTCTTTCTCTATCTGGATTTTACCTATCCAAATCTTGTTTCCAGACAACACTGTTCCTATATTTCTCATCATTTTTCACTTTCCGGCATGATCAGCTTTCTGAGTTCTTCCGCACCGCTGACAAAATCACTGGTTATGGTATCATTATGAATGACATGATCGCAGATTTTCCGGTTGCGTTTTTCCGCATCAATGGACAGGATCCGCAAGGTCTTCTCCTCAGTGTCGTAGTCAGATTCTATGATGTCGGCAATCAGCTTTTCCTTGTCGCGCGCCACGTATATAATGTGCGTGGGAAAAGACCGTTTCATGGCGATAGCGCCGCACATATCCACCGGGATCACAGCAAACTTCCCCTGATCCAGCAGTTCACGGATATCTTCTTTTCTCGTTCCGTAACGTACTCCCGCATAAGCTGTTTTTTCAAAAAAATCCATCCGGTCGAAGGCTTCTTCCGAAACATACCGGTGTCCGTGACGTTCCGGTTCCGTGCAATAATTCACCGGGCGCACAAACAACTGCTCCGCGCGGATATTCTCTGTCGTATTTCCACCTTTGCTGCCGCACAGAGCTTCTGTGATCTCACGTTTCCCGGAGCCGGAAGGCCCCACCAGTGCAAGTACCGCCGGAGCGGTGATCTTCTCCGGCTTTGAAGTGGAGGCTTTCATGATCTGACGCACCAGCGACACGAATTCCGCCATGGTATTCACAGACAGGAGCCCTGTCATTTTGGCATTCCATGGCTTCCGCATCAACACCGGATACTCTGCCTTGCTGTCCAAAATATTGTGAATGGCATCATCCAGTACAATATCAAAATGTACACGGTCTTTCGCACTTCCCAATATAATATTCTCCGGTGGAAGCTCCGGGAACTGCGTCATGATCTGCTCTGCCCGCACTCCCATAAAATGCGGCGATACCGCCGTAATAAAAAAAACATCCGCAATCTGCATCAGCCGGCGGATCCCACGCTTTGTCTCCTCCGTGGGAATCTGCCGGCTGTACAGCTCGGGATCGTTATAAAATTCTTTGATCACCGAAGTTCTTCCCTCATTGGCCCAGGAAGTGATCTCTTCCAGGCGATAAGGCTTCTCCGGATGATTTTTTTCATTTGCCATACGGATGGCTATGCTGTTAAACGGGGCGGTGACATCGTCCCAGTCAATACCGATACTAGGTCTGAGCATACTGTGCTTCCTCACTTTATACAGATACATTCTACTATTATATGCGATCTGTATTCAGCATAGCATAAACCGGTGCACAGCACAATCCATACATGCCGGATATCTCTAGCCTTTCATGGCCTCTTCCAGGATATGCAGACAGTTCTGCATGGATGCTTCAAATTCTTCTTCATTATTATTTTGGAACAGGATCAGATCATCCTTCTCCTTAGGATCATCCAGATTCTCCGGAATGGAGAAATCACAGGATGCAATATACTCATCCCAGTGTGTCAGCTTCCAGGTATCTCGATCGGAATTTCTGGCGATCATACGCTCATGTACGATCTCCGGAGATGTTTCCACCCATACGACCACCAGCGTTGCATTTTTCTCTGCAAGCTTGGCTTTCAGATTATGAATATAATCCATATCCCGGATTTCCTGTGTAAAGGGTGCATTGATCAATACAATATCGTCATAATCCAATGCTTCCATAGCCAGATCCACAACACACTCGTACTCATAGTCACGGATATTTTTTTCAAAAAAGTCACTGCTTCTGTCATAAGGCTGTCCCGCTACTACAAAGATCTGTTTTGACAATGTGATCAAAGTATCCTTGTCCAAATATACCACATGCTGCAGTCTCTTCGCCAAAGCTTTGGAAATATAAGTTTTTCCGCAGGCGGGCGGTGATGTTACCAGGATCAATTTCTTAACCATAAAAATCTTCCTTTCCGCTAGGTATTGTTTATTATTATCTGTCCCCTTTTCAATTAGATATAGCGCGATTTTTTGAGATTGTCAACTATTTATCAAACTTTTTGGCTGTTGACTTGTCAACATCCATGTGTTACACTTCATAGAGTTGTTGTTTCATCAACATTTTACAGGAGGATTGTCCATGCAGGATCGTTTTGAAAGATTCGTTGTATCGATCACGGAATTGCACCGTTATCTGCAGAAATTAAAAGAACTGGAAATGGGGCAATTAGACTTAAAAGCAGGTTACACTATGTGTCTGTATCACCTGGGAAAACATCCGGAGGGGCTGACCGCCACACAGCTGACAGAGCTTTGTAAGGAAGATAAGGCTGCCATTTCCCGGACATTAAGCCAGTTAAGTGCTAAAGGCCTGGTGTCCTGTGAGTTGCCGGAAAACAAGCGTTCCTACCGTACTTTATATTATCTGACCGAGGAAGGCAGCACTGTAGTCAAAAAAATCGGTTCCCGGATCTACTCTGCACTGGCTCACGGCGGAGACGGCATGACAGAGGAACAGCGGGTGAATCTCTACGATTCCCTGGAGAGGATCTCCCATAATCTGGAACAGTACCTTGCTGAGTTCCCTTCCGAGCATCCACAAAAAAAATGAGCAGGAAGAAACATTTAGCTGCCAAACTATAATAAAAAGAATAGGAATATTATCATGGAAAAAATACGTTTTATCACAGACTCCGCATCTGATATGAACCACCCCAGGGAGGATGTCACCATCCTGCCGCTGCACATCCGCTTCGGCGACGACGAATATGCTGACGGAGTCACCATCAGTCACAGAGAATTCTACGAAAAGCTGATCGAATGTGACACTCTCCCCACCACCAGCCTGGTATCTCCCGCTGTCTTTGAAGACGCTTATGAGCAGGCAGTCTCCGCGGGGGAGACCGTCATCGTGATCACCATCTCCGGTAAATTGTCCGGCACCTGCCAGAGTGCCCGGATCGCTGCTGAAGATTATGAGGGTAAGGTATTCGTTATAGACAGCATGAATGCCACCATAGGAGAACGCATTCTGGTAGAGTATGGTCTGCAATTAAAGGATCAGGGGAAATCCGCAGAAGAAATTGTCAGCATTCTCGAAAAGGAGAAATCCAAGATCCACACCATGGGACTTCTGGACACCTTGGAATACCTGAAAAAAGGCGGACGTATCTCCTCTACCGTGGCATTCATCGGCGGTGCACTGGCCATCAAGCCTGTGGTCGCTGTCTCAGACGGTGAGATCATTATGCTCGGGAAAGCCCGCGGTTCCAAAAACGGCAGTAACTTCCTGATCCGTGAGATAGAAAAAGCTGACGGTGTGGATTTCTCCCGCCCTTTCTGTCTGGGTTATACCGGTCTGAGTGATGAGCTGTTGAAAAAATACATTCACGACAGCGAACATCTGTGGAAGGATTACGCAAAGGAACTTCCCATCAGCACTCTGGGAGCCACCATCGGAACCCATGTAGGCCCCGGAGCTGTAGCGGTTGCCTTCTTCGAACATTAAACCTATTATAATTCTTTCCATTTACTCAAGAACAGCCGCAATCTTTCGGATGTTACGATGCGGGCTGTCACACTGATCAAAAAAATCCCGAAGGCTTTCACAGTCTCCGGGATTTCTTTTATTTTTCTTTTGCTTCTCTGATCAAGCAGCTTTCTTTGCTTTCTTCTCTTTCATCTGCTTAACGAAGGTCCGTGCACCTTCCACTACCAGGAAGATTGCCAGAACTGCCATTGCAGCTGCGAAGAACAGCTGGAACCAGTCACCCCATGCAGCAGTGCCGGCACCGATCGCCTTGCACTTGTTGATCACGGTGATCACCAGGCTGGTCAGGGTCGCAGCAAGCATGAATACCATAGGGAAGAAGAACATCTTGTTGTTCTTGCCAACTTCACCCAGCCATGCAGCTACTGCCATCAGAGCGATACCTGCGAGCAGCTGGTTCGCTGCACCAAACAAACCCCAGATCTGGCTTAAGGACAGACCGCCGAGGATACAGCCGATCAGTACCATGGATACAGTACCGAACAGAGGATGAGCCAGCACCTTACGTGCGCCCTTGGCATCCTTGTAAGTAGCTTCGCCTTCCTTCAGGAACAGCTCGGAGAACATGAAACGGCTCAGACGGGTACCGGTATCCAGACTGGTCAGTGCGAATACGGATACAGACAGTGTGAGCAGTGCGTAGATCGTACCGTATGACTTGGAGGTCTCGGTACCGAACATGGATGCAATACCTGCAGCGAATGCAGCTGCGGGAGATCCGAACTCACCGTTTAAATACTTCTGATATACTGCACCGACTGCTACCAGAGCGATGATACCCAGAGCAGACTCGATCAGCATGGAGCCGTAACCGATAGCCTTGGCATCCTTCTCGTTCGCTAACTGCTTGGAAGAAGTACCGGTAGCGATCAGGCTATGGAAACCGGAACATGCACCACATGCTACAGTGATGAACAGCATAGGGAACAATGTCTGTCCTGCCTTGGGCTCCCAGCCATTAAACGCAGGGATATCGAATGCGACAGTACCGGTGAAAGCACCGGCAACGACACCGATGAATGCCAGACCGATCATAGCATACAGCAGGAAACTGGACAGGTAGTCACGGGGCTGTAACAGGATCCATACGGGAACCAGAGAAGCCACTGCGATGTAAACACCTACAAATACGATCCATGCGATACGGTTCATGGCAAATCCAACGTTCAGACCTAAAACAGTAATAGCTACGATACAGATGATACCACCGATGGTAGCGGGCAGAGTCTTAACGCCCATTCTGTTGGTCACATAACCATAAATAACAGCCAGAACGATGAACAGCAGAGAGATCATTGCGGTAGACTGATTACCGGTAGGATTGGTCACAAAACCGAAAGCGGTCTTGCCGGCATCATCTGCCAGGGTCAGGAAAGTACCTGCCACAATGTTAACAAAGGAAGCGATTACCAGGATCAGCACCAGAAGTGCGAAGATGATGAAAAGCTTCTTAGCTCTGGATCCCATGGAATCCTCGATGATCTCACCTACAGATTTACCGTCATGTCTGATAGATGCGAATAAAGATCCGAAGTCCTGCAGACCGCCGAAGAAAATACCACCGATGATACACCACAGGAATACGGGAACCCATCCGAAGATGGAAGCCTGAATCGGTCCGTTGATCGGGCCTGCTCCGGCGATAGATGAAAAATGATGACCCATAAGTACGGCAGGCTTAGCTGCAACGTAATCCACACCATCTTCCTTCTCAATTGCAGGAGTCTTCTTGGTAGGATCGATACCCCACTGTTTTGCCAGCCAGGAGCCATAGAACACATAGCCGATAAACAACAGTACAATAGCGGCTACAACGATTAATAATGCTGTCATTTGTGTTTCTCCTTTTCTTAATACACAGATTTAATTTATCATTGCCTTTTTTACGAGTTTCTTCAGAATCTGTCCGTGGCGGTTGTGGACGATCCGACCCGAAGACAGCTCGGCGACAATCAGACGATAATTGCTCCAGCCATGGAATCCCCAGAGGTAACTCTGATAATGCCTGCACTTTTTCACCTGTGCGAGAGCATCCTCCCCGGCATGAGCGGTCAGAATGATCAGGACGACATCACTGTTCCTGTGATGGGAAGACGGCTGCACATTTGCAGTTCCCCGCTCCCAGGCGATAGCGTCCAGTTCCAGAAGACGTTCCTTAGATAAAGATTCTTCTGTGGCAAAATACACTGTCTCGTTGGTGTCAATATCTGCCACCTTGGCTTTCTTGATCAGAAAATACTGCTCATTATGGGATCCGAAGATTGCTTCGGCTGCGAATGGCGGTTCTACAGCCTCTGTTTTGATATTGTAGTAGGTCTGATAAGATCGCAGGATACGCCCAAGCGCTTCCCCTGGAGTAAGTGTCTTTTGTAATTCCATTCTGATTTCCTTTTAAACATGTGTAAATGATTACATTTACGTTCATGCTATTGATAACTTTAGCACGTCGAAGTGTCAAATGCAACGGATTTTTTAGCATTTCTTTACACTTTTTTTATAAATACATACTTTATCGTTATATGTTAGTCCTCTGACAGCTTTTTTCCAAGGTGCAAATTTAACCTATATACCATTACAAATTTAATCTCTTTATCTGGATAAACTTATTGACTTTTGTTGGGTAACCGGAAATCATTCTAAAAAAAGCAGCCGATTTTCATCAGCTGCCGATTTTTAGGAATGATTCTTCTCTTCCTTGATCTCCCAATGGATCAGGAAGGTCAGTGCCGCACGAAGTCCGATGATACCGGCTACGGTAACGATCTCCTTCCAGTCTCTGACAATAACGGTCTTAAGGATCTCACTGCACAACTTGAATTCCAGCCCTACAGCAAGCCCCTGCGCCAGGGTGATCTTCATATCCGGCACCCGCCGCACATAATTATAAAACCCTTTCAGACCGGAGAGAATAATAACGATCACTCCGACAAATTCAAAGAACAATATTGCCACCTGGACAATATTGTTCATCACGTTTTCCAGGAATTCAATGATAAGCTCTATGTGGAACATGCACAGCCCCCCGCTTTTCTTACACTTCTTTTTTCATTGTAGCGTATCCAAAAAGGGCGTGCAAGATGTATCTTTATCTTTTTATCAGCTATTTTTCTTCTGTTTTCAATAATTCCTGCATAGTATGCCAGCCAAGCACCGCGCATTTTACCCTGGCGGGCATGTGGGCGATATCCTGCAATACGGAGGCTTCCTCCAGTTCGTCCCGCTCTTCCTCGGTAATACTTCCCTTGATCATCTTGAGGAACAGATCTGCCAGATGCAGTGCCTCTTCCTTACTTCTACCAATGACCAGTTCCAGCATCATGTCCGCAGAAGCCTGGGAGATGGCACAGCCGTCTCCTTCAAAGGCACCGTCCACGACTACACCGTCCTCCACCTTCAGTTCCAGGAAAATATCATCGCCGCAGCTGGGATTGACACCTTCTAACACCAGGTTCGCATCCTCCAGCTTGTGTTTGTGATACGGATGCAGATTGTGCTCCGTCAGGATCTCATTATAAAACGTTTTATTCTCCATAGCCCATCTGTCTCCTTATCTTTGCAAGGCTTTCTAAAAATGCCTGAATCTCTTCTTCCGTATTGTAGACACCCAGGCTTACTCTGGTGGTGGACAATACTTTCAAATGTTGCAATAACGGCTGGGCGCAGTGATGTCCCGCCCGGACTGCGATGTGATCTGCATCTAAAACAGATGCCACATCATGGGGATGCACGCCGTCCAGCTTAAATGTCACGATACCGTGATGATCCTCCGCTTTCTGTGATCCTAAAATATGCACCGCAGGGATCTCCTTCATCCCATCCATCAGCAGTTTTGTCAGCTTTGCTTCTCTCTCTTCGATGAAATCAAAGCCGATCTTCTGCACATAACGAATAGCCTCTGCGAGGGCATAAGCACCGGCACCGTTCACCGTACCTGCCTCGAACTTATGAGGCACCTCTGCCCACACAGCTCCTGTACGGCTGACGGAATCGATCATTTCTCCACCGCATAAAAACGGGGGCATCTGCTCTAACAGCTCTCTCTTCGCATATAACACACCGATTCCCATGGGAGCGTACATTTTATGCCCGGAAAATGCCAGAAAATCCACATTCAGATCCTGTACGTCCACTGCCATATGGGGCACGCTCTGGGCTCCGTCTGCCACGAAATAAGCGCCTGCCTCATGTGCCAGCTGTGCAAAACGCTTGATATCATTTTTGCAGCCCAGCACATTGGATACCTGGGTCATGGCAACGATCTTCGTTCGGTCGCTCAGTGCCTCCTTAAAAGCTTCCTCGGTATATTTTCCGTCTTCGGTGCACTCCAGATACTTCACCACTGCTCCGGTTCTGGCTGCCGCCTGCTGCCAGGGCAGAAGATTGCTGTGGTGCTCCATAATGCTCACCAGGATCTCATCTCCCGGTTTCAGTACCAGGGAGCCGAAACTGTACGCCACCAGGTTTAAACCTTCCGTGGCATTGCGGACGAAGATGATCTCCGCCGCTTCCTTCGCATTCAAAAACTCCCTTACCGTCTCTCTGGCTTCTTCGTATTTTTCGGTTGCCGCCTCTCCCAGCTCGTATAATCCGCGCAGGGGATTGGCATTGTATTTTTCATAAAATTCCCGCTCTGCTTCCAGGACACAGACCGGCTTCTGCGAAGTCGCTGCGGTATCCAGATAGATCACTTTCTGATTCTCCAGCAGAGGAAAATCCTTGCGGATCTCGTTGACTGAAATACTCATACTTCCTCCTGTTATCTTACTCTTTACGCTTCCTCTTCTTCCACGGCTCTGCCCAGGAACTTTTGTACCTTTGCCTGTGTGGAAGCGTCAGGGATCTTACGGCAGACCGCATCCACCTTCGCCATCGCCATCATCTCATAGATCTGCTCTCTGTTCATGCCGCGGCTCTCTAAGTAGAACAGCAGCTCATCATCCAGCTTACCGATGGTGGCACCGTGATTGCCTTCCACATCTTCCTCCGCACAGAGGATCAGGGGAATGGTCTGATTCACCACATCATTGGACAATAACAGTACGTCCTCTTTTTCATTGCCTACCGCACCCTTGGCACCCCATTTGAAGTCAATGGTGCCGCGGTATAATTTGAAGGCATGATCTCTTAACACGCCTCCGGCCTGCATATTACTCTGCGTCTTTTTGCCCTCATGCAGAGCCACATAATTCATATCCAGTCTGCCTTCGCCGTCTACGATATAGGCGGTATCCGTGTTCACGCTGCTCTCTCTGCCCTGCAGAGTGGTCTTACATCCAAGGTAGGTATTCTTCCCGCCCAGGATCAGCTGGATGACTTCCAGGGAAGCCTTCTCCTCACACAGGGCACCGATATCATTCATAAAAGTAAAATCACTGCCCAGTCTCTGCACCTGGATCAGCCGGAGCTTCGCGCCTTCTTCCAGATACAGTCTGGTGGATACCGCTGCCTGACCTGACGCCTCCCTGTCGGAAGCAAAGTCCTCGATCACGGTGATCTCACTGTTTTTTCCTGCTTTTACCGCTACAGCTCCCGCCTGTAAGCTGTTCTGTGCATAGGCATAATCAAGCAGTAACGGCTGCACCTCTGCCACATCCGCGGGCACCTCATAATGTTTTGCTTTTACTCCCGCTCTAGCAAGCAGACCGTCCATATCTTCCCCCATACCGGAGGCAATCCCTGCAAAATCCGCATTCCAGGGCTTAGAGCCTTCGTTTTCAGCGGTCGTTATCTTCTCCGGCAGAGCGACTTTTGCCTCTCCGGCCGCGGGGATCTCTATTTTCTCCAACTGCGTCTCATTCATACGAAGCCAGTTCCATGTCTTAGAGGGCAGTCGGTTGATGGTCATATTATATTCTTTTTCCATATTCTGTCCTCCCTTTACCCGATGCTGCCTTTCATCTCCAGGCGGATCAGGTTGTTCATCTCTACCGCATATTCCAACGGCAGCTCCTTCGATACATTGTCCGCGAAGCCGCTGACGATCATGGCTCTGGCATCCTCCTCGGAGATGCCGCGGGACATCAGATAGAACACTGCCTCGTCGCTGATCCTGCCGATCTTCGCCTCATGCCCGATATCGGCATCCTGTGTACGGATATCCATTGCCGGGATGGTATCGGAGCGGGACTTATCATCCAGCATCAGGGACTGACAGGATACCGCAGATTTACTCTTTGCCGCACTGTTCTTCACTACCACGGAGCTTCGGAACGTACTGATCCCGCCATCCTTGGAGATGGACTTCGTGTTGATATAAGAAGTGGTCTCCGGTGCATTGTGAACCACTTTCGTACCGGTATCCAGATTCTGTCCGGCTCCGGCGAAAGTAATACCGGTAAATTCCGCTCTCGCCCCCTTACCGTTCAGCACACTCATGGGGTACAGATAGGATACGTGAGAGCCGAAGGAACCGGATACCCATTCTATGGTACCGCCTTCTTCCACCAGCGCCCGCTTGGTGTTCAGATTGTACATATTCTTGGACCAGTTCTCAATGGTGGAGTAACGCAGTTTTGCATTTTTCCCCACGAACAGCTCCACACAGCCGGCATGGAGGTTCGCCACGTTGTACTTCGGGGCGGAACAGCCTTCGATAAAATGCAGGTATGCACCCTCGTCCACAATGATCAGGGTATGCTCGAACTGTCCGGCTCCCGGTGCGTTCAGTCGAAAATAGGACTGTAAGGGGATCGTCACGGACACTCCGGGGGGAACATATACGAAGGAACCACCGGACCACACAGCACCGTGCAGCGCTGCGAATTTGTGGTCTCTGGGGGTCACCAGCTTCATGAAATGTTTCCGCACCATATCCGCATATTCCCCGTTCAGGGCGCTCTCCATATCGGTATAGACTACGCCCTGGGCTGCCACTTCTTCTCTGACATTGTGATATACCAGTTCGGAATCATATTGTGCCCCAACACCGGCGAGGGACTTCCGCTCCGCCTGTGGGATCCCCAATTTTTCGAAGGTATCCTTGATGTCCTCCGGCACTTCGGACCATTTGGCGCTCATATGGGTATTAGGTTTTACATAGGTTACGATGTCTTCCATGTTCAGACCCTCAATAGAGGGACCCCAGTCGGGAACTTCCATCTCATTATAGATCTGCAGAGACTGTAATCTGAAATTTGCCATCCATGCGGGATCCTTCTTTTTCTCGGAAATCTCCGCCACAATATCGGGAGTCAGTCCCTTTTTAATACGATAGACGTCCTTCTCCTCATTACGGATATCATAAATGCTTCTGTTGACGTCTTCCACGTATGTCTTTTCACGTTCACTCATTCAGATCGTCAACCTCCTTATGCTTCCAGAAAACGCTCGAAACCATGCTCGTTGATCTCGTCTACCAGGGAAGCGTCGCCGGATGCCACGATCTTACCATTCACCAATACATGGGTCTTGTCCACATGGAGAGACTCTAAAATTCTGGTGCTGTGAGTGATGATCAACAGCGCACCTTTTTTGTCCTTCTGGTACTCTTCCACGCCCTTGGATACCGTACGTACCGCATCCACATCCAGTCCGGAGTCGGTCTCATCCAAGATTGCCAGAGAGGGCTTTAACATAAGTAACTGTAAGATCTCCGCCTTTTTCTTCTCACCGCCGGAGAATCCCACGTTCAGATCACGGTCACCGTAGGAAGGATCCATCTGTAATACCTCCATAGCCTGCTCCAGCTCCTTTTTGAAGGTCCACAGTTTGATGCGGGAACCGCTTCTCTGTTCCACGGCATTCCGAATGAAATTCCGAAGCGATACTCCGGGTACCTCCAGGGGATTCTGGAAGGACAGGAAAATACCGTCCTTCGCTCTCTGGTCTGTAGTTTCCTCTAATAATTCCTTCCCTTTGAACAGGATCTCACCACCGGTCACCTCATAACGGGGACTTCCCATGATGGTGTAACCCAATGTGGATTTGCCCGCACCGTTGGGTCCCATGAGGACATGGGTCTCTCCGGGACGAACCTCTAAATCTATTCCATGAAGGATGGGCTTGTCCTCTACACTTACGGACAAGTTACGCACCTGTAATAATTGTTCTGACATATACTTCCTCCTATCTCTAGCGTCCAACTAGGAATTACTATATCATTATATACAAGCATCTGCAAATATGCAACATGTAATTCCTACAAAAGTGCCGTACATTCTATCAATATCACGGGCAAAAGTTATAAAAGTGAATCCGTGGATATTGAGATCAAAAAAAAGATAAGCCGCTGCAAGTATATTCTGCTATGCAGCGGCTTATCTTTGATTTTATATTTCTTCTCTGTCCAAAAGATTCTTCATGCTCTTGGTGCTGATCCACAGGGTAGATGTATTATGCAGAAGAGCGGAAGTGGTGGGAGGAATAATACCTGCCACCCCCAAGACAATAAGTCCGGTGTTGATGCCTACGATCATGCGATAATTTTTACGGATCCGCGCCATCAGGGCATTGCTCAGCTCCTTCAGTGTCGCTACTTCCTGTAAATTATCCGCACCGATGGTCACATCTGCGATCTCTCTGGCGATCTGTGCGCCCTCGCTGATGGCAATCCCTACATCCGCCGCAGACAATGCCGGGGAATCATTGATGCCATCACCGATCATAATAACCTTATGGCCTGCCTGCTTCTCCTGCTCCACGAACTTTGCTTTGTCCTCCGGCAATACCTCGGAATAATACTCGTCCACACCGACGATTCCGGCAATGGATCTTGCGATACGATCACTGTCACCTGTCATCATAACGACTTTGCCAATCCCCAGACCTTTTAATTGCTTTATTACCTCAGCGGCCTCTTCTCTGAGAGGATCCTCGATATAGATCACCGCAGCCAGCTTGCCGTCTATTGCCATATATAAGCGGGAGTATTCCTCAGACAGCTGATCGAACAGCTCCTGTCTGCCCTCCGGAATCTGTGCCTGCTCATCCTCAAATACGAAATGATAGCTGCCAATGATGATCTTCTTGCCTTCCAGAGTGGAAGAGATTCCATGGGCTACAATATATTCCACTTTGGTATGCAGTTCTTCATGTATCAGCTCCTTGCGGGCTGCTTCCCGCACCACTGCCTTCGCCATGGAATGAGGGAAATGCTCCTCCAGGCAGGCGGCGATCCGAAGAAGTTCATCCGCGGACTGTCCGTTAAAGGATATCACATCCGCCACGGTAGGCTGTGCCTTGGTCAGTGTTCCGGTTTTGTCAAATACGATGGTAGTGGCATCTGCCATAGCCTCTAAGTATTTGCCGCCCTTCACCGTGATCTCGTAGGTGCTTGCCTCACGGATCGCAGACAATACCGCTAACGGCATAGACAGCTTCAATGCGCAGGAGAAATCCACCATCAGCACGGATAATGCCTTGGTCACATTCCGTGTGAACAGCCATACCAGACCGGTGCCTAAGAAAGTATAGGGTACCAGCTTATCTGCCAGGTGCTCTGCCTTACCCTCCAGAGAGGATTTCAGCTTCTCGGATTCCTCGATCATGGTCATGATCTTCTCATATTTGCTGGAGCCGCCGTTTTCTTTCACACAGATAGTCAGCTCGCCTTCTTCTACCACAGTTCCGGCATAGACAGTTCCACCAGGAATTTTTCTCACCGGAACGGATTCTCCGGTCAGAGATGCCTGATTCACCATACCTTCTCCATCCGTCACTGTACCGTCGAAAGGAATCACATTGCCCATGTGGATCCTTACCAGATCACCCGACTTAATGGATGTGGACGGCACCAGGATCTCCTGTCCGTCGCTCACAACCCATACCTTGTCAATGTTTAAGGACATGCTCCTCGCCAGATCACCGACAGACTTTTTGTGCGTCCACTCTTCCAGGATCTCGCCGATGCCTAACAGAAACATCACAGAGGCTGCGGTGTTGTAATCACCACGCAGCACAGATACACCGATAGCAGTGGCATCCAGTACCGGTACTTCGATCTTGCCCTTCGCCAGAGTCTTCACGCCGTGCCAGAGATATTTGAAAGACTTCACTGTGGTGATCACGGAACGGATATCCATGGGCAGAAACAGCCTGATCCCATAATGCATTACCACTTTATTGATCAGCTGATCCTTATATTCCCGGTTCATCTCTCTGCCGGAATTAGCAAGATAGTTCTCCGGCACTTCTGTACCCTGATATGTAAAATTCTCCAGTGTCTTCAGTGCCTCCTCCCTGGAACCGGTATAGACTACCGTAACATCCAGGGTGCGCTCCTGAATTTTGGCACTGACAATATTACTCTGTCCGTCCAAATAGTATTGCAGTGTATCTGCCTGCGCAAAGCTCATGCGGCTCTGTAAAATGTGAACCCTGAGTCTCCCCTTTATCTCATGCTTGATCACAAATCTCATAATTTATGCCTGCTTTCATGAAGGGATCATTCTTCTGTTGCAGTCTCTGCTGCTTCTGCTTCACCATCATACTCTTTTGCTGCCTGTGCTGCTCTGTCCTCGTTGATCTGCTGGGCTTCTGCGTAGATATCCTCTGCGTTCTCCTGGATAGTGGTCGCAGTCTTCATGACACACTCTTTTGCGCGCAGAACAGCTGCGGTGCAGTTGGTGTACAGCTTCTTCGCATCCTTACTGGACAGTACTTTGATACCTGCGGTTCCGAACAGAACGCCTGCTGCGAAAATACCGGTTTTTGCTTTATCAATCTTTTTTAAACATTTCAACATAATTCATTTCCTCCTGTGTGAATTCTTTGGTTTATTCTATTTATGAATGAATATTATAATCACCTGTTTTTCTTATTTCCAGTTTTTTCTCCTTTACTGAAAAATTTTATCATTAAAAAAGGCCAGTGGATCAAAATCCACTGACCTTCTTGTATTCCTGTAATTTTTCTTTTGCTGCCGGGGTCAGATTCTTAGGCACCTGAATCTGGATCACGACATACTGATCGCCGTGGGCATTTTTATCCTTCATGGATACCACGCCCTTTCCTTTCAGACGGATCTTGCTGCCGGACTGCGTACCTTCCTTCACTTTGCACATGACATCGCCGTACAACGTGGGCACACGGATCTCGCCGCCCAAGGCCGCAGTAGTATAGGGGATATTGACTGTGGTATACAGATCCTGTCCTCTACGCTCCCAGCCCGGTTTCTCCTGTACCGTCACCTTCAGATACAGGTCACCGCTCTCACCGCCGGAGTAACCTTCACCGCCCTTACCTTTCAGACGGATACTTTTACCGGTGTCGATACCTGCCGGAATGTGCACCTGCACGGATTCGGACTTGCCGGTAGCCGGATCTCTTAAGGTAAAGGTCTTATCGCAGCCATGCATTGCTTCGTCAAAACTGATGGTGATGCCGGATTCCACATCCTGACCTTTGCTGCGGTAGTTCGCCCGGCTGCCCCGTCCGGATCCTTTCTGTCCCTTGAAATACTGTCCGAACAGATTGTCGAAAATATCCTCATCCCCGCCGAAGCTGCCGAAATCCCCGGTACCGAAACCGCTTCCTCCTGTGCTGTAATGGAACGTGCCGTTGCCGAAGCCGCCGAATCCATTGGTGCCGAAGCCGCCTCCGTTCTTAAACTGCTCCTGATACTGTCTGGCTGCCTCCTCGTTAAATCCCTCCTGGAAAGCAGCAAAACCGTAAGTATCATATAGTTTCTTCTTTTTCTCATCCCCCAGCACATCGTAAGCTTCGTTGACTTCCTTCAGCTTCTCCTCTGCCACAGGGTCTCCTGCATTGGTATCCGGATGGTATTTTTTCGCCAGTTTCCGGTATGCTTTTTTTATCGCTGCGGCGTCCGCTGTCTTGCTGACACCCAATACTTCATAATAATCTCTTTTTGTTGTCTTCGTCATATTCCCTCCATTCTGCCCAACCGGTGAGCCACACAACCAAGACGTTTTCCATGTAAAAATCAGCCACACAGTTCCCTGCGCGGCTGACCACTTCACATCTCTTTTCAAACAATTGTCTGCTGTTGCAGTCGCTTGTTCCTCTTACAGAGATTATATTATCACTACTGCTTAGCACTCGCAAGTCCAGAGTGCTAAAAAATATATTAAATAATCATAAAATCCATAAACCGGCTATTACAATTTGCCACCCTTAGAGCCGCCAAAGCTTGCGGAATTCAGGATATTGGTGTCAAAGGTAAAGGTCAGTCTCTCCTCGGTGCGGGCTCTCTTCAAAGACAGCTGGATCATACGGTCCAGAAGCTCTTTGTAAGGAACTCCTACCGGCTCCCACAGATAAAATGCCAGAGATCCCGGAATGGTATTGATCTCGTTAAAATACAGCTTGCCGTTGTCCTCATCGATCATAAAGTCGATACGGGACACACCGTTACAGCCCAGTGCTTTAAAGGATCTGACTGCCAGCTCCCGGACTTCCTCTCTCTTCTCCGGAGACAGCTCTGCGGGGATTTTGCGGGATACGCTCGCCATGCCCTTGGAGCCGCTGCCCTTGGCATTGCTGACGTATTTATCTTCATAACTTAAGATATCTTTGGTGTGCAGGGGTTCTTCGCACTCGGAAGCAATAGCGTCATTCTCATCTCCCAGTACCGAGCAGTTGATCTCACGTAAATTGGTGATGGCGTGCTCCACCAGCACTTTGGTCGCATACTTGAACGCATCATCGACGGAGTGGGTCAGTTCCACACGATTTTTAGCTACACTGATGCCTACGCTGGAGCCTAAGTTGACCGGTTTTACGATCACCGGATATCCCAGTCCTTTTTCCACTTTGTCGAGCAGAGTCTCTATCTGCGCATAATCCGACAGGGTATACAGCTGCGCATCCAGTACCGGAACATCACACTCCTTTAATACAGCTTTCATGATGTATTTGTCCATACCAATGGCGGATGCGGTCACATCACAGCCCACGAAGGGGATGCCCATGGTCTTCAGGTAACCCTGGAAAGCGCCGTCCTCCACATTGGTACCGTGGACTACGGGAAAAGCCACGTCGATCTCTACCGGTTTCTTCCCGCCGAACAGCTTCACCGGGAAGGGCGTCAGGAATACCTTTCCATCCTCATTGGTCATAATGACTCTCTGGGATTTTTTCAACAGTTCGTCGATATTTTTATAGGATTCGATCTTGCCGATCTCCTCACCGATGTACATTTCATTACGCTTGGTCATATAGACCGGGATCACTTCGTATTTGTCTGTGTCCATGCTCATGACAGCCTGGATGCCGGAGATTACGGATACCTCGTGTTCTACACTCTTGCCGCCAAACAGCATTGCTACTCTTGTCTTCATTTATTTTCCCTCCTGAATTTTACTACTCTCTGTCAACTATCCGGAACCACTTTCGCGAAATCGCCTCTGAGTCGTCTAATAGTTATCCGTCAGGTCATTCTCCAATAAAATATACTTATGTCCCTGCCCTTTGATGGCATAGGCGTAAGATACAGCTTCCTCCAGCTTGTCGAATACCAGGCATTTCTCTTCCGGGAATCCCTTCTCCAACACGCCCTCCCTGATGGGCTCGGTGTGCCGTCTGCCCACTAACAGGATGTAATCGCAGCAATCCGCTGCGTAGTTACCGAATTTATGATTGTATTCTGCTTCCTTGTCACCCAGCTCCACCATGCCCGGCGTGATCAGGATCCGGATACCGTCAAACATAGCCAGCGTCTCGACCGCTGCCCTGGAACCTACGGGGTTGGAATTGTAAGCATCATCGATGATCGTCACCAGACCGTGCTCCCGCATCTGCATACGATGGGGCACCGGCTCGATCCGGCGTACCGGGATCCGCAGTTCCTGCAGCGTCATGCCCATTTTATGAGCGACTGCGATAGCCCCCACCACATTGATGACATTGTGGGCCCCGATGAGACGCATCTGGAATCTCTCGCTCTCGCCGTCCGGGGTCACTACCGTGAACTCCGTACCTAACTGGGATACCTTCACATCTTTGGCACAGTATCCTGTCCCTTCCGTCTCAGAATAATAGAAGATCTTCTCCGGGGTCTGATCATACGCGGGAGAAGCTGCCTGCTGCTGAATATAATCGTTGTCACCGTTCAAGAACAGCATGCCGCCTTCCGGCAGGGCATCCGCCAGCTCGAACTTCGTCTTCTGAATATTCTCCATGTTAAAAAAGGTCTCTAAATGCTGCGGTCCGATAGATGTGATCACACCGTGATCGGGATGCACCATATCGCAGATCTCCTTGATATCGCCCACATGGCGGGCACCCATCTCACAGACGAAGATCTCCGTGGTGGGCTTCAGGGAACCGCGGATGGTCCTCACTACACCCATAGGCGTATTGAAACTCTCGGGCGTCACCAGTACATTATATTTTTCCTGTAAAAGTGTCTGCAAATAGAACTTTACGCTGGTCTTGCCGTAGCTGCCGGTCACACCAATGACGGTAAGTCCCGGGACGCTTTTCAGCTTTCTCACAGCATCATTGATATAATGCTGATTGATTCCCGCCTCCATGGGATGATTGATGACATTAGCCACAATATCCAGAAACAGATTCACAGATACCAGGATCAGGCACAGTCCCGGGATCCGCTTCATTCCGCCCAATCCACACACCAGAGCGAATACCGCAGCCGTAAGGATCAGCTCCGTAGCGAGCAATCTCTTGACCCGGGCGGTATACACCAGCTTTTTCTTCGTGTTCATCCGCTTCATGGCACGATATACCACGATGATCACGAGCAGTACCAGATACTCGAAGATTTCAAGGGCAAGATATGGGAACACACAGGTCACAATGCCCAGTGCCAGGCCAAAATAGAGAATCCATTGCAGCCGGAACTTCTTCTTCAGCCAGTGAAGGTGTTCTTTATTCTTATAGCCGTTCTGCTGGAACATATGAATATTATACCTCATGGTATAAAAATATGCCGGAACAGCAAGCACGACCGCTATCAGCACACGTATGATCATTTCAGATATGCCTCCATAATTCCCCGGAACTGTGCCGGCTTCTCAAGGAAAGAAAAATGACCGGTTCCCGGGATCACTGCCAGGCCGCAGTTGGGTATCTTCTCTTCCATAATATGTGCATCCCGGATAGGAGTTGCCGTATCCTGATCTCCCCAGATCAGCAGTACTTCCTGACGGATCTTCGGAAGCAGCTCCGTCAGATCCTCATTCACTGCCTTCACCATACACTGACGCATCATGGGTGTCGCATTGCGGTAGTCTGCCGATCCCTGTCGGCTCCTCCAGTCATCGATCACCTCCGGGAACATGGCATAGATCAGTTTCATGTTCAGGAATTTCTTCAGGATCTTGTACTTGCGGATCTTCCATTTCTGTGCAGTAGTCCGCACCGGCAGGACACCGGCACTGTCGATCAGGATAATATTCGTGATCTCAAACGGGATGCTCTCTCTGGCTGCCAGCTTGATGATCACGCGGCCACCGTAGGAATGCCCAATGAGGGTGGCCTGCTTTACCTGCATTACTTCCATAAATCTACAGAAAAAGTCCGCAAATCCGTCCACATCCCAGGGTTCCTTCGGTTCATCGCTGCCGCCGAAGCCCGGGAAATCGAACTGGATCACACGGTACCTGCTGCCGTCAATGACACCTGCCACAGAATCATACACTCCCAGATCCGTACCCCAGCCCTGTAAGATTACGACTGTCTTATCGCCGGTACCGGTTGTTTTATAACATATATTATATCCGTCTACTACTATATTCATTGAAAACCTCAATTTTAAGTTACACTGTTACAAATTTTTATTATAAGCGGAAAGTATCACAATATCAACCAAAAGCTTCTTTTCCTAATTTTATGCCATAGTTTTCATAAGCGAATTTACTGTTTCTTTCCAGCCAGCTATCAAACGAAATATATTCTTTTTCATAAGAAACACGATTTTCACTAATCAGCAAATTAACCTTACTCATTACCTCCTGAATATCTATCTTAAATTGTGCCTTCCCCTCTTTTTCCTTCTTGAGTTGGTAAAATAGAATATTCATCAAGGTTTGCAGCGCCGGAAAACTACCGGCTACATTGATCATAGCGTACAGACCATCTCGATAGCCTGTATCAATCCCTGATGTATTATCTCTTGCGTAGCAATTATGAATCGCATCCACGACTGCCTGATAATTATGACCGGCACCGGGATAGCTTTCAATACGGCAGCTGCCAACACCTGAAAGCAACGCCAGATACGCCATTCTATTGCCTGCAATATATTTTTTATTGATAATATTCACCATTGCTTCCGCCTGATCCACTAATTTATCATATACAGTTCCCATTTGCTTTTCTCCTATCTCATAATAGATATTGTGTAGCCGACACCGTCACTTATACCGGACAATTCATTCGATCCACTTGATACAGCATCACTGATTATATCATGTAAAGGCTTTTGTGTCACTTCAACTTCACCACTTAATAGTCTTCCACCAGACACAAATTGATCCATGTAAGCACTCCAGCTATTGACAGATGGCATGGAAATATTTGTTCCGTTTAACGGAACTTTTGTAGTAATCATATATGCACCATCTGCTGAATTTAATGGCACACCGGATAACACTTCCTGTCCGAATCTTTCATAATCCGATATCTTAAATACCCCACCTTCATATGAACAAATATCACCATATTTATCTGCATACTCACTCAATTTGCTAATTGGTACCGAGAAAATGCCGCCACCTGATTCTAAGCTTGTATTAACATCTCCAAAGTTTCCTCCAAAGCTAAGAATATTTGCTCCATTTACTTCAGCATTTTGAAATGTCACAAGTTTCAATTCCACTGGATTTCTGCTTAGTTCATCAGCAACTTCCTGCAGATTTGTACATTTTAGTAAATGCTCATTATCAGGGCAAAGACTTTTAACATATTGAACTATCGCATCATCGCTAATAAATTCATCTGCTCTTGGCAATAACTCACTATGTTCTATACCTGCATATACCTTAGTACCTGCAGATTTTGATAATTTTAATTCAAGAATATCATCCAGGCTATATTTATCGGTATCAAACAGTCCTTCGTCATATCTACGCTTGTATTCAGTAATTGTATCTATTCCATTTAATTTATTTTCTGTTAATTTGAGCGCAGTTACATCTTTATCACTAACAATATCTTTGAGCATCTGCTGTTCGTCAGAACTTAATTTATCCCAGCCATTGCCCCAGGCATCTCTTGCCTCTTTCGTAATATCATACTGTTTGTCGGATTCTAATCTGGAAATATATTTATCAATAACCTCCTCGGAATACCCAGAATCTTTCCCTATTTGCCGCAATGCCTCTGTAGCTTCTTCATTGGCCTTGATCGGATCTGCCTTTTTGACATTAGAAATTGCTTCCTTTGTCGCTTGTAACCGGTCTTCATCTATAAAGCTTTTTGATTTTTTAGCTGTTGCACTTACTACTTCATCTGCATTTTTCCCAGAGGTTTTTGCAACAAATGCCAAATCATCTGTGTGCTTCAATACATCTCCAGCCTCGCCAATAAGACCATGTGTATCCAATGCAAGTCCAAATCCATCCAGGGCAAGTGCTCCCCAGTCTCCTTCCCTGATATCATACGAGCAATCTCTAATTCCTGTGACAACACCAAACGCATCGCCAAATCCCGGTACCAGAGAAACTCCCATGTTTAAAACCGCAGCAAGTTTAGAATCGCCTCCATATGGACTATAATTTCCCCATATAAAATCGTATGCCGCCTTTCTACCGGTTTCCGTGAAGGTTGCTCCAAGCGCTGCCGCTCCAAAGCTGGTTGCTGCTGCGGCGGCTACGACTGCCGTACCAAGTCCAAATGTCAGACAGCCAACAGCTACAGCCGCTGCTAAAGTAAGAGAGAATCCCAGAACAGTCTGCCAACCATAGTTTTGCATAAGTCCCGACAGCGTGCTGCCTGACTCGGTCCAACCTCCATCATCAGCAAATGCAATCAATGGTGAAGCCGTCATAACCATTACTATCTGTACAGAAATGACAGATAATACAAAGATTGCTGCCACGGTTGGTTTATTCACCTTAATAATTCCAAGCTTGATAAAGGACAGAAGGATAACAACAATCGATATTGTTAATCTGACCCAGAAATTAAAATCCAGCACAAACCAGAGTATCGCATTAAGAATGGAACACAAAATCAATCCTATACTGATACCAAATAGTCTGAGTTGATATTCTCCAAATAACGGAGCCCGGCTTTTACCGCTCATCACCTTTTTATACCGGGTACTTGAATGAAATATCATCAGAAATGGGGCTATTGCACCATCTTCGCATTTCATACAGGAGAACAAAATCATGACAGCAAGTAAAAAAACAGTAAACGGATTGAATACCGCCATGTTCAAAACGGATGCTATTGCCAGACCTGTCCATACATAATAACTCATTCCTCTCGGAACGGCAGCTGTGTAATGCTTGATGTTCTTCCCAAAAGAAAATACATGTGATATATTTGTTTTGACTTTTCCGGAAACTATGTCACCGACGATCGTTCTTAAAGCAATTGCCAACAGGTAATACAATAATGCCGTAATCGTAACCGTGTTAACTGTTCCGGCAAATGTCGGCATTCCTGTCACGGATGAAGTCTGTGCAACACCCGCCAGCAAATAGGCCGTAGCCTTTCCAAAAACAGCTCTTATATTAATGTTAAATGTATCATTCAGGTAACATAATGCATAAAGATTCCATATAAGTGTAAGAACAGACATCAATACACATAAGCCGACTCTTTTCAGTATATTTTTCCAGTTGGTAAAGCTCTTGAAAAAATTGACAAACATCATTTTTATGAAACCGAACAATCCTTTGGGAAATGTTTCATTTCTTGTCAATTTCAAAAAGCTCAGTCGCGTGTAGTATTCTGGATCCTCTATTTTTCCATCTTTTGTTTCCGGCTTATTGTCATGCTCTTTATTGGCACGACAATGACTATCGATATATCTTACGATTACTTCCTTCAGTTGATCATTGCTATATTTTTCAATATGAATTACACTGTGATGATCATCTAAGGATATCTCTTCAAGCTGTTTTTTTCCAATATGGATCAACTCATCTGCTTCATATTTTTTACCGCTTATATTCTCAATGCACTGCAGAAAAACCTGGTTCACAGGTTCCACTTCCAAATGAATACTACGCCCTTGTTCTGAAAAAATCTTGTTGGCATTCTTCAATTTAAATTGCTTATTTGTATCTTTTTTCTCTATTTCGCTGCTAAAGTAATCATAAACAATTCCGATATCCGAATCTGCCACTAAAACAGCCCTGTCTTTTACCGCATCCTGCTGCATAGCAAGATACATTCCATCCAATTTGGTAACAAATATTCCCTTCTGATCCGAATAAGACGCCTTTTTTATCGTAACAATATTTGAACTTTGTGACCATGCATTTATAAATGTATATACAACCCCATTGATAGTGGTTTCGTTGCCATTTCGAACCAGTGTCCCATGCTTTATAGCCAGATTGATAAGTTGTTCCAGCTCTGTCTCATTCGGTTTTGCATAAAGTAACGGTGCATTCACAAAGCCCGTGACATGCGCACAATTGGTTTTTCCCATAAAATACTTAAATACTAAAATAAATTCGTTTAAAGATAATTCATTTATTACTGCCGGTTTTTCCTTTTTCATAATGTTTACCTACTCCACAATATTTTGGGGTACGATCGTAAGACCGTACTTTCCTCCAAGCCAATAACTATCTTTTACCTTTATCAGACACTTTATTTCATTATCCGACAAACCATTCTCTTCTTTTAAATACAATCCCTGAAGTTCTGACTGCAGACCATCCTCTGCATAGTTAAGTATGAGAACCCCATCATATTCCGTCGTGATCCACAGATAACCATCCTCATCCAGAAAAAGCTGTCTTACTTTTTCTCCCGGAACCCCGTTCTCACTGAAAAATGTAGCTGTAATTTTGTATTCTCCGTTTATCTTTTGGACAAGTGCCAGTCCACCATCATCCATGTATCCGGTTCCAACTAACATTTTCTCATCTCCGAGATATTGCAGTGAGGTAACATATGCATGGGGAAGTCCGTCTGCGACAGTAATAAAATGAGTACCGTCATTATCCCAAATACTAATTCCTCCGTTTTTATGATCCAGATAGGATGCGAACCACAGGCTGTGCCCCGTGCTCTTTATTACATTGACAGAATCACTGCATAATCCATTAGAGGAGTTATATATACTTTCTACCTTCCATCCCGACGGACTTCGTATTAAGCTTGCAGCGCCATGATAAGTTCCGACCCAGAGTCTTTCCCCATCCCATTCCACAGTATTCACACGTCCTTTGGGAATATCCGGATAACTAAATTCCAGTCTGTCACCGTCTCCATTCTCCTGAAGCCCTGTCAAGCCATCTTCATGTCCGATCCACACGGTTCCATCAGAACTCTTTGTTATTCCGGCAGAATAGATAAGATTTAGTCCTCCATAATATTTTATTTCTTCTCTTGTATCCGCATTATATACATATACACCATCATTGCATCCTACCCATACATTCTCACCATCATAATAGAGTGCTGAAATTTCTTCGCCGGATTTCAGAATTGTAAAATCTTCCCTCCAGGGAACATTCTCATCCCGGTTTTCCACAATTTTTCGGGAAATAATAAATGCCAATAGAATAAATAAAACAAACAGGAAATATAAACTATATGTAAGGAAACGTCTTCGCCGCATTTTCATCTCTCACATCCATTCTGATCTGCCGACACCCCAGAAAATCTGCTTCCATCTTACTGTGTGTTACATACAATATCGTTTTCCTGTCCTTATAGTTTTGAACCAGATACTCCAGATTTTTCAGTTTTGTCTTTTCATCAATATTGGACAAAGGCTCGTCTAATAGCAAGATTCCCTTATCTGCTACTAATGCTCTGGCCAGTGCAACTCTTTTGGCCTGTCCACCGGATATTTCTTCCGGAAATCTCTTTTCCAATCCGCCGATTTCCAAGGCATTCATCAGTTCATAAATAACGTTTTTATCTTTTTTTGCCATTCCATATGCGATATTTTTCCACACCGGCATATGATTCCACAATACCGGCTCCTGATATACCAATGCAATATTTCTTTTATTGGGAGGAGTCCGGTCATCCATGAAAATACCATTGAGGTAGACACTTCCGCTATCCGCATTCTCCAGTCCTGCCAGAATTCTGATAAAGGTACTTTTCCCGCATCCGCTTTCTCCCAAAAGCACCACCATTTCTCCTTCATTTACAGAAAGCGAAAAATTTTTAAGTACTTCCTGTGAATACTGCTTACATAAATTCGTCACTTCAATCGCTTTTTGCATGGTGTCCCCCATATCTTTTTCTTATCACACACACTGGAATCACTTCCAGCAAAAACAGAAACAGCGTTACCCACAGGCAAAATCCCGACACATATTCCGATGCGCCATAATGCAGATAATTATATATCTTTACCGAAACAGTCTCTGCTCCGGGCGGCATCAACACAAGCATGATTCCCTCTTCACCAAAGGACAAAAAGAAAACTAATAGGAATGAGCTCAATATTCCCGGCAAAAGCATCCCCAGTTCCAAAAGCGTTTTTTCATACCGGTTTTGTTGATATAAAACCGCTAATTCAATACTTTTTCTATCTATGCGCTTCATCGTACTCACTAAAATGATAAGAGCAATCGGCATATAATGTATTGCACACCCCAGTGCCGGCATAAGTAATGATGTGCTCAGCCAATGAGCCCAGGAACCGTTGACAACATTTAATAGTCCCATCGCCTGCAGCGATCCCGGTATCGCCATACTTCCCAACATGATCATCCAGATCAGTCCATTTTCGCAGTTTGCCAGAAAAACGGCTGCAGGTATCACACAAAGGACTGCTATAAGAGCTGCCAGAGAAGCTATGATCAATGTCACATCTGCCTGCTCATAAATCATATCAAATGATTTCCAAATATTCTGCATTCCTTGGGATGTAATTGTAAAAGTGATTACCGGAAGCAGTACCTGACAGACCAGAAGTCCAAACGAAACATTCATAATTCCTTGTAACCACACAGGATATTTACATTTCACAAAGCTTTCACTTCTCTGCGGTTTATTCAATTTTCTGATTGCCTGTTGTACAAATGCTAATGGCAAAAGTAGCAGGATCAACAGGGGAAATGACATTGCATACGCATTTGCACTGCTGCCTGTCCTTCCATATGCAGAATATAAATCCAGTACATAGGTATTATATTGAAACATGGACGGCACGGAGAAATCTGTTACCGATAGTATAAATACTGCTGCAAATGCCGCTACAATATATGGCAGAATTTCAGGGAGTATATTTTTCCACAATACCTTAGAAGACTTCTGATATACCATTGCCATTTCTTCAGACTGCCTGTTGCACATCTCAAGAGCAGAAAGAATCAATAATGTGGTAATAGGAAGGTATGTCATGGTTTCCACGAAAAGGCAGGCTCCAAAGCCTTGTGCTGAATATTTTAAAATGCCGGGACGGATGAAAGATAACACTCTGATCAGATACATCCACGATAATGCATAGATATAATATGGCACAGGCATCAGCAAAACGAAAAAATATCTGTACCATCTGTCTGACAACCATCCCTTATGAATGTAATTGGCAGCCAGACCTCCTAATACACAGGTCAGGAGTGCAGCAAGTCCTCCGAGTTTTACGCTGTTTAGCAAAAGACCTATCTGTCTGGCATCCGGCAGCCTGATCTGTTCAACAGTCTCCCTCCATGAAAAAAAGAGAGGGAGCCATACCATGATGATGTATGGAAGTATACTCATTCCCTTAAAAAAACTTTTACAATCTCTCATGCGTTGCTCCCTCGTGAAGCTCTTATTTATTGCGCTCTGCTAAAAATAGTCTCCATATCTTTGCTTGCGATATCCAGATACTCGTAAATATCTTCGAGATTAAGATTCATTCCTTTAATGCCACTATCTGACACAGCATCTCTGCAGCTTACATCAAAGAATCCCATGTCTACCAGCTTTCTCTCTACTTTCTCAGATAGAACAAAGTCCATAAATGCTTCTGCGTTTTTTTGATCCGGTGCTCCCTTAATAATAGCGGCAGTGCTGGGTGTCATCAATGTGCCCATTCCTTCTTCATCCTGATCCGGGAATACCATTACCACCGGTGCTCCGTCTTCTATTGCTTCTTTGGCATCATCCGTATCTGTGAACCCGATTGCCACCTGTCCTGTGGCTGCCATATCTTTGGTCACAGAGTTTCCATCCACTACCTGTACCCCTTTGTCAGCAATACTTTGAAAATATTCTCTCGCCTGTGCTTCTCCTAATTGTGCATAGATTGCCGCCGCCATAGTTCTGGTCGTTCCAAACATAGGGTATGCTATTGCTAATTGGCTTCCTTCATATTTATCATTCGCAAAATCATAAATACTATCGGGATATTCCTGTTCTGTCAATAAGTCCGTATTGACCAGAAATACTCTTGCCCGTCCTCCCATAGCCGTCCAGGTTCCGTCTGCAGCTTTATAATATTCCGGAATCGTATCTGCCTCTGCCGGAACATAGGCTTGCAGCATTCCTTTTTTCTCCAGATCAATCGTTTGAATAAACTCATTATTCCAGAATACGTCACACACCGGTTTCTCCGCTTCTGCAATGATCCGGTTGGTCAATCCTGTGGTTTTATTGGATTCCGTATCATAAACCGCCTTTACTGTAATACCGGTCTCTTCTTCAAACATTTCGAATATCTCATCTGCATATACCTGGTCAACTGCTGTATACACTACTACTTCATCCTGTTTTTTACCGCAGCCGGCCATACTTAACATAAGTATCATACCTATATTAAGTAAGAGCCATTTTTTCATTTGTTTCATTTTCAATCTTCACTCTCCCGGATATACATATAGACCAGCCAGAGGCCGGTCTATATCCATTTTGACTGTATCTTAAATGTACTTATCTATTAACTTATCAATTACAGGCAGCTTTACAGTTCCCTGGTTTAACGCTTTATAGATAAGTGCAGCAAATACTAAATCTTTCAGAAAGCTGATTATCTGAGAAATCACACTAAAAATGGTATTAATTACTGAAGGATAAATACTTTTGCCAAAGAAATTAAAGAATACATTGAAAACGCCGGTAACCACCTCCACAGCATCCGGAATCAGACCAATTAAAAGAGACAGGAAGCTGAAACATGCCAGTGTTGCAACTGCTTTCACTGCGGTCTTCTTAAGCCATTCATTGGATTCCATGAGAAGCACATATCCTGCCAACAGGGTAATTGCTATATATCCTCCGAATAATGCTGCCACATATAAAAATGCACCAAAAATCCCAACGGAAACTCCTAATTTTGTCTTCTCCATTTTACTGTTCCTCCTCTATTTTGGTACCGCACTTTGCACAGAAAGCTGCGCCGTCGTTGATTACTTCACCACAATTGGGACATTTCTTCTCCACCACATTCTGTTCCGTGGCTTCCACAGGCTCCGCCACAGGTACCGGCATCGCAGTGCCACAGGTAGCACAGAAAGCAGCTGTCTTGGAATTCTCTGCGCCACAGTTAGGGCACTTAACTACACCCTTAATTTCAACGATCTGCTGTTCATAAGCCTTGATCTTCTCCATTGCCTCTTTAATAACTGCAATCTGCGCTTCGTAATCTTCTTCCGAATCTTCAGAATGATTTTCGAAATACTTTTTTCCAATTTCAGAATAAGCTGTTTTTATCTTATTTTCCTCATCTGAAATACTGGAATTGATTTTAGCTATATCCGCCAGTTCCTTTGTCTTGGCAATAGCCTCCTGCCCTGCTGAAGAAATCTTCTTTCCAAAATCATCAAAAAAACCCATTTTGTACCTCCTCATATTTTGTTAATAACTGAAACTATATTAACTCTTTTGTATAAAAAAAACAATCTTGAGTTTCCGCAGTTTTATCCACAACCGAATCGTTTTTCAGATACTGTCATAAACAACTTTCAAAAATTACCCAAAATATAAGGAATCTTCTTCTTTTTTGATGTAAAATTAATTCACCACAAAAAAATCATACTAAACAAAAAAGTCCAGCTAATAAATGTCAATAGGTAAATGAAAAATATTTTTCTTTAAAAAAGGGCGTGCTTACCCCTTGGGGAAAATATCATTCAAAAAAGATATTGATTCAGTAGGTGGTATTATTTTACGCAGCTACGTCGCATTTAGCAGCGTTGTATTTTTTTATATGTTCCTGCGGTGTAATGATTTCAAAAGGTTTGCTATCTCGAAGGATTGCAAATATCATGTTGCATACCTTGTGTGAAACAGCTCCCATTGCAACTAGTTTTGGTTTTGATTCACACTTTTTGAGATAGTAATCAAGGAGTACTGGATTTTTTGATTCACCGGTACGGGAAGCACTGATACTTTGCAAGGTCAGTGTGTGAATAACCCGTCTTGCTATGGCAGAGCCTCTTTTCGACATCTGGATTTTAGTACCTTCAAATTTTCCAGACTGTTTTACAGCTGGATCAAGACCAAAGTAAGCAAAAAGTTGTTTTGGTTTTGAAAATGCAGAAAAATCACCAATCTCTCCCATAAGGGACATAGCGGACAAGAAACCAGCCCCTTTGAATGTTTCAATTAGGCGAATCTGTTTCACAAAATCGGTATCCTCATTAGCGGCAGCAAGCTCATGCATGGATTCCAGAATGCTGTTGATTTCTTCATCATATTTACGGATAAAACCAATATATAGACGGATTCTCTTGATGTTGCTGTCAAGGATGTAACCGAACTCGTCTGCATCATTAGCAGCCTGAATAATGGCATTATACTTGTTACAAGCGTATGTAAGTCCAAAACGAGCTGTTGACCTGATGAGATCAATAATCTCTTGTTTGTCTGCGTTAATAAAGGCAGATGGAGATGTGTAAGTTTCTAACAAGATAAGAGACGTATCAATCGTAACCTTGGAAAAAATGCCAAGATACTGAGGGAAAACCATACGCAGTTCGTCAATAAGCTTGTTCACGTAAGCATTACGGCTGTCCATCAAATCGTAGTATTCACGGCATAGATTGCGACAGTTCAAAGCAAGGTCAGATGGCATAAGAGAAACTTTTAAATCAGGTTTTAAGCCAACTAAAGCAGCTTTTTTAGAATCAAAACGGTCATTATGTACTTTTCGTATATTGATATTTGTGCTATTCTTTGTGATGATAGGATTGATAACTGAGCAGTTAAAACCCTTATCACGAAGATAGCAGAAGAGTGGGTAATGATAAATTCCCGTGGATTCAAGGAAAATGCGACTTTCCAAAGAATACATTTCTTCTGCTTCTTTTATTTTAGAGACAGCCGAAGCAAGGGAATCCATGCTGTTGTGTAGGATTTTGTAAGGCTTTCCTACAAACTGTTGGTTAGGAAGTACAATCGACATCCAGGAGAAGTCGGCACCGACATCAATACCAACGGAGATGAATAATTCATCGAAATTAAAAATAACATTGTTTGACATGTGGATAACCTCCTTTCGGATAGGAATCCATTTCCAATCTGGCAGGTACACAACCTAGCGCGTCATTCGGGTATTGCCTACCGGCTCCCAACCAGCTAAAACATAAAACCCTGTCGAATGGACTAATTGACTTTTTTGTAGGTATCAGTCACAGAAGTGACTTCCCAAGGAGGAATACATTCTTTGTCCTATCCTTAGAGATAATACCTTATGTTTTATTGGGTGTCTATCAGGAGCCGTCAGACATGCTAGTCATTAATAACATCTGATGAAGGAAAAATCCCTTCTTCTGTTATCTGATTTATAGAAACTTATTAACCAAGTAGTCTTGATTGACTACACCATTAATTATACTAGAGGAGGATTCCCTGTGGCTAATTTTACATCAAATACCTACCAAATGAAACGGGAAATTTTAACTTTTTCCAAAAAAATTTCCAGGCATCTTTCCAAACCAGATCGCAAGTTCACTGCCGACATGACCTATGGTATTCTTGCCTCCAGCAGCTGTCTTCTTACTGATATCGTAGACCAGCTTCATGAATCTTCCAAAAAGGTCAATTCTGTAGAAAGGCTTACCAGACATCTGAACAAAGGTACATCTTCAAAAGCTTTAAAAGCTTACCGCTCCCTGATCCGTAAATGGATTCCGGATGAGCCTGTTATTCACATCGATGACAGCGACATTGTAAAACCTGATGGTTATAAATTTGAGGCTCTTGGTACTGTCAGGGACGGTTCAAAGAGTACCACCACTAAAAATGTTTATGAAAAAGGCTATCACGTGACGGAGGCATGTGTTCTGGCAAAAAACGCACACCCTGTCAGCATCTTCTCGAAGATTCATTCCTCAAAGGAAAAGAACTTTACGTCCAACAATGATATAACCTTTTCTGCTATGAAATGCGGTTCAGATATATTTGGTCGTGCTACTTTCGTCATGGACAGGGGATATGATGACAACAAGATGTTTCTAAAGCTTGATGACTTGAAACAGGATTACGTGATTCGCCTTACCTCCAAACGGAAACTATTTTTCCACGGAAAATGGGTTTCTGCCACACAGTTGCGTAATCAGCGGAAAGGAAAAATTAAAACACCTCTTATATTCCGCGGAAAGTGCCACGAAGCTTATCTTTCCCACGTAAAAGTACAAGTGACTGCGTCCAGAAAAGATATTTATCTGGTTCTCGTTTATGGCATTACCGAGCATCCCATGATGCTGGCAACCAATAAGGAAATCAAGTCAAAAAAAGATGTCATAAAGGTTGCAAAGACATACTTCTCAAGATGGCGCATTGAGGAATACTTCCGCTGTAAAAAGCAGATGTTCCATTTTGAAAACTTCCGGGTACGGAAGCTTGAAGCAGTCAATGCTCTAAATTTTTATATTACCCTGTGCATGGCGTTTCTGGCTCATTTATCCATGAAGCCCGAAACGAATGCTGTTAAGGTTTCCATCATACAAAAAGCAGACCCTGTAAAGGAAAAAGTACATTTCTGCTATTACCGGCTGGCAAAAGGCATCTGTGGCATACTTTCGTATACAAAAGAGGGTATCAGGCTCTGGTTCCGGACAAAACGTCCGGCATACCATCAACTCTGCCTCAAGTTAGTCGTTTGAATAGATAAAAGAATATTTTCTCCAAAGCCCGATTCCGGTGGGGCTTATTCAGGTGCCTCTAATCTTGAAACTGCCACTCAGGATTTTTCAAAAATCAGGCAGATTGGTACCTTGGGGAAAGTCATCCTTGTTTTTATTGCATTTTGCGGAAACTCAAGATATCCTAAGGATTCCGCATTCCGCATTCCAATTTGACTACCACTTTCATAATTCCATAAAATAATAAAAACTACCGCTTTGAGCTGACGGTAGCATCAGTCAGCCCAAAGCGGTAGCTAGTTTATCCTTTATTTTATAATGAATTAGAATCGGGATTTCACACATTCTGCTTACTGCAGTTAGGGTATTCAATTTTCTGATGCAATAAAATATTTTGCGTTGAATTGCCTACACATATTTCAAAAATTCCGGGTTCCACACAAAAATCATGTTTCTTCTCATCATAAAATGAAAACGCCATACTATCCAAAGTAATCTCTACTCTGCATACACTCCCCGCTTTCAGCGTAATGCTTTTGAATGCCTTTAACTCTTTTTCTGGTCTGATTACTGTACACTCCTCATCCCTCACATAAATCTGTACAATCTCTCTTCCGTCTATTTGACCTACGTTTTCTATATCAAACGATATGCTCACTCTGTCTTTTGCATCATTATCTTGTTTCACCTGCAGATCGTGATACGCAAATTCTGTATAAGAGAGTCCATGTCCAAAGCAGAACATCGGCAAAATATCATTTTTCTCATAATGACGATATCCGACCATAATTTCTTCTTCATAACAGACCATATTATCTCTCCCAAATTGTCCGTTATGACCTGTCGGTGTATCTTCATAAACACGAGGAAAAGTTTCTGCCAGTTTTCCACTGGGATTGATTCTTCCGGTGAGGATTCCCGCTAGTGCTGTGCCACTCTCCATTCCGGCATAATAAGACCACAAAATTGTACCTGCTTTTTCTTCCCATGGCATCTCCACCGGAGATCCTCCTATTATAGTTACAATTGTGTCCGGTCTTACCTTTAATAATTTTGTAATCAATTCATCCTGATGATACGGAAGTTTCATGCAGGGACGATCCTCTCCCTCAATGTCATATTCATGATCCAACCCTCCTACAAACAGAACAATATCGCTTTCTTCAGCTAGCTTCAGAGCTCTTCTGTGATATTCTTCCTCAATTTCCGATAGGTCTGAATAAAATGCCTCCTTTTTTAATCTTCTTTTTTCTTCTCTCATCCTGCGGATCTGTTGTTGTATTTTTTCTTTGTCATCCACACTGGAAGCCTGCCAGTTTTCTCCGTTAAGCTCCTTTTTTTCCGGAATGTAATACCCCGATTCATATACTATTTCTGCATTACCTCCAAATTCCATTTTGATTCCAAGAAGCGGTGATATTTCATACAAAGCCTTAATTTCTGCACTACCTCCACCGCCCGAGTGAATTCGGTCTGCGTTACAACCTATGACTGCAATTTTCTTATGATATGTATTTCCAAGTGGCAATAATTTACTATCATTTTTCAATAAAATAACAGATTTTTCCGCTGCTTTTTTCAACACCTGCCGGTGCTCCATAGTATTATAGGAGCCGTTTTTTCGATGTACCGCTTCCTTTCCAATCATTTTTAACTTAAACATTACTCGCAAGATGTTACGCACCTTTGCATCCAGACACGCCATATCTACTGATTCATCTAAAATCCTTTGCTTCAAAGGTTCTGCCAGACAATATTCGTCGAAATTATCAAATACTGACATTTCAATATCGAGTGCTGCCTGCCCCGCATCTAACGTATTATGCACTGCTCCCCAGTCACTGATTACAATTCCTTCAAATCCCCATTGATCACGCAATACTTCCTTCAGCAACAGATTATTTTCACAGCAATAGGTACCGTTTAATCTGTTATAGGCTCCCATAACCGAATAAACATCTGCCCTCTGCACAGACTGTCGAAACGCCGGGTAATATATTTCCTGCAAGGTTCTCTCATTTACTTTAGTGTCCACATGCAGTCGATTAGTTTCCTGATTGTTTGCCACAAAATGTTTTACACAGGCTGCCACATCATTCTGCTGTATTCCCTTTATCAAAGCAACTGCCATCTCTGCTGTCAGCACGGGGTCTTCACTCAAATATTCAAAATTTCTCCCACATAAGGGACTTCGTTTGATATTAATTCCCGGCGCCAAAATCATGTCTTTTCCTCTGCCTCTGGCTTCCGCTCCCAGGACCTTGCCAACTTCATATGCAACATCGACATCCCATGTAGATGCTATAGCACTATTACTTGGAAGATAAGATACATAATCATCAGTATTGCCCAGGGGAATCCATTTATCATTTTGAAACTCATTCCGAACACCCATAGGTCCATCTGAAAATTTCATAGAAGGTATTCCCAGTCTTTCTACCCCTTTATTCTGAAACAATCCATTTCCATGAACCATCCCGATCTTTTCATCCAAGGTCATCTGTTCCAATAATTCAGTTATTATTTTTTCTGTCTTCAATGTAAAAATACGCCTTTCTCTTCTGCTTCTTTTTGAGTTTTCTGCAACATTTTTCTCCTTTCTTTTGTAGAAAATGGAGATTTCATGCCACTGTCCGCTACCTGTTTCACTAATTCGTAATCAAACTTCTCTCTTACCTGCCATTTATCATTTTCGATAACCATATAATTTTCTGTCTCTTCTGTACAGGCCGGCCAAGCAATCGTTTCATCAATGAATGGAATTCCTGTTTTAGCAAAATTTACCCATGCCTTGCACATTTTTTCTTCTAGTTTATCCGTGACTCCCGGCATATTAGCCACGGGAACCTTATCTGTATTGTGAAATACAAAAGCCAGATCAGAACAATGCCATGCCGGCTTTCCATCATCCAGAGGAAATTCAACCGCAAAGACATATGCATATATATTAGATTGTTTATATGTCTTTCTCTTTTTCACAAAATCAATTACCGGTTTTCTGAAAAAAATATCATATGTAGTTAAGTCTGCAATGCTTCTTCCCGGGTATGCCTGCGCGTATGCCTGAATCACAGACTGAGTATGTTCACCAAATCGTTTTTCGACAATCCTGATCAATTCCTCTTGTGTCATTTGATTCCTTCCGATCAGCCCGGGTGCAAATCCCATCTCTCCGAACACACTTCCTATTAACACCGGCACCTTTTGGGCATATTCCGAAAATCCAATTTTTAAAGGATCCCCCATGTAATAAGAGTTCCGAATCGGATGTCCTCCAATATAACCACCTTCAGCCAGTACTTTATTGGAGACTTTATTATAAGCATCTGCCAGCTCTCTGTAAGGCATATCCTCCCATTTCTCAATATCCGATTCTTCCATATTAAGCTCCTGCAGCATTGCCCGGATCAGTGGTTTGGCATCTGTATTCTCTTCATCAATAAAATCTTCCAATACGCCGCTCTGAATAATCGCTTTATGATACAAGCCATCAGCCTCCGGTGTCTGCATCAGCGTCCATATTTTCATGCCTCCTCCGGATTGCCCGAATAATGTTACATTTTGAGGATCCCCGCCAAACGCTTCAATATTGTCTCTAATCCAGCGCAATGCCGCTACAATATCAGCATTTCCAACATTTCCCGAGTTCCAATATTTTTCTCCATATTCTGACAAATTCAAATATCCCAAAAGATTTAATCTATGATTCAATGATACTACAACCACATCCCCAAATTGGCTTAAATTTGTACCGTCATATGCTATCTGTTCGATAGAAGATCCTGCGTAGAATCCACCTCCATGAAGCCATACCATAACCGGTTTTTTTGCCAAAGTATCCAACGTCTGCGTCCAAACGTTCAAATACTGACAGTGTTCATCCATAGGCCAGTATCTATGAGGAACCATAATTTCACCGTTGGGAACATCCTGGGTTAACAATGGACATACATAGCCATAAGAAGTAGCATCTTTTATCCCATCCCACGGCTGAATTTCCTCCGGCATCTGAAATCTTTTTGCATTTGCATACTTAATCCCCTGAAATGTATATGTTGTATTCCACAAATATCCCCTTATTTTTCCTGCTTTTGTTGTCACAATCGGTCCATTTCCCGAACATTCAAAATAACTACTCATTTAATTTCTCCTTTGCTTTTTTTCTATAATCTTTCGGACTACATCCCAACACTTTTTTACATAATCTTGAAAAATATGAAAAGTTATCATATCCCACTTTCATAGCAATTTCATTAATAGAGATTTCACTGTATTGTAACAGTTCAGACGCCTTCTTTATCCTCATACGAATAACATAATCGGTAATAGAGATTCCTTCTTCTTTTTTAAAAAGTCTTGCCAGATAATCTGCATTTAAATATACAATTCCTGCCAGCTCATTTCTGGAAATTTCCTCATTATAATGTTCTTCAATATATTTTTTAACTACCTCTACAATAGATGTATTTTCTCTTACGTAGTCAATATAGCTATATGCTTTTTGCAATAAATATTTACAGAATTCCATATAGTTATCATAACTCTTCAATGACATTTTCCGATAAGTTTCATATTCCGTATTTACAAATAGCTCATGGGCTTCGATATTGTTTTTCATCAACACAGTATTCACCATCTGAATCAGATTCACCTGCATAGCTTTTAATTCATACGCTGTTAACCCATGATGTCTCTTTTTCTCTGAGAAATAGTGATCGATTTCATCTAAAATCTTATTCACCGCACCTGTGTTCAGATAAATCTCCCATTCTCCAATAGCACCGAATGAATATGTATTTTCTTCCCTTTGGTATGTCCGCGCCCAAAATATCTGTACATCGTTGCTGATATTTTCATTCCAAATATGAATCAACCTTTCAAAACATTCCTTTACGGCGGGCAGAGGACATTCAAGATCGTAAAATACACGCATTCGACAATTAAGATGGATATCACACTGCATAATCAATTTCTTCAGTACCATCTCCGCATTTTCTTTTAGATTACGGGTTACAATCACATAGGTATCCTCTCCATACTTAACTATGGTCTCCATATTGCACATATCGCTAAAAATTTCTGTAACGACATTTTTAATAATAAATTCGCTCATTGTTGAAGTCAGATTCTGAAAACGTTCCTCTTCTTCATATGTATGTAGCAAAAAAACATCAAACAACTGCTCAGTGTCATATTCCAAACGATTGTCTTCAATCAATGCATTTAAAAGTTCTTCATCCGGAATAGCCAGCGGAAACATGATATGCTCCCAAAAATGTGCTTTTCTGTTTTTTACATCATCCAACCAATACACGCCATACTGATAATATGTTTTCTTCCTGCTCTCTTGTCTGACTTTTTCTACAGCCCTAGATATTATTTTTTCAAAATCGTCAAAAGAAATCGGTTTCAGATAATAGTCAAAACATTGAAGTTCCACAGCCTTTTTGGCATAATTAAAATCTGCATAACACGTGCAGAATATAGTAACCACGTCTAAATTCTGTGTTTTTGTCCATTTTAACAATTCAATTCCCGATTCGTTTGGCATTTCTATATCTGTTACCATAATATGGATCGGTACATTCTTAAGTATCTTTTTGGCATCCGCAGCATTTTCAGCAACGTAAATCTTTTCTATTCCCAGTGACGAATATGCAACCCCAAACTGCAGACTTTCCAGCACATTCACATCATCATCTACTAATAGAATATTCACTCTTTTCATCTCCGTTTTGATACGGAATTATTATTATAACTTCCGTTCCCAGGTTTTCACCGTTACCTATCATGAGACTTGCTTCCGCCCCATAGAGCAGTTGAAGCCGATCTTTTGTATTGCGTATTCCAATTTGGAATCTGTCATCATTTGCTCCAAATTCATTCTTTCGAAATTTTTCTAACACATTCTCAGGAAAACCCGGACCATTATCCGCTATACGAATTTGTATTTTTTTCTGTTCCTCATCCAGAAAGCTTCCTTCAATGCTAATTTCTATCTTTCTTTTGCTTCCTACCGTGTACTTCACGCAGTTTTCCACAAAGACTATCATTATCAACGGTGGAATCATTGCCTGTTTCACACGCTCATCTACGCAGATATGACACTTGCAATCATAGCGGTATAAAATATTATGGATTTTTACATAATTTACAATCTGCTGTAATTCTTCATCCATTAAGATAGGCTTCGTTCCTTTGCGGAAAATAGATCTCATATATCCGGATACATACAATGCCAGTTGCTGGATTTCTTCTGTATGTTTCAACTGCGCCATACTGTATATGCTATTAAGACAGTTAATATAAAAATGGGGCCTGATCTGTAATTGTAAATAATCTATTTTAGTTTTCTGTTTTTCCAGCTGTTCTTCATATACCTGAACTTTTAATTCCTGAATTTCTTTTTCCAGATTTCTCCAGATTTCACCTACATTTTCGAATTCTTCATAATAATTATTTTGCTCTAATTCTCCAGTTTCCTGAAATTTTCGTAGATTCTCTTCAAAAATGTATAACGGTTTTTGTACATAGTGCCTGAAATAATAAAAAGCTCCAATACACATAAAGCAAATCAATACTGTGGTAATTCCCATCAATATTTCATAGGTTCCGGCACTTTTCTTTATTTTGTCGCTGACATCTATTCCTATAGATACATTTGCATTTTCAAATTCGTATTCCCAATAATGCGAGCTACTGTTTTCCTGAATATTTTCATTTTTCTGAAACACACTTCCGGATGCACTGCTATTCTCCAAATAATGTACTCCGGTGCTCAAATCTCGAATAAAAAAGGAAAGTGTATCTTCCTCTGTTTCTCGAAAAGAAGCGCATATTTTCTCAGGCCGTATCCAACAACCCACATAATTATTTTTCAAGCAAAAGGTAGTTGTAAGAAACAACGTTCCTTGAACATCCTGCACAAACCATTTTCTCTTTTCTGTTATAGGAATCTGTTCTTCGGAAGCCACTGTCCTAATATATCCTTTAAAAAGTTCCTTTTGAAGGTATTCATCGTCTCCCGTAATCAGAAAAATATCTTTGTCTTTGTTATAAAACCAAAAATGGTATTCGTCCCCATAATTAATTGCCATTGCCTGAAAATATTGTTTCAATTCATTTTGCTCCGCAATGCTGTAAACCACAGAGTTATCCTCTGTGGTTAAATCCATCTCTTCTATTTCTCTGATAGATTTATTATTCAACAACGTGTTTACAAGCTGCGTATTAATGCCATTCATTTTTTGATCCAATTCATTCCCGTAGAAATCAAATGTCCGGCTGGCTATATTTGCTATCTCTTTGACATATCCACGGAATAATATCATACCAACACCGTATACAACAACAATTGTCCCGATTAATGCGCACATGATCAGAGTAATATTTTTTCTCAAGACCTTCTTATGTTTTCTCGACATTAATCGGGACCTCCTATATTTATTTATTCCTGTTATTCACAGCCACATTATAACACATTACTTTTGATTTTCCAGCCACTCGTTCAATTGTTTCTGCTTCTCGTCCATTACAGTCTGAAGACCGGCTGCGTATAACTTCTCATTAAACTCCGGAATGGCCGTGGTAGGATCAGCTGCGCCACAATCGATAGAAGACGAATACTCACTAACCACATTGTTTAGTGCTGCAATCTCATTGCTGACAGATGTACTATCAAACATGAAACCTAATGCTTTTGACTTATTTGCAGTGGCATTCATCTCTTTCTGCGCATCCATAATCTTTCTGGAGCTTCCCTCCCATACATGAATCTTGTACTGGTTCGGAAGTTCCCATCCCATATTCAGATTGTATTTTGCATTAGAAGCATCTACCCCATCCGGGAATCCAATCACATCATTTTCAGCATCTTTTACGACATAATGAACACCTTCAATACCCCAGTTAAACAGATTCATTAATTCCGGATCACCGTACATGTAGTCCAGCACTTTCATTGTCATCTCCGGATTTTCACAATTCTGACCAATTCCCCATGTAATTGCGGCAACAGCATTGGTATAGCAAAACGCAGGAGTAGGGTTGATTCTTACAGCCACCAGTTCATAACCGGTATTCAGACTTTCCTGTTCCGCAACGCCCGGTTTATAAGGAGTGGCAAAGCAGAATGCATTTCCGGCCTTCAGGATTGTGGTTCCGGCATCTGTAGATGTTGCCATATCCTTGTCGATATAACCTTTTTCATAATAATCATGAACCGTAGCAGCCAGATTCTTGTAGTTATCCGTCTCATAGTAATTCACAATCGTAGTATCAGCACCGCCATTATCCAATACTCCAAAACGATCGGAAAGTACATCGGCAAAATATACGTTACCGATCAAACTATCTTTAGCGCCTACAATAATTTTCATATCAGGTTCATTTTCATGAATCGTTTCGAAAATAGGTGCACAATCAGCCAAAGATTTCACATTAGACACATCCAAATTGTATTTGTCCAAAATGTCTTTTCTCATTACCAGACAGCTGTCTGCATACCATTCTTTTTCCACCGGCACACCATACACATAGCCATTCATATTAGCAATTTTGAGAATATCTTCACCCAAAGCTGCTTTCATATTAACGCCATACTGGTCAATCAAATCAGACATATCCAATACCTGACCGCTGTTTACATAGGTACTCACGTTATTATACATTATGGGGACCAAATCCAGTTTTTCCGCGCCGGATAACATAAGTTGTAACTGCTGCTGATATACTCCCCATCCCAATGTGATTACATCAATTTGTGCACCAACCTTTTCCGCCAGGATTTTATTCATTTCTGCTTCTACAAGATCCATGTCCTCCTGATCATTTCCAATCACAGCCATTGTGACCGTATACATATCTTCCGGATTTTTAGGTATTTCTGTAGAAGCTGCTCCACCGGTTTCTCCACCACTACTTGGGTTACTCCCGCATCCCGTAAAGCAAGCTACCGTCAACACCATACTGAGTAACATTGATAAAATTTTTTTCTTCATTTGTTATCCTCCCATATATTTATTTTATCTTGTAAGGGCAATGTATTAACCCTTTACTGCTCCTAATGCAATTCCTTTTTGGAAATATTTCTGTAAAAACGGAAATACTACAAATATCGGCAGCATTGCTACAACCGCAATCGCCATACGTACACCTACTGTAGGTAATTTTGCCATTTCCGAAGAGGCTTGTGAAGCCATGGACGAATTAGAAGACAATACCTGTATATCTGTAATCATTTTATTCAACAGATTCTGGATACTATAATATTTAGTATCCGTAAGGTAATATAAACCATTTGTCCAGTCATTCCAGTAACCCAGGCCGGCAAAAGTTCCCATCGTTACAATAATGGGTTTAGACAAAGGAATCACCAGTTTAAAAAATACTGTAAATTCTCCTGCCCCATCTACCTTTGCAGCCTCAAACAATGCTGATGGTATACTTGTTGATATATATGTACGTATCAATAGCACATTCATTGCCGACAGCAACAGGTTAGGAACAATTAAAGCCCAAATTGTATTTTTTATATGAAAATAATTACTGTACAACAAATAGGATGGTACCAATCCACCGCTAAAAAGCATCGTAAAGAAAAGGTAAAAAGTTATTGCTCTTCTTCCAGGCAATTGTTCAAGAGATAACGGATAGGCAATCATAGTTGACAGTATAACATTGACAGCTGTTCCAACTACTGTGACCAAAATTGTAATTCCATAGGCCCTCATTATCTTAGACGCATTTTTCCATATGTAAGCATAGGCTTCCAAGCTGAATTTTTCCGGGAAAAATGAATATCCGTTTCTTATCAGTGTACTTTCCTCCGTAAAGGAAGACATAATTAAAAGAATAAAAGGGGTAATTACAAATATGGTAAACAGAATCAGTATAAAATTCGCTAAAACCTGAAACCGCATATTCGATTTTGAACGGATCATTTTTCTCCTCCTAAAACAGTGCGTTTTCCTTACTTACTTTCCTAACGATCAAATTAGCGGTGAGAACTAAAACAAATCCTACAACCGACTGATATAGGCAAGCAGCAGAAGACATTCCAACATTTCCCAGTTTAATCAGCGCTCTATATACATAAGTATCAATTACATTTGTCGTAGAATACAATGTTCCGGAGTCCAACGGTACCTGATAAAACAATCCGAAATCAGAATAGAAAATTCTTCCAATCGATAACAAAGTAAGTGTAATCACCGAAGGGACTAAGGATGGAAGCGTAATACATCGAATCTGTTTCCACTTACCTGCTCCATCTAAATTTGCAGCTTCATAGTAATCTTTGGGAATACCATTGATCGCCGAGATATAAATCAAGCAACCATATCCGACTCCCTTCCATACATTCACAAGTGTCAAAATAAACGGCCAGTATTTTGGTTCCGCATACCACGAAATCGGATTTTTCCCGAATGGAATCAGCAGTGAATTATTCACCATTCCGTTTTCTGTTGAAAGAAATGCGAAAACAATATAGCTAATAATTACAATTGACATCAGATAGGGGAGCAATACCGCACTTTGATAAAGCTTTTTTAATTTTTTGCTCACAACGTCGCATATAAAAATTGCAAGAATAATTCCAACCACTGTATTAATCACTATAAAAGCAAGATTATACAATAACGTATTCCTTGTAATTACCCAGGCATCGTTTGTGGCAAACAAAAATTTGAAATTTTTCAGTCCTACCCAATCACTCCCCAAAATGCCTTTCTGGTAATTGATATGTTTAAAGGCAATAATTGTACCAAACATAGGAATATAATTATTGATAAAAATATAGATTAATCCAGGTGCCATCATCAAGTAGAGCGGTAGCCATCTTTTCCAATTGTGTTTTTTTGTTTTCATCTCTCCACCACCTTTTCTATGTATTTCCATTATATCAGTTTTCAAGATTCTTTCTTGCATTCAGGCGACTTCATAATGGCACTGAATGGTATATCTTCCATCATATAATGTTATGTTTCCTCCATTCCTTAATCTGTTCCTCGGAATGTTTCAGTAACCCACAGAATATTTCCTCATTATGCTGTCCGAGTGTTGGTGCCGGTTTACTGATCTCAGGCATATTATCCATCAACTTAATAGGATTGCCATTTACTTTCATTTTCCCAATCACAGGGTGTTCTATCTCCACAAACATTTCACGTTCTATGGCGATATGTTTATCTTCTGTGATCTGCCTTACATTATAGATGGGGCCTGCCGGAATTCCTTTTGCCAATACATTTTCTACAATTTCATTCACAGTATATTGCGTTGTCCACTCTTCAATATATTTCTTTTGTATTTCGTTATTCTGTACTCTCAAAGAAACCGTAAGAAAACGTTCATCCGTTATCATCCATGGCATATGAAGAACTTCGTTGCAAAGCTTCTCATATAGCTTTTGATTTCCACATGCTATAATAACCTGACCATCCTTCGCCTGATAACTATCATAGGGTGCAATAGATGCGTACGCATTTCCATTTCTTACAGGAAGTTGCCCCGACTCAAAATATCTTGTATATGCATTCTCCAGGCTGGCCACTACAGAATCTACCAGTGATACATCTACCTTTTGTCCTTTTCCGGTGAGTGTTCTTACGTTCAAAGCCATTAAAACACCAATCACAAGATTCATGCCGCCCAGTATATCACCCATGGCATTTCCGGAACGCGTAGGATCTCCGTTTTTTGCACCGGTAACGCTCATAAGACCTCCCATTGCCTGTGAAATAATATCATAACCCGGTCTGTCAGAGTACGATCCATAGCAGCCAAAGCCTGACACAGCTCCGTAAATAAGGCGTGGATTTTTTTCTCTCAAAACTTCATATCCCAATCCCAATCGTTCCATAACCCCAGGTCGATAATTTTCCAAGAGAATATCTGCCTTATTCACCAGTTCCAGGAAGATTTTTTTTCCTTCTTCCGTCTTCAAATTCAATGTAATTCCTTTTTTATTGCGATTCAGGTTCGCATAGTAAACACTTTCTCCATTTCTGTAAGGACCATAGCTTCTGGCATCATCACCTTTTCCCGGCACTTCGATTTTTATTACTTCAGCACCGAAGTCTCCCAATATAGAGCCTGCATAGGGTCCTGCTACTACCCGGGTCAAGTCAAGAACTACCAAATTCTGTAGTGCTTCCACTTTTTCTAATCCCATAAGGTCTCACCTCCGATCCCCTTATAATTCCTCATCTTTTACGTGAATCTTTAATCTCATAATGGCACTCCCCATAGATTTTCCAAGGCTGTCCAACCGCAAGCTCATGGTTGCACCACCTCCAAGTGCATGTTTGAGTACAAAATTAAATCCTCCAAGGCTGGGAACTTCATATCTTACAATTTCGCCCTTTACCATGTCGCCGAAAAAATCATGTAGTCTTTCGGGCGTTACTTCTCTTTTAATAATTTCATAATATTCAGGTTTTCTGGCAAATACACAGATATTGCTGGTATCTCCCTTGTCACCGCTTCTTCCATGAGCGATATCATTCAATAATATTTCTCTCATAATCTTGTCCTCTCTATGCAAAACTATATTGTAATAATATGGCTCTTGATCTCTACTGCCTCTCGTGGAACAGATGTCGGCCACAGTGCCATAACTTCCTGCACATGAGCCCTTCCTCCGAAGAAAGATGCTCCGGGAGGTCCATTTAACTGCATAGGGCTGATTTCCGGGATGATCTTCGCACATTCATTCTTATCCTCTGAAAATACAGCAATACGCATTACACACTCGTTCAGATTTTTCAATGCTTCTTCACTCATATCAGCCACATTAAGATGAAGGCTGTTCAGACCAATAAAACTGATATGAACATCATCCGCTTTCATTCCCTTTTGCTTCATTTTCTTCATGATAATGTCTGCACAATATCTGGCTTTTTCATAAGCATCAGGCCATGCAAAGCTCAACATTGAAACCGTCTTCCACCCTTTATGATACCCAACACACAATTTCAAAGTATCCGGTTTCTCTTTACCATGAATATGATCAATTCTGACGCGATTATCACCAACCTGTGTAATAGTAGCATTACTAATATCCACATTTACATCAGGAGTCAGATAATTTGCCGGATCTAGCACTTCATATAAAAATTGTTCCTTACAGCTTTGCTCGCAAATGACTCCTCCACAATCAGGGGCCTTAGTAATTTCAAATGTTTTATCTGTCAACTCTGCAATAGGAAATCCGAGATTTTCCATCTGAGGTACGCTACGCCAATCATACATATAATTGCCGCCTGCTCCCTGTCCACCACATTCCAGTAAATGTCCGGCCATAATTCCTCTTGCAAGGTTATCCCAGTCATTGTCTTTCCAACCAAATTCATAAGCCAACGGAGCCAGGAAAAGTGCGCTATCAGCTGCTCTTCCGGTGACTACAACATCTGCTCCGCCTTCAATTGCACTTTGAATGCCTTCATGACCAATGTAGGCATTGCAATTATATATTTTATCAACAATATCCGTGAAATCGCCTTCGTAGTCAAAATTCGGAAATGTCCATCCATCCTTTAACAGCTGCGGGATTTTTGATTTAATGTCGTCCCCTGTTACATAACCGATTTTATACCCTTTCATATTTTCTTCAGTTGCATACTGTCGAATAGCATTTACACATCCTGAAATATTCATGCCACCTGCATTTGTCAAAATTTTAATATTTCTTTCCCAAGCAGTTTTTCCTGCTGGTTTCAACAATCTTGTCACAAAATCAGGAGCATAACCTTTTGATGGATCTTTTAGTTGTTGCTTTGCCATAATGGACAGCGTCAGTTCTGCCAGATAGTCACATGCAAGATATTGAATATCTGCATTGTGAATCATATGGATAGCAGCATCTGGAGAATCTCCCCAAAATCCCTGTCCTCCGCCAATTGCTATTTTTTTCATCCGTTTCCTCCTTAACGTGCCTTGGTAATGCGGCTTTCTATGCCTGTTTATTTTTCATATTCTAATTATAACAATTCTCCACATTCTTTCTTGCATTCATCCGACTTAAAATTGTCACTCAGTGGTATATATAAAAATCCCTAAAAGTTAGTTTTTGCCTAACTTTTAGGGATTGCTATAAATAAACAGTTAATTATTTCTCCATGGCATTCAGGCGGTCCACCAACTTCTGTACATCTGCCATGCTGACTCCGCCGCCGAAACTGACCGGTCCGCGCAGAGGCATATACTGAAGCATAGCTGCATTCATCTCATCGCTGATGGCTTCCTTCGCGGCATCGCCGCCTTCGCTGACCTCGCTGTTCTGACCGAACATTCCTTTGCTCAGAACACTCTGTACCAGTTTCCAGGCCTCCGGACGGCTCATGATGTCGCCCATTGTCGTATCTGTGGTATAGTGGAAAGGAATCTTCACAGTAGATTCCACAGTCACGGTATCTCTGAGAGCAATGTCTCTGGAAGATGCTCCGATAAGGATCTCGAACTCTCCTGTCTCCACCTGCCAGTCATGGATCTGTACATCATAGTAAGCAAAGGCTCGCTTTCCAAGCGTAAAAGTTACTGTCTTCGTCTCTCCGGGTGCCAGTTCGATCTTGACAAAATCCCGCAGCTCCTTCACCGGCCTTATCACTGTGCTTTCTTTATCTGCCACATAGAGCTGTACAACTTCCTTACCCGTTCTGTCTCCGGTATTGGTCACATTCACAGACACCGTCAGTTCTTCTGTGTCTTTCATTGTCTTTTTGTCCAAACACAGATTGCTGTAGGCAAATGTGGTATAGGACAATCCGTAGCCGAAGGGGAACAATACATCCATTTTCTTCTTATCATAATAGCGGTATCCCACGAAAATGCCTTCCCGGTATTCCACGTGGTCGCCCTCACCGAAGCCGGCAAGATAAGAAGGATTATCTTCCAACTGCTTCGGGAATGTCTCCGGAAGCTTCGCACTGGGATTCACTTTGCCGAAGAGGATGTCATACTCGGCACCTCCCACAGCCTGTCCTCCAAGATAGGCTTCCAGAATACCTTTCACACGATCTGCCCAGGGCATCTCTACCGGTGCACCGTTGTGCAATACGACTATGGTGTTAGGCTGTACCGCTGCCACTCTTTCGATCAATTCGTTCTGGCAATCCGGCATCCGCATATGTTTACGATCAAAACCTTCGGATTCAAATGCATCCGGCAGTCCTGCGAAAATCACGGCTGCCTTTGCCTTTTTTGCCGTCTCCACGGCTTCTGCCAGTAGTACCTCATCCGTCTTGTCTTCTTTGTCATCAAATCCCTGGGCATACACAATATGTGTATTGCCTGCTGCCTCTGCCGCATCCAGGGCTCCTGTGATCTTATGACTGTTGATATGGGAACTGCCGCCGCCCTGATATCTGGGCTTTTTCGCATATTTTCCGATAAAGGCGATCTCTTCGCCCTCTGTCAGCGGCAGCACATTCTCATTCTTCAACAATACAATGGTCTCTTCCGCCACTTTCTTCGCAACCTCATGGTCGTGATCCAGATTAAACACCGCTTCGGTATCTCGGTTCTCGGCATAGCGATATACGATGTTCAGAATACGTTCCACTGCGGTATCCAGTACCTTTTCCTCCAATGTTCCGTTCTGTACCGCTTCTATGATCAGCTTATCATTGACTCCCATAGAGGAAGGCATCTCCAGATCGAGACCTGCTTTTAAGTCTTCCACGCGGTCATTGACTGCTCCCCAGTCACTCATGACATAACCGTCAAATCCCCACTTGTCTCTCAGGGTCTCAGTGAGATATTTGTGATGTGCGGCCGTATAAGTTCCGTTGATCCTGTTATAGGAGCACATAACGGTCCAGGGTTTTGCCTTCTTCACCGCTCCCTCAAATGCCGCAAGATAGATCTCATTCAGAGTTCTCTCGTCGATGATCTCATCCACCGACATTCTACGGGTCTCCTGATTATTCGCCAGAAAATGCTTTAAACTGGTTCCCACATGTTTGCTCTGCACACCGCGGATCAGAGAGCCTGCAATCTCACTTGCCACCAGGGGATCCTCTGAATAGTATTCAAAATTACGACCGCACAGGGGAGATCGTTTGATGTTCACAGCCGGCCCCAGAATGACACTGACGCCTTCTGCCTGACACTCATTGCCCAGTGTCTCGCCCATATGATACAACAGATCTCTGTTAAAGGATGCCGCGGTTCCACAGCCTGCCGGGAAACATACTGCTTTAATACTCTCATTTACACCCAGATGATCCGCCTTGTCATCCTGCTTGCGCAGACCGTGAGGGCCGTCGGATACCATACTTGCGGGAATCCCCAGGCGCTCGCAGCTTTCAGTATGCCAGAAATCCGCGCCGGAACACATTGCCGCCTTTTCCTCCAATGTCATTTTTGCTATCAGATCTTTGATTTTTTCCTTTGTCATGTTGCTATAACCTCCTGTCATTCAAGCTTGTCCGCTTGCTCTTTCTGTTTACCAGTTTAGCAATTTTCCACATTGATTCCTATATCTGATTATGACTTCTTTTTAGGTCAATATTGACTTTTTCCTTCTTTTTATTCTATGATATAAATATATCGCGGGAACTAATATAATTTCAGAAGGAGGCTTTGCGATGCCACAATTTCCACACGAAGAGGTTGCTTTTGAAAGCGGAATCAACGTCCGTTTTACAATCTATAACAGCAATAACGATTACATACCGGAACACTGGCATCGAAGCATGGAAGTTATCTATATCTATGAGGGTTCCATGGAACTCATTGAGGGACAGCGGGTTCTGTTGCTGCATGCCGGAGATTATCATGTGGTAAATTCCGCCGCCGTCCATGCTACCCGGACCACAACACCGTCCCGGGTTCTGTTATTACAGATTCCTTATGCGTTTCTCATAGGTGCCATCCCAGAATATGAAAGCATCCGTTTTCTGTTCTCCCGCAGGGATTCTTCTGTCGATGCGCAGATTCAGGAGATTCTGACTTCCATGGGCGATCTCTATACAAAAAAACCGCAAAGCTATACTTTGCGGTTTTCCGGTCTGCTTTATGATTTTTTATACATCCTTATGACCCACTATAAGGTCACCGTCGACAATACTTCCCGAATTCAGAGTCAGAAAAATCTGCATCGCCTCGAACCGGTGATTCAGTACATCCAATCCCATTACACCGAAGCCATTTCTCTGGAAAATGCAGCCTCCCTGGCTCATCTGAACCCAGAATATTTCTGCCGTTTTTTTCGGCGGAACATGGGAACCACCCTCACTTCCTATATCAACAGCGTGCGTCTGACGCATGTCTGCAAGGATTTAAAAGACACCGATCTGAACATCAGCGAAATACTGGATCGACACGGAGTCACGAACTATAAATTATTCCTGCGCACCTTTAAGCAGGTATACGGCTGTGCTCCGAGGAATTTCCGGAAGCAGTGAGGAATGCTATGATAACTGCTCAGAGCCACTCTGCATTATTACTTTCCAGTTCTTTCTTCTGCATGATACGGTTCCTGTCACTTAAGATCGCCAGCATTTCGTCCGCGATCTCCTCCGGCGGCAGATCGGAATAATGACACAGATAACCGATCATACGGCTCGCCGTAAAATCCGTATTCAGATTCTTCGTCACCAGATCACAGAACGATTCCGGATAACCGCGGGATAGGAGCATTTTATATAATTGCATACTTTGGGGAGATCTTGGTTTCATATTTATTCTACGCCTTCTTAATATGGAAGATCACTCCGCTCTTGGGGTAGATCCACTCGTCCTTGATCGCAATGTCATAGAGGCCGGCTCTCTGGATGCAGGCTCCGACATTGGCAGTGCTTTCCTTATTGAGATAGGAATACATAGTGACATCCATTCCGTTCTTATATTTCAGCTTGATATGGGGCTCCTTGGTCGGATCCACCAGGGTCACCTCGAAAATAGAGTTCCATACCCGGGGCATCTTGAAATAGATGCTGACCAGATGCTCCCCGTTTGCCTCGTTGCGGTCAAAATCCAGCTTGAATTTCAGGATAAAGCCGTTGCTCTTGCGTTCTACTTCGAATTGCGCTTCGTCGTCATTATCTCCGCTGTTGTCAATTCGCAAGATCGGCATGAACAGGTCATTGATCACATCCCGGACCTTGTCCGCCGGAATACTGTTGATGAAGTCCACGGCTTCCGGTTCCACCACCAGATCCTCATTGAAAATGCTCTTGGTGAAATCCGCATCCTGCCCGGTCTCCAACAATCCACCGTCCAGACTCTTTTTATCATAGGCGAAACCGAGTCTGATCACATCGCCCGCGTAGTTCTCGTCTGTTCCTCCCAGACACTTTACGCTGAACTTCAATTCCTCATCGATCAGGTAATACTTTCCGTCTGTGGCTCCGGGAAAACCGGCTTTTACATATTCCTCCGTCAGATTCGGCTCCAGATTGATCGTGTAATCGAACATTTTCCGGATCCTGGCGCCTCTTGCCCTGTCAAAATATTTCTCCATATTGGTAGAAAGCATATCCACCGCATCTTCATCCTTTATCATGGAGGTAATGGTGGATTTCAGGAAAGTCTTTTTATCTTCATCGCTGAAAGAATCCAGGATCTCCGGCTCTCCCATCAGCGTCTTGGTGATCTGCTGGGAGGTCTCTCTGGCGTAGGCATCCTGGGTCAGCTTGTTGTTCAGTATATCGAATAACAGAAATGCTGCCAGCACACCGATGAGATTCCCCACAATATTGTCGATCAAGTCATCCAAGGTGTAACCGTTCTTCAGTGCCAGATAGGTATATCCCACAAATACCAGCAATAGTGCGATCAGCACCAGTACCATAGTAGCGGACAAGGTGTCCATCACACTTTTTTTCTTCTTTTGTTTCTGATTATCCATGAATTTCCTCCCTCGTAAATACACCCTCATAGATTGCGGGCTTCCGCATGTAATATGCCCAGAACCGGTCACCGTAGTCATAATGCCACCATTCCGACGGCAGATTGGTAAATCCCGCATCTATCATAGCATAATAAAGCAGACGGCGGTTTTCACGGATCTGTTCGTCCTCTGCCCCCTGTACATGTTCCGATGCCTCAAAATACGCTGCACAGGTCTTATCCGTAAAAGCATCGAATCCACATCCCATAGGAAGCTCTCTGCCCTCCGGATCCAGAAGCGTCAGATCAATGGCTCCTCCGGTGGTATGGGCGGGAGGCACCTTTGTATCCGGTACCGGATCCGAGACAAATTTGCAGATTGCAGCCCTCCTTTTTGCCTCCGGCAGCTCTTCTAAATGAAAATCCCGGATGATGTCCACAGAATACTTTTCAAACAGTTCATGCTGCAGTGCAAAGGGGCGCCAGGCATCCCAGATGCGGAACCGGTAACCGTCCGGCAGATTCCCCGCCGCTTTCACCAGCCTCTCATACATCTCCTTACGGACGAAGCAGTTCTCTTCCGCATGGTCCATATGTAGGATCGGATACAGCATTTTCACATCCCACAGATCACAGCTTTTCAATTCTATAAACGCGGAATTCACAAACGCACTGTCTATATAGCGCTCCGGATCTCCGATCGTCGGTATCGGCCTCATGGGATCAGCCTCCTTATTATTTATATTTATCATAATACCCCTTTTCCATCAGATATGGCAAGTGTCTGGCACATTTCATATAATCAGATGCCCGGTGTTGGCCTCGCTCCGGTCAAAATCAGTATTTGCAGCCCTGTTTCGCTGACAAATTATATTTTTCTTTTATTTTTTGATTTTAATAAGTGCCGTTGGTGATTTTGGCTTACCATCCCTATATATCTCCCCTGATTTCATAAGCGGATTTATAACTTCATTTAAGAATTGACTTCTACTCCGATAGTTAAGAGACATCTGTAGTTCCTTTATAGGCTTTGGTCCTTCCATCTTAAGAATAGCCATAACTTTTTCCGCATCTGTAAGGTTTTCTAAATCCAGTTCTATAGCCTCATCTCTAAATAATCTGTCATATAATCTCAAATTCAAAAATCCGGGATATATAGATACTACCGGCTGTAATTCATCTGGACTGGACTTGTAAGATTCCATCATGGTTTGAAAACCGGTTCCACCTCTCTCCATCAGATTTGCCACATCCAGACAAGCTGCTATGATGGCATTTCTTCTGATAGACGGTATAGAACCGGCTGGATATGCCTTGTAATCTTTTGGCAGTAACCATGACCCCGGTGAAACTATTTCAATTCTGTCTGAATAGATATCAACATCAATCTGTGTTCCCGAAATAGAATAATCCCTATGGGCAATGGCATTTACCAATGCCTCTCTTACAGCTTCCTTAGGATACGATCTGATTTCATCCCGTCCACCCTTTTCTGTTTTTACCCAGCCTGTTTTGGTGTTTCGTTCAATAAAGTTTAATGCATTCTCAAATACGTTTGCAATAGAACCTCTTAATCTGCTGCTATCTAAAACAATACCTGTCTTATTTTTCCCTTTCCATAAACGGCAGCATATCATTGTGTCATCTTCATTATAGTTGTCTGAAAACATTATAAATCCTGATTTTGCATACCCATCTTTTGAAACTATTTCTTCGTTCTGCAATTCTTTCATTGTTGGAGCAGATTTATCTTGTCTGTATTCCTTACAAAGATTAAGGTATTCTGACCACTGATTATCAGTATATGCCACCTCGCTTGTCTCATTATCTACACCATATTTTCTCTTTGAAAGTGAAATAATTTCTTCCGGTGTTGCAGGAGTCGCATTTCCATCTCCCTTTATAAAAACTGTTTCATTGTAATCTCCTTCTCTATATCTTATTACAGAATCTGCAGGAGCAACTTTAACAGCTAATACAAAATGTTCCGCATTAGAATCCACACTTCTCATCATATATGAAATCTTAATGTGTGGAAAAATATGTCTATCATTAATCCTTGAAATTAATAGTTTTGTTTTATCAACTTCTTCAAGATCAATTCCAAAGGCCTCCCCATCGTTTGATACACCTATAAATAAGGTTCCTCCTTTATCATTTGCATATCCAATAAGAGTTTTTGCCCATTTAATGGGATTATCCGGATTCAATACTGCTTTATATTCATAACTTGTATCTTCTGTAATAACATCTGGATATAGCTCTTTGATTTTCATGAATCTCCTCCATATAATAATGTTCTTGGCATAACTATATCAAACATTACTAAACATTACAACAACATTACAATTACATCATAGGTGAAAATTTACTTGCATTTCTGCCTATGATACAGTAGGATAAGGATTTTAAATAATATATGACATTATATAAACATTATTACAACATTACTTAAACATTATTCACTATAATGACAGGTACAAGTCCCATTCGTATATTAAATGATGCCATTAAATACAAAAACGGCATGCGAGTGCCTATTTCTCATAGAAATTTTAACATTTGCCATTTCCCGCAAGGCTTGTTAAAATGAGGATATGAAAAAGAAAAATTTATGTAAAACGTTATTAAAAACCATGTGTATCGTGCTGGGGATCCTCATCCTCGCACTGTTGGCTTACATCGTCTACCTCTATGCCAGTTATTACAGGATCGAGGACAATCAGGAACTGGTGGTGGAGGCACCGGTCGACGATACTACCACAGGTGCGGCTGCGGTGCTGGCTACGGATACGGAATATTCCGCAGTGACCTACAACATCGGTTTCGGTGCTTATCTGCCGGATTACAGCTTCTTCATGGACGGCGGTACCTCCTCCTGGGCGGAAAGCCCGGAGACCGTACAATATGCCATAAACGGTGCGGGAGAACTGGTGAAGTCATTAGACCCGGATTTTGCGCTGATCCAGGAGATCGATCTGGATGCCACCAGAAGCTATCATACGGATGAGTACGAGATGCTGCGCAACATTCTGCCGGAATATACTACCGTATTTGCGCAGAATTATGACTCTGCTTTCCTGTTCTATCCGTTTACCCAGCCCCACGGCAGCAGCCGGGCAGGACTCGGACTGTTCTCGAAATATCCGGTGTCTTCCGCCCTGCGCAGAAGCTTCCCCATATCCACTTCCTTCAGCAAGTTCTTCGATCTGGACCGTTGCTACAGCGTCTCCCGGATCCCGGTGGACAACGGCAAGGAGCTGGTGATCTTCAATCTGCATATGTCCGCTTACGGCAACAGCGATGAGATCCGCAAGGGACAGATTGAGATGCTGTGCAATGATATGGCAAAAGTATACGAAGCCGGGAATTATGTGCTCTGCGGCGGCGACTTTAACCACGACCTGAAGGTTTCCGAAGAGGATACGGAGAGCTGTGAGTCCTGGGCATTTCCTTTTCCGAGAACGGAGCTGCCGGAGCATTTTGCCTTCTGTCTGGATCTGTTGAGTTCTGAGGAGAAGGAATCTATTTGGAACAGCGCCAGAAACGCAGATATGGAATATGTCCCCGGTGTAACTTATACCGTAACTTTGGACGGTTTTATTATCTCCGACAATATCGAGTGCCGGTCCTATGAGAATGTAAACACCGGCTATTCCTACTCCGACCATGATCCCGTGAAGATGGAGTTCGTGTTAAAATAGTGTCAAGATTTACAAAGTCTGTTGACAGTGTTTGTCCTTTTTTTGTAGAATGAGGGCACAGTTAAGAGGGAGTAGTTCCCGGATGGTTTCTGATAGAATGGTAGCCTAGAATGGTAACCGAACGATACATGAAGCTGTCCGGAATGATAATCGTCATCACGTCCGTCGGACCGGTTATTATTGTAAGCAACGAGACTTTTATCGATCATTTTTGATGCGGTAAAAGTCTCTATTTTTATACTTTTTTATTTTTATACTTTTTATAAGAATACGTGAGTCACCGCAGGAAAGGACAGCTTATGGAATACATATTGTTACTCGTAGGATTTATACTTCTGATCAAAGGTGCGGACTTTTTCGTGGAGGGAAGTTCCTCCCTGGCGGGGATCCTGAAGGTCCCCAGCGTCATCATCGGTCTGACCATCGTCGCCATGGGCACCAGTGCTCCGGAGGCCTCCGTCAGCATCAATGCTGCGCTGGCTGGCAGTAATGATATTGCCATCAGTAATGTCGTCGGCTCAAATATCTTCAACGGGCTGGTGGTCGTGGGTATCTGTGCATTCCTGCACAGCTTTATGCCCCACGGAGAGATCCTGAAGCGGGATATGCCGTTAAATATCCTGGTAACTGTCGTATTATGTCTGATGTTTTTAGATGGCAGCTTAAGCCGCATGGAAGGCGCTGTCCTGTTGCTGGGCATGATCGTATATCTAGGATTTATGATCTATTCTGCCCGGAAAAACAGAGAAGAGGGAGAACCCGGCAAGATCCTCTCCCTGCCCCGCAGCCTTTTGTATATTGCCGGAGGTCTGGCTGCCGTTATCTTCGGCGGTGATCTCGTCGTGGATAAAGCGTGCATCATCGCTACGAATTTCGGTGTCAGTCAGAACTTCATCGGACTGACCATTATCGCCATCGGCACCTCCCTGCCGGAGCTGGTGACCTCCATCGTTGCCACGAAAAAGGGAGACAGCGGACTGGCGCTGGGCAATGCCATCGGCTCCAACCTGTTCAACATCCTGTTTATCCTCGGAATGTCCGCGGTGATCAGCCCTCTGCATGTCCTCGGAGAGTCCGTCATCGACACCGTACTGCTCCTTGGCAGTGCCATTCTGCTCTTCGTATTCGCCCGTACCGGCAGACGCATGACACGCAGTGAGGGGGCTGCGTGCGTGCTTCTGTATGTTGCATATACGGCTTACCTCTTCGTGAGGTAACAGTGCGGCTATAGCCGCACACAAAAAAGCGCACCTGGGGGAGGTGCGCTTTTTTGTGCTAATATCCTCTTCCGCCTTGGGAAGAATTTGCACTTTATACATTATTTTCCGTTATACCTGCTTTCCAACTCTGCGAAAAAAACTTTGTAATCTCTACCTTTTCCGCTCAACATATCTTGATAGCTATCCATTACTTTCTGGCGAACTACATTATTATCTACTTTGCTATCCGAATCGACAATATGTCTGTTCCCTTGAGCCATTACTTCCATAGCCTACATCCTCCTTACCTTAAAATCAAATCCGGTCTAATATGTTCAACGGTATTCTCACGTATTCCGATTTTATTATATCCAACTCTTCACGTTTAATCAACATATAATCACTGAATTCAGATCTCATGTAATACAAAAGAGCACTCCCACATAGGAATGCTCTTCATTATTTGTGGCAGATATCTCTCCACTGGCAGTCTCCACAGATGACCTTGCCATATCCCGGCTGCAGAATCTTCTCTTCCACGATCCGCTCAAATTCCGCAAAAGTCATTTCCTGTCCTGCCTTTAATCCGGTGTATTTCAATACACCCGCATCATACCGGTCTACCTTCTCCGCAGACTCGCAGCTGCCACCCTTATTATGAGGGCAGGCGCTGCAGATCTCATCCGTCGCTCCGACCAGCTGCAGGGATGTCGGTCCATTTTTCCCCAGAAGCCATTCCTTCACTTCCGCCATATGCTTAGTGAACCCTTCACTGTATCCCTTCCCTTCGAAAAAATACAGGCACATGCCGTGGTGCGGACGGATCCGGTAAGTTGTTGTTACTTCCATATCCGGTGTATCCTTTATTCCTGTCCGTTCAGCTTCAGAGCCTTAGACAGTCTCTTGCTCAGAGTCAGTGCCAGTGCAATCTTCACCAGATCTGGAATGATGAAAGGAATTACGCACCAACCCAGTACGGTAGCCAGACCGACAGCTCCGGAATTCTGCGCATATACAACCATGAACCACACGGTTCCGATAGCGTAGCACACGATCAGGCCCAGTACCATGGAGATACCCAGCACCCATGTCTTACGTCCGAACAGCTTCTCGATCAGCCACATCAGCAGTGCGGAGAATAAAAATCCAATGATGTAACCGCCGGTGTTGCCAAGTAACTGACCGATACCACCGGAGAAACCGGCAAATACAGGAATGCCTACTGCACCCAGTAAAATATAGATCAATACCGCAAGACTTCCTCTCTTACCGCCCAGTACGCCGACTGCCAGGAATACTGCGAAGGTCTGTAACGTAAAAGGAACCGTCATCGGGATGGAGATCCAGGAGCAGATTGCGATCAGAACCGCAAATACCGCAATATACACCATGTCATACGTCTTGCTTCGTGTTGTTGTCTGTGTTGTCATAATAAAAAACCATGCCTTTCTGTCAGATGTCTTTTTGTAAAAACCTCTGTCAGAATAGCATGGTGGTTTTCAATTGTCAACTCTTTTTGTAATATGGTTAACAATTGAATGGATTCTCTGGTCAGGACTGCTTCATCGTCTTCTTATTCCGGTACATATCCTTATCTGCCCGCTCACGCACCTTCTCCGGATCCGTATCATCCGCCGTGAATACAGCATACCCATAGGCAATTCCCACAGGAACGGGAATGATGTTCTTATGATTCAAGATCTCTACATCCTGATCGATCTTATGCATCACACGTTCTATCTTAAAATATCTTCCCTTCGGAATGATACAGCAGAATTCATCTCCGCCAATGCGATAACATTTCCCATAGCGTTCAAAATTGTCCTCTATGATATGTGCTGCATTGATAATATACTCATCCCCTGCCCTGTGACCATATTGATCGTTACACTGCTTAAGATTGTTCAGGTCAAAGGTCACTATGACATATCCTTCAAAATCCTTCTCGTTTTTCACAAAATAATCATAAGCATTTCGATTGTACATGCCGGTCATGGAATCATTCAGGGCAAACTGCTCCAGCTCCTCTGCCCTTCGACCTTTTTTCAGCCGGGCAACCGTCTGTCTGGCGGATTCTATTCCCAGCACCACAATAAAGATCAAGAAAGAGATTCTGCCAAATACGCCTACATCGTTGCCGGTTTTATAATAACCACTCACATCTACAATGGTAGCAAAAAATACAAGCAGCAGTGCCCCTACACATGCCTTCAGCCTCTGATCCAGCTGCCTTCTGACAATTTTGCTACAGATGACCACCAGCAGGTATAGAATCGTCAGAATGATCAACGCATGCGTCATCCACAGGCTTCTCCGGAACTCATATATCTCTGTTGCATTCAGTATATGCGTCAGGACGATCAATGCCAGATTAGCATTACAGATAATTCTACAAAACCGGTCATCCCTGATCTCCAGAAAGCTCTTCACAAACAGGATAAAGGACATCGGCAACAGCATGAGCGTAGCAAATGCCAGATAAGAGCATCCCTGCCTGTTGGCCAGGAGCAGCGTTGCCACATCCGTCTCATTGGCCGACCATGTTCCCACCAGGATTGAAAAAATACCCAGATACAATAAGGTTCCGTCAATCCGGCTGCCGCAGCGGATAACGATCCAATAAATACTAATATACAATCCTATCAGTATCACCATCATGCTGATGAGAAAGGCAGGCATTGCCCGGCGCATCACCCAGCGATAGATATTATAGCCGCCACCGATATAAAACGTCTTCTGCTGGCCTGCCGTTTCCGGATAACAGGGGGTGAACTGTACCTGCAAGCTGCTCACATTACTTGAAAACCTGACAATATTCCAGGTCCAGCCCGGAGTATTTCCCCATATACCGGGCACAGCATCCAACCGATAGATCAGCTTCCCGTCTGCATACACCGCAATCTCCTGGTGTGCCGAATAGAACACGATCGAGTTCGTCTCATCATCGTCCTGATCCAATATAAAATCGTACAGCTCCCTGCCGTCATCCAGGACGCTGACTGCGTCCGGCGTACACTCCTGTAATGACTTTACCTCCGGCGCACTGCCTGATGTACAGATCATGCACAGAAGCACCATGGCAAATACGACTGATACAATTATAATAAGCTTTCCCTGTTCCTTCTCCATTACTTCCCTCAATACCCAACGTACTGTTTGGTACTATAGTACTAATTTTCTTATTATTTGTCAACACAATATCGTATCTATCTCACGTTTGAAAATATTGTAATTCCGCTCATCCCGCAGCCGCTTCATAGTTTCGCTTCTTCGACACTATAATTTCCGCATCCTGCAGCTGCACTTTCCTTCTGTTCCAACGGAAGTATCGCATAGTATACCAGAGTGTGCCTCTCATCCGGCTGACAGTCCCGATGATAATGTCCGAAATACCAATGCTTATAATGCAGCTTCTGTTCCAAAATCTCCAGATAATCTGTCAGCAGATCCGCTGCACAGGACCGCCCCGTCCCGGCATTGAGCCGTTCCTGCAGCGAGCTGCCACAACAGTGAGTGACCACATAATCTACCTCATAGTGATACCGTTCCAGATTGCGCAGCCCCTCCTGTAATTCTCCTTCTGTCGGCAGCTCCTGGGGCCACCAGCTTTCCTGGAGGATCCGGTAGGGCAGATGCGCTCGATCCGCCCTGCGCTTTTGCTCTGCAAAATCTACCGTCTGGCGATCCAGGATCCCTCCCTGAATGTCATGGGACGACGCCCCTCCAAATGCAAAAAAAGACTTGCCCTCAATCTTGAAGACCTGTCCACGTTCCAGCAATATCACCTTGTCCCGGATAATGTGCCGCACCTTCCCGCCATGCCACTCTTCCAGCGAATATTCTCCGATCATATCATAATTCTCATGGTTCCCCTGTACCCACAGAATCGTGTAGGGCTTCTCCGCAAAATTTTTACAATGATACTCAAAGGTTTTATCCTTCGCCCAGCACAGTCCAAAATCTCCGCAGATAATGATGTAATCCTCCTGCGTCAGCTCCATGCCGGCTCTCCGTAATCTTTTGGCGGAAAACCTTGCGAAATCCCCATGCGTATCTCCCGTTATGTAAATCATACCATTCTCCCCCGGTATCTGATCAGAATCCTCTCCATGTTGACCCTCCCCCTGTAGTAGGATAACATTAGTATACTGCAGGGAAAGAGATACTGTTTCAGGCAAAGTTTATAAGAGCTATTCTATCCTATCAGATAAATAGTCCCGCAATCGTTCCTGCACACATTCCTGAATCTCTGCTGCCGTTTTTCTTGCCTTTGTCATTCCAAGTCCTATCTTTTTCGCTACCGAAAGAAGATCATCCATTCCCGGATCTGCACCATTTCCATTTACTGTTGTTGCGTGCTCTCCACCGATAGAATTGGAATACGTAAGATCATATGCCGGAGAAAGTACCCATCTCTTCTCCTCATCCCTGTATATATAAGAAAAATTCTTGGAATGATCATCTCGGTTATGTGCAAAAACGTTAAAACACATAAGGCGGTAAAGCTTTTCACACTCCTCCATAGATTTCGTAAGCTGAAGAGTTAATTTCATAAGAATATCATAATCCAGATTGGGAATTCTGTGAGATGTCTCAAGAATTGCTGCTGAAAGGAAGAGAAAATGGGCTGATCGAGAATCCCTCCTGTAACCATTCATCGCTATACGCAAACGCCGCAAGCCGGTTTTGATATAATGCCATTGTTCCGATCTTTTGGTCATGATAATATACATCCAGCTTATTTAGTCTGTCCATGAAGTATCTCCTCTACGGAGTCAAATGGTACCTCTTTAAATAATGCTTCCAGCTCTCCCTCCGCTCCAAGAGCTATTGCAAGCTTTGTAAAAGACTGCAACGAGATCTCTCCGGTCTGCTCAAAACGTTTCAACGATCCGAGACTTACCCCTGATCTGGATGCAAATTCCTTTTGGGAAATTTTCTTTCTCTTCCGAAGCTGTACCATTCGCTTTGCCAGTTCCATATTTATTTCTGCCCATGTTTTTTGATATAAATTAATCATGCTAATATTTTAGCAATTTCACCTCAAAATTGCAAGAAATAGATAAAATATTATCCCTCCCGTTATCTTATTTCATACTTCTTCTGCATTGCATTCATTACTTCCGGATCCTCTAATCGTATAATCTTATCCGCATCTCCTCCGGCACTCATTTTTGCGATCAGAGCCAACAGTGACTTTCTCTCTTCCATGCGTCCTTCTTCGCGTCCTTCTTCGCGTCCTTCTTCGCGCCCACACTCCCGCTCAGCCTTACGGAGCTTCTTTTCTTCTTTTTCTTTGTCATACTCAAATATACTCACCTTGTACACCTCCGCCCGATTGTGCTGCAGGAATTCCGTAAGGATTCCTTCGTTAATGCATTCGGTAATCGCCAGTTCCACCGCCTCATTCAATGGCATTTCCGCTGCGTACTTTCTGACTCTTGCCACATACTCTGCATATTCCCATAAAACATGGCAGTTATTCATCAGTTCCTCATTATGTCCGGCATTGATATTTAACATCGTAACCTTCAATTCCAGCGCCGGATCCTGCATCGGATTCTCAAAAGCATCCGACAACCGCAGTTCTGTCCGATCCGGAACGTCCCGGTCTGTCCCATTATAAAACACCAGGAAATTCGGCGTCGGAATCTTTTGAATACCAGACGAATATAGGGATTTCTCATCCACCAGCTTCTGATACTCGCTGGCTATGTAGAACAGATCCCGCAACGGAATATTTGGGTTATACGTAGACTGATGTTCATACAGGTACAATCCCATTTCCAGTACAAATGCCAGATCATTCTTCATGCCCATATAAATGGCATTTTCCAGAGTCACGATCTCCAACTCTTCCGGGTTCTGATAATGTTTCCCTGTCACTGCATTATAAAGAGATAACAAATTTTCGATTTGGGAAAATATCCATCGAAAAATAGTATCCTTGTATTTGCGGTTAGCAATAAGCAATTCGTAGCTGCGTTTCTTCATAGTGTCCTCCTGTTCCCATAGCACTTGAAATCAAGAAGGTACACTTCGCCCGTCCTATCCACTTGTCATTCAACGTACTATGCTGTGCATGCATGGTTAATGTGGTATAAAAGCATAGAATTCATTGAAATGATATAGATGTGTGGATCAGCTCTCGCTGCCGGAATCGTAAGAATATATGCTTTGAGATTATAGTACTAACAATTCCGGCACTTGTCAACACAGCACTTGTCTATAAATAATTTTTCTTAATCTCCTTCATAATGATGTCTTTACATTCCTCACTCATGTAAAACATCGTCGTCCGAAACGGAAATCCCTGCTTCGTTAATTCCTTCATCTTCGATGCACTTAACGGCTTTTTCAGAACTGTAAAATCATCCAGATGCATGTAATACTCATAATCCTTATAACCATCGCAGTCCTTCTTCTCCAGTTTTCCGTCCGCTGTACCGTATGCGATAATGCCATAACCACTCTTGTATAAAAATACAGTGTCTCCACGCTGGAGCTTTCCGATCTTCTCTCTCCAACCCGGATAATAAGCCGCTGCTTTCTGCTCGTTTATCATATCATCCGTGTGATTCTTATTATTGGAATAGTTGGTATTTAAAACATAATTATTCCCTTCGTACTCCAGGTAACCCTCAATGGGAGAATACATATTGAACTCAATATAATGGTCCCCATTGATCTCAAACACCCAGTAAATAATAGCATCGATACTCAAGCCGTTATTCTTCCAATATCTGATCGCATCTACTGTATTCTGATCAAGTCCGTTGGTAACAATAAGGAAATGCTGGTGCATGTTAAAATCGCTCTTGCGCAATGCTTTATCATCCGGAAGATCGAAATACTGCTTATGTATCTCCAACAACTCAACATTAGATTTGCTGTATTTCTGAAAAAGTTCATTCAACTCATCATAATTGCTGCTGCCATATAACTGCCCATACCGAAGCACCTGCAGGAGGTTTTCCTTATCCGAGCTCCATCTCTTCAGTTCCAGAATATATAAATCCCCATTCCTGTCAATCGCAAGATTGTCCGGTTCCTCCTGCCTCGGACGCTCATTGAAAATCGTGAGCAGATCGTTAGAATAAATAAAATCCTGAATATGCGAAGACATCAGACGCTGCAAATCCAGTTCTTTCCAGCCGATCTCCGCTAAGGTGACACGTTTTACTTTCGTATAATCCTGCTTGTTTTGACTTAATTTGTATAGCATAGTTACTCCCTGTTATCCAACTAGAAATGTCCTACCTCTTTTGGATTTTTTATCTGCTTCTCTTGAATACGCTTTCTTACTTCCTTATGATAATTTTCATGCCAAGTTTTCTCTTTTTCCCAATGATTTTTTATTTCGTCTGAAAGATGAAGTATAAAATCTACGTCTTCTCCCCAATGCTCCTCCACCTTTTCTTCTGACAAAGATTTTTCATCCAGCAATTCATAAGCAAGCAGCATTGCTTTCCACACATTCATTAATTCACAGAAGTATGGAATTTTCAAAAATGCCTTCTCTTTTTTCATTTTTTTGAACAATTTACTTGTTATTTCATAGACATCACAGCCACGATGTAGATGTGAGATTTTTGTCAAAAGGCAATCTGTCTCTTTTTTATCTTCTATCTGTTCTTCTATCTCTTGTATTGTTTGCTGCTTTCTCTTTTTAGCAAGTAAATATTCTTCATCTAAACTTTTTTCACGGTCTTTTTGAAAATATGTGACGGTCTCATCGTGGCTTTTAGGTGTTTTGTTCGGTCTATATAGGTATATCTCTTTACCATCTTTTTGATAGAAATACATTGCCTTCTGAATTAATTCATTCCGTTTTTCTTCATCAATCTCATCAAAATATGTTCTATCAATTCCAAAGAACGCCGCCATTTGGTTCTTTCTTTTCTCCGGAATAGCCTTCTTCCCACTCTCCCAACTACAAACCGCTTGCCTTGTAACTCCTAATTGATCTGCCAGTTCACTTGTTGATAAATTACAACGGATTCTAAGCCATCTAAGCCCATTCATTATTATTTTCCTCCATGTCTTCCATATGTTTATCGGTACAAGCATATGTTATCAATGGTTTACAAAAGCAATCAATCCGCAACCTTTTGTACGATTATTAATCATTCAGCCCAAAGGCTGCATTTCATCTGTTGCATCCTCTTCGGTCATTGCCAAACGTTCAACTGCTGCTTCTCGTTCACGATTGGTATTCTTGCCATTTAATGCTACAGTACGGTATCCCAGTCTATTGAACTTTACAGACAGCTCCTCACATTCCATATTCCTGCTGCAGTCTGATCTCGTAAGCGATCTGATAATGGAACAATTCGTATACATTCTTGGAAGAATCCCCATCATCCCTCTTATCCGGCGTTACTGTCATACCCAGAAATACTTTCGGTTTGAAATACTCCATGACCTTCTGATAAGCATTCGCCAAGCTATGATGCGCTTCATCAGCGTATGTCAATATAGGTCTAACAATTCTTTCTGCCATTTTTTAGATAACAGAAAATTAGCAAGTTATATCCCTCACTCTTGCTTTTAAATCATCAACATATGACTCATAACATGGAATGATTCCATTTTCAGTTGTAGCAATAACAAAATTTCTGTCATCCCACTTCTCTGGTTTCCCTACTTGTTTTTTTAATGAAATCAGAAAACTTGTATTCTGCAGAACCATATGTTCAATTTGTCGCAATGGTACTATTTTTATATGGCTGTGAATAAAGATTTGCTCTTCTTCTGACAAAACATTTTTACTAAAGATGTTTTCATATACAGATTTTCTTGAAACATATGAATCATCCCATACCACCACAACACCAAATATTTTATTCTTCTCATAATCCTTATCTAATGAATAATATCCTTTTTCATAGTTTTTTATCTGAACATATATTTCCATCACAGCATCAGAATATAACCGTATATTTTTATCAATTTCATTACGGTCAAATTTTCTAAGTTTCAAATTAGGAGAAAGTGCCTTTGAATCATAAAAGACACAATAATCATCTTCAGCAACAAGGACATCTGAAGTACGTTTATCATCTTTTCCAATTTTATAATCAATCTCAGGACTAATCCATGTTACTGTTGAAACCTCAGAACAAATATCGTACAAGTACTGCTCTAACACTTCTTTGCCAAAAACATTTCTTAAAAATTTATTTCCCATCGTAAGGCGTTGAAGCAATGATTCTGTTACTGCATTAATCATTAAGTACGGCAACGGAACATAATCACATTCTTTGTTTCCAATAATAGGCCAAAGATACTGCACTTTTAATCCATAGTAGTAATCTATTATCGAATCCTTATAAGTTTCTTTCAATCTTTTTATATAATCTTCCTTATTTATTCGAAGTGTCTCCACTACTTTTTTATCTGATAAACCAGTCTGCATCAACTGTACTTTTTCATATCTATTAATTCTATTTCCTTTACAAGCAGACAGATAAACAATAAATGCAGCCAAGTCAAATGACTTATAATCCGTTAAATATGTCTCAATAAATTTTTGTCTAAAATTAATTTTTCCATTTTCAAAGTTAAAAATGTATGCATATCTAAATAATTTTTGTAAAATTAATCCTTGCGTTGGAAACTGTTGAATAGCATTAATCATAATAAACATATCTGCATATGTTCCATTCTGCTCTGCTATTACCAATTCAGGATGCCAATAATTTCTTATTGTTGTAATAACTTCTGCAAAAACATCATCTGGAAGCACCTCAGTTACAGATTCATTATCATACACAACCGAAAACAATACAAATGTTTCTAACTCCCACGGCATAATATTATTTTCCAAAGCCAATTCCATACTTACCTCAGATATATCCATGATCCTACACGCATACTTTTGACATGATAGCATCTTGCTTTCGAATGAATAATTTTTTAATATCTCTAAATAAGACAAATCACTATGTATTATACTGTCTTTCAAAATTTCATCACTTCCATTTGTAAGTTTCTACACATCTGTCCGTTTACTGTTCTAAATATTATTCTCCAATACTCTCCAATTATAAGTCCTCGCCGAACCTTCTTTTATCAAAATTCCTTTATCTTGTAATCTCTTAATACGCTTCATCGTAGATACATGTGAACGACCTATTAATTGCGATATCTCAGAAAGATTGCATTTTTCATTATCTATAATAGTATTAATAATAGCTATGTCACAAGTATCATACCCTTTTTTTCTAAGTATTGATGCTATCTTATTTTCAGTTTTGTCATTGTAATCGTGTCCTTGACGCGTCACACGATAAATTTCTTGCTTTCCTGTTGGATCATAAATATAACCATTTTGTATTAATTCATTAATTGCCCCTAACCAAACTGATTCCAAGCGTGATGTTGCCTCATTGCAAAATACTATGTCACCAGTCGATACAGAAGTTCCACTTAAAGTTTTGCTTACAACTATTGTTCCATTGGCATTTGCTTCGCAACCTTCTCTCAATAGAGTTTTCGCCTCTGTAGAGATATCCATACTTGAAGAATGCTTTCTCTCCATCTGCGTATTTTTCATCATAAGCAACATATTCTGTAACTGTTCTATTGTTTTTGACTGAAAATCATCTATTTGATCACTTCTAACCCACCCATTAGCAGGACATGCTTCTATAGTTTTTCTTATAGATTTTGCAACAGCATATTTCAATCCATCAATAGAAGAATAAAAATCACATAAATGATTACTTCCCAACACATTTTTCCTAAATCTTTCGATGTTCTTCCTACCCTCCTCTGTATCCTCGTATTTTTCATATGAAAGCTTTTTAATGTCTTGATATAAAAAGGCAATGATTGGAATACTTTGATCTAGTGCATATTGAAATTCCTTTTCGGTATAACTTAATCCGCTTTGTGGATCAATAGAACCATATTTTCCTGCTACAATTAGCAGATAATAATCACTACTATCAATCATCTTTTTTATATAATCCCATTGACTAATTGGCATTGCCGGAAACTGTTCCATTCCTACTGGAATACAATCATTATCTAATAAGCAACTTGTTACGGCCGCTCTTTCCTCTACTAAATCTCTATATGTTGAACTCACAAAGACCTGATATCTCTTTAAATTCATAGTGCCACCTCATTCTATTTAATTCATATAACAAAATTCAATTATATTATAACTCAGAAATCACTTTCCTTCTACTTATTTGTCAATCAAAAGAAGCCGACCAGACTCATCATCCAACCGGCTTCGTACACTCAAATCCCTATAAAATTTCTAACCTCATCCTTAAACTTCCAAACAATCTCCACATGTTCAGGATCCGTGACAACAACCTTTTCCATTAGCTCCTGTACCATTGCCTGCGTCAGTTCATCTGCTCCGGAATACTTCTTCATAACACCAAGTGCCTGAGATAAGCTATCGTCCCTCACTATTTCTACACTATTTCTGCACTATTTCTGCTATTTTAAGCTTCTTCTCCAACTTGGCAATCTCTGCAGCAATTCTTTCAGCTGTTCTTCCAAGATCTACTCTTCTTCTCTGGCACACTTCTTTATTCAACTGAACCTGCCATAGACTGATTCACATTTGAGAATCTGTCTAATTCACATTTTTCCTTTTCCTGCTGCAATCCGGCAAGCTTCTCAGCCATAAATTCTTTTCAATATTTCCTGCATATGGTGAGCATATATAGACCAAAGGGCGGTAAGCGGCAGCCGCCCTGGCTGCACGCTCCTCCGCCTCAACTTTATTCAGTGTTTCATATACAACAGGATCGTAATAACCTTCGCTGTTGAATTTACTGACCGACATATTTAATCCTACTGTTCAATAAGAGGCAAAATACCATCTGCCTTTAATAAGTCATAGATAAACAATCTGCCCTTCTGTGTCCAATAGGTATGAACCTTGGTATGAATAGTTCCATCTGTAGCAGGATAAGTATGTGTCTTTGTACTGGTGTATCCCTTTTCTGCATGTTTCTGGTAAAGAATCCAGATTCTGCCGCCCTGTTTGAATTGAACCCCCGTTGTATGAAGATACTCATTCATTTTCCGGGCACTCCAGCCGTAATCCTTTGAAATTTCTGTAATAGATACCAGATCAGGACTGTTAAGAACCACATCGTAATAACTTGCTTTCGGCTGCATCTCGATAAGCTGCTGTTTCTGAACCGTATTCTCTGCTTCCAAAGCTAATCTCTGCATACGTTCAGCCTTGTATACCTGAAGTGCTTCGATAAGTGCATCCGGATTGTTCAACATTTCATCGACTGCATATAATCCATGTCTTCTGATAGCTGGAAGAATTTCCGATGTCACCCACCTCTTGAATCTCTTTGTCGTTGGAAGCTTGCTTGATAAAATAAGACTGTAAAGACCGGATTCATTGATAATGTACATTTCACGATTCTGACCTGAATCAGTGAAACACCTTGTCAGCTTGTCCTCAGCATCAACATGTCTCCTCATAGCATCTGACGTATCCTTGTACCCAAGAATCTCGGCTACATCCTTACCGATAAAATATGGCTCGCCATTGATCATTATGCTGCGAACTGAGCCAAACTCCGCATTCTGAAAAATCTGTAATTCCATATGAATTACCCTCCTTGAAAAAATATTTGTGAGGTATTTCCTCAAGTCACAGGCAAAAAAATCAGGGGATTTTTAACCTCCCCAAAAAAATTTAGGAATTTCTAAAATTAATTTTATTTTAATTGACATTCACTATTTAAGGTTGTATGTTTAAATTCAACGCTTGATTCAGAAAGAACATTTTGTAAATATACCAATGGATTTTTTTGAAAAATGTGTATAATATAAGTAAGCAGAGATATAAAGGCTGCTCTTTCACACTTGCTAACAAGTGTTTTTTGGCTGACGAAGCCACCATTGAAAGGATAATTTGACCGACGAAGTCTCTCTGGTTCGCCAGAGTAGGGTATGGTTAGCGCCGTACCCTTTTTTTATATAAAAAACTAAGGAGACAGGCTATTGAACGAATATCTGAAGGCACAAAGCAAAACCAACGAAATAATCATTGCCAATAACTTCACCAGCAATGAACTCGATAGATTTTCGGCATCTGATTTTCGTTGGGCCGATAGCAGAACAAAACAATTCCAACACAGGCAGGTAAAAAAGGAGAAATCTATCAATTTGAATTTGGTAAAAATTATAAACCTGAAATGTCCTATGAGCATAGAGGTCTGGTCATTGGCGTAAAGCAGAAATTACTTTATGTTCTGCCAATTTTTTCTTATGATCCCGCTAAACATCCTGATGTCTACCATCCCACAGACAATCCTGATTTCAAAAGTGATATGTTTTTATTGAAATCAAGTGAATTTCCATTCATCAACCATGATTCCGTATTGAAACTGAATGATATTCGAACCGTCAGTATCAACCGCATCCTTTATCAGCAGAATGACATAATATCTCCTAGCTCTGATACATATAAGCAGATTGAACAGCTCGTTTTACAGAAATATTTTCCAAGTTTTTACTATGACTATAATCAGCTTCAGCAAAAAGCAGTTTCACTGGAAAAAACAGCTAAAGGAAAATGATACTGCCTTAAAAGGAGTCAGATCTGAAAACGAAGAATTAAGGAAACAAATTGCTGTATTGCTTGAACAGCTTTCCAAAAGCAATGACAATCAATAGCACTCCCATCAATTCGGAAGTGCCACTTTTTTAATCTTTCTTATAAAACTGCGTGCAATAACCATCTGCTCCCTAAAACCAATCCTTACCTTACTTTTCTGTAGGAACTTGTCTTCCTTACATATCACAGTCTAAAAATTCTGGGAGTTTTTAACCTCCCAGAAAAAATTTAAAAATATTTTTTATAGATCAGCTTTGATACGAGTTATTACTCTATTACAAATTTGTTTTACATTGGCGGGTGAACAGTCCATAATCTTGGCAGCCTCTGTATATCCACACTCTTCCAGAAGCACCAGCTGATAGACCTGTTTCTGTCTGTCAGTCATGGCAGCAACCACATCCCTTAATCTCTGAACTTCCGGTGATACCTCTTCTTCATCAAAAGGATCATAAGAAGCACCAGCAAGCACATGGCTCTTGTCCACCTCTTCATCGTCTTCACCAACGATATAATCTAATGAAAGATTCCAGTTCATGCTATACTTCTCTCCGGGATGAGCCTCTTCCCATTCCTTCTTAGCTGCTTTCTGCTCTGCAGTCATAGACGGATGTCCGTTCTTTACATTAAGGTAAACCTCATGATCATCCATCGCATGGAGTGACTTGATCATTACCTCTGTAATCCCATCCTCACCAGGCTTAATCACGTTGTAAGCGGTTCTGTAACCACCACGTCCGTCATCAACCTGTATAGGATAACGATACACACCTCTGTCTGACTGCTTTGTTTTCTTGACTCTCATAATTGCCTCCTTAGCTGACCTGGAGACAGTGAGCGCAGGATACCCGGTATGAGAACTGGACTCGAAGTACCCAATAACCAAACAAAATGTGCAGGAAAACAAGGGTACCTACATTCCGCTTTCAGCAGTTGTCTTTATCACAACTGTTGTCTGCGTTATGTCGTATCCTGCCTCACTGCGCACATGTGGCCGATATGAATTTTTATTTTGAATATCCTCTTGGATACCCATCAGAGCCTACATCCGAAGATGTATGTTCTGATCCGTAACCAAGTCCCCCTACTTTCCTAAGCGGGATTATCTTGAAATTTTCCGGTGAAAAGAAAACAAAATTTCAAATCCCTAAAATCAACAAAAAAACGCCTGACAAAGAATAGAGTTTTACCTCTAAACTTCGTCAGGCGTTGGTCGCTATAGATAAACTATGCACCTATTTGCTCAGTACGAACTTTTTTCTGGTGGAAGCTGACTGCTATCACCGATTTGCAGAGGGGACATTTTATTTTAATGATGCCCTCTACTGCTGCCGGATCTGCGTCAAACAACCTTTTATTTTTACAACATGGACATGCCACATGCACTTCATTTCGCCTCCCGCAAGAGGCCAGTTAAAAGGGAATGTCAAACTGACCGTTGATTATATTCGTCATCATTCCTCTGCACATAAGTTCCGTGACTATCATCCTAATGTAGCGATACTGAAATTATACAGAACGTCTGTTCGTTTGTCAATTTCTTTCGATCATAACCGAAAAAGTTTCTGACGAAGTATTTCTTTATTGTCATTCTAAAACAAGCAGAGAATAACTGATACTCGTCATATATCCTGTTATTACTTATTTCAATTCGGCATTCACGTATTGTTATTATTACTAGATTTTGGTATTATTGACTTTAGATTATACTTACAGTTACTATTTTGTAATTATTTTTCTTAATGATTACATTTCCACTTATAATCACTACATACGGAGGGTGCGTTCATGGTAGAAAATAATGAAACCTTTTTTGAAAATAATCTATTTCGATTCGATAATGATCCCTGTGACTGTGCCACTGATACAATAAATGTTGCTCCCGGCATACCACCGGCAACAACAATCAAAGTACAAGCAATTCCCGGAGAAAAGATACATTTTGCATTTTCTTCCGGAGTCGGTCTAGTACGTTTAGGAGAAAAAGGAGCTCTCACAGAAAAGAACCTGCTTGGTTCACTGATATCAATTAAGCCAGGAGATACCGCTGCCTTATTTGAATATTTCAAACGCAACGGCTTTCTTTTCAATATCAGTGGATTAGAATATGAACCAATTGATACGGACAAGATGTTTGAACTGATTCGTAGATTACGAACTACTGTAGAATTGCTAAGTGCTATGGGATCCATCAGGAAAGATTATCATAAGATTCTGGGATTATCTCTTTACCTTATGCTTTCAAACCCTATTGAGATATCCTTTACATCTCTCCCCACTCCATATTACACATGCAAGCACTCTCTGCAGGAATGCTTAGAAAGGGTACATGGTATCCCTACACCAGATTACTTCCAGCAGGAAATGTTTTCTAAAGACAGCATCACTATTCCAGATACAGTAGCAGCACCATCTTACGAATTAGATGTTCAACTCTATATGGGTTGTTTGGAAGGAACCGGTCAAGAAGCCTATATAAAAGGTTCTTCAAGTGACCTTTTCAAATCCATCCTGTTCTTATATGCACATGGAATAGATGAAAACACTTCTATCCGCAGAACTATAGATCTCATCTTCCATTATTTCTGTGAAATAGGAGCCGTAAAAGATATTAAAGATGATGGCACCATTGAATATTATGGTACACCAGACACAAGCAAACTTACTTCTGACATGAAAACCAGAATTCTGGAAATTGCAAAGCTGGTAATTGCCGAGGAAATCAATGCCAATATGGACAGTATCCATCCAATGTACGATGCCGAAAAAATGACCCCATCTTGGCATGTGGACACGCTCATCGGTGGCTTATATTTTTCTATCTTCTATATGAAACCAGATTTGGAATTGTTCAGACGTTGCAGACAATGCGGTCAGTTCTTTCCTGTAAAAGCCACATCTACAAGAAAAGTGTACTGCGATGATCTCTGCAGAAACCGTTATCAACAAAGCATGCATCGTAAAAGAAAAAGAGAAAATGAAGAAAATCTGTAAACAACAAATCCCCTGCTCCACTTTACATGGTCGCAGGGGATCATTTTATTTTTTGCTACGTGGCGGAACTTCAGGTCTTCTCAATACCGCCTCAATACAATCTGCCAGAGCCACCTTACCCTTAAGAGGATTTCCGATGTAATGATACATTAAATACCTGGTATCAATAACAATGCCCTGGATTCTTTCATAATTAAGCTTATTTGTTTTCCAATCACTGACAGCTTCTCCGATTGTACCAACTGGTTCTGTCAAGCCAAAGAAGTTTTTCTTCATGTTGTATGGCATGATAAATGCATTGAACAAAGAATCATTGTCTATGCTGTGTGCCTTTTCAAGGTATTCACCATAGGTAACCTGCTTACTAATGGACGATGCATTTGGAAGATGATCCGGATTTCCAGTCCATCCATATCGGTAACACTTTGCATCCAGCACATAGTATTTTCCGTTGTAAATCATGATACTATCAGGCATCAGCGGATGCTTTTCTTTGTATTTGCCAAAATCCAACAACCATCTGGTTCTTGGGAAATACTGATCCTTATTTTTCTCACCAAAGGCTCTGTCTATCAGTTTCTCCCATACATGATCAAAATCGTCTGTTCCAAAATAGAATGTGTTTTCCGATGTTTTTTCATCCATATATTCCAGCATATCCAACATTCCCTGGAACAGATTTCTCTTGCGATCATCGTTGGTATTTCCAAGCTTACTTCTTACAATCTGAATAGATGTTTTCACATCCGGACAAGCTCCTGGTTTCTCCGGCATATAAGGAACATATAGCCATCCTAATTTCAGAAAAGCTTCATACACACAAAACTTGTTAATCTGTGTGATGGTTTTATTATCATTCGGTGTCGAAGATCTTACCGTAAAATCTGTATATATCAGTGAACTAACACCGTTTGGAGACTGCTGCACCAGTGGAGTCTGATTTCTGAATGTCCTCGGCCAGTGCTGATTACCTGTCGGACTGGTTCTAAACACAGGATCAGTCTCAACATAATATTTTCCGCCAAGAGAGAAATAAAACTCCATAACTGCTCGATAAGCATTTATAGGAAAATCTACAGTCTGAGGTGCTGCAAATTTGTTAATAGCAAGCAGTCTGTCTTCCTTTGAAGTAAATTCAGATAAGACCTGTATCAGATGCTTGATATCTGTTCTAATATCCTGATCTGTCTCTGGAAGCTGATAGCCTATAGGAAAATAGACCATCGCTTTATCAGAATCGGCCTTAACACCAACAAATCTATCCCCATCTTCATTCGAATTCACATGGCAACGATTACGAATGTCTTCGCCTTCGGTCGCTTTCAAAGCTGAATCTATATCCATTGACTATCACCACCTTACTGTTCAGATTCTGGATTCTGCAAAGCATCTACCACATTCTGCTTAAACATTTTGAAACGCTGGATGCCTTCTGCATACATGAATGCTCTAATTACACTTTCAAGACTTCTGTATTCTGTAGTTTCAAAAAGTACTTCTCGATTGAACTTGAAAGCATCATCCCACAGATACTTAATAACCTTTTCAGGGAATCTGCGATTTTTCTTCATTGCGTCACGAATTTCTGAAATCTTCTGCTTTTCATCCTCTGATAATGTTCCGGCACTTTCCTTTTTTCTCAAAGCATCATAAACTGTCAAATCTCCCATTCGAGGATCCTTCTGCAAATCCATCAGTCTTACAAAATAAGCCCCTAAGCGCTTATCCTCTGAGGAAGACATTCTTACATTATTTCCAACAATAATATCGTTTATTTCAGTACAAAATACCTCCCATGTAATACCAGTATCTAGAATTTCTGCCTGAGCAAGTTTTACATCCACATTCTCAAAGTTATTTTCAATCAAGCGCATTTCCCATCTTCTTTGGAATGCAGTATCAAGGGTGAACACATTTTGATCAGATGTATTCATAGTTCCAATGATAGAAAGATTGGAAGGTATTCTTACTTTGTGAGACGGATTACCATATACGATTTTTGCAATGTTTGCATTTGTAATTCCATACTCACTCGTACCAATCGGAAATCCATCATCATTTGTATCAGACTTTTCAACCTTGCGATCCAGAAGCTGAAAAACTTCTCCGAATATAGCAGGTGCATTTCCTCTATTAATTTCCTCAATAACAAGTATATACTCCACCAATGGATGCGTATATGCTGCTTTCAAAATGTTAGTAAATGGTCCTGGTGTGAATTCATAACTAACCTGACCATCTGTTGCAACAACCGGAAGAATCTGTCCAATAAAATCAGAATATGTATAATCTGGATGGAATACAAGTCTTTCCACTCTACTTTCCTTTTTACAATATTCATGTTCAATCGTCCAGCTCTTTCCTGAACCGGGAACTCCATACAATAAAATATTTGACCCGTTTTCAATACGCTCGTCAAAATCATGGTCAATCGGAGCTTCTTCCGCTATATCCTGCAACTCAGAAACACTTAATTCTACCGCTGCGATTATTTCACCAATATTTCTAACAGTTACATTATTGTTCTGTGCTAGACTATATCCAACTAATCTTTCAACACCTACAAACGCACTGTAGAATCCCCTATTATTTTCTTCTGAAATTCCCAAATCACTTTTCATATCTGAGAAAGTGCTATTTTCATCACTGTAAATATATTTGTTGATAGTATAATCATCTACAGCATCGAACAAAAATGCTTATACTGCCCTTCCTTCATGTGCATATTCTACAGCATCGCCTTCTGGCTCTACCACGCGCAGAACTGGAATATTTTTAAGAACACCCGTACATATTTTCCCTTTCTCTGTATATGGTTGCTGTTCATATGCACTCAATATCCAATCAATCATCTGATAATTGCTTGCGATCAAGTTCTTATCATCATCTTTCTTGAGAATCCCTGCCTGAATAAGCATTTTTGCCCAAACATCGTATCCTATACTTCTCTCATTGACCGCTATAGGCTCTCCGGATCTTACTTCAATTAGATTATTAATAAATTCTTCATTGATATCATCTGCACTGTTACACTCTACGATTTTTGAAAAATCATAAGATGTCATGTATGCTTGCGCTGGAGCCATACTATGCACCATTTTAATGAATTTTAACAATAACTGCGCTGGATAGTATTTAACATCTTCATCCTCATACAGATAATTAAGAATATAGTAAAAAGAGAATTCTCTAATAGACAATTTATTCTCTGCATACAGAGTGCCTATTTCTGTTAATCTCTCATTTTCATCCAGGCAGCCATAAGCCTTAAAATAGGTAAACAGAGCTCTTCTTACTCTTCCCTTTGCACCTTCATAGTCCTTATACACTCCGCTTGATCCAAGTTCCTGCTCAACTGCGTCTATCTCTTCTGGTTCTGATTCAGAAGAAATGCCATGGCTAACCATAATTTGTAATGCTTTTCTTGTAATCTCACTTATATATTTGTGAGTATCCATTGACCACTTCATCACTTATTCCTCCATACACTTTAATGTTTCATCTATTAATCCCATCATTACATCAACAACAACAGAATTACCAGCCTGACGGTACATTTGAGTATCCGACACAACCTGAACAAAATCATCTGTAAATCCCATTAAACGAAGACATTCACGCGGTGCTAAACGACGAATTCTGCCATTTGTTGTTACATAATTATCTTCGCCTGCACGATGCATTTTATGCATGGTACTCATTAACGGACGCGCAATTTTTAAGTCTATTTCCGGCTTCATAGAAAAACCGCCCGTTCCTTCACACATAATCCCTGGAAGTATTCTATCAGATAAAAAGTACTTTTCAGGAACATCTCCCTCAGTTGGAGTAACTACTATCTTTTTATCAACCGAATTTACAGATCCCTCCGCAGCATTTTCTAAAAGGAAATCCTGCATAGTAAATTCCAGTAACTTTTCTTTTGGAAATGTAAATAATTCTCCACCATTTTTGAATCCTACAACAAAAATTCTTCTACGCTTTTGAGGAACACCGTAATTTACAGCATCCAGCATTTGATAATGCAAATGATAACCCAAAGATTCAAATACTCTCTGAACGACTTCCCATGTTCTACCTTTATCATGTTTTAGTAACCCTTGAACATTTTCATAAATGAATGCCTTTGGCTGTACTTCTTTTACCAATCTTGCAAATTCATAAAACAATGTTCCTCGCGCCTCTTCTAAACCTTTTTGATAACCAAGCAGTGTAAAACTTTGGCAGGGGCTACCTCCTATAAATAAATCTACTTTTCCTCTGTACTCTTTACCTTCCAGGAATCTAACATTGTGATAGTAGTGATCTTCATCCATTTGGTAATTCGCCAGATATGATTTTTTAACAAAGTTTACTTTCCTGGGATTAATCTGTTCGCGAACATATTTCTTACGTTCATCCAAGGATGTAATTTTACTTAAATTATCTGTTATTTCATCATCCGGAATCAGCATATCAATTTCACCGTTATCACAAGCAAATACCACTTCGTGCGGTATTCCCATTCGCTTTAATGCAAATTCAGGCGCTCCTATTCCACTGAAAATTGTAGCCACTCGCAACTTGCGTTCATTGTCAATTATCATTTTCTTCAAACACTCCTGTCTCCGATATTTGGCGAACTACTTCTTTTAGAACATTAACAGCAATAGAATTGCCAACCTGTCTATACATATGCTGATCAGGTACAACAATCTGAAATGCATCGGAAAACCCCATCAATCGTAAACATTCTCGTGGTGTTAAACATCTTGTTACACCTCTAACCCCATTATGAACACCCTTGTAAATTCTTTCATCTTGTTCTAATCTGTCTGGAATGTTTCTCTCAAATCTCATATCGCCAAACCAATTATATTGCTGGCATGCTACCTGGCATCTAGCTATTGTACCGTTAAGAGCAACATGCTTGATTTGCTTAGGATCCACAACTCTCTTAAATCCTTTTTCAGGCAAATAATATTTATTAGGCACATTTTGTTCCAAGAGATCTGCCATATCATGATCAAGTTTAATCTTTTGTGGTTCGACTAATCTTTCAGCAAATTCTGTTAAATCTTTTCTAAAGCCGACCACAAAAATTCTTCGTCTGTTTTGGGGAAGATTAAAATCTTTTGCATTTAAAACCCAATATGTCCACTTATATTCCAACGAATCAAATATCTCTGAGATAATCTTCCACGTACGTCCTTTATCATGATTCAACATTCCGGTAACATTCTCATAAATAAATACTTTCGGTCTTATTTCGTTAACTAACCTCGCATATTCGTAAAACAGGGTTCCTCTTGCTTCTTCCAAGCCTTTTCGTTTTCCCATAACAGAAAAGCTCTGACAAGGGCTTCCACCAACAAATAGATCTACTTCATCCGTAAACTCAGTTCCATCGAGAAGTTTTGCATCCTGAAAAAATCTTTCATCTTGTATGGAGAAATTCGCCTTATATGTCTGCTCCACATAATTTACTCCTGTTTCGTTATACAACTCTGCAATATATGCATTACGCTCAACGTTGCCCATCCCACGAGTAGCTTCTTCTATATCCTCATATTTTGCTTTTAATTTTCTTTCCCCATTGTCACAAGCAAATTTTATTTCATAAGGAATATTTAGTTTTTCAAGTGCATGCTCTACCGCACCGATTCCGCTAAACACTGTTCCAAGTCTTAACATTTTTCTCTCCTTTGCAGCATGTTTGTATTGATCGATTAAAACTCACTAATATCAATACCTTTCTCGAACATTCTCTGATAACGTTCATAAGAAATAACCACAGCAATAGGTTTTCCATTTTTCTGAATAAATGCAGCCTTATCCTCTTCAACTAAATTCCTAATCAGTTTCGATGACTGTCCACGGTTAAATTCTCCAATATTCAGATGTTCCATTAGACATTTATTTTTACTATCGCTCACCTTTATTTCCTCCTACGCACAGCATTCCAAAATTATTATACTAAATTCAAATTGTAATTACAATATCTTTTAAAATTATTTTTATCTATATTATTTATATGCTATTATAGATTGTAAATGTAATTACTTTTACAATATAAAAATGCATTATACCAACTTATACAATGCATTTTCGATAAACTTATTTTCTCCCACCCATCTGCCACTTATCATGGCTCTTAATCCCTCTCACCGCCTGTCGCATAGTATTTGCTCTGCCGTGCTGATGATAAGGGTGGGAAGCTTTATGCTTATGAAATATTATTACCGTGCCTTCTCCTGGATACTCCGGATTATGAAGGTACCATATATGCCCGGTGTTTCTGGACATTATGGTCACATCATAATCATCTACAGAGATTATCGAGAAATACTTAGGATCAAGGCACTTCAAATCCTCTGTACTAAACAACCGCATCCTCCTTCCCTTCAAACCAAGCAGCCAATACCTGCTCCACTACCGATGCCATCTGCTTAGAATTCATTCCTTCAAAATACTTATTGCAGATAGTCTTTGGAAGCTTAAGGCTAACACCGGCATTGCCGTCTGAAGTGCTTCCAGAATCTCTGCCATCTTCTCTTCTGTCAGGTTTCCGGATTCCTTACGAAGCTTCTCTGCATAGGCAGGCTTAATCTTCAATCCCTGACGCACCATGATATCCCAGAGCATCTTCTGTTCATCCTCTGTCAAATATGAAATATCCACTGCTGCCAACAGAGCAATCTTGTTTTCATCCATCAGATTCTTGAATGGCTGAATCAGATAATTCAGTCTCAGATATCTTGCGGCATTCCTGCTTGAAAATCCGTACTCATAAGCAATCACATCCAGACTCTTTAACTTATTGCCATTATGGCAACAAGTGTCATCTGGCTCTTCTCCATTCAGAATCTTAAGTTCTCGAATGATATCGTTTCTCTTGCCCTGACAGCACACCTTATCATAGTGCGCCGCCATAACTGCAGCCTTCTCTGATGGCATCAAATCATTAAAGGATCTCTGCATCAGATTAGTTTCAATCACATACACATAGGCTTCTTCATCGGATAAATCAGTCTTCGCGATTGCCGGTACCTCAGTAAGTCCTGCAAGCTTTGCCGCATTGGCTCTGTTGTGTCCTAAGAGCATTTCATATCCCTTATCCAACTTCCTAACAATGACCGGATTCAGAACACCATGTTCCTTAATACTCTGAACCATATCCTGCAGTCTTTCCCCCTCATACAGATGAAATGGATGGACATGAAATGCCTGGATATCATCAATCTTTATCTGCTCTATACCATTATTAATTTCAACAACCTACGCCGAAGTATCCTCAGTCAGCAGATCCACAGCATCAAATATTTTTCTCTTACTTGCATTAGTCTTCATAAGCAATCAACTCCTTTGCCAAATTCTGATATGCCTTACTAGCATTACATTCCGGTGCATACTCGATAAGTGGCTCTGAGTAATAAAGCGACTCACCTACCTTTACAGTGTTAGGAATCCTACTGTCAAAGATTCGTATTTGACCTTCAAAGGTATCACAGACTTGCTCTGTAATGACCTTACACAGATTAGTTCTTGCATCACACATAGTCAGCAGTATTCCTGCCACTGAAAGCCTCTCATTCACTCTTGCCTTAATCTTCTTCACTGTCTTAAGGAAATCCTGTAATCCCATCACTGCCAGAAGCTGAGGATTAACTGTAATGATTACTTCATCTGCTGCAGCTAGGGCATTAATATTCAGTGCTCCAAGCGTCGGTGCAGTATCAATAATAATCGCATCATATCTGTCCCTAAGCGGTTCCAGAATACCTGAAAGCATCTTCTCTGCTCCCATTTCGAGGCGAAGTTTTGCATCAACTACTGACAAAATCATTGACGCTGGAATGAAATCCACACCATCTCTGCTCTGTATATATTTTTCGAAGTCTGGAAGTTCTTCATCCTCAATCTGTGCCATCATCAGATGACCAATAGTAACCGGAACTGCTGCTGTATCTTCTACTCCAAAACAAGTACTTAGATTTGCCTGGCTATCAAAATCTACACATAATACTTTCTTTCCAAGTTCATTTAATGAATAAGCCAGGTTATAGGTTGTGACTGTCTTTTCACAACCACCCTTCATACACGCTGTCATATATATCTTTCCCATAATTGCCTCCTCATCTGAGCAACTGATCTATCAAAGAGTCAGCCTGCGCATTAATTGAATTAATCATTGCCTCCACCAGTTTTTCTAATAACATTGGTCCAAACAAAATCAATAACAAAATAACAAGCACTAGTAACATCACTTTTATCATTACTTCTGTTTCTCTTCTCATACCCCATACCCAACCTTTCCTTCAGCCACATATCTGGCATGAATCTCTTTTTTTCTTTCTGAAACCTCTTCTCTAATTTCCTCGTTTCTTCTTCCATAAAAGCTTTTTCAGCAGCCTTCTCTTGTGCTTTTTCTTCGTTAAGGCTGACTATCAACTGCCCCTTATCGCACTTGATACGAACACAATCACCAACATTAAATCCAAGTTTTTCAAGCCACAAGCCACTGATTCTGATCATTGGAACACTCTTTCCACTTCTGTAAAAATCACTTACTGTAAGATCTCTGAAATCTTTCCTTACTGCCATACACATACCTCCGATTTGATAACATGCAGTTCCAGAATAAACTACGAAAAAAGGGACTCTCATCCGAAGATGTAAAGTCCCATCAATTTGCACACAGCAATAAAACAGTTATCTAGAAGCCTGATGCTTCCGCTGTTTTCTGTGTAGGTTATTCAATTAAGTTCGGCGCCGTCCTTAATCTCAACCGCCTATAAATTGGTCAAAAAAATAGGACTAAGTCTGAAAAGCCATCGCTTTAAGCGGCTTCTTGACTTAGACCTATTATTGCATAATCATCCACTACAATATAGGAATAATAATCCCTTGTTTTTTCATGGTAATGTCTTACCGCATAGCTGTAAGTCTTAATATCGATCCGGTCCTGCAACGGCTGCAGGTCGTTTTCGATTCTCTCTTTCCAGTCCGCAATGATATTCGTATTCGGTGCCAGGATCAATGCCCGGAACTGCTCTTTTCCGGCTGCAAATTTCTGAATATCTTCTTCTACGATCCGGGATTTTCCCGCTGCGGTAGGTAATACAATGAGGAATGCACAAATCCCTTTTTCCCGCCGTTCCTCTATCTGCGCAAGGCTGATCTCCTGGTGCTCATACAGTTCCGTTTTACGTTCCAGCAGCAATCCCGCTTCCCGGAATCCGCCGGTATCTTTTCCCAGGTAAGACCGGATATCATCCTCGATACGATCCTTGAATCGGCAATCTTCCGTGGAAAAACGGCATAGCTTTAATCCCCACAAGGCGCAGGTATTCTGCTTGCACAATTGTTTCCGATAGCCCTCTATTCCGATCAGCTGCGGATGGTGGTAATGAATTCCGTTTTCCTCGATGGCCACTCTGCCGTCTGCGGTATCTACGAGATAATCGAGGAAATAATTGTTGCCGTCTTCATCGGATATCCGGAATTCTTTTTGCAGGTATTTCAATGCCCGCATGCCATAGACATCCGTGAAATTCTGTTCAAACAGCAGCTCCAGCGGTGAAGAGTCCGCATGCTCTCCTCTTTCTGAGATTTTTTTGGTAGAGTACAACACTTCCTGTCGGCTTTTCTGCAGGCATTTTTCAATCGTTTCCGGATCAAATCCCAGGAATCGGAACACTCTCCGGTATATTTTCATATAGTGGTTTTGTTTATCTGTGATCAGTGTATAAGGAAAAATCTGCTCGCCATCGCGGCAGGAGCAGATTTCATCATCGATAATGACCATGTCCACCCCATCATCATAAAAGCGACTCACACCGCCATTCGGATAAGTCACTGTCTCCCGGCGGACATAGTTCGGATATGCAATTAAAAATTGATCTTTTTCAGGAATAGATTCAGCCATCTTTCTTCCCTGTCCGGTCGTACATCTTCTGTCAGAAAGTTCCGCAGCTGCTGTAAACTTGTATGTTTTTTCAGCAACTGCTCCAGTTTCTCTTCTGTGAGATCCAGAAAATATCTGCCGTTCCTTTCCCCTTCAAATACACCATGCTTAAATGACATGTACAAAATGCCTTGCGGCTTCAGTGCCTTCTCGATGCGATATAACACTTCATCCAGTTCCCCATAGGATAAGTGCAGCAGCGATGAGCACGCCCAGATACCGTCATACACTTCCGATGCATCCAGCTCTTGGAACAGCTGGCATTTCACCGGAATCCCCGTGTACTCTGATGCCAACGCGCACAGTTCCGCGGAGCCGTCTATCGCGTCTACCCGATATCCATGCTCCAGGAAATATTTCGTATCCCTTCCGGAGCCGCAGCCCAGATCCAGGATCTTCGCCCCTGCAGGAAGCCCTTCTATAAATTCATCCTGCATTACATGAAAATCTACATTACGCGTGTTCTCCACAAAATCGGCGGCATTTTGATCATAATATTGAATTGTCTGATTCTTTTTACTTTTTTCGCTCATTTAAAAGTATCATAGCATATTTTTAGGAATACTGCAATCTATGTAAAATTGCTCCCTCTATTATATGTATGACAATATGCGACAGAATCTTACAAACTTTTTACCGAAGCAACTTGATGTTACCGCCTAAGTTGCCAAAGTTGTCACCGGCCCACAATTCACTACTCCAAGCACCATTTGTTTATAAAATTACTACTTTAAAAATAATAAAATTTGTCGTAGCTTATAATTTTACTTTCTGGTTTTTACTTGACATAAACCTGTTTGCGCTGCAAAAATTGTTGCATCATTGCTTACATCTGTCTTTTTAAAATTATTAATTATTTTCTCCTGAGATTCCGGACTCCAATATATTTTTAGCATATTTTTAGTCCGTGTGATGGCTGTATAAAATATATTGAGCGATATCATTTCATCAACCTCTTCTGTTATTACAATTTTTACAGATTCATATTCAAGACCTTGGGCTTTATGAATAGAAACAGCATAAGATACCTGAAACGGAACAATTCCTTCCTCATCTTGAATATCCTCATCTGTATTCACATTGTTATGTACAAAAAATCTAATCACGGATTTTCCAGGATGTAGTGTTTTTACAAGTTCTAAGCCTACGTCTTCTGCATCCCATTCTGTTATCGCCTTATCAATTTCTATAGAGAAATACACACCTGTTTCGGTCGGTTCAATTTGAACAATTGTGCCCTTTAAATTGTTATATAGCACCGGTGCAAATCTATTCGATTCATTAAACAAAACAGGATCCCCCACTTTATAGGTCCATACTCCTTTTTTGTACGGACTATTAGCATTATTGTTCTGTAAAAATCTGTTAATATTATTAATACCGTACAGTCCATCATAATTCAGGCATAAAATAATTTCATCTGACGACTTCTTTTCAAATATTGTATCGTCTAATGATGCCGAATATCTATAATGCACAATATGTTCTGTTATATCCGATTCAAGATTTCGTACTTTTTTCCAAAAGGATAACAATTCACCCTTCTTCGTCCTATATGGTGTTTCCAGTTCACACCATGCAACTCTTTTTATAAAATGTCTTGTCATTTCAAACCAGTTTCCAAAATCAATAGCTTCTATCTGATGGGTATCTCCCGCGAGAACAATTAGCTTGCATTTTATTTTTTCTAAGACATTTTTCATATCTGAATTACTTATCATACTACATTCATCTACTATTAAAATATCATATTCTACGCTATTCCATTTCTTTGATATAAAACTTTTTACTGTCGAAAACTCTGCGTTTTTTGTTGCTATATTCCTCCTTAAATTTTCTACTGCCGGATGAGTATTAGATAAGTAAAGTTTCTTTCTACTATCAAAATATTGTGAAACATGATTTATTAAATATGTCTTTCCTGTTCCTGCTGCACCATATATAAGTGCTACATGTGATTCTGTAAACATCTTCTTTAAAATTTCCCGCTTTTCATCACTATCCACCTTATTATCTTCCATCATCCACGCAGCTATGGCCTCTTCATATCCTGTCATTCCCTTTTGCGACATTTCAAGTAATTTTCGTATTATAAATTCCGTATTTTTAACATCCTCTTCTATATAAAGTTTATTCTTGCCAAATTTATGAATTCTTCTTTCTGGATGTCCCGTATAAACCCGACCATTATAACATCTTATCAGAGAATCGACATCACCATACACTTCTACTTCAGATATATCAGTATATATTTTTCCGTTAATTTTAGCATTGGTTTGTATATACCTTCCAAGCAATTCATGCTCTCGCCCATTGACGCTTATACAGCCATATAGTTCTGACGTTTCTGGCACATGCTTTATAAGATTTGATGCAAACGGCATATCATCAAAAGGAATACATCCATATTTCAGATACAATCCCGCTAAACGTTTATTCGCCTCACGATAATATTGAAGTTTCAGCACTCGATTATTTAATGTTGCTAAAAGATAGGCCAAAGTATTACTTGCTGGTCCTTTTCCCAGTAGTATTTGTCTACATATATCCAGTATGCCTATAAACTTAACTACTTTTGCCCTTCCAATCATCATACTTCTTATATTTTGATATGTCTGTTCCGGCATTAATGCGATATCTGTAAGACTTGCACCTGATCTTGTCAAATAATTCATCATACCAATATACTCTGCGCTGCCAGTATCCATTTTTATAGTTGTCCCAAAAAACTTAGCAAAATTGCTCAGTTCGCATGGTCTGATTGATACCCTGAAATCTCCTAAAACATTTACAGGCATTTTTTTATTCTTAATTTCAATTTCATCCATGAAAATTGAAGCATTAATTGCATAATGATATGGAATCATATTTTTTGAAAAGGCAATAAACCTATCCATTTTACTTATGTTATCAGCGACAGGTGTTAATGTGTTTTCATAATAAACTTTACCGTCTACGATAAAGCTTTTAATTTTTTTTACGTAATATCTTTCGCCCTTATTATATTGTACAAGCGGTCTGTTTTGTTTTAAAACATCTGCTATTTTTTCATAGTATTCCTGAATTGTTTTATCTGTATTCACAGGAAATTTATCAATATTTTGGAGAATTTCTAAACCATATTCGTCTTTCACAAAGTTCTTGAGTTCAACCAAATATTTATAGTATTTTAGTATAAGTCTTTCCGCCCCCTCGTGGCTTGAACCATAATGTGATCGTGATTCCTGTAAAAACTCATGGAATTTTCTTAAAAAAAGGTATTTATTATCCGTCTTTATAAAACTTAATGATGTTTTAATATCTCCATAGCCTACAGTCAAATCATGCTCTGTACCATAAGCCTTCATAGCTACATGCTCCACTAAATTTCTTGCCTGTGATAAAATATTTTGAGAAACCAAGCCTCTTGATGTAAAATCAATAAGTTCAATATTTTCGCATATTGTCTTATTCAACTCTTGTATCCGTATATCAATTTCCTGCATATTTTCTCCTCCCACTCAAAGTTATTACATATCATATATTTATAAGTCTCTATATTATGTATGTGACAATATCCAGCAAAATCTTACAAACTTTTTACAAAAGTGGTCATCAAGTTAAGCGCATTATTTCGACTTAATATTCCATTCTACTTTAGCTCTTTCGAATGTTTTATTTTGTGTTTTTCGGCTATTTCATTTTATGTTTTTCGGCTATTTTGTTTTGTCTTTTTCGAGTATTGTGTTTTCTACCAGTACTCCTCTCCCCAGTACCTCGCCAGCACGCTCTCCATATTCGCTCTGCCCACGGGGTTCGCGGTATGGATCTCCACGGGGTAAAAGGTCTCCCGCTCCACCAGCCAGTCCAGCAGTTTGATGGCATCGCCGCCTTGATTTGCAAAATCTCCCAGATCATGGTCGAGATCCAGCACCTCAATCTCGATGCCGTTTTTCTCCGCCTCCCGGATCAGCGTCTTGGCTTCATTCACGGATCTGGCGCTCTCATATCCCCAGGGTGCCGGGCGGAGATCATCTAACCATATTTTCATGCTTCACGCTCCTTTTCATTAATCCAGGCTTTTCAGATATGCTTTGATCATTCTTCCAGTGTAGATATCAATAGTTCGGTATCCGGATAATATAATTTATATTTGCTCTCATCAATGTTTCCCTTCAACGGTAATTCCGGGAAAATCAGGCAATTGCATTCCGTAATAACTCTGGTGTCGACCAGCCATTCAATGCCGTTTTTCACATTTCATGAGCCATCTTTTTGCATTTTTTCACATTTCATGAGCCATCTTTTTGTGTTTTATCACATTTTATGATCTTTTACCTTCATCTCGCCGGGTGCATTCTCTTTCCCGTTAAAATACGATGCCTGCTTCTAGTTTAACGCTTACTTTCTATCCATGTCTTCCAGCAGATCTGTTAATATATTCTCCTGATACCCCGCCTTTTTCTTCTTCCTTACCTCTCCTGCTGTCTCACGAAGAATCGGATTCTCAACAGCCTCCAGCTTTTTCATGGATATGTTTCCAATCTCTTCCTCCGAAAGGCTTTTCGTATAATCCTCCTTCGACATTCTCCACACATGGATCCGGTCACCGTATTTTCTCCAGAGTCTGTCGGCGATCCGGATTCCATCCGGATCGATGTCTCCGCTATAGTAGATTTCTGCCCCACTATTCAGTAGAAAGGGAATCAGCTTCACTGCGGCGCTCCGCAGCTGTCCCGAAGTGCATAGCAATGTCACATTCTTTTGTTCCAGGTGCTTCAGCAGGTAGCTGAACACCATCTCATTTTCCACAATGTAAACCTTGTCTCCTGTCGGTTGTACCGCTGTCAGCTCCTGCAGATTTTCCATGGTAACCGCACAGGGCTCCTGCCGCCTGCAAAAGGCATCGTACGCCAGGTGCCAGTCACTGTCAATCTGTAATCGCAATCCATAGATATGCACGATAGAGGAAATATTATCCGGCACAATACCGTTGGATAGTAGTAATTCTCTCCACCGATGGGCATTTTCCGGATAATCTGTCCTCGTAGCATAACACATTCCATGGACTAATAATTGCCCGGCAGTCGTTCCCTGATCAAAATAGTGGGGATTGCCGGATATCTCCGCGGAAAACACTGCCAGAGGATATTCCTCTTCCGTCTCTCGAATATCTTCCAGCAGAATGAGTGCTCTTCCTACGGTTTTCAACAGTTTTTCCGTCCGTTCTCTGTCTCTTCCGTATTCTCTGATCACTGTCTGATAGCCAAACTTCTTTTTGGAATACATTTCCCGCAGCCAGAAGACAACAACTGAATCCGGGCCGGCACACTCTGTCAGACAACCTTCCACTGTTTCAAAAAATTCCGCCCTGCTGCGCTCTTCCTCCATCCGCATCTTCTGCGTGGTTATCATTTTTCTGGCAAAATATGCTTCCAGAACCTCTTCGAAATTTACAGGAGCAAATTTTGTGCATTGCAGTCCTTTTTCAAATTCTGCAAAGGGAAAACGTATGGCATCTTCATAAAATGTCTTTCCGAGTATCCCGCCGATGGCTCTCCGTTCTTCTTCGGAAGTATGCTTCAGTGTAATGATTCCCTTTGCTCTCCCATAAGAATTCCATTTCTTTTCAAATTCTAAAAAGCACCTCCGGTATGCCGGATTTCCCTTAAAATATGCCGCACATGCTTCATTATTGTTCATCCAGAGTCCTCTCATGTCCGTTCCATGTATACCGGATCACCGATACCACCTGGGAGTTCTCCGGGCGGTGCAGTTCCGCGATCCGAAGACCTTTGACCGTCTCAAAGCATCCCCACAGAGCCTGGGAATTCATGATATAATCAAAATCCAGTTTATGGACCAGTTCAAACATACTTTTGATATTCTTGTCATCGACACCGGCAAATGCCTCATCCAGCGCAATGATCCTGGGGTGATCTTTATTATCCGCCTTTTTATACTGTGCGTTTACTGCTCCGAACAGCGGCACATACATTGCCATTGCTTTTTCACCTCCACTGAACCGGTTAAACGCAGCATTGGTCAGTGGCTTCTTCGTCTCATCCCCGCGCCGGTAAAACATCTGGAATTCAAACCATTTCCGGTAATCCAGAGCATCTCTTACCAGCTCCATGTAATTAATGATCGTGCCCGTCTCTTCCAGCTTTGCCTTTTCTGCACGGATCTTGCTGCGGAAATGACCTGCTACTTTTTCAATATCATCCAGGGTAAGCAGCTCTCTGTCGCGTAGAAGGATCTGCTCCAGATCCGCTGTATCCAGTTCTTTGTCATTGTCGGCTTTGCAGGGTTTCCATTCCAGGGAAAAGCGAAGGCCCATAGATGTATCGATCTCCTGCATGAGCTTCGACATGTCTTTTGCCCATTTTCTGCTCTCTGCTATGCGGTCCGTAAGCTGCTGGCTGATCGTCTGGGACAGGATATCTTCGAAAAGCTCCCGGTCCTTTTTCTGTATCAGCAGTTCTGTCTCTTCGATAGCGGTCTTCAGGATATTATAAAATTCCTCCAGATATACTTTCTTGCCATTCCAGACAGAGATAATACGATATCGCTTACGTATAGCTCCCACAATTTCTGTATCACCAAAGCACTCTTCTATGGACGTTCCATAGCTTGCAAGGCTTCCATTATGTTTATGATATTTATCATGCAAGGACTGAAGCATATCAACAGACTCTCTGTTCTTCTCACTGTCACTTACTAATTTCACTGCCTCTTCGGCACATTCACAGATTGTGCGGCCTTCCCGGTTCAAAATCAGTCTCAGATCCAGTTCCTCTTCAAAATAGCTTCTGAGTGCCGTTTCCTCCATAATCAATCCCTGCAGTTTTGCTTTTTGTTCCGGAAGGTCTTTCAGCAAGCCCTGCAACATTCCTTCACGTTTCGCCATCTCTATTTCCAAATCATTTATTTTTTTACTGATCTGTTCCAGTTCATCCTTCACCTGTTTCAGCCGGTTTGCCTTTTCCAGCAGTTCCGGACTCCTCAGATACTCTTCCAGCTGGCGGATCCGGATCTCGCAGGCCTTTGCACGGGTACTGTAAGCTCTTTTTTCTGTAAAGGCTTCCTCCAGATCATCGTTGTATTGGTCTATCCGTCCTTTTTTATCCAGACAACTGATCTGCTCCGTCTGCATATGGAGTAGTTCACGTCTTATACTCTGCCATATCCTTCCGTATTCTTCCACTGCGCCGCAGACTTCCTCATAAGCCTCTGTCGTTCTTTCATAGGGCAGCATTTTACAAAGCTTCAATACTTCCTGATATTGCCGGTTCTTCTGTTCGGAAAGCCTATGCTCCTGAGCCTGCTGTTTCAGATATTCATTCTCCAACGTCTCCATAATACGTTCCAGTTCTCTTTTCTCCGACAATGCGATCTGAATCTCCGAAAAATCAGGGATCTCCTGATATTCCGTCTGTAATCTGTCCATTCGTTCCTGTAATTGCGTAATTTCAGCATTCCATTCTGCTATGGTTTTGCTGATGCTTTCTATCTGTTCCTGCAGTTCCCGGATTTTTTGTTCTTTTCTCCGTTTTCTTGCGAGATATCCTACATATTCTGCTGCCTGCTTGTGAGCTTTACCGGCTAAGATTCCCTGCCGGAAGCTGCCGTCTGCGCCAAAACAGATTCCCTGTGTCTTTCCTTCTTCTTCATAAATGTTACTGAGGATTTCCAATACCGGAGTCCTCAGTTCCTGCGGCAGATCATCACTTACTGTCAATCCACAAAAGCGGCTGTTGCCCTGTCCGTCTGTCTGCAGAACCGCATCCAGAAATTCCGGATGCTCCGCTTTTATTTTCGCAAAATCTTCCCTCGTCACCACCAGGGCATCCAGCATTCCGGACATCTGTAATTGTGCCTCCAGCCTTGCACAGGCAGTCTCATCCAGCTCCTTTGCGAACTCTACCGTTCTGTAAAACGGAATGGCAGTAATCCCAGACTGCGCCAGGGATGCTCTGGATGCTTCGACTGCCTCATCCCGTTCCGGCTCCAGTTCCTGCTGCTCCTGCACTTTCTTCAGCTGTTCCCGGACTTCTTTCAGGATTTCCTCCTGCATCTCCCTCTGATACTGCTTCTCATTCTTTTCGTCTGTAAGCTGCTGACGTTGTCTTTCATAATCTGCACGGAAGCCCCTCTGTATCTCCACGCCATCCGCTACGGTCTCGTATTGTCTTGCTTTCTGTTCCGCCTGTAGGAGAACCTCACGTTCCGGATGCCATTCCGCGGCTGTTTCTGCTCTATGAAAGACTTCCGTGATCCATGCATCGATTCTGTCCGACACCTGTTCTTCTGCCATTTCCAGCCGTTGTTCTTCCTCCGCTTTTTCCTTCTTCGTCTCTTCCAGAAGACTGGCGGCTTCCTCGTACTGTCCTAAGATCAGCTCATATTGTCCGAGAGCTGTTCTTCCTGCCGTCAGCTGGTTTTTCCATATTTGCAGATGCTCTGCAATCTCATCTCTTTCTTCGTATTCTTCCAGACTGATTTTCTCTTTCGCCTTCTCATGATGTTCCCATTGCAGGATTTCCTGTTGTTCCTCCAGCTCTTCCCGTTTTTCCTTCAAGGTATCCCGGCGGAGTTCCATCTGTTCCTCCAGCTTTTTCAGAGTCATCTCTTCGTCCCGGATCCGCTCCCTGCCATCCTCGATCTTTTTCTCCCAGCGGCGTTCTCCATCCGCAGCCTCCTGATACTCTGTCTTTAATTTCTCCAGTTTGCGGTCTGCATCCTCGAGTTCCGGATCCAGAAGCGCATTGCGCTCCGTTTCTTTCAGCTTTTTCTCTGCCGCAAGTCTCTCAGTATCCTGTGCTGCCCTGCTCTGCTCTTCCTGTGCCTCACGCTGCAGCTGTTCCTTCCCCTCCAGTATTCCCTGTTCTCTCTCCACTTCCTGCTTCTTGTTCAGGTAGCCCAGAGCCTTTTTTGCCAGCATATACTGGTTATAACGGGTATATTCATTGCGGATGATCTTCACATCATCGAAGGCGCGGTTGAGCATCTCCAGACTATCCTGGATCTCATCCATTTTTTCCATCGCATCTACCATAGGGCGCAGATCCTCATCCGTCAAAGTCTGCAGGGAATCATTCAGAATATCATATACCTTGGTCGGTTTAAACTCTTTGGAAAGTTTGGGAGCCCGCACCTTCACCAACAGTTTGATGAACTGCTCATACTGTTCTTCCTTACGGAAACCGAAAATGTACTGGTTGACATGCTTCTTATATTCCGACGGGCTGTCTGTGAAAAAATTATCTTCGCCCAGTTCCGCCTTCATCTCACGCTTATCCCGGGGAATTTTGTTGGATCCCACTTCCTTATACAGCCACAGATCATATCCCACTCTGCGCCCGTCCAGGATCACAAAGCCCCAGAAATCCATCGGTTTTCCGCGTTTTGCCTTTTGTCCGATTCCAATGGTGCGGTACTCTCCGGAGTCTTCTTTCCAAAATTCCAGAAACAGATAACCGGTAGACTCCTCCTTGCCCTCTTCTCCCAAAAAATAGTATTCCATCCGGCGGTCACTGGAACCAAACGGATCCAGTCGGCTGGGGGTACGGTCTCCGTCCAGTACAAACGGAATAAAGCTCTGTGTCGTGATGGATTTTCCGGAGCCGTTCTGTCCGCGCAGAAGCAGTTTCCCATCCTCGAATTCAAAGTCCTCTTCGTCATATAACCAGAAATTCACAAACCCGATCCGGTTCATTTTCCAACGTTCGTTCATTCTTCTCCGTCTCCTTTGTAATCGGAAGGATACTGTCCTGCCAGCCTGCCCACCGCAGGCAATACAGTGATCCGTTCCTCCTCACTGCGTACCATCATCCAGTCCGTCATATACTTTAAAATGGTTTCCACAAGCCTGTCCTCGTCCATTTCGCAATATTCCTTGCTCCATGCATTCTTCCACTTGTTTCTACAGTTTGTGATAATCCGGGAAAATGCCTGCTTTGTCATTGCAATACATTCATCCTCTTGTAATTCCAATTGTCCCTCTGTCAATTGCCTCTGTATCTCTGCACATACGATCAGGACGCTTTCCGAGATTTGGGCATCTCTCGGGTGCACGTTTCCGTAGCAGTCATCTGTATCCAGTGTAAGAAATGCCGCATTACGATAGATATCCAGATTACCACCCAAATTTTCCCGCAAATATTTGCCGACCCATTGTCTCTGATTTTTCAAGTATAGTGCATCAGCGTCCTCTGTACTGTCCCAGTAAAGTGCCGGACAGACTGCCAGCTGCCTGTATACCCGGTTAATACGTCGTGATCCTCTGTTTTCCTCAAATTCCTCAAAATCTGTCTTTTCAAAATCCTTCCAGGATTCATATCCGGAAATGTCGGTAGTAAAGCTACTGGTAAAATATTTCGAATAGCCTGTATTTTCATACAGTACTTCCTGCCCGGCTTCCTGGCTGAAGGATTCACTTTTTCCTTCATACACTCTGAGCATCTGCAGCCGTTCCATATACTGCAATACGCGGACCAGTGATTTTCTCTGTGTAAAAGAAGTCCAGTCCACCGGCATGTAATTTTTCAGTTGTGTCTCCACATAGTCAATCAGTTCCGACAGCAAAAACTGCCTGCCCTCCTCGGCATCCTCCAGATACATCAACACCACACATAGTATGCAGTAGTCCCGAATGTCCGTAAATTCACTGATTCCCATAAATGCTTCTGCATGCGCTGGCCTCTTCTCCAGTTTTAACAGCTTCTCTGTATGTATCAGCTTCCATCCCAGTTGTTCTCTGATAAAACGTTGAAAGTTCGGAATGTCCCGTTTTACTTTATAGAAAGTCTCCTTGTCACTGTCCCGGCAGATCCAAAATTTTTCCATTAAGGTTCTGATTTCATTCATACTTATTTAAACTCCAATGTATAATCCGGCATTTTCAGATCGCCGTCTTCGCATTTCAGTACACAGCTGCCTTCCTTTTTCCTCAGTTGATACTCCTGTCCGTATTCCGTCCGTCCCATCTTCTCCGAACTCATATTAGCCTGTGCGATCCACTGCAGGAAAATGGCGCGTGTGTCTTCGGAAACCACTTCATCAATCTCCGCAAACCGAATCTTCTTCTCCCTAATATACCGGAGTACCACTTCCTTCTGCTTCTGCGCCTGTCGCAGGTAGCTTTCCCGCTGTGCCATTTTTTCTAACAATTTATCGGCAAAACCTGTTCTGTCTTTTCTCTCACGATACCCTCTCGTGTGTGGCTTCAGCAAAAACATTGCCGGCTCTTCCTGATAAACACTGTTATTAATACCATCCTCGTCTCTCGGAATATTAGTCTTATAATGCTCAATCTGCTGCACTCCGAAGACATGCGCCGACAATTTATGGGCTTCCTCCAGATCCTCACATTTCAAGAACAATTCCAGAAATTTTTTATAATCATCCTTTCGGCTGATGCCCCAGTTCTGAACCTGTACGATCAGGGCTGCATTTTGAATAATGTTGCGTATAATATCGCTGGTGATCTTCAATACTTTTTTAGCTTCGCATTCCTGTCCCCGTCCGTCCACGAACCAGTTTTTCAGGGAATACCATTTTCCGTATACATTTTCCCGTATGCTCGGCTCGGCGTTGCCATGTATTTCCAACAGTGCGTGGGGAATATCCAGTTCACTTGCCACAACCCGCTCCAGAATCGTATTCTCCATACACTCTGTATTCTTTTCCAGCAGCTGTTCCATCCGTTTGGAATGCCGCTGCAATTCCTGCACAAACTCATTCAGGTATTTGATAAATTTGTCCTTATGAACCATGAATTCCACGGATTTCATCAGTTTTTCCGTTTTCCCGGAGTAAAAGTCCCGCAGATAATCCTGATAGTTCTGGTTGAGTCGTTTAAAATCCTCCTGCAGCGTCTGCCACCATTCGTTCACCGTGCGAAGCTCTGCATTCTCCATGTTCTCCGTCTCATCCAGACTTCTCTCCAGACGGACAAAAAAGTTGGTCGATAGATTTCCCGATTCCAGAAATAAATTTTCCAAACGTACCGTCAGACGCTCGATCTCCACAGCATATTCCGACATCGTATAGCGGTATTGCTTATTTTTATAATCCGCTATTGTGTACACTTTGCCCGGATCCTGTATCGGTGTAAGATTTTTCCACTTAACAAGTGCTTCCAGATCCTGAACCAGCTGCTCCATGGAATACGCTTCGAATGCTTCATCCTCTTTCAAGAACCTGTAAATATCTTCTTTATACAGCTGAAAATGCATCTTTTCGTATTCCCTGTAAAAGCATCTCATAATTTTCCGGTATATCGATGCATTCTGTACCGACAAGTAAGAAGTTTCGTTGATCTGTTCAAAATGTTCCATCCGTTTTTCCTCTAAATAAACGCAACCATATATAGTGGTAACGTAATGATCCCCTCTTCGCTCACGCCGATGTTACCATCCGCAAATTTATATCCATACGATATATCTCGATTATTTTTCATAAGCCATTTTAATGAATTTGCCTGAGTGTTTCCGCTCTTGACTTCAATCGGAACGAGTTTTCCGTCTTTTTGGATGATAACATCGATTTCTTTTCTCGCTGTCTCATTTTTATAAAAATAGATCTGATATCCCTTCTTATATAGAGCATCTGCTATTGCGCATTCATAGATACCACCTTTGGAATTCCCGGTCAAAGTATTTTCTACAATATGCTGCTTTAAGGAAAAGTCCTTCATCGCCATCAGCAATGACAGATCGGTTGTATATGCCCGGAAAAAATCATCTCTTGCATAATCGTCCAGATCGAATCTGACATCTGTCACCAATTTGCATAATTGCACCATATCTGCCCGAAGCAGCCATTCAACACTCGAATAATATTTTTGTGCTCTTCCTCCATGCTCAATCTCTTTATATTGAAATTTATGGTTTTCCTTATCTAACAGCTGCTTTGCAAGCGACAGATAGCACTTCTCTGCTTTGACCTTTTCTTCTGCGGTTGCATAATGGGCTATATCGTACTGATATCCTTGTAAAAGACTTCTTTGAACCTTGTCAACTTCTCTGAAATCCTTTGTATTTATATACTTCTGTACTACTTCCGGCATACCGCCTGCCGCAACATACTGTCTGTAGTAATTCATCATTTGCGAATGAATCGCCTCCGGAATTACCGTTTTAGAGTGCAGATATCCACAAAGCTTCCCTATCATATCTTCGGAAATCCCCATTCCCCAGAGAAATTCCTCGAAATCCATCCCGTACATTCTCAGATAATCAACATAGCCAACAGGATAGGACGATGCGCGTTTATAATCAATTCCCAGAAGTGACCCTGAAGTAATGACATCATATCTGTTATCGATCGCCCAGAATTTGAGTGATGTGATCGCTTCCTGACATTCCTGGATTTCATCCAGAAAAATCAAAGTTTTCCCGGGGATAATTTTCTTGTCCGGAAAACGGAAACGCATAGCCATAACCATATTGTCTACCGTAAGATCTCCGGAAAAAATCTCCATTGCCGAGGGCATCTGTTTGAAATTAATTTCAACCAGCTCCTCAAAATTTTCCTCTGCAAACCGCTCGATGATGTATGTCTTCCCAGTCTGTCTGGCTCCTTGGACTACCAGGCATTTTCTGTCTTTTGTATTTAACCAGTTTTTAATGTAATCTGTCGCTTTTCTTTTCAGCATAAAGCACCTCAAATCAACATATTCTATTACGTTTAGTGTTTGCAATCAACATTTTGTAATGCAAAAATGTAATCTCCATCAACATTTTTGTATTTTTAATTATAATGCATTTTTTGAGCGTGAACAACATTTTTTCCCAAATCTTATTTTTTTATCCACTTCCATTCCTGCAGGCTGTCGATCTCGGTCCCGCAATACTCACACACGCCTTTGGTCACATCGATATTGGCGTCGCATTTGGGGCATTTGATCACGTGGATCCCGCTGTCCAGGGTCATGACTCTGTCGTTGTGACTGAGGGAGAAGGTATCCTTCTGATATGCAGATGTGATCCGGCCACCTCGCAGATACACCAGTCTGACCTGCAGCTCCACATCCACGCACAATATGCCATTCTCCACATGCTCCTGCAGACCGGTATAGTCCATAATGTCGTAATCAATGACATCCGGCCGGGAATAGTAGCGTCTGCCGGCTTCGTAGTTCAGGTTATTATAGAACCGCTTTTTGTCGATGCCGGTGCCGGTCCAGAATTCCTGCTGCCGACGGTTCTGTTTTTCTTTGTAGCGTCTGACAGGCCCCAATACCGCATAAGCATCGCACAGGTAGAAAAAGTAATAGAGGATCATAGCCAGGATTGTGCTGTAGATGAAAATCTTGCCCACATCATAGCCATTGAAGGTCCTGGAGGTATTTATGATCCACAGGCTGCATAGCAGGAATGATACGATGTAGTCTACCACTCCCGTGACGATCCGGTAGACCGGGCTTTGCAATACCAGGTCATAATGGTGCTTGCTGCCCAGCTCTTTGTCTGCGTAGTCAATGTTGGAGGCCGCATCACAGCAGGGACAGCCGTTCACAAATTCCTTTACTTTGCCGGTAAAGCCGCAGTTTTCACAGGTATGCTGTGCCTCTTCATCCATTCCGGATACATAGGTATACTCCATGCGGGAATCGAAGATTTTCTCTGTATGGAGCAATTTTCCCTGTCGGAAATACTCTTTGCGGCAGCGGATACCACTGTGCACATCATCCTGTAGGTTTGCGTCTGTGGACCGGTATCTCAGGGTGCCATCGACGATGTAAGTCGTCTTGATATTGACGCCGCTTTCTGTAAGCCTGCGCATTTGAAGTGTTTCGGATATGAATGCCATTGCTTTCGTGTCCTATCTGTTATTGTTGTTATTATTGTTGTTATTGTTATTATTGTTGTTGGAAGAGGAACCACCGCTGCTGCCGGAGCCTGAGGATGGTGTGTAATGAGGGAACACCTTGAATTCCGTCCGTGACAGCAGGATTCCGTCAATGCTGCTGTCAGTGCAGTTCGCCATGATCACCTTCTGGGTTTTTGCGGTATTCTGTCCGATGATGAGGGACAGATTCTGCCTTCCTCCCTTGATGAAAGCCTCCGGCTCCTGCTCCAGGAAATGATAGATCTCCCAAAGCTCCTCCTCTGTCACCTCATAATATTTCGTCAGTTCCACGCAACGCTTCATGCGGATCAGTTCTTCATAGGTCTGCGGTTCAAAATTCATGGAAAGCCTCCTTGTCATTTTTTTGATCCAGTGTCAGATAATAAAATTCAATGTTCTGAAAGGGGAGATTGATGGCCTGTATATGGTAATAGGCATTATTTTCCTGTTTCCGGTAATGGCAGTCTCTCAGCTCCGTAGTGGTGCACAACAGATTGTTCGGGCTGCCCGTGGCATATTCCTTTGTATATTCGCGCAGGAGCCCGGAAATATCATATACATACCATTCTTCTTCGTTGTCCCCGGAATGGTCCAGCACCCCTTTATAAATCTGATGCGTGGCAATGTGCCGCTGCTTTGTTCTCCCTTCATCCCCGTAAGTCACGAGATCTCCGGACAACAGCATCAGGTACAATGCGTTGTTCTCCGGATAATCGCATTCTTCCTGCAACATATGCTTTTTCATACGCAGCTTTACCGTACTGATGGGTGTCAGATATAGGATCTCTCTGGACTTCCTAAGGATCTGAGAGATCAGCGGATATCTGTCTCCATCCACGTCCAGTTCGAACACACCGCTGTCATAGATATATTTCAGCTTCGCATCTTGTGCAATGATCTGTTCCAGTGCAGGATATTCTGCGGATGTCTTGGCAGGCAGATACTTTTCCGGCTCCTCGAGGCGCATCTTCGTCACATATTCATATGCAGTCTCGTCAGCAGAAGCATCCGGGGCATAGCCGCGGTCCCGGTACATCTGCTGTTGCAGCAGGCAGGTGTAGCTTTTGCCGGATCCATATACGTTTTTCACAAAAGGGCAGCCCGTTTTACACAGATACAGGTAAGCGCACCTCGCACATTCCTCGGGGAACGGTTGTCTGTTATGGTTTTGGAAGATCTTCCGTGCAGCGGTTTTCAAAATGGTGTCCACCGTGTCACGGTAGATATTGCCATAGTAAAAATCTTCGTTCTTCTGACCTCTGACACAGGAATAGATGTCTCCGTTACGCTCCAACAGGAAAAATTTCTCTCCGCAATTATCGCAGTTGGTACAGTATTCCGGTCCGAACTCGTCGAACCATGCACCGTTGACCCCGGCATCCAGATTGGTCCCGTCAAAAGCCTCGTTCATCCGCCGGTAAAAGATCAGCTGTTCCTCTTCACTCATGTGATGCAGCAGGCCACAGGAATTGTAGTCAAACCCTATCATGAAATTAAAATCATTCATATCCAGGCACGTGTTCCGGTCCAGAAATCTGATATCTTCAATGATCTGATCCAGCTGTTCAAAATGCTCCCGAAAGATCGTGGCAGATACTTTTTTCTTGTCAGGGATCTCCTCCAGCAGTCGGATATTATCCAGTATCCGTTCCAGTGTGCCCTCTCCGCCTTTCGTCACCCTGTATTTTTCATGCAGGGAAAGAGGCAGATCCAGGCTGCCCGATATGGACACGTTGAACTCACGGATGGTCTCGATATGTCTGTCCAGTCCGTACAGATTCGTCTTGATGTGGGGATGCCCCACCCTGAAGCCGGCATCCGTGATGAGTTCACGGTTTTCCTGATAGTAACTGCTGATATATTGGATCAGGTCATGGAATTCCTGCTTTGGTAAAGTGGTCACTTCGCCGCCGTGCAGGGAAATATTAAAGGGCACCACATCCGCTTCACGGAATTTCGCGATGGCATATTGCAGGGTCTCCAGGCAATCTCCGCCCCGCAGGGTATCTACGGTGTGGTCCTCCAGATAACAGTACCGGCACTGCATGTTACATGCCATGGTCGGCACATATAACAAATGAATAAATTTAGTATTCATAGTAATCGATCCTTACAGGTGTCTCCTTGAAAGCACGCTCATTGACAGATACGTCCCGGGGCAGTGTGATCTCCCGCAGAGAATCACAGCACCGGAAAGCGGAAGACCCGATCTGCTGCAGCTTGCTGTCCGGGGAGATCACCACCTCTTCCAGACTGGTATTTCCATAAAACGCGTGTCCGCCGATCCTGGTCACGTTATCCGGAATCTCTATGCGCAGCAGGCTGCTGCATTCTTCAAAGGTGTTGCCGCGGATCTCCGTCAGTCCCACCGGAAGATTTACCTCCTCCAGGCTGCTGCAATGGTAAAATGCTTCCCCGCCCAGATACGTCAGATGCTCCGGCAATGTGACACGTTCCAGGCTTCTGCAGTTTTTAAATGCCTGCCCGCGGATCTCTGTAATGCTGTCCGGCAGCGTTACCTCTGATAAAAAGGGCATATTGGAAAAGGTGTTACCGCGCAGGCCCACTACTTTCTCCTCCTGATAGGTATCTGGAATGGTCGCCGTAGTCATATTCGTCAGACCATAGACATAAAACCGCACATAATATCCGTCATCTGCCTGCTCATAGAAGATCCTTGGCTTACTGAACAACAGCAGTGAGCCTGCCACAGCCACCGCCATGAGAGCCCATTTTAACTTTTTGCTGTAATCCGGCACCATGGATGCCTTCACATTCATGACAATATTCGAGATTTTCTCCTGGGATCTGGATCTGATCTCCTTTTTCAAATATTTTATCAGTTGATAACGGCTGGTCAAAAATGCATATACCACCAGGATGATAAGTCCGATCACATAGGTTTTCATCGGAAAATGAAAGAAAAACAGAGATATGTATACGAATAACAGAACCGCCAAAACGGCATTCAGTATGTTTTTTCTGCGCAGCATATCCTCCGGGATCAGATTCTGTTCTTCCGTGATCCCGGCGCGCTGCATTTCACGCTTGATAAACCCTTCGACACAGTCCTCCTCGGACATGGCAAACAGCGGATCAAAATCCTCTACATGCACTATCCTGCCCGTTACTGTTTCGTCAGCTGCAGGTGCATGGATCACCGCCTCAGCTGCTGTCTGCACCTTTTCCTTCCCGGACTGTTTACTTAGCTTTTGATTCCATACACCCTTTTTCATGGCAATGGGTGTCACAATAAATGCTCCCACAAACACCGCCATGAAATCCACGATTGCGATTCCTGTGGTAATGAAGAAATCAAAAAATAATAGTATTGCGATTCTGACCCCAAATAAGGTCCAGAAGATTTTTCTGCTGTTGTCCTTAGAGATCAGCTTCGACAGCGGCAAAAGCACAAATACAGACATATGTATTGTCACAAATGCCTCCATAAATAAAGTCATTCCCATTCCCATACCGTTATTTTCCCTTCTTTTCTACTGTGCATAGCACCTTTTTCGTCTCCAAAGGACTACGATACTTTTCCATTTCGCGATTCTATCGTTTAATATTCAGAGCTTAACAGGAAGTCCGCTATGTGCATCGTCTTGATGCCCTCGTAGTTTCCTCCCGAGAACTCATCCGTTGTGAGAACATATTTGGGGTAGTTATCGTGGATTTCCAACAACCGGTCGTATTCCCGTTTTTCCGTTTTCAGAGAATGAAGCTCCTGCGTCACCTGCACATAGAGCTTTTCATTTTGCCGTACTGCGACAAAGTCGATCTCGCTGCTGCCGGATTTGCCGACATTGACGGTATACCCTCTGCGGCAAAGCTCCAAGTACACGACATTCTCTAAACTGGATGCCACACTGTCAGCGTTATAGCCGAGAACGCTGTACCGCAGGGCGGTATCGGCAAGATAGAATTTCTCCTGTGTTTTCAGGATCTCCTTGCCTTGTAAATCAAAGCGGGAGCATCGATGAAGCAGGTACGCCTTCTCCAGCTTCTCCAAATAACTGTAAACTGTTTCATTGTCCAACGCACGGTGTTCCGCTTTCAGGTAATCCGAAATGGACTTTGCCGAGAAGGTATTGCCCACATTGTTGAAGGTATACTTGACCACTCGTTCCAACTGGTCGATCTTCCGCACCTGATTGCGCTTGACAATATCCGAGAAGATCGTGGAGTTGTAAATATCACGCACGATGGTGTAGACCTCGTCCTGAGAGAACTCCTGCAAATGCGTTGCCGGGAAACCGCCCAAGCGTACATAGTCGACAAGCTCCGTCTTCGGCTCTCCCACCTCGGTATAATGGCTTTTGAACATCAAGTACTCGCCAAAGGACAAAGTGAAGATGCGGAAAGATACATATCGTCCCGTCAGATAGGTTGAGATCTCAGAGGACATCATGCGAGAGTTAGAGCCCGTCACATACAGGTCAACATCAAAGTCAGATGCCAGCGAATTGACGACCTTTTCCCAGCCCTTGATTTCCTGAACCTCATCGAGAAACAGATAGGTTTTTCCATCGGGCGAAAGACGCTCTTTAAGCTGTGCGTACATCTGCTTTGCCGTCATATCCTCATATTCCATTGAGTCATAGCGGCAACTGACAATGCGCTCCTTTGGAATGTTATGCTGCGCTTTCAATCTCTCCATAATCATTTTCAGGATCGTTGATTTTCCGCAGCGACGTACTCCCGTAAGGATTTTTACAAATGGCGTATCCACATAAGCCATGATCTTCTCTACATACAAAGGTCTGTAAATCATCGTGACCACCTCCGTTTGTAAATAGTATACCGCAATTCTTGTCTAAAGGCAATTTGTTTTGCGATTATAAACCGCAAAACTTTCATCAGCTTATTTTGTTTTGACACTTACCTTCTTTCCTATCCTGCTCAAAGTATACATTATTTCGAGCAAAATATCAGTTATATTTTGGCTTTTTGCTCGAAATTGCACTATTATGCTTGAACCATTTTGCTTGAACCACTGTCAATACCCCCTACCCTGGCTTTCAAAACTTATATCTCTTCATGATTATTCGCTTTCGCTAGTCCTAAAATGTATGAACAAAACTAAACTTCGCAAAAAATCGGCATCAAATCCATTTCTGAATTCAACACCGATTCTCTGCTTTTCCTTTTTTCTGTTGTAAGCCTTTCCACTCGGAACTGATCTTGTGACCGGATTCAGTTCTCCCCATGTTGTTCGCTGCTTAGCATAATATTCCCTCTGCGCTTTCTTACTTCTTTTATCAAGCGTTACATATTGCTTCATTTTCTCATCCTCGCTTTCGTGCCTTCTTCAATCATCTTTGCAATTTTACCGCAGGCGTCAGGATAATCTTTATGTCCCAGTAAGAGCATTTTATCTTTAAGTCGTTCTAGAGCTTCCTCAAATCTTGCGACGTCCCTCTTTAGCACCTTACAGAATACAATGCAGTACGACGAACCATCCTTGACCATCTCTCCCTTAAATTTCATAGTTATCTTATTCTGCACAAACAATTGGTCCGCCAGATAAGAGCTATGATCTACATAAGCATAAGGAACCGCAAATAACGAAAAATCACTCATTTTCCAATAATTCTTCATTCTCATCATCTCCAACATAAAGGAAGCTACAGAAGATCCGAAGACCTCCCACAGCCTGTGCTTATAACCGAACCTCCACACGCAGTTTCCTGCAGGTTTTCTACAAGGCCGCTGTTAAGAAATCTTGCATCAGATTTTAAAACCTACAATGAACATAAACCGATAACACATAACCCATAACAGACATACCCTTACCATGAACAAAAACTTCCGGGATCACCATTAATCTCATAAAGCCTTGTACGGAAAAATTCTTAGATGTCTACTTCAAACTGTACTGTTTGATTGTACTTATCAAGAGCCATCTGCATTTCCATAATGGTCTTGGATACAGCCTCATACTCCTTCTTAATCAGCTCCAGGTCATAGTTAATATACCTATATTCTGGAACCGTATTTCTGGACATATAAGAGCGCTGCTCCTCTCTGGCTTTTGGTAACTGCTTACGCATCTGATCAAGCACTGATTTTCTCTTGTTCAGCTGAGCCATCTTTATAAGAATTGTATCAATGCTCATTTCTGCATCGCCCACCTGAACCTTTTCATTAGAATTGGTTACATTAAGCGCATGCTTGATAATTGCAATTTTCTCATCAAGAGATGTAATAGTAGCTACAACCTCTGTATAATCATATTCTGGTACGACAGGTTCCTCATTGATAGCTGCAACATAGGTACTGGATGTTGCCTCTTTGTTTACCCAGAAGGCCTTATCTTCTTCCAGGCTCTTAAGCATTTTATTTGCATATGCTGATGTCATTGTCTGCATTTCCTTACGACCTCCTTTTTCTTTTGTTTTTTGTTCTGATATTAGCTTACTGCATGACAGATGCTTTGTCATTGTACCAACGGTTTAATACCATAGAAAATCCGCAGTCAGATTTTCTATGGTATTAAATAATTCCCCATAAACGAACAACATCCCCGTCAACGACGAGGATATCTTCAATACTGGTATGCAGTAATCTGCTTAAGATTACAAAATTGTCTAAGCTCGGCAATGATCTACCGGAAATCCATTTGTAGATTGCCTGCGGATTCTCAAATCCCATAGCATTCTGCACATCTTTCACAGTATAACCATTTTCCATGAGCAGTTTCTTAATTTGCTTCCCTGTCTCCTTTTGTTGGATTGACAAATACATTGGTTCCATCTCTTTGTACCTCCGTAATTTTCTTCCATCCCGAATCACAATCTCTATTGGTAGACTTATATTATATCGGATGTATTCACAAAATGCATTAAACTTTTAGTTTAACTCGGACACGCAAACATAAGTGGGCAGGGCCAGACTCGAACTGGCGTAGACCGGAGTCGGCGGATTTACAGTCCGCTGCAATTGCCACTATGCGACCTACCCATAAGTGACCCCTGCGAGACTTGAACTCGACATATGCAGCTTGAGAGGCTGCCGTCCTAACCTTTAGACTAGGGGACCATAATGCTCATATCAGGATTCGAACCTGAATCAATCGGTTCGTAGCCGATCATTCTATCCATTGAACTATACGAGCATATACGGGCTAAATATATTTCAACTCAGCCCTGTTTATTCACTTTTCATGCGCTAATCTGCTTTGTTCTATTTACATCGATTACGATAATCTCATCCATCGGAACATCCATTACTGCTGCCAGTACAACCAGATTATCGATTGTAGGCATGGCAGTTCCGTGCTGCCACTTGTAGATGGCCTGAGGAGTCGCAAATCCAAAGATATCCTGCAGGTCTCTTACAGTCAGACCTGCTGCCTCTCTCAGTCTCATGATATTCCTTCCGGTAGCTACCATATCGATAGTAGGCATAGTAAACATTTCTTCCTCCGTTTCTGCTTCTGCAGGTGGAGGAAGAATGCCCTCCACCTTAATCAGAAGCCTTAAAATTGTATATAGGTTTCATCACATCGATTACATCTACAGACTCTCGGATCACATCAATGATGTCCTCCAGACTCTTGTATGCCATCGGTGCCTCGTCCAATGTATTTTCATTAATCGAAGTGGTATAAATACCCTTCATTGTCTCTCTGTATTCATCCATGCTAAGATTTGCTTTCGCCTTTGTTCTGGACATAAGTCGTCCTGCTCCGTGAGGTGCAGAATAATTCCACTCCGGATTTCCTTTTCCAACAGCAAGCACACTTCCATCTCTCATATTTATTGGAATCAGCACTTTCTCTCCACTATGGGCTGCTATTGCGCCCTTTCTCAAAATCATTTCATCTGTATCAATATAATTATGAATTGTATGGAAGGCTTCTCTGCCAGCCATCCCGGTTCTCTCCAGAATAATCTCAGCCATTTTCTCTCTGCTTCGTCTTGCAAAAGCCTGGCAGATTTCAACATCGTGAAGGTAGTCCTCAAGATATTTTCCTGATAAGTAGCACAGATCTTCAGGCATACTTGTCTCAGACTCATATACCTGCCAGTGAAGCTGTTTTAACGCATCCTGAATCTCACTTCTACGTCCCTGCTCCTTATAGGTTCTGATAATCTCATCACGCTTCTCAAGATAGTCCCCATAGCCTCTGTCTAGGTTAATCGCCAGCTTCTGATAAAGCTCTGCAACCTGCTTACCCAGATTACGTGAGCCTGAATGAATCACAAGATATTTGGTTCCATCACCTGCTTCATCTATCTCTATAAAGTGGTTACCACCACCAAGGGTTCCAAGTGAACGCTCTAATCTCTTTGTGTCCTTCAGTTCTCTGTAGCAAGCAAGTTCTGTCAAATCAAATCTCTCCTGGCGACCTTCCCACACGTTCATTCCCGATGGAATAAAATGTGCAGCCTCATCAACCTTTACAAAATCAATATCAACCTTGCCTAAGTTCACGGTATACATACCGCATCCGATATCAACACCCACTACATTTGGAACAGCCTTATCAGTAATTGTCATTGTGGTTCCAATAGTGCAGCCTTTACCGGAATGAACATCAGGCATGATTCTTATTCTTGATCCTTCCGTCATCGGATAATCACACATACGTCTGATTTGTTCTATCGCTTCATCCTCTACTACTCTTGCATAGCAGATGGCTGTATTTATTTTTCCTTTGATTTCAATTATATCCATGCTTCTCTTACCTCATTTCTGTGATATTTATCAGGTGCTCTACCATTGAGCTAACGGAGCATAACGCAGAACTGCCTTACCAATCAGGCTTATATCTGCAAAAAAATACCGCCTACCATGTGCATCCACACAAGATAAGCGGTTCAAAATCTATGTATCCGGTTGTCCTCTCCTGTCCCTACGACAGGCCTACATCCATCACCACAGCATTCCCTTCAAGCTTATTCTTATCTGAATACACAAAGCTAAAGCCCCACTCTTTTTCATAATCGAGTGCTGCATTTTTCAAACTTTCCAGATATAAATAACTTGATCGAATAGCTGTGAACATTCTTTTTTCCTTTCCCAGACCCATCGCTTCGGATCCGCTTTTCTTTCTTTGTTATCAACAGAATACCACAGCAACATTAGTTTGTCATTATACTTGTGGTATAACTTCGACGCATCATAGTGCAATCAGCCGAATTCTTATTTTTGACCATGAAAAATCATAGGTGAATTCTTTTAAAATCCACCGAAATCCATTGAAACTGATGAATACTCCCTATCTGTCAAACCGTGCAAATATAGTGCTGTTTCTCCGGAATAAATAATTGCACCATTTCTTTGTTGCAAAATGAACAACTCATCCAGCCACACATCATCCATTATATATAAACCTCTTGAGACCTTCTCCATTAAGAATGGATACAGTTATCTCCATAAACGGTATACTTGTTCCGCAGTATCCGCCAGATTTCTCTTCGCATTTTCATTCTTCATGGCTTCTTCCAGCGTGGTAATGCCTCGTAAAACCGGGAAGAATGCGTCAATTCCATGCTCGTTACATTCTCTTGCATCCCGTTCTACCGATCCTGCAAATGCGATCACTGTCTTTCCGTATTTTTTAGCCAGCTTTGCTACTCCGATCGGTGCTTTTCCCATCGCCGTCTGTCTGTCCAGTCTTCCTTCTCCCGTAACTACCAGATCCGCATCTTTGATATATTCTTCCAGCTGTGTCTCCTCCAGTACGATCTTGATCCCGGATTCCAGCACTGCATTGGTAAATGTTAAAAATGCGAATCCCAGTCCTCCGGCAGCTCCGGTTCCGGCCTGTTTTGCATTTGCTTTCGGAAATTTTTCTTTTGCCAGTGCCGCATAATATGCCAACCATTTGTCCATCTGCATGATCATAGATGGCGTTGCTCCTTTCTGCGGTCCGTAAACAGCACTTGCTCCCTGCTCTCCACACAGCGTATTTGTTACATCACACGCAATCCGGAACTCACATTCTTTCAGTTCTGGTATCACATAGGTATCCGTGATCGTCTCCAGTTCTTCCAGACCTCTTGCACCAAATGGTACCGGCTGTCCATTCTTGTTCATGAATCCGAATCCAAGTGCCTGCAGCATCCCGATACCTCCGTCATTCGTTGCACTGCCTCCGATTCCGATGATAAATCTTCTACAGCCTTTTCCAATCGCATCTTTGATTACTTCCCCGACACCGTAAGTCGTTGTGTAAAGTGGATTCTTCTTTTCGTCCGGCACCAGTGTAATTCCCGCTGCTCCTGCCATCTCAATTACTGCCGTCTTGCTGCTTTCAATGATTCCATATTCACAGACTACCGGTGTTCCAAGTGGTCCCGTCACCTGAACCTCCTGTTTCATGCCATTCATTCCGGCAACAAGCGCGTCTACCGTTCCTTCGCCTCCGTCTGCCAGCGGTCTGATCTGCACATCCACATCTGAATCTACTCTGTGTATTCCTTCTGTTACTGCAAGTCCTGCTTCCATCGAAGTCATACTTCCTTTAAATGAATCGATTGCTGTTACAATTTTCACAGTTTGCTTCCTCCTCATTTTCACAAATTTTCGTTATTTGTTTTGTGTTATTCACTGACTGTTTCCTGCGGTTTCTTACATCTAGGTCTTTTGGATTTATTCATACTATAACAAACTTTTCCAGTCATTTATATGTCCTTTATAACATATTTTTTTAAACCATAATTCTTTTTTCATTCTACAGAACATATTTCTATTATATTTCCGAAATATATCGGCTAAACTGATTTCATACTTGTATTCTATCTCTTGACCGATTTTTTTACCGTTCTCTTGCAGAACAGATTGTAAATACGATTAAACCGGAATCATTTTCTTCTGAAAACGATTAGTGGTCTTTCTGCGCAGGATCTGGACATAATAAAAGTGTATTTTTCTGAAGATATGTCACTTGGCAAAACCTGCGACAAAATGTATCTTCATAAAAATACACTTCAATATAAGTTAAACCGTATTCATAAAATAACCGGTCTTAATCCCCGGAAATTTCAGGATGCTGTGCTTCTATATCTTGCTGTGCAGCTTCGGATGGATGAATGCTCTTTCCCTTGATCACCGGCTCTATAGATAGTATTTAACTGTTCAATTTGTAAAGCGAATGGAAGCATATCTTACCCCGGCCTCTAGCTTCTCAGCCATCTGATCCATTTCCTTTTTTCTGGCTTCCGCTGCTGCTTTGGGATCAAAGGTGCTCTTATCAAAATCTGCCATACTACTTCACCCCTTTCTTAGACTCTTTCTTAGACTCTTCCTTCAGATTTTTCAGTCTGTCCTTAATTGATTTGTTATGAGATTTGGTTGCCGCATTCTTTGCGTCAGCCTTTTTCTTCATGCCCTTGGCATATTCTGAGTATCTTGATTTCCTACCCATGACTTTTCCACCATTTTTATGCAACAAAAAGCAGCCTGTAGATTGATTTCTCAATCCCCCAGACTGCTAATAGTTCATTATTTTATTATTTGATGTAAATCTATGTGGTCTAATCGAAACGAATTTCCTCATTTATTTTCTCATGTATTTCTATTCTATTCTGGATGTCTATTGCATTAACAAGCCATCCATTCAGATTACAATTTTTAATAAATTCATCAATTCGATTTATACCATACATTTCCTTAATTGTTACAACTACTCCAAATCTCAATCCAACACCATCTTCAGGATCAAGTCTATTGTTTGTTTTTATTTCCATTCCCCAGTTTTTATTTCTATAGGACTTTTTGGGAACACGTCTATCCTTTACCTTTTCTGCTACATACTTAACATTGTCCCATTTTCTAAATCGTTCCCTTGCATCACCTTCAAGGATATAACTTCTAGATTCTCCTATATCATCTAAGTTCTGCTTATCGTCATTTATTTCATTCAGTTTACCATCATCTTGAATTCTTCCAAAATGAAGGTTAAGTTCCGTATTTGTATAATCTACTCCTTGTGCTCTATCACATAACGGAAAGTAACACATTGTAGCTCTGGCATAATACGGATAAGTATCAGCTTTCAACGGTATCGGAAAATGATAATTGTAAGTATTCCATTTTTCACTCACATCCGTAACCAAAAATCTGATTTCATCTTCAGGCGTCTGGATAATATCTGTTATCTTAATAGGAACAATTCCATGACCATACAGTGCCACTTCCTCTGGAGTTGGTGCATCGTTCCAGCCTCTGGCAGCATCAATGATCAATGCTTTAGCAATTTCTCTATTTAATCCTAAAACATCAATTAAATATGCCAATTTTCTTGCAATCCAAGGAGCGGCAAAAGAAGTTCCTGCAACAAATGTAGCTCCCAAAGGTTCACACACCTGAATATATTGCTCTTCACTTCCACCGTAGTAGCTCACATCAGGTTTTGCAAAGAAAGACAAAGCTAACCCCTTACGTGAATATTTGGTAGACAAACCACTCTTTGTTATAGCATTGACTACCATACTATTTATCGAATCTGCCGGAGAACCTATTTTGTTTACATCCTCACGAGATTTATTTGTACCTGCAACGACAAATATTACATCATTTTCATACTGAATCTGATCTAACACAGCTGCTTCTGCTGAAATAAAGTTATCATTTATTTCCTGATTACTACCCAAAGAAATGTTCCAAACCTTAATGTCTTTGTTACTCTCAATTATTGTTTTAATAAGTTTGATAATAGTAAAAGATGAAAATTGTGCTCCCGCTGCAACACCAAAATGTCGTACCTTAAATCTACCGCATCCATCATCCAACCATGGATTCATTTTAGGTCCGTCTACAATTATCGAGGATACCGCCGTACCATGACGATAATCATTCTGGCCTTTTGGAATATTATCATCAACCATATCATGATATTCCACCCATTTAGAAAAATAGACGCGCTTATCAAACAAAGTATCAATAACACCTATTGTTGGTTCAATTCCTGGATTCGGTATCGAAGTAATATCGCTCTCATACTCCTCAATAAAATCATCCGGCGATAAATCTGACAAATTCTCTGTTGCCATTGCCACCAGATACGGTGCCTTCTCGTACAAAAGATTCATTTGATTTTCATCGAGATAAACGGTTCTATTATCAAGTATTCTAGACGACAGTATATCAATACCTATCTTATTAAAAACATACTTTACATCAACTCCAATATCAAATAATGTGATAATACTCTCTTTGTCGTGTTTGCGAGCCATTTCAACTTCGAAGTCATCTATATATGAAACATCTGCAACAATTTGTCTAAATAGTGTTTTACTCAAAAAATACTTTTTAAAATCAATTCGATCAAAAAGTATTTTTTGTTCAAATACTTCTTTGGAAATACCATCTGTAAAATATATTGTCAAAACCTTACTCACATTTTCTAATAGCTTAATGCTATCTTCAATATCAGCATCTTCTAAAAAATAGGTGATTATGTGCTTTGTCTTCTCTGTGTTAAATTTTGCCCCAACAATCGCATAATTTGATTGATCACCTTTAAATAATCCTGATATTCGATTGGTTTTTGCAACTATTTTATTGTAATGAACACTTATCAATATCCCGGAAAATGGCTTATCTTCATTCATCCAAAATTCTCTCAATGATTGCAGTTTCGACTGAAGCTTTTTGACATGATTATTAGCAACAACAACTTTACTGTTTATTGCTGCTCCCCCACCATTACCCTTCTTGGATTCTTGCACAAAGCGTTTACCTTTCAATTCAAGGACATTATTCATCTTGTACCCCCTCCTTATTTAATTTTCTGGATACACTACTTTTTGACTCCCCCTTCAGCTTTTCAATTTCACGTACAGTAAAACCTTGCGCATATAATGTTTCAATATCGGTTCCGTCAATATTTCCAATAAGATTATTATACAATCTTCTCAGGTAATCAAACTCTGAATTAACATCACTAAATGCCAGTGATGTCTTGATAACATTTTTTAACTCTCCCGGATATGGTAATTTGGGACAGACATTAAGAATTTTCTTAAACAACCTTGTGTCCTTTGATACGCTCTTAAAGTTTTTAACAAAAGAAGCAAAATAGAACTCTGCCACTTCTATTAAATCTTCCTTTTTGTACCTATCAAAATTAATTACTGCATCAAATCTTCTAACCAGTGCTTTATCAAAATTAGAAAACAAATTTGTCGTTGCAATAATTACTATTTCTTTGTTCAAATCCGTTAATCTATCTAATTCTCGTAAAATGGTAGAGGTCGCTCTTCCCATCTCTCTAACATCATTTGAACTGATTCTATCCAATGCAATTACGTCTATCTCGTCAAATAAAACAACAACCTTATTCGAATAAGGAAGACTATTTATTTCATTGAAGACAGTCGCAATATTTTTATTTGTTTGTCCCAATTTGCTATCAATCAAGTTTTCAAAATCAATGCAAAACAAAGTTCTATCTAATAATCTTGCAACCTGTTTTGCAGCCTCAGTCTTTCCACTACCAGGCAATCCTTCAAACAGAAATTTATTTATACCAACATTATGATTTACTGCATTAATTATTCCTTTAACATCTTCGGATATCTCTGTTGGCAGATACAAAGGATCTGCTCCCCTTGTATCTATAGTTTTTAGGAAATCGCTCTCATAATCACTTCCCTGTGGAGCATATAAATTAGATTCTGCGATAAGTCCCATAATGTATTCAGCTAACTGATCATCGCCAATGCTATCAAAGTATCTCGCTATACTTATTGCCTCATTACGAAAGCCATTTTCATTTCTTTCAACATGATATTTTATCAAGTTTAATACATTTTGTTTTTTCATAAAACCCACCTCCAGCTTTCTGAAAACAGAATACAATACAATGGGACAGAAGTCAAGTTTTTGGGACAATTATTATTTTATCTATATAGTATCTTGTAGAATATATCCCACAGATACTATATAGATATTCAACTTTCTTAAATACTTAAATATAAAAAGATTATCTTATTCTTCATCTTCACTAGAAACATCTCCGCCCTCTTCCTCAGCGTCATCGATGTCATCTTCATCATCCGGAATCTTGTAAGTGATAAACTCATGCATTCCAAATTCCAGATCCTCCGTATCCAAAAGATGAGAACACATCCAAATATTTCCGGTCATTGCTTCTCCTTTCGCGATTTTTCATACTGCTTTCTCTGCATGTAAGCTGAATAGGTACAAGGCTTCTGGTGAAACTGCTCCAGATATTCATCAAAGATATCTCTGTTAATCAGAACTGTTCCATCGATTCTGTAGATAGCACCTGCCTCATCAGCCATCTCAAGTAGTTTCCTGTGAGTAAGACTGTAGACACTCTCAGCATCCTTATACTTCAGAAACTGTCGCCTAAGTTTTCCGGCTCTTTCTCTGACAGCATTTACTCGCTCAATCGTCATATACTCCTCTGTTTCAAGCTGCATCCCGGTTCCTCCCTTCATATTGATTTGACAGAATCACATTGTTGGTTCATGGACGCAAGAAAGGCCACCTTCTAAATTTCTTTAGAAAGTGGCCTGTTTTACTATCATAATCGATCTCATAATATCTCAAATCTTTTTATATATCAACATTCAACAATCTCTTGAGACCTTTTTTATTCCTTGGAAGAGATCGATTCGGATTCAACGCATGCAAGTAATCACCCAACTCACTATCAGCGATATCTTGATTCATTGCGATTTCCAAATAGTTCTTTGCCCTTGATACACCAACATACAGTAGCCGTCTATCTTCCTCAGATTTTAACCCAATCATTGATGCATCCACGACTAGGATAGCTTCCGCTTCAAGGCCTTTGAATTTTCTTATAGTAGTAAAATGTACTTTCCCTGGCTCTCGTTTTTCAGACAACTCAAAACCAGCATATTTACGTTTCGCATCAATAAAAGAATTATCCAAAGTCGATGCAGATAGAATGGTAATCTTATCAGCTGGTACCTCTCCCTTTTTCATACGTTCTAGGAAGCCCTCGACTATGGCTGTCATCTCCTTTTCTGTTGAATAAAATCTTAAAAAAGGAACTTCACCGTGAATCTCATTTAATGTCAAATTCTCTTTCCCGATAATACTGCATGCGGTCTTAAATATTTCTGCTGTATTCCTGCAGTTTTTGCTTAGAACAAGCCTACATTCTGCATCTTCGAGCCAATGTGGCTGACGTTTTTTCATAATAAACTGATTCTTGTCGTAGAACACATAAAAACTGCCCTTTTTGCTCTTCGATAAGTCATAAAGCCTATTCAATAGCCGGTCATCTAAATCCTGCCCTTCATCAACAATAACATTTTTATATTTCCAGTTTTCTTTATCAAAAACGACTTCCAAATACTCTTCGAATTCAGCCAGAACATCATCTATCTTCGAATCCGTTGCCCCCATAATCTCATATGCCAAAGAGTGCGCATTATGAAAAACAACACCAGGAATCGTATTGTTCTCCCGGAGTGAATCTCTTAGAAAGCTGTTATAGCACAAAAATAGGACACTTTCTCCCTGCGCCGCAAGCATCTTAGCCTTTTCTATCGCTAACACAGTTTTTCCTGTTCCGGCAAGCCCATGGATTACTGCCGTATCCTGTTCGACAAGGAAATCCAAAAGGGCGATCTGTTGATTTGTAAGCCTAATATAAATATGCTCCGACTCGTTAATTGTCGTTCCCAACTTAGGAACCGCGTGGAAATACGGGCACAAAACATCCATCACACATCTTGTGTCATCGCCAGAAAGCGGGCGAGTGTTTACACGCAATTTATCTTTCCAAAAATCATAAGCATCCTCTATAACTGACTGAGCATTTAATAATGATTTCTTATCAAATGTAATCTCTACTGCCGCTTCGGGAGGAAGCTCATCATTGGGTTTGAACTCAATAGACGGGAACCAGACTGCATAGCAAAGCATCGGCCGTGTAAATCTCGTCCGATTTGCATGCTTTATAATGCGGTCAAAGATCTCATATTGGCTCTTTCTCGCCTGGACATACGGAGATATCTCCTTCTTTTGGCCGGAATTCCTATTCGTTTGAATCCATTTTCCACCTTTATACTCTATCTCTCCGGACTTGACCTCAATCACCATTATTCCATGCACAGGATGGAACAGAATGAAATCCGCCTCTCCTATCGTTCGGTCATTACCAATGCTGATCCAGCTTAAAGAATAGAAAACCGTATAATCCTTACCTAAGAGTTTTAAGGCTTCATAAACCTCTTTCTCACCTGGGCTATTATTGAAATCCTCCGGTTTAACATCCGGTATAAAAACTGCCATGCCTTCACTCTCCTATGTTAAGTGCCTTTCTGACAAGCATTTCCGCAGAGTCCCCTGCTTCAATACTACTCACAAATTCCTCAAATTTTGCAACGCGGTGCACCTTTTTCTTTTCTTGATCCGAAATAATCTCGGCTTTCAATTCATCATCAAGTTTCCTTTCCTGAACATAAAAGATGGAGCGATCAGGAGCCTTGCTCATTCTAAGTGCTCGATTAACGCATAACTCCCATATATTCAAAATCATGGAGTTAATGTTTTTCCCGCTTTTTTTAGCAGCAACTGTCGTTGATCCATTCCTTGCGTACTGTTTTATCGAATCCAAGAAAGATTGTCCTTCCTCTGTGATTGAATCTAAGCACCTAGTGGATGCTAATCCCTTCGCAATTACAGAAAAGACTCCATATTCTAACAACAAAGCAAATGCAATGCGCTGTTCTTCGTTCATATCTTCATATGACACATGCCCAAAGGCCACATCTCCCTTCGGCTTTCGATCTTCATACAAAGAAACCAAATCCGCCTCTGTGCACAAAGATTGATTCAAAAGCATCCTTCTTCCACGCTTGGATTGATTTGTGTATAGGAGATAACCATATGCCGGTTGATTATCTCTGCCTCCACGACCAACTTCCTGATAATACTGCTCCACTGTTTCAGATATGAGATAGTTTACAACCACTCGGATATCAGGGATGTCTACACCCATTCCGAATGCCGATGTAGCAAATACAATCTTTATATCTCCATTTTTAAAGCCTTCGAGTACATAAGCCTTGTATTTGTCATCCGCCTTAGAATCAAAATAAGCTACCCCTTCATATACATCCTTATACTTATCATAAAGCGTCCTCGTCGTCGGATGCTTGCCATATACTCTATGCGCGAAAACAAGGATTTTTTCTCCCCTATGCTTTTCAATAATGCGCTCTAATTCTTCATCCTTTGTATCTTCCTTGCCATCCTTAAGATTTAAGATTTCAAGATAAAGATTCTTACGCCATAGGTTTTCACCTTTAACAACATTGCTGATATGAAAATCTTTGATTACCTGCTGTTGCTGTTCTTCGTTTAGCGTCGCGGTGAGGCACAGCGTTGCCGGCCAACCGTCTCCTCCAAATATCCGATCTAAGAAATCTGGAATATTTCGATATGCCGGGCGGAATCCATCGCCCCACTGAGATATACAATGTGCCTCATCGACAACAACCAGACCAATGTCATCTCTTCGCTTGTTCAGCGCATATTCCAGATAGCCATCACTTGATATCCTCTCCGGAGACGTGAATATATATTGCGGCATTACTCCATTTGCCATGTCTGTAATCAACGCAAACTGTTTCTTATAATCCATTCCAGAAAAGCTAACTGTGGATATTCCCTTTGCTCGCATCTCGGCATTTTGCTGATTCATAAGCGCAATCAAAGGAGATATGATAATCGTCGTTTTCTCCATGCATAAACCAGCTACTTGATAGATCAACGACTTTCCGCCTCCAGTTGGCATCAAGCAGAGCGTATTCTTCCCTGCAAGAAAACTATCAATTGTCTCTTCCTGCACATCACGAAAGCCCTTTTTCTCGCTGAAATACTTTGCTAATACTTCTTCTTTCGTCATACTCATTTACCACGGTGTGTTGAATTTCAACACATCATCATTTCCAGTCAGCGTTGTAATATTATCCTGATTCTCTGCAGTGAAATAATCATAAAATGCATTCGTCAAAAGGAATCTATAATCAGTCGGAAACTCTTTATGAAAACGAGCTTGGATCTTTTGGTTAAGAATATTAAATATTCTTATGGTATAAAGTCCAAATGTCTGGTAAGGATAGAAATAGTTATGCTCTACCTCTATCGTTCCCGTCCGTGAATGAACCTCATCCTTAACCATGCAGAACTCAGAGCTATCGCTAGGCATATCTATGCCTTTCATATCCCGTCCGGTTAGGAAAAGGAGTGAAAAGATCCCCTTCTTGTAATTTCCAGGGAACACACGCGGATACATATGATTCAAAATATTTGAAACAATTCCGAAGCCGAATACCCCTGATTGATAACATGCAGCTTCATTCATTTCTTCCAATCCGGTATCAACGATTGTTTCAATCTGAGACATCCGTTCTTCATCCATCTCCTCGTTATAATCAGCCCCAAATGAAATGAAGTTATAGCATGTGTCAAATATCTTCTGGCTTGGTGATGCATAGAACTTTTTCTTCCATTCATTCAAAGCTTCCGCTTTACTCTGCAAGGTTTTGTTAATAACGTCGCATTCCTTTTTTAACGTTGTATTCTTGAAATCGTCTTTATCCATTTCATATTCGTCCTCGAATAGATCCAGGTCGAAAATGTCATGGTATTTCTCTGAGCGTTTATCATTTTTTTCGATCAGTTCTTGTACAAATGCGCTATAAGCATATTCCATTACGCCCTGATTTCCAAAGTTAGAAATACTCGTCAAAAAACTGTCGGCATATTGCTCCACATTCGGGAGCATAATACCCCATACCTTCTCGAAATGCTCCTGATCCACTAACAGCGCAAATTCTTTTTCCCAAATGGGACCATCCGTCATACTTTGAAACATTCTGTTTCCCTCCTCTTCAGATTAAAATTTGTGTCCTTTGTTCTTCTTGCCTTCAGCCGCATCCTTAATGCCTTCACCAATGGCAAAGTCATTAGCCATGTGAATACCTGTTATTTTCTCGGGACACCTTTCATCCAAACTTCTTCGCAAATTCTACACAAATATCCTCTATCCGTATTGTTTGCCATGGGTATCATTTTCCCATCATGAGCGTAGCAAACCGAACAATAATGAATATCAGGGTTATCAGGCAATATAAATGATTGAGCGCCCTCGTCATATGTCATTTTCTCCCTGATATCTAATTGCTTTTTCAGCCTTTGATTCTCTTCATCCAGTTCATTTACCTGTTTCTTGATATCAATCAGACTGCTATACAATTTATCATCTTTGACCTTTTCAGCTTCTGTCATCAAGTCTCTTATCAATCCATAAATATCCATCACTACAGACATAGTATTCCTCCTTTAATTCATTCTTCATCCATGCTTTTCTTCAAAACAATTTTGGTAACAATACATTAAAACAGACTCATCTGCCCATTCATAATCTTATAGTAGCCGTGTTCTATTCTCTCATTGTCTTCATGGGTCATTATCTCGAAATTGCTTAATGCCTGTTGCTTAATGACGAGCTTAATCACGCACTCAAAGCAGCTGGTGACATCACTTTTGTTAATGTCCGAAAGGCATATAAGCTGAACATTGAAGTGTTTTGCAATATCAAACATAGGCTTCAGCAAATGCGCCGAGGTAATCTTTCCAAACGGATTATCCAGGATAAGAACGCTCTTGGCCTCTTTGCTTACGATTCCGGATGTGGATCGCGTATAATTCATAAGAGTAAGCACTACCGAGAAGAACACCACAAATTTTTCGGCTCCGGAGCTTTGGGTCAAGGTGTCTTCCCATCTCTTATAAGACGAATTCGCAACATTCAAATCAATCTTGTAAACCTTCACCGGGACAGTTTCCCTAATGATGTATTTGTGAAGGAGCCTTTCACTTCCTACAATGCTCTTCGCCCGTTTCTGAATCTGCTTTTCCTCAAAGTTATTAACCAGCATCTCCTTGATTTCGTTGGCGCCTTTCTCTATTTCATTTCGAATAGACATCCTAGATGCTTCTTCGGACAATTCCATTTCTTCAGGAAGGTCCATCTTCAGCATCGGGATTTGAGGCTTTCCATCATAGATATGTGCCTTTGAGCTACTGGCAATCATTCTGAGATCTTCGTACACTCGTTTTCCCTGTAAAAAGCACTGTTCGACCAAATCATTGAAATCGTTCGTAATCTCCCTAAGATCCGTTTCAATCTTGCTATTGATCTTGCGAATAGATTCAATCATTGCGGTAATGCTTTCACTTATTGTAAACAGGCGATCGCCTTTAATCTCAGTAGCATCGATCATCCCGCCAATCGCGTTCAATTTCCCTACAATCTCCGCCAGCGCGATGTCCTTATAAGTCGTGACAGTAGTCTGTATCTTTCTGTATAATTCCTCTCTCTTTCGAGTGTATTCAGTCTTGCTAAAGATAAGTTTTGCTTTAAGTGTTTTCCATTGCTCATCCGGATTCGCGCTCAAGATGGTGCCTTCAGCAACAATTCCTTCTGAATACCCCTCAAGTTCACTATTAACCTGATAAGAGATTTTTTCCAAAGAACGCTTTTCATTTTCTAAGATATTAAGCCGACTTCTAAGCCTCTTTATCTCTTCTCGTGCTTTTGATAATCTCTCTTTAAACGCTTCTCCAATTTCTTCTTGAGGAAGAGGAATACCCTCATGTTCAGCCAGAGCTTCCTGGGCATGCTTCACTTCCTGCTCTGCAGCAATATAATCGCCCTTCTTGTCTGTATACTCATCCTGCCTTGAATCCCGGGTCTTTTCATAAGTTTCTCTCTCTTGTCTTACTTTGGATAATGTTTCCACTGAAAGCGTCGGATCTGCATATTCGCTCTCCTCGCACGAATAGCCGGCCAGTTCCTCTTCATACCTCTGCTTCGAATTCTGTTCTGATTCCAGAGTGCTTCTTAATCCTGCCAGACTCTCGTCCATATTACTCAAAAGTGCTTTGTACTGTGCGAAGAGGGTCGAATAATCACCTTCAAGAACTTCGGACGACTTAGCATTGTCGACATTTTCAAGAATGGAATTGATATCTCTTATCAAGACCTCAATACTTTCCATTCTTTCCTGCAATGACGCCATTTCCTTAACATGCATCTCCACAGCATCGCATGCAGCCTTATAATCAGCCTCGGCAGCACTTTTTGCCATGTACAAATCTTGCTCCGCTTTATACTTATCCTGCTCTTCAGATATCATTTCGCGCAATTCGCAAAACGAATCCAGCCATTTATCGACCTTCTGAATTAAGTCAGTACACTCCTTCTGCCGCTCTATCAGATGGCTTCCTTCCTCTTGAAGCCTCTGCAGTTCACTCTCAAGCTCTTTCTTTTTTTTCTCAAATTCGCGGATTCGATCTTTATAACTTGCGATCTGAGTTTCCTGCACTTTTCTCCAATCTTCAGCATAAGTAAATCGGTCTGCTACATTCCGATCTTCCTTGCCTTCCTGCAGATGGTTTAGAAGCTGAGCCAGTCGGTCTTCCAGATTGGATATTTCATCGCTTAAGCGGTCAAAATATCCCTCTCTATCGGCGAAGAAGCTTTTATCATGCGCGGTTAGAAAAGCACCTGCTTCCTTTGTTCCATCAAAGATATGATCAATTTGTGCCATCGTAAACAGAGGAACTACAGCCGGAAGCCATTCGATGTTTCCAGCTGACAATAGTCTCTTGATGTCTTTCTCATTATTGAACAATAGTGCATAGGCCATCTCCGGGTAAGTACCCAGGATCTCCTCCGCTCTGTCTACGGATACTGTGCCAGCCTCAATCAGACCACATATATACTCTTCACCGGTTGTTGGATTTAATCCCGTTGAATTCACATAAGTCATGATTTCCGGGAGTATATGCAGATAGCCTGACTCTGCCGCTTTCCTTTTCTCTTTGAGACTGTCAAGCTTTCGCTTTTTTGTCGCAATATCCGCCTCAGTCGTGTCAATATCCCTACGGATCTCATCACGCAGAACTCCCGTAAAAGCTGCAGTACTTTCATGGCTATACTTCTCGCAGATTCTTACAATCTGTTCAAAGATAGAATCATATTCTCCTAACTCACTCTCCGCATCTTCTAAAGATCGAGATACATTATTAACATTAATCGTTAAATCCGCAATTTCCCCTGGAATCTGGTTCTCCCGTTTCTTGATGTCCTCAAATCGTTCCGCAATTTTCGCAAGTGCGGTCTCTTGCTCCTTTTTCGACTCCTCTCTCTGGGATTTCGCAGCCTCAAGTTCCTCTTCTGCGTAAAAACCCGTAAATCTTCTGATAACATCTATCTGAAGATTGGCAACTCTCTTATCTGTATTACTCTTGCTTGCATTAAGTGCCGCTTCCGCTTCAGTATATCTTTTGCTCGCACTATCACGTGCTGCCTCGGACTTTTTCTTTGCGTCCTGGCATTCCTTTACGGTTGCGGATTCCTGGTTGATTTTTTCCTCCAGTTCCGCTCTTATGCTCTCCTGCTCGCTTTTCGCCTCCCTAGCCTTAACCAGAACGGAATACTTCAAATTTGCAATGCGTTCTGCGTCATCCGAATGATTCTCTTTGTCTTCTATAAGCTTCTTAAGCTCTGTAATCTTTCCGTCCGCTGTCTGTATCTGCCGATAAAGCTTTGCGCTCTGCAGGATGTCTTCTTCATGTCTCTTAGCCTCAAGCGTAGCTTTACTTTGTTCAAGAAGAGCTAGAGCCTCTTCCATATCCGCTTTTACACGATCACGCTTTTCACTGGCGACATAATAGTTCTTTGATTTCTTCTCGTGATCAATACGAGTTATCAAAGTATTCTGTCCTTCAATTTCCTGAGCAACCCGGCCAGTCTCCTCATTGACCGCATTCATACGATTACCAAGTGCAGCCGCAAATCCCCTTGTTTCTGACACGTTCGCAACAAACGCATCGTTGGCATTATAGAGGTCATCACTTATCTCGCTAACGCCCTCGAGATCCTCCAGCAGTTTCTTGTTGGTGTCCCGCTGCTTAATTACCGATTCCTTGTCCATAATCTTCTTGGCATAGTTAATAAGCATCGTTTCTAGGGAACAGTCAGTACCTTGGGATGCCACGCTCATCAGTTTTTGCTCAATAGCCGGTATGAAAAATTTTGCTATCAGCTTGTCGGAGGTTTTTGCTTCATCAAAATACTGATTAAGACCACCTTCGTCCTTATTCAGCACTTCAATAACACTTTCCCACTCCGTCCTGAAAATCCCATATTCCGCCAGAAATTCAGCCCACTTTACCGCATCATCTGAGGAATAATATGTCAAAAGTCCCCTACTTGACTTTGCCTTTTCTCTAACATAGTCAAACTGAGCCGGGACATAATTTCCATTATCGTTGCTTGACAGCTCAAGACTCGAGATACTATACGCTGAAAATGTGTCGTAATGCGTCGTAAAGGTATAGTATTTAACGGAATTGCCTCTTTTGTCCTCTTCTGTCGATGCACTCGAACTTGCTGCAATCGAAATACCGGTCAGCAGTTTTTCCTTGCTTCCATCCAAGTTCCATTCCAGCAATATATACGAATGGTCACCCGTGTGTGAAAAATAGTCTTCAATACGTCTTCCACCGGCCATTGCCTTTGGATGTACCGGTTGCATCATAAGCTGAACAAGGACTGTCTTTCCACCACCATTATTTAAATTAAACAACGTATTCAAAGCCTTTCCCGTATCAGGAGAAGCTAGATCATATAACTCATCGGGAATAAAGCGGTTTCCGTCATTGTAATTGAAATTCACTATCCGGATCTTACTTATCTGAGGCATGATTTTCCTCCTCTATCCAGCTATTGATCGTCTGAACACGATCCTTACGCAGCACATAGGGCATAAGATCTTTTGCTTTTTTCGTAGGCCTTATTCGTCCGCCCTCGTCTTCCAGAAAGAGCTCATCTGCCTTGAACTTCAGCAGGATTTTATTTACGACTCCATAACGGTCATCAATCCTCTTACTGGTTATTTCGCCTTCCTTCTTACTCAGCCAATCCTCTGCCAGCATGTGGAAGTTTTCGCTGTAATCATCCGTTTTGTCATCCTTATCAATATCATCGCGAGTAACGTCCTGACAATGCTTTGTGAATTCTTTGATCAGTTCTTCCTTTGTAGTGAAGTCTCTGGTCAGTGCATCCACTCCTTCACCCTTGAAAAAGATGAACAGAATATATATTGCCAGATAATTCATCAAGTAAAGATCCCTGCTCCTCACCTCATTCGTAGCCTTGATATCAGCACGATAATCTACATTGTTCTTGAGGAAGAGATCATTATCCTGGGTCGGAACCATATAGATTCGATCCTGCGCCTGAATGATTTCAAAGCCCAGCTCAATCCCCATTTGATCAAGTTCATCCCTGGCCTCATTATCTTCCACAAGGTTCCACATCAGACTGTTATCATTTCTGTCAATCCAGCCTTTTTTCATAAGTTCATGAAATAGTTTAAGGGCACTGTTGTTCATCGCTCCACCTCAACCATATAATTTGTCATTTGGATCCTTATAGAATCCTCTCCATCCCGCATATCAAAATCAAAGGATTCGTCCGATGTCGTAAACTGCAGTCTCTGCATTCCCAGATACTCCTTGGGCAGTTTCGATAAAATCCATAGCAGATCCAGTTCTCCCAAAGGTTCCGCAACAATAACGTCTTCCGTGTTCCTCAATTCTTCAAGGTCGATCTTTCCCGTTTGATAGATCGTCATTAGTGTATTGGGAAAGTAGCCACCTGTGCTCCATTTCATCAATTCATCCACTGACAACGAATGAATGTACTCTTTTATCTCGAAGGACGTTTTGTCTTGCGCGTATGCAAAAAATGATCTGCAGATATCCAAATATAACTCGTTACGCTCTCGAATCCGTCTTTCTGCTTCTTCGTCTTCGTTATCAATTTTTAATCCTGGCTCATCTTCTTCATTAGTGATATAACCATAAGCCGCATAAAAGTTCTCGATACTGAATTTCTTCTCCAGTCCGGGACTAGCGAGTGGCCAAAGCAGCGTTAATACCGCATCGCCCAAACCATCACCCATTCTGCGGAGTTTGACCATTATGTCCTGATCAAAATTCATCCGTTCAAAGCTCTTGATTGCAAAACTATCACGAAGAATCTGGTTATAGGAATCTGATGCAAGATTTTTCGCATTGATCAAAGACCGCTGTTCGGTGATAGTCAGATCAAGATTCTTGTTTATTTCATTTAATTCTCTAAGGTTCTTCCTAGCCTCTTCCGTATCAGCACCACTTTCGAGAGCATTCTTTATAGCCTCCGCCTCCCGTAATGCAGTCTTGTGTATCTCCTGCAGTTCCCGTTGCTCATCTACCATCAAGGTTCGGAACTGCCCAACAATTCTCTCATACTCATCAACAGTAATCTTTGTAATGTTCTCACGGCAGCGCAGAAGAAAGTCATCCAGGCTGTGTCCCATATTACGCAACCGGGCTACCAGTTCCCTACTTTGCGTCAAAGCCTTGGAATAATTCTTTCTCTTCATGTATTCCTGCATTTTGAAGCGGGTCACGGAGTAGTCCAGTTCCGACTCTATCTCCATCGACCTGTATAAGAAGTCGAACACATCATCAGTAAGATAGTATGATCCTTTTTCCTCATTGATCAGTCGAACCGGCATGCTCTTGAACACTTCCTCATCTGCAAAGAAAGTGTTGTACTCTATCATTTTTCCATTGTTCTGGAGCACATTTACGACTATATAATAGGCCAGCTTGTTCGTATCAACCTCATACGTCTCCGGTACAATCTGAATAATGCTATCGAGGAACCCCTCTATATCCTTTAAAGTGCAAGTCTGAACATCACTGAGCGTACGCTCCTTAATGTACAAAAGAACTGCCACGGTCAAGTTGTTTAAGGTGTCAAAATCGCCCTTAAACATCTCCCGAATATCGTCCGGGCAATTCGAGACAGAAATGCTTCGAACAATATCAATAAACTTCATTCTGTTTTGAAAGCCCGTAAGCATTTCTTTAATATCAGGGCGAAGCATTCAATCACCTCTCGCTTAATACGGTATAGGGTATAATTTCTTGCGGGATCAGCTTATTTTCTTCTAAAACACGGTTTAAAAAATGCCGCTCCTCTGTAGAAAAGCCTTCAAACAAATTCTCAAAAGATACTCCCTCCTTTTTAGAAGAGGGGCTATCCTCAAGGCAAATACTCTGCACTCGTTCAATCATTTTCCTATATCCCGGAATGAATAATTCTATATTCAGGGAATCGTTCACATCTCTTGTTCGTCGGAAGATATCAAAACCTTCACGATCAATATCCCCCCAATACAGGAAGGTAACATTGGGATTTCCCATAAATCTTACGTATTCGACCAGCGCTCCGGCTTTATTCGACACCTTGTTTCCATTTCCATAGACGACACCATCTATAGCCACGCCAAACAAGCTCTTAAAATGATCTTCAAACATACACCGCCGGATGTTGAACCATATATCTTTGTTCTCGCAAATAAGCAAGGTCAGGTCATTTTTCCGCTCAGGTATATAATCGTGAAAGCAATACTCCGGAGTGTCATAGAATCCCAGATCTGATTCGGATATCTCTAAGTGTCGAAGCAGAGACTTCACCTCCGGATCATCCAACACCTTCTCACGACCAAAAATCTCAAAAGACCGTTCTTTCCTTGAAATCTGTTCCCCCGCTTTCCTCGAAAAGAGAAAAGTATTCAGACAGTCGACAACCTCTCTATGCTTCAGATACTCCTTAACATGCAAAGATAGGTATCCGGTCCTTTGCAAAGCCGGATGTAGCTGTCGAATCTGTTTTTCAACCTCTTCACTCGATTCTTCTTTTATCATGATCCGATACTTCTTAAACAGCGGATATTTACGATTTCCGTTCTGGCCTGAGTTCTTTACTGGTTCCAAAATTGAAGCGCCAGCCAGTTCGGAAATCCTATCATATAAGCCTTTCGTGTCCGCCAGATCTGCTTTCAGTAAGTCGGTCAAAGCCTCAAGTGTGATGCTCTTTTTCCCGTATGCTAGTAGTTTATTCTTAATGTCCATTTTCATCCTCTGGAATCATCTCCATAATGTCCCCGATATCGCACTGCAAATATGCGCAGATCCGCTTTAGGACATCCATTGATACATCCTCATTACGTCCCAATTTTGCTAACGTATTCGGGCTCATTTCTATAGCTTCTAACAAGTCCATCTTCTTCATGTTTTTATCGATAAGCATTTTCCACAACTTGTTATAACTTACTCTCATTACACAATTCCTCACATGCTACGCAGCATCAAACGACTTTAGCAGCCTACAATAACTCAAAATAAATTATAACACTTACGCCTTCAAATATCAATAATTTAATTATAGATACCTATAAATTCCATTCTATCCTTTCACTCCACTTTTCATTATCCACATTTTATGTCCTTTAAAACGGACTCCAGGCCAGATTTCTTAGATTTCTGTTACAGTTCACACCCACGCCAGTAAATGGATGTTTTTGTGCATATCGCCGAAATTTATTTTTTCATTTTGCACAAATGTCTCCCTTGAAATTTTCTTATCCACATCTCTGTCCACCCTCCCTCTTTTATCCTCTTTTTTCATTGCAGAGTACTCCCTTTTGTCCTTTTTTTCTCTTTCCAGAAGTCTCTTTTTCCTTCTCCTTACAACTTATCCACTCGGCATTCTGACGGTTCCTCTTTTTTCCCGGATTCGCTTTTTTCCACGCTTTCCTGTATAATCATCTCATAAGAACCGAGGTGATAGATCGCTGAGATGGCTTGTCTGAACCCTAACGCCCAGATCATCGTCATTCTTCTTCCGCCTGTTGTATTCCACTTCAAAAAGGATCCGATTAAACAACCCTGTTTCGTAACAGTCTACCAACTGAGGAAATACGCTGTAGTTCTTGTAGATCAGTAGGAAGCGTTCATGCGGATTTGAATTACCGTAGCCTTCCACCAGTTTTTCTTCTGTAATGCACATGTTCGCACCTCCATAACATTTCTTGGAGGTTAGGCTTGCCGACTTGCGTCACCTCTTGCTTACATATGTCATTCTACGGAACACCACGGAATAAATCGTTCGTCAAACGGTCAACTTCTGTTGACCGGTAGTCAACTCAAAAAAGTAAAAAAGAAAAGACGTATGAAACCAAATGTCTCATACGCCTCATAGGATTTATGATTATAACTTTGTAAATTCATCAAGCTGCTTATCTACATCTCTTCCGGAATACATAACCCGAATCACTGCAACCAATTTCTTTGTCTTATCGGGGATATAGAAAATAACATAATTATCAACAGGCACAACTCGTGTATTTCGACTCTTCCAGGGCTCTCTTTCATATTGCCGGAACTTCTCCGGATACTCTCCCAAGGAAAGGATTTTTTCTTCGATCCGGTCAAGCTGTCCGGCTGCATTCTCAGCCTGCTCCGTAAAGGTAACATCATATTTCATACATTATAATCCCTTCGGATATCCGCAAAAACCTGAGCTGCAGATTTGGTATGCCCTGCCTGCATATCCGAATATCCTTTCTCAAGTTCCATGTCCAAAGTCTCTGCGTTCATTCTCGAAATATCAACAGGTCTCGCAGTTGGAATCTTTACCTCAAACGGAAGCCCCCTATTTAGAATGATCTGCTTATAAAACATATTGATAGCATTAGATGCCGGGATCCCCAAAGTAGCCAGAATTCCCTCAGCCTGTTCTTTAACATCCGGCTCTATTCTTGCATAAAGATTTGCTGATTTAGCTGCCATATCATCACGCCCCTTTCTTTTACCCATATTATAAGTCAATGTACGGACAAAAGCAATACATTTTTCAAATCAGTGCCCTGATCTGCTTCAAAAGAATCTCTCTTACAGACTGATCCTTCACATCTCGCAACAAACCAAGCGCTTCGTCCGCAAATCCATCATTATTATCTGCAAAACCCAGCAGATAATTCGGCGTAGTCTGAAGTACTTTGGCTATCTCTGCCAGACCGCTGGCTCTCATGTAAAATTTCTTTTACATAGCTTAATTGCGGTCTATTTAGCTTGTTTCTTGACTACTCAGGAAAAATATTTCTACCCTCGCCCCACCTGTATTTTCAGAATTTGAAAGTTTAATACCTCCACCATATTTTTCAGCCACAGTTTTTGCAAAAAATAGTCCCATCCCATAATGGGCTTCGCCATTTCTACTTGTGTCATCCATAAAAAACTGCTCTGTGCCATGCAATAATGCTTCTTTTGTAAATCCTGATCCGCTATCCTCCACAATGAATGTCAGCCGGCCATCCTGCTCCTTTGCGTCAATATAAATGATTCCATTTTCTTTTGTATGCTCCACTGCATTCTGAATCACATTCATTACGGCCCGGAACATTGGATCATAAGCAATCGTTACCTTTTTATCACTTTGTTCCGCCTTCCAATCTATCTTCTGGTGATAGATTTCTACCAGTCCGAGTGCCTGTTCCTTTATATCTGCGAAAAAATCTTCTAACCTCACCGTTGTATAGGTAACATCACTGCAATTCCATGATTTTGTGACATCTATCAACTGTTTTACATAACTTTGTATCTGTGTTGTGCCGTTCAAAACATAAGTGATATTTTTCTTCTGTTCTGTGGTCAGTTCAGTCTCTGAAAGTAGTTCTGCATTTCCCCGTACAATCGTAAGAGGTGTTTTAATATCATGCGCCAAAGCAGACATCTGCTGTTTCTTTTCCTGCTCTGTTTTCCACTGCTTTTCTAAAGATTCTCGCAATGCATCTCGCATATCATCGATTGCCGATAAACAGTCATCAAACTCTTTGATACCGGAACAGGATGTCTCATATTCCAGATTTTGATCCTTTATTTGTCCGATTGCGTCTAATACAGGCTGCATCTGCTTTTTGATTCTTTTTCCAAAACGTATGGACGGAATGATGATAATCGCTACCGCTCCAATCACAGACATAATACTCATCACATTCTGTGGTCCTATAAAATGCTCCCTCAAAAAAGCTGAATGATATTGAGGTGTCAGGCGATATTGCAATACAACATATTCATTTTCCCTTACAATTACTTTATAAAAATATTTCCCGGATGCGTTTCCGTACTTTGCAACATTCCATGCTATCTGTTCGTATTGTTCTGACAGATCTCCACCTATTTTCTCTCCATTCTCTGAAAAGATTACATAATCACAAAGTGCGGGAATCATCTCAGCAGTCACTTTATCTGCATGTAGAATCGTATCATATGCTTCATTAATCTTTTGCTCTGCATAATTTGCCGGATAAATACAGCCCACACTAATCAAAAGGCACAGCAGCAGCCAAGCAACAATCACCAAACCAACTAATGATCCAAGCATGACCAGTACATATCTCATAAAAATCCTGCTGAGTGCATTGCTTCTCTTTACTCTTCCCATTTATATCCAATCCCCCAGACTGTTTTTATCGGCATATAATCATAATCCGCAAATTTTGCTCTTATATTTTTGATATGCGTGATTATAGTACTGTCATTACTCTCATTGTCAAAGCCAAAGACCGCTTCCAATATCTGTTCCTTCGAGAAAACCTGTCCTCTGTTTTTAGCCAGAAATTCACAGATTTCGTACTCTGCTTTCGTAAACGGAAGTTCTTTATCATCCATCAACAGTTTCTTTTGAGACATCTGAATGCAGACTCTCCCTAAAACCATTCGGACAGAATGTTCCCTGTGCTCTCTTCTAAGATGTGCATTGATCCTTGCTCGAAGTTCCATCACTCCAAATGGCTTTGAAATATAATCATCTGCTCCTAAAGAAAGTCCGTTTACCAGACTGTTTTCCTCCGTTTTTGCCGTAAGAAACAAAATCGGACAATCCACAAGTGCCCTGATTCTTTTGCATAATTCGAAGCCGTCAATTCCAGGCATCATAATGTCCAGTAAAATCAGGTCATAACGATGTAATTCTTCCATATTAATTTTCAATGGATTACTTACTTTGGTAACCAGATGTCCATCCTTATTCAAAATGCTTTCTATCATTTCCAGAATTGCCGGTTCATCATCAACTGCCAGTATTTTTGCCATAGTTTCCCTCGATTCTATTCCGATATTCTGTTTCCTTCCCAGTGGTTTACCCACCAAAAATAGTATACCATACTAATCCCTGTAAATATTAAGCAACCTGGTATGAATGACAACCATTCACCTACACTAGTTTCTCCCAATACAGATTGCAGATAAGTATATGGTACTCTACCCGTCCAGCAGACAAATACATATTTCCACACATAATCTCCAAGTCCGGTAAGCATCAATGCACTAATTAGTCCTGATATAATCCCTGCTCCAATGGATACCCCTTTTCCAAACTGAAAAGCCAGAATCAGCTGCCACAGATAAAGTGGAACACTGCTTCCCCACAGCAGCAATGCTGCAAATATACATCTTTTCATGATTTCGATATCGCTTGATGCGATTCTTCCAAATCCAATTCCGAATATGATTGCTGTCAATAGGATAGAGCACAGACACAAAACCAGTAGCATCAACAGTTTCGATAAAAATGCTGCAGGTTTATCCGGTAAAGACAACAGATTTTGAAAATCACCTGCATTTTGTTCCTGTTCCATCACACTTGCTGTAAAAATTCCAATAAGTACCGGAAGTCCTGCTCCTATTGCCTGATAAAATGCAATCACTTTCATATTTTCATTCCATGGTGAAAAAAAGTAATATATTAAAAATATAACGCTGGTTATAATCGGAATCAGTAAGTGTGCCAGAATCACAGATGTTCCTTTCATCTTTCGCAAGTCTGCATTAAGAGATCTTCCAATCATCTTATTTCACCTCTCTTCTCTCAAACCATTTCAAAAACAGAACCGTTACAAAAACAAACCAGATGATTGAGAGACACATTCCCGGAACAATGACTCCCGTATCCAAAAGAGGATTCCCTGCTTCTGCGGCAAGTCCATTTGGTAAAACATGAAGCAACGGGCACATCATTCGCATAGGGATTGCAGAAACAAGTACATACCAGATTCTGGTTTGTGATATTACCACACCGCTGACGGTAATAAATAGGCAGACGAACAGGTTTACAATCATTCCAAATCGTTCACTTAAAAATAAAGCTACCGGAATCTCCCATAACTCAGAAACCGTCAGAAACAATACTGCAATCAACGCTCCTCCAACTGGAACATGTGTCGTTAGAAGAAAGCCTCCAAGCGTTGCTCCTGCAAACACAATCACATTAGAAAACAAAATCATGTACCCAATATAAATAATTTTCCCCAGCAACAATTTTCTTCTGTCTGTGGGAATAGTCATTAAATGATAGTATTTTATCTTTTTCTCCTGCGCCACAGAAAGATAACAAAATAGAGCAATCATCCCCGGCAGCAAAAGTGTATACCACCAGTTCCAAACACTTTCTGCATAAGCATTTGTCATCCCAAGAGTAAATATAAATGCCATGACAAATGTAAGAAGAGGAAATCCCCAGATAAACTTTTTTCGCATGGTTCTTTTGGCTTTTTGATGTTCTGCTTTTATAATATTAACCATGGATTTCACCTGCTTTCCGGTTTTTTCTTACCACATTCATAAACAAATCTTCAAGATTATCTCCCTGCTTTAATGCTCCTTCATATCCTAAGATTCCACCTGAAATAATCCCGACTTTATCTGCAAGTAACTGTACCTCTGAGAGAATATGACTGGAGAGAATTACAGTGATTCCCTGTTCCGGAAAAGACCGGATCAGCTCTCGTAATTCCTCGATGCCTATTGGATCTAATCCATTCGTAGGTTCATCCAATATCAAAAGTTCCGGTTCTCCAAGCAATGCCATTGCAATGCCTAGTCTTTGCTTCATCCCCAAAGAAAACTGTCCTGCTTTCTTCTTTCCGGTGTTTGTAAGTGATACAATCTGCAAGACCTCATCAATTCTGTTTTCATCTGTACCAAGCAATAATTGTCTTACCTTCAAATTCTCTCTGGCGGAAAGATTTTCATAAATAGGCGGATTTTCAATTAACGCTCCTATTTTTGATAAATCTTTCCTATCCAAAGGTTTTCCATCAAAGTAAATCTTTCCTGCAGTTGGTTTCATCATACCGGTCAGCATTTTCAATGTGGTAGATTTACCAGCGCCATTCGGTCCAAGCAGTCCATAAATCTGTCCCTTTTCGATATTAAGTGAAACATTATTTACCGCTTTCTGTTTTCTAAAATATTTACATAGATTTTGTGTCTGTAACATCATTTCCATCTTTACTATCCTTCCTTCTATATTTCATTTCTTACTGAAATATAACCTAACAGAAAAAAATAAAGATTTGATGAAGATTTATTCCCGTATGGAATAAACCATCAATTGAATATCATTATCAGAACTCGGCTTTCCACTGAAATCAGCAAAGCTGTTACAAATACGAAGTCCTAATTTACAGAATATCTCCGTGATTTCATCCAAACTATATAACCTTATAGGATTCTCTGTGCATTCTTCATTGCCAACAAAACGTCCAAATACTTCGCATTCCGCGTGGCAAAATCAACTGACCGACCAATCTTCATCATCCTCTGCATCCAGACCTTCACAGTCTGTACAATGGTGCCGCTTCATATTCCGTCACCTGTTCGCTTCCACCAACCAAGGAAATGAATCTAAAGTCAAATACGAAATGGAACAGCAGGGATTTGCAGAATAATCTATTAATAATATCGTATACTATAGTGCCTCCTGTGAGTTATCTATTTGCACACAGGAGGTCTTATCATTTATTTTTCCATATTTCTATTTTCAAATGTAACTATCTTTTTCACACACCAGTCTTTCATAATCCAGGAATCCCCGAATATACATTTCCTTTGCCACATGCCCTTAAATTGTAGATAATTACTGTAAGAGTGAAAGTACACCCTGGTTAGACTGATTAGCCTGTGCAAGCATAGACAACTCGGATGTTGTCTCCGATATTTACATATTCTCCCTCTTTAAGCGATAATTTAAGCATTCTGTATACCTCCATGCACTTGATTTAAGCTATTTCCATGCTTATGTAAAATGTAACAATTCTTAGAGAAATGTTGCATTTTTAGTTTTGTATGTATTGAAATCCAATATAGCCAAAAGCAGACTTTGATGTGGGATAGATTTAATAAATTGAGTTGGAAGGAGGTGTAATAGTATGTCAATCAGTATATCAGGCAGTAGTTACGGACAACAGGGATATAGTAGCATCAACGTAAACAGTAAACAGTATGAGGGCAAATATCGTTCTGCTATGTATGCGGCAGTAAAGGCAGCGAATCCTAACTGGCAACCGGGACAGCCGTTTGATTCTAGCATATTAGATAGCGTCACAAGGGAATTGGTGGAGAGCAATCTGGTACAAAGTGGCAATCAGTTTGTCAGAAAATCTATTGATTACAGTGTTTAAGTTCATGCATATATTGAGACTTTTGTTTCAGAGTGTTGTTATACTACCAAAAATGGAGCTGCATAGTAATTTTGTGTAGCTCCATTTTATGGGATTCAGGCTTGTTAAGAGCGGTATACGCCTGCTGTAAGAAAAAGTATTGATTGTAAGTTATATGAGGAAAAGCTTATGTGTAGAGTAATCGCAGTATCAAATTCACACCAAAAAGTTCGGTATAGCGATTAGGATTTCTCGAATCCGTAAACCCATTTTCCACGTAAGAACAGATACAGAAAAATCGCGGAGCTGATACCCCAAGTCAATGGGTATGCCCAGAAAATCACTCGTATATCCGGGAGAATACGAACTGCCACAGTAATGTAGCTTACGCGAAACAAACACCAGTCACAGAGCATAACGATCATCGGAACGGATGCATTACCTGATCCACGAAGTACTGCTGCGATGCAATGAGAAAACGCCAGCAGACAATAAAATAACGCAATTGTTCTGGACTGCATGACTCCATAATGTACAACATCAGGATCTCTGTTAAACGCTGTGATCAGTACCGGTGCTGCCACATATATGATAATACCGATCAACTCTGCAATAGTAATCGAGCAGAAAACTCCAAATCTTGCTCCCTTTTTCGCCCGGTCATACTGTTTTGCACCCAGATTCTGACTGACAAAGGTTGTCAGAGCCATTGTAAAACAGGTCACCGGCAAAAATGCGAATCCCTCTATCTTGGAGTAGGAACCACATCCTGCCATCGCCATTTTTCCAAATGCATTTATATTTGACTGTACAAAGACGTTCGCGATCGCGATCACTGAATTCTGAAAACCGGATGGTACACCATTCTGGATGATCTGCTTCAGCATAGAACTGTCAAAACGAATCTCTCGCAATTCCAGACGGTATTCTTCTTCCACACGCAGCAGATGAACCATACAGAGCAGTGCACTGACAAACTGTGAAATTGCGGTTGCAAGTGCTGCTGATCCGACTCCCATGCCAAGACCTGCGATAAAGAAAATATCCAGAACGACATTGACACAGGAAGAAATAATCAGATATATCAGTGGATGGCGTCCATCACCGACCGACTGCAGAACTCCAACAAAGATATTGTACATGACAGCACCCATAGACCCTGCAAAATATGTACGGAAATACACAATAGATTCCGGGAGCACGTCCGCAGGAGTTCCCATCAATACCAGGATCTTTGGTGCCAGAAGCATTCCCAAAACTGTCAGCGCCGCACCGGCCACAAGTCCAAATGCAACCGTTGTATGGATTGCCTTTTGCAGGCAGTCTCTTTTTTTGGCTCCGTAATATCGTGCAATAACAACACCTGCACCCATGGCAATGCCGTTAATAAAACCTACCATCAGAAAAATCAGATTTCCAGATGAACTGACTGCCGCCAGTGCATTACTTCCTAGAAAATTTCCTACGATCAGGGAATCAGCAGTATTATACAATTGCTGGAACAGATTTCCCAGAAACAATGGAATTGCAAAAAAAATGATCTTTTGGGAGATACTTCCCTCTGTCATTCTCAGACTCTTTTTCATAGCTAAAATTACTCTTCCCTTTCCTGTGTTCTTTGAATCAATAGAGATGAAGGACTGCTCTTCGTTATAGTTGCCTCTCTACCTTATTATTTGCACCATACCATGCATATGTTGCTGATGTCAATGTAAAGACTGCTTGTAGAGCTGGAATTTGGAACGTGCTTTATAAATTTTTTCCGATCCCCTCAAGTTCGTTCATGGAATCTTTGTTTTTTTCAAGTTCATCTCTGGCTGTTGCGTAATATGATTTTTGGAAAAGCATATCCCATGAAAGATATTTTGCCATACAGTCAAACTGCTTATCAATCAGCTCATACTGGATACTGTCTACGGGAGAACCGCCTACAACAATCGTGCCAACTTTTTTATTTTTTAACTGCAATCCACGGCAGTAGCACTTATCAATGATAAGTTTCAATTGTGCTGACATTCCCCACCAATAAACTGGTGTAGCAAAAAGAATCATATCTGCGGCAGCAATTTTATCAATTGTAGGATTTGTATCATCCTTATCGACGCATCTGTTGTGGGTAGAACTTGATAACCTTATCCTCCAGTCCATATTTCTCCGATAAAAAATTGGATTTTAAACCTCTGTCGGTTTTATCTTATTCTTTTTCGACCACTGTTTTACCAGTAATGGCTCTAATGTCGCCAAATCGTTAATTCCTGCAATTACTCTCGCACCGGAACATATCGGGCATTTTTCTCCATTGGAACGAGCCTTAACGCTTGCCTGCCATTCGTGACCGCAAGTACCTTTCCACCATACTTTTTTATTTGAACCGAAAGTAATGCCATCAGGTGTAAGCAGTAAATTCTTCTCTGACCACTCCGAAACAAGCTCCGGGTGTACTTCTGCTAAACTGTTGTTCATAGCCAAACCTCAACCTCCTTGTGCTTAGAGTATATGAAGTTTTGGCTTTATCTTGTAGTTTGCGAATATCCGTATAAATAGAAAAAGCCCTTTGAGAAAAGGATTTCTCCTCTTCCAAAGGGTAGTTTAACTTTTACTTAGAATTATCTTTTTTAATAACTAAGTTATAATTGCTATCATAATACAGTCCAAGTTCTCTACACATTCTATCGTTCACATTATCTAACGCTTTCTTATATTCTGCATACGTTGGAGACAGAACCATTAAATTAGAAATGAATATATCGTTATATCCTTTATTTTGTAACTCTTTCTGCATTTTTCTCTGTGCAATAAATGCTGGATGGTATTTCATTATACCGTTTTTCATTTTAGCACCTTTCCATACTTTTTCTTTTAGTCTTTCATATTCACTTTCACTCATATCACGATAATAGGCTATCATCTCATCTGCGGTTCTGGTTTCTTGTGCAATCCCACCTATCATCTTCGCACCTATTCCCATAATAAAAGGAACTTTCAATGTCGTTTCATCGCAATATTCTAATATATTCTGTAGTGCCTGCTTCTGTTCCAGAGTCTTCAACCTTACATTAAGAAATGGTTTGAAATGACTTTTAAAATAATCTCCCCATTCTTTTCCCGGTAGCAAAGACTCAATTGCATTTTCAACGGTTTGATAATCAAGTGCCTCATTTGCTTTGTCTGCGTCACCATCATCTATAAATTGCTTCAAAGCTTCAAGTTCTGAGTCTTTTAAAACTTTTTCCTGCACTTTTTCTTGATAAATACGAAGAAGAATACTTTTGTCGCCAGTTTCCAAAAGGCTCTGTATGTCTTTAATACTAATACCGAGTTTTCTATATACTGAAATCTTTTTTAAAGTTTCAACATCTTGTGCAGTATAGTTACGATAACCATTGTTATCTTTATCCACTGACAGCAATCCTTTTTCTTCATAATACTTAACTGCACGCTTTGTCATTCCAACCTCATTTATAATTTCATTTAATAACATCCGATGCACCTCCTTATGATTTATGTTGATAGTATAAGCGTATACGCTGCGTGCAGGTCAAGAGTTTTTCGTCTTTCTTCTAAAAATGGGCAATCCCGATTTCAGGACTGCCCATTCATTCTGCCAATTATGCGATTTTTTCTTGCTTGCACCGATTTTTGCATCAATTGATGTAAGTTTGATGTAAATCGCTGTTTTTTTAGTTTTTTATCAAATGAAGTACGTCCCGTCTATTCGGTAAAACGGTACATCTTTACATCATCTTAATAGAGCTTTGCACCTGCCGGAATGTGGTCATCTACCATCAGAAGATGAAGCTTTTCTTCGCCTTCTTCTTCATGAATAGCACTGAGGAGCATACCGCAAGAGTCAATGCCCATCATCGCTCTCGGTGGAAGATTTGTGATAGCGATAAGAGTCTTTCCAACCAGTTCCTCCGGCTCATAAAAGCTATGAATACCGCTTAAAATGGTTCTGTCTGTGCCTGTTCCGTCATCAAGAGTAAACTGTAACAGTTTCTTTGACTTCGGTACTGCAACACACTCTTTAACCTTTACTGCACGGAAATCTGACTTGCTGAATGTATCAAAGTCTACCATTTCCTCAAACAAAGGCTCAATCTTTACTTTAGAAAAATCAATCTTTTCAGACTCAGTTTTTACATTTTTTTCAGGTGCTTCAGAAGCTGTATTATTTACATCATTTTTCTTATTTACACCATCTAACGACTTCATTGTCGGGAAGAGCAGAACATCACGGATCGCAGGAGAGTTGGTCAGCAGCATTACCAGACGGTCGATACCGTAACCGATACCGCCGGTAGGAGGCATACCGATCTCCAGTGCGTTCATGAAATCTTCATCGGTCGTATTGGCTTCCTCATCACCTGCTGCCAGTGCAGCTTCCTGCGCCTTGAAACGCTCTCTCTGGTCGATGGGGTCATTTAACTCGGAATAAGCATTACACATTTCACGTCCGTAGATGAACAGTTCGAAACGCTCTACATAATCGGGCTTGTCCGGCTTTCTCTTGGTCAGAGGAGAGATCTCTACCGGATGATCCATGATGAATACGGGCTGGATCAGATGCTCTTCTACGAACTCCTCGAAGAACAGGTTCAGGATATCGCCCTTGGCATGACGCTCTTCGTAGTGTACACCCCTCTCGTCTGCCAGTTTCTTCGCAGCAGCGGTATCGGGAATCTGGTCGAAATCAACGCCTGCGTATTTCTTGACAGCATCTACCATGGTCAGTCTCTCGAAAGGCTTGCCCAGGTCGATGGTCTCTTCTGCATAAGGGATCACGGTAGTACCGCATACTTCCTGTGCCACATAGCGGAACATGTTCTCAGTCAGATCCATCATTCCGTAATAGTCGGTGTATGCCTGGTACAGCTCCATCAGTGTGAATTCCGGATTGTGTCTGGTGTCCAGACCTTCGTTACGGAATACACGGCCGATCTCGAAGACACGCTCCATGCCGCCGACGATCAGTCTCTTCAGGTACAGCTCCAGGGAGATACGCAGCTTCACGTCCTCATCCAGCGCATTGTAATGGGTCTCGAAAGGTCTTGCTGCCGCACCGCCGGCATTGGATACCAGCATGGGGGTCTCTACTTCCAGGAAGCCCTGTCCGTCCAGATAACGGCGGATGGCGCTGATGATCTTAGAACGCTTTACGAAAGTATCCTTAACATCCTGATTCATGATCAGGTCGGTATAACGCTGACGATAACGGATATCGGTATTGGTCAGGCCGTGGAACTTCTCAGGCAGGATCTGTAAGCTCTTGGACAGCAGTGTTACCTGGGATGCGTGTACGGAGATCTCGCCGGTCTTGGTCTTAAATACTTCGCCCTCGATACCTACGATATCGCCCACATCATACTTTTTGAAATCCGCATAGGACTCTTCTCCGATGCTGTCTCTTGCCACATATACCTGGATGTTGCCGGGCAGATCCTGTACATTACAGAAGGATGCCTTACCCATGACACGTTTGGACATTACACGTCCGGCGATACGGACGGTCTTGCCTTCCAGTTCTTCGAAATTATTCTTGATATCGGTGCTGTGATGGGTCACATCATATTTGGTGATCTGAAAAGGATCCTTGCCTGCCTGCTGCAGGTTAGCCAGCTTCTCGCGCTTTACCTTAAGCAGCTGATGAATATCCTGCTCCTGTACATTTGTGTTCTGTGTATCTGCCACTTTTTTCCACTCCTTACTCTGTCTTACTTACTCAACGTTACTTCTCTGGATCTCCAGAATCTTATATGCGAATACACCTGCGGGTGTCTCTACTTCTACGGTATCACCGACCTTATGGCCGATCAGTGCCTTACCTACGGGGCTCTCGTTGGAGATCTTGCCCTTTAAGCTGTTCGCCTCGGTGGAACCTACGATCTTGTAATCCAGCTCTTCGCTGTATTCGATATCCAGGATCTTGACCTGGCAGCCGATGTTGATCTTATCCAGATCTACTTCATCCTCGACTACGACTTCTGCGTTCTTCAGGATCTTCTCCAGTTCTTCAATACGGGCTTCGATGTCTCTCTGCTCATCCTTCGCTGCATCGTACTCAGCATTCTCGGACAGGTCTCCCTGCTCTCTTGCTTCCTTAATCTTCTGAGCCACTTCCTGACGTTTTACCACTTTCAGATCATGTAACTCATCCTCATATTTTCTGAGGCCTTCGTAGGTCAAAATGTTTTTCTTTTCCTGCATGATACCGCACCTTCCTGTTTTCTATATTTTGCGCTACCGACACTCCCGGCAACATAACTGCCTAATCAACCGAGTTATTATACCCATTTTTACTGATGGTGTCAAGGTATTCCAAGGCTTTTCGCGGGTCTTTCCACTCTTTTTTCATGGAAAAATAACGGATCTGCGGACATCCGGACGTGACACGGCGTTCCTTTTCCTCCGATGCCGGAAAATCCAGCCAGATGCTGCCCGCTGGCAGCCCGCCGCCGTAGACTTTATCACTGTCGCTAAAATCCAGCACCAGGCAGGGCGCTGCCGCCTTCAGCCGCACTCTGTCGTAATCTGACGTTTCCGGTAACAGACGGATCTCCGGGATCAGTCCGTATTCGTCTTCCAGTTCCCAGGTCAGTTCGTCTTCCTCCTCCCGATATTCTCTGTCCGTGAGGTACCATTTCACGCTGCGCAGTGCCGCCACATACCGCAGCAGCACGTAGGACAGAAAGGGATTCTTCCCCAGCACGATCACATCCGGCCACAGCGGATGTCCCACCACATCTTCTCCGTACCGCAGCAGATGTTCCACCCAGTTCTGCTGCCGGTATTCCCGGAATTCCCTTCCGTAATAAAAAGACAGGGGTTCTCGGCACACAATGTATGTGTGGTCCGGATCCTCTGTCAGTTCCCGCAATTGTTCCCTGAGTATTTGCTCCGTCTGTTTCTGTTCCGTGCCATCCGCTCCCGTCACTGCCGCCCTGACCAGACGGTAATCCCGGAATAGATATTCCGTCCGGCGAACAGTCACCGCCTCCGTAGTTTTCTGCGTTTTTGCAGTTTTCCACAGTGCATGGAATATTTTAAAAAGTTTTCCCCGGGGAGCGTTTCCCTTCTGCACAGGCTGTGACTTACATACCGCTGCCTGTGCCCTCTGTTCCACGGTTTGTCTCACCGGATAGAGATACAAAATAGTGTCCATGCTACAGTGTATGCAGCCGGTCCGATTATATGCACAGTGCTGCATCATACAAAGCCATATTCTATACAGACCTCCGCAGACACTGCTGTACACCGGGCTCCCGGCACTACTCTTCATCCGGGAATATGTCATGCACGCCCCGGATGAGCTCGTCCATTCTTTCCATGGTGTTGATGGTCTGGCGGAAATGTGCCGAATGGGGCATACCCACGGTATACCAGGACAGATGCTTGCGCATCTCCCGGACGCCGGTATATTCGCCCTTGTATTCCAGCTGCAATGCCGCATGGCGCAGGATCAGTTCCCGCTTCTCTCTGTTCGTGGGGCGTGCCGGGATCGTGCCGTCTGTAAGGTACGAGACCACTTCTCTAAAGATCCAGGGATTGCCCTCCGCCGCCCGGCCGATCATGACGCCGTCACAGCCGGTCTGCTCCAAAATGGCTTTCGCTTTCTCGGGGCTGTCCACATCGCCGTTACCGATGACAGGGATCTTCACCGCATCCTTCACCTGTGCGATGATGTCCCAGTCTGCCTGTCCGCTGTAATACTGGGCTCTGGTCCGTCCATGCACCGCTACCGCTGCCACACCGCAGGCTTCCGCGATCTTCGCGATCTCCACGGCATTGACATGGTCATCGTCAAACCCCTTCCGAATCTTCACGGTCACCGGCTTGTCGATGGCTCTGACTAACGCCGTCAGGATCTGCTCCACCAGCTTCGGATCCTTCATCAGTGCGGAGCCCTCACCGTTATTCACTACCTTTGGTACCGGGCATCCCATGTTCAGGTCCAGAATGGAAAAAGGACGCTCCTCGATGCGTTTTGCCATCTCCGCAAGAATCTGCGGATCAGAACCGAACAGCTGCAAGGAAGCAGGCACCTCGTCGGGATGGATCTCCATAAGGCTGTCAGTATTTTTATTGTTATAATAGATTGCCTTGGCACTCACCATCTCCATGCACACCAATGCTGCTCCCATTTCTCTGCAGAGCAGACGAAATGGCAGGTCGGATACGCCTGCCATAGGTGCCAGGATGATGGGATTATCCAGGGTCACATTGCCAATCTGTAATTTCTTCATAATCTCTCCGTGGTCCGGTATCCTAATTTATTTCCCGGATACTACTTTCGGTTCTTGTCGTAGATGATCCGCAGTCCATCCAGCGTCAGAGAACTGTCATAGATATCAATGCTGTCGGTCTCGTCTGCGATGGCACGTCCCAATCCCCCGGTGGCTACCACCTTCAGATTGGCAAGACCGCTCTCTTCCTTTACCTTGCGGATGATGTATTCCGTCTGTCCGATCTGACCATACATCAGACCGGCCTGCATACTTGTAATGGTCTCCTGTGCCAGAATAGTCTTCGGCTTACGGATCTCGATATTCGGCAGCTTCGCCGTCTCTTTCCATAAGGCCTCGGAGCTGATGCGGATGCCGGGAGCAGTGATACCTGCGGTAAATCTTCCGTCCTCCGTGATCAGGTCATACGTGGTGGCAGTACCGAAATCCAGTACCAACACAGGTCCGCCGTATTTCACATAGGCTGCCACCGCATCGACGATACGGTCCGCACCGATACCTCTGGGGTCTTCCGTAGCTACCTTAATACCGCTTTTGACTCCGGGCCCTACGATGAGAGGCTTCGTATGCAGATAGCGGATGATAGAACTGGTCAGGGAATGCATCACATCCGGCACGACGCTGGCAATGATGGCTCCCTCGATATCCGAGGTCTCAATTCCGTTATTTTTCAATAACTGCGTGATCATGATCCCGTATTCATCGGAAGTTCTGGGAGTCTTTGTCATGATCCGGAAAGTAGCTGCCAGTTTTTCCCCACAAAAGACACCCATGGTCATATTGGTATTACCTACGTCTATGACAAATATCATTCGCCGTCCTCCTCATCCAACAATTCCGAAACATCTTCTTTTTTGATAAATACGCGGTAATACAGACTTAAGGATTCGAAAAGCTCCTGTCTGCTCCGACGGATCTCAGCGATCAGCAGTCCGGATGAGACCTCATCGTAATAGATGTCATCGTCATCCGCGTTAGTCTCCATGACCACGTTGCCGTCCTCTTCAAAGGCGATGGTAAACACGCCTCCCACTTCCTCAGTGAACAGCACGCAGATGATGTGCAGTTCTTCCTTGATGGATTCGGGAATCATTTTGAATTGTTCTTCGTTAAAGTAATATTTTTTCTCATAGGCATTGGCGCCGCAGAGTACAATTTTGTTCTCGTCCATAATTTTCTATCCTGTTATTTTTATTCTAAATCTGCTTCTGGTTCATGGTGCATCACGCTCCGCTGCCTCAGATGCTACACGTAGCCGTATACCCCACGCACAGACACCTCTCCGGCATAGACTTCCTCTATGCTGCCGTCCTGTCTCTCTACGAGAAGCTCGCCCTGGTCGTTGATCCCACGGGCGGTACCGCGGAATTCTCCCTTGGGATCCAGCACGCAGACTTCTCTGTCCCGGTTCACCAGGAGTTTCGCATAGGAGTCTCTGAGCCTTTTCAGGTCATGGGTCTGTAAGAAGATCTCATAATCCTCCTCAAAAGCTTCCATGATGTCCGCGATCAGCTGGCTGCGGGAGATCCGGAATCCGCACTGTTCCTCGATGGCTGCTGCCCGGTCCCGGATCTCCTCCGGGAATTCCTGCCTGCGCACATTGATGCCCACGCCGATGACAATGTGATGGATATAAGCCTGTTCCATGCTCATCTCCGTGAGGATACCACAGACTTTTTTTCCATCCACCACAATATCATTGGGCCACTTGATGCCTACCTTTGCCGCACCTTCTTCACTGCCGCGTCCGAGAGTCTGCCGAATACCCTTAGCCACCGCCAGTGCCATAACTAACGTTAACATCGGTGCGCAGTCCGCATTGAAATCCGGTTTGAGCATTAACGTATAGTAAATGTTGCTTCCCGAAGGGCTCTCCCAGCCGCGGCCTCTGCGGCCCCGTCCGGCAGTCTGCTGATCCGCTACGACCAACAATCCGCTCTCTGCTCCCTGTTCCGCTTCCAGCTTGGCACGGATATTGGTGGAATCAATGCTGTCGAAAAACAGTAAGGGATGTCCCACCCACTTTGTCTTCAGTCTGCTTTGGATATCGGCCTGGTTATAGACCTCCTCCGCCTGATCCACCAGGTGGTACCCCTTGTTCTGTACCGCCTCGATGACATAGCCTTCTTTCTTCAGTTGTCCGATTGCTTTCCATACGGCAGTCCGTGATACTCCGAACTGCTCACAGAGTTCCTGTCCGGAGACGTAAGTCTCCTTTTCCCGCAGGAGCTCCAATATCTTTGCTTTCATACTCATAAAGTTGCCGCCATCACTGCCTTGATCGTGTGCATACGATTTTCTGCCTCTTCAAATACCAGAGACTGTCCGGATTCAAATACTTCGTCGGTGACTTCCATCTCGGTGATGCCGAAACGCTCACCCATCTGGGCACCGATCTTGGTCTTCAGATCATGGAATGCGGGGAGACAATGCATAAAGATCGCCTGCTCACCGGCATTATCCATCACCGCTTTATTCACCTGATAAGGGGACAATTCCTTGATACGCTCGGTCCATACTTCGTCCGGCTCACCCATGGATACCCAGACATCCGTATAAATGACATCCACATCCTTGGTACCTGCCTTCACATCTTCGGTCAGGGTGATGCTGCCGCCGGTCTGTGCCGCGATTACTTCACACTCTGCCACCAGCTCTTTTGCCGGGAAATATTTTGCCGTAGTGCATGCGGTAAAGTGCATACCCATCTTCGCACAGGCTACCATCAGAGAGTTTCCCATGTTGTAACGGGCATCTCCCATATAAGTCATGCGGATCCCCTTCAGGTGTCCGAAATGCTCACGGATAGTCAGAAGATCTGCCAGCATCTGGGTGGGATGGAATTCATTGGTCAGTCCGTTCCATACGGGAACCTTGGAGTATTTCGCCAGTTCCTCTACGATATCCTGTCCAAAGCCACGGTATTCGATACCCTCGAACATGCCTGCCAGTACTCTGGCGGTATCGGCGATGCTTTCTTTTTTACCGATCTGGGATCCGGTAGGATCCAGATAAGTGGTACCCATTCCCAGATCATGCGCTGCCACTTCAAAAGCACATCTGGTACGTGTACTGGTCTTCTCAAAGATCAGAGCCACATTCTTGCCTCGGAGGGTATCTACGGGGATTCCTTTTTTCTTTTTATCTTTCAGGTCTGCCGCCAGGTCCAGCAGATATTCGATCTCTTCCGGTGTAAAGTCCAGTAATTTCAAAAAATCGCGTCCCTTTAAATCCATAATACTCCTCTTTTCCGAGGCTTCGGCCTCTGTATTATTTTTAGATATATGTAATCAATATACTTCATTATCCGGTGTTTTTCAACCCCTCGCAGCATGCACTTCATGCCACGTTTTCTGATTCTTGGAGCAAAAAAGGATCCCTACCGGCATTCCGGAAGAGATCCTCTTTGATCTGTCTGATTCTATTCGTTATGACTTTTATTCTGCTTTTTTGCCGGCTGCTGCCTTGAAGGTCTCTGCTATGCTGGCAATGCCCTGCAGCTCTGCGGGGAGCAGGATGGTGGTAGCCTGACCATCCGCTACTTTCTCGAATGCTTCCAGGCTCTTTAACTTCAGGACTGCGGCATCTGCACCCGCTTCCTTCAGCATCTTGATACCGTCGGCATTCGCCTGCTGCACCTTGAGGATGGCTTCGGCTTCACCTTCTGCCTCGCGGATCATCTTCTCCTTCTCTGCCTCTGCACGGAGGATGGCTGCCTGCTTATCTGCCTCTGCGCGAAGGATGGCGGATTCCTTGGCACCTTCTGCCTCCAGGATCTTAGCCTTTTTCTCACCTTCGGCACGGGTTACGGCTTCACGTCTCTCACGCTCTGCCTTCATCTGCTTCTCCATGGCGTTCTGGATCTCTGCGGGAGGGATAATGTTCTTCAGCTCTACACGGTTCACCTTGATACCCCAGGGATCGGTAGCAATATCCAGTGCTGCACGCATCTTGGTATTAATGGTCTCACGGGAGGTCAGGGTCTGATCCAGCTCCAGGTCACCGATGATGTTACGCAGGGTGGTGGCAGTCAGATTCTCGATCGCCATCATAGGGTTCTCTACGCCATAGGTGAACAGCTTAGGATCGGTGATCTGATAGAAGACTACGGTATCGATCCGCATGGTTACGTTATCTTTGGTAATTACGGGTTGGGGCGGAAAATCCGCTACCTGCTCCTTTAAGTTAACTTTTCTGGCAACCTTGTCGATAAACGGGATCTTTAAGTGAAGTCCTACATTCCAGGTTGCCTGGTAAGCACCCAGGCGCTCGATGACGTAAGCCTTTGCCTGGGGAACTACCTTAATACAGGATACGAAGATACATAATACTAAAACGGCAATAATGATCAATGCTAACATTTTTCCTCCTTCTGCGTACGTTTGTGTACGCTGCGTACCCCTTGTACGCACTTTTCCCTCATGTATTGGTTCTACACGATTCTTACGCCTGCGGCTCTGATAGGTTTTCCGTCACTTTTGCCATCTGGGGATCCACTTTAACGATCAGCTTGACCCCGTTGACTGCCACAATGTCCACCACGGTCCCGGGCTGTAAATTCAGTCCGTCTTCTTCCGTTCTGGCACTCCATTCCTGTCCACCTACCGTCACCTGGCCGATGCCCTGCAGATTGTCGATCTCACTGGTCACGATCGCCTGTCTGCCGATCATGCTTTCCACATTCGTCCTTACGCGGTCTCTGTTAAAATATCTGACTGCGATGGGTCTGGTGAAAAATAACAGCAGCAGAGATACCGCAAAAAATAACAGGATCTGTAACCAGACCGGTCCATGAAATGCGGCAACGATCACTGCCACAGCCGCGCCTCCGGCGAACCATATGCTCGTCAGTCCCAGAGTAGCGACCTCCACCCCGATCGATACAATCAATACCACAAGCCACAAGGTTACCATTTCGCTCATATAATCACTCCTTTGGTTTTGTAGTTGTATCCAGTGTACTACAAATGTATGTGTATGGCAACTGCAACCTTTGCACGATACTTATGGTTATTGTGCTGTCTGTAGATGTCTTTGTAGTCAAAAAGGCGGCATCCCCTTTGGGACACCGCCTCTTTTGTAATTTTGTGATTCTAATTTTGTGATTTTAATAGAATACATGATTACCGATCACGATTCCGTCACGGCCATTGTTACGTCTGAAGTGTGTCAGATCTCCCACATTGGATACGCCGGAGATGGCTTCTTCCGCTGCCTTGATACAGCTTGCGTTGATCTTGCCGGATTCGTATACGGTATTTACCTTACCGTTCAATGCCGGAGTGAACTGTCCGGACGCATAGATCACACCATGAATGCTACTCGGGTAAGCGCCGCTTCGTACACGGTTCATAACAACAGCACCTACTGCCAACTGTCCTTCGTAGCTCTCGCATCCTGCCTCGCACTGGATCAATGCTGCCAACAGCTGCGTGGTATCCGCATCGGTGGTGTATTCGCCGTAGTTCACATGACGTTTTGCTTCACGCTCTGCGGCTTCTCTTGCTTTGATCTCCTCTAAAGTCTCACCGGAGTCGATCTGGAAATCTACTGTTACATACTCCGCAGACACATATCCGTCTGCTCCTTCGTAGTCGATGCAGACCCATTCGGGATTACTGTTATCTACTACATCCACTATATCGCCCTTGGGAAGAAGTCCCAGAACTCCGGCCTCCTGATCCGCCTCAGTTCTCACACGAAGAGTCTCCGTGTTGATCTGTGCGATCATTCTGCCCACATCATTGGCCAGTGCCTTCGCATCATCCCCGAACAGGAGATATTCGTCTTTGGCCCAGCCGATCAGCGTACCGGACTGGATCTTGGTCCAACCGTCCCTGCGCTCTAAAATCGTACCTCCGCAGTCTTTGTACAGCTTGCCGACCTTGGAAGCATCCTCACTGGCATCGCTTCGTACATTCACGGCATCTCTTACGTTTGCCATGACCAGCCCGGAACTGATCTCTTCCTCAGAGGGAAATGTCAGATTCAATTCCTGCACCGTTGCATTGATGACCTCAGTACTGTTTTTGGAACCGGGGTCTAAGATCGATGCGACACCACCGTTCAGATCATTGACATAGTTTTTAGTATTGCTTGCCTGTGCGGTCATGCTCATTTGCATGCTCAGGAAGATAGAACAGAGCAGTCCTGCACATACAACCAGCATTCTTCTGCTTTTTGTCATCTTGATACACGCCTTTCCCACAGGAAAATTCCCCGGACGGGGTGGTATACCTGCGGATCTCCCAGTGAATAGTATATGATGTATTTCTTAATATTTTCACCAGTTTGTTACAAAAATGTTAAATTTGTTACGCGGAATATCATAGCAGATGACAAAATTTTTGTCAAGTTATGGGGGGTGGGCGCTATTTAGCCATGACAGCTCGGCTTGCGCCATTCGCAAAGTCGCGTTATCACGCTTTTCGTCACTGCGTGACTACCTTTGCTCATGAACCGGCGCTCAACTCATGAACATATTCGTTCACAAAATCATGTTAACATGATTTTTGCTCTCGACTCTGTTCATGGTCGAGCTGTCACTACATACATTTCGACTTCTCGATGCAGGCGTCCATGGCATCCATCACAGCGGCACGCATGCCCTTCTCTTCCAGTACTTTGACTGCCTGGATGGTGGTACCTCCGGGAGAACATACCATGTCTTTCAGCTCCCCGGGATGTTTTCCGGTCTCCAGCACCATTTTGGCACTGCCGAGTACGGACTGTGCTGCGAATTCATAGGCCTGTTTTCTGGGCATTCCGGCTGCCACAGCTTCATCCGCCATGGCCTCAATAAACATAAATACATATGCGGGAGAGCTTCCGCTGACTCCCACGACCACATCCATCAGACGCTCCGGTACGACACTTGCGATGCCGAAGGAACGGAGCAGGGAAAGCACCTGCTCTGTCTCTTCCTCTGTGACATTTTCTCCGATGCATACACCGGTACAGCCCTCCAGTACCAGGGCCGGCGTATTGGGCATGCAACGGATCAGCTTAAGCTCCGGTCTGCCAAATGCATCCTTCAGATACTGTAGATTCCTGCCTGCTGCGATACTGACGATCAGGGTATCGGCCTTAACAGCATCCTTGATTTCGGCGATCACTTCCGGGAAAAAGATAGGCTTTACGGCTAAGAACAGGATATCTGCCTGCTCAGCCACGGCAGTATTGTCTGTTGTTGTGTTAATATTAAATTTTGTTTTAACTTTTTCTGCAGTTGTTTCTGTCTTAGAGGAACCGATGATGTCCTCCGGCTTTGCAATGCCCTTCTGCAGCATGCCGCCGATCATTGCCGTTGCCATATTTCCCAATCCGATAAATCCAATCTTCATAATATCTGTCCTCCTGCTCTGTTTTCTATCTAAATATCATATAGCCCCGAACCGCTACTATACCTACAGGTTTCGCTGTCTGTGCGCCTCATACATCAAAAGAGCCGCTGCAATCGAGGCATTCAGGGATTCCACCTTACCCTCCATGGGGATTTTGAGGTATTGCCCGGCCTGGTCGGAGATCTCTTTGGTCAGTCCGTTTCCTTCATTGCCGATGAGGAATGCGGTGGGCTCCCGGAAGGAAAAGCTATCGTAATATTTCTGTCCCTTCAGGTGTGCCGCATAGGTATGAATCCCTCGCTCATGCATCTGCGTCAGCACCGGAGATAGTTCCGGCACATAGACAAACGGTACCCGGAATATGGAGCCCATGGTGGCCCGTATGGTCTTGGGATTGAAGATATCCACAGTCTGTTGGTTCATAATAACGCCCGTTATTCCTGCTCCTTCCCCGGTACGTATCATGGTTCCCAGGTTCCCGGGATCCTGTAAATTCTCCAGGATCAAAAATAAAGGCTCCGGCTGTTCCAAAAGCTGTGTCAGATCATAGGAAGGCTGCTCCAACACGGTGAGGATCCCCTGGGGAGTCTGGGTATCTGCCATTTTTGCAAATACCTCCGGGGATACGGTCTCATAGCCGGTCTGCTGAAGCTTATCCCAGAATGCAGTATCGCCGTTCTGTGCGTTCCGGCGGAGCTTCTGCTCCAGTTCTTCTGTGAGATAGACCTCTCTTACGCTTTTTACCGGCGCTTCCTCACACATCCTGACGCCCTCCGCCAGGAATACGTGATCCTTACGCCGTTCCTTCGCCTTCGTCTGCCACTGCACGACCTGTTTTACTTTTGCATTGTTGCTGCTTGTGATCATATCTGTCTGCTCCCTGCTATCCTGCCATAATAATGCATAATAATGCGATTTTTCGTGCTACGCACTCTCAAAATCGCAACATCCATTCGTATTCCGGACTATCGTCCTTCATACTCATGTCTGTTTACTCCTCTCATAGAATGCATCCCCTGTCTGCAAGCAGACGTGATGCATTCTATGGATGAGTTTATTATAGTCAAAAAGGCGCTTCCACGCAATGGGAAACGCCTTTGTCTTCGTATCCGTTCAGACATGAGTAGAAAAATATGCGTAGTGTGCAAGCACCCACGCATATTTTCTATTCATGATGTCTGAACTGTTAAATTAGATGGAAAGTAAATGAGATACCTCGAACTGATAATCGTTGATACCCTTCTCCATCTGCAGTGCATCCTCAATATCGAAATCGATGAATTCACCGTGCTGGTAACCAACGACACGATTGGTCTTGCCTTCCAGCATGATGTCTACTGCGTAAGCACCCATGATAGATGCATAGTAACGATCCTTCGCAGTAGGGCTTCCTCCACGCTGCATGTAACCTAAGATCGTAGCACGGGTCTCAATACCGGTAGCTGCCTCGATACGGCGTGCCATGGAAGTGGAATGTCCGATTCCCTCGGCATTGATGATGATGTGATGGGTCTTGCCATGCTTACGGTTGGTAATGATATTATTGATAATATTCTGTTCGTTGTAATCGTACTTCTCGGGAAGCAGGATATCCTCGGCGCCGTTGGCAATACCGCACCACAGAGCAATGTATCCGGCATTTCTGCCCATTACCTCGATGATACTGCATCTCTCATGAGAGGAAGAGGTATCCTTAACTTTATCAATAGCCTGCATTGCAGTGTTCACTGCGGTATCGAAGCCGATGGTGTACTCAGTACATGCGATATCCAGGTCGATGGTTCCGGGAAGGCCGATGGTGTTGATGCCCAGTCTGGACAGAGCCTGTGCTCCACGATAGGAACCGTCACCACCGATGACAACGATACCGTCGATACCGTGCTTTTTACAGATCTCAGCGCCCTTCTTCTGTCCTTCCGCTTCCTTGAACTCCAGACAACGTGCGGTTCCTAAGATGGTACCACCGCGCTGGATGATATCGGACACATCCTTGGCTTCCATATCTACGATCTCTTCATTCAAAAGACCCTGATAACCCTTTTTAATTCCCTTAACCTTCAGTCCTCTTGCAATGGCTGTACGAACAACTGCACGGATAGCAGCGTTCATTCCCGGTGCATCACCGCCGCTGGTCAGTACGCCGATCGTCTTAATCTCTTTTGCCATGACTGTTACCTCCTAAGTAAACGAACGAATAATTTTCTCTTCTCGATTCTTTATTTTAATCTATTTTTGAGCGGTTTTCAATAGGTTTCGTTATAAATTTAACATTTTCTTTTCCAAACTGCGATGCAAGCTTTTCCATTAATGTCTCATCGGCTTTTACCCTGAGATTTGCAGGCAGGATCTTGATGTTTTTAATATCCCTCAGGTAGATTACTACATCGTCATTGCCGTCGGAGTCAGCGATGGCCTGTAGCAATTCCTGTTCTCTGGCCTTATAGGCTTCCATATTGGGAAACTGGATCCAGGCCCCCGCGGGCATGCCTTTTTTCTGCGCGGTTCCGGCGTTCTGCGGCCGCTGACCCGGTTGTGTCTGTTCCACTGTTCGGCCTGTCTGTCCGCCTGACATGGCACCGACCGGCTGCTGCCCACTGCCGTTCCCATTTCCATAGGATCCGCCGCGGCTGCCTCCCCGACCTCCGTAATTCCTTGGGAACAGAGGCTGGTTCGCCGCTCTGGCTGCCTGTGCATCCTCGAAGCTGATGATCTGGTCGCAGATCAGCTTGCCGTCCTTGTCCTCTTCCAGGGACACTCTGCCCCGGATGAACACTTTGGCATCCTCTGTAAGCAAAGTGTTGTAGCGCTCGTATACCTGGGGAAATACCACGACTTCCACGTTGCCGATCAGATCCTCCACATTTAAAAATGCCATGATCTTATCATTCTTAGTGTATTTTACGTTTTTGTCCGCGATCAGTCCACCGATGACTGCATTCGCCTGATCCTTGACCAGTTCCACCTCTCCGGACTCTTCATCCAGCGCAAAGTCTCCGGCGGTATTGCTGATGCAGTTCTGCCACAGCTCCTGGTATTCCTCCAAAGGATGACCGCTGACATAGACACCCAGGACCTCTTTTTCAAAGCCAAGCAGCATTTCCTTGCTGTATTCACCTACATTCGGCATCCGGATATCGAATTCTTCCTTATCTTCTTCGCCGGCGATATCAAACAGGGAAATCTGTCCTGCCAGGTTGTTTTTCTTGTCATGGGCGATGTGATCCGCGATCTGCACATAGACGCTCATGAACTGTTTTCTGGTGCCGCCCAGTCCGTCCATGGCTCCTGCTTTGATCAGGTTCTCAATGGCCCGCTTATTCATCTCTTTTTTGTCGGACATGCGGGTGATGAAGTCCTTCAGGTTTGTGAAGGGGCCTCTCTCCTTACGCTCCTGCACCAGGCTGTCGATGACCGGACGTCCCACACCTTTGATGGCCGTCAGGGCATAGCGGATCTTGCCGTCTGTCACAGAGAATCCGGCTTCTCCCGCATTTACATCCGGCGGCAGAATGGCGATATTCATGTTCCGGCAGTTCAAAATATACTCCGATACTTTTTTCGGGTTATCGATGACGGAGGTCATCAGCGCCGCCATGAATTCTACGGGATAATAGTATTTTAAATACGCCGTCTGATAAGCCACCACCGCATAACAAGCCGCATGGGACTTGTTAAACGCATACTTGGCGAAATCCATCATGGTATCGTAGATCTGTCCTGCGGTCTGTTCATCAATGCCGTTGGCGATACAGCCGGGGACATTCTCCTCCGGATTGCCGTAGATGAAGTTCGCCCGCTCTTTTTCCATGACGGCCTGCTTCTTTTTACTCATGGCACGGCGCACCAGGTCGCTTCGGCCCAGAGTATATCCCGCCAGGTCACGGACGATCTGCATTACCTGCTCCTGGTATACGATACAGCCGTAGGTGGGTTTCAGGATCGGCTCCAGCTGAGGACAGGCATAGGTCACATCCTCCGGATGGTTTTTCCCCTGGATGTACTTCGGGATAAAATCCATGGGACCCGGACGATACAGAGAAATACCGGCCACTACATCCTCCAGATTCTGAGGGCGCAGTTCCTTCATGAAGCTCTTCATTCCGGCACTTTCCAGCTGGAACACACCTTCCGTTCTGCCGGTGCCGATGGAAGCCAGTACTTTCGGGTCATTATAATCTATGGCATCCACATCAATGTGTCTGCCGGTGGTATTCTCTATGAATTTTACAGCATCATGGATCACGGTCAGGGTACGCAGTCCCAGAAAGTCCATTTTCAACAGGCCCAGTTCTTCCAGCGTCGTCATGGTGAACTGGGTAACGATGGAACCGTCAGAGCCTCTGGACAGCGGCACGAATTCGTCTGCGGATTTCTGACAGATCACGACACCGGCCGCATGCATAGAGGTATGTCTGGGCAGTCCCTCCAGTCGCTTACACATATCGATCAGGTGGTGGACCTGTTCGTCCTCCTGATAGAGCTTGCGGAATTCCGGATTCATCTCCAGTGCTCTGCTCAGTGTAATGTTCAGTTCGTTCGGCACCATTTTGGCAATGGAATCCACGAACGCATAGGGCAGGTCCATGACACGGCCCACATCGCGGATGACACCTTTCGCCGCCAGAGTACCGAAGGTGACGATCTGTACCACCTTGTCATTGCCGTATTTTCTGCCCACATAATCGATGACCTCCTGTCTCCGTTCAAAGCAGAAATCCACGTCAATATCAGGCATAGAGACACGTTCCGGATTCAGGAATCGTTCAAACAGCAGATTGTAATGAATCGGATCGATGTTGGTGATCTTCAGGCAATATGCCACGATACTTCCCGCCGCGGAGCCTCGTCCCGGTCCCACGGGGATCCCGTGCTCCTTCGCATAATTGATGAAATCCCACACGATCAGGAAGTAGTCCACATATCCCATTCTCTGAATAACGCCAAGTTCATAATCCAGGCGCTCCCTGAGCGTCTGTCCGGTCTCTCCGGCGGGCTGATCACCGTCGCCGTAGCGTTCCGCCAGTCCGTCATCGCAGAGCTTATTTAAGTAGCTCCAGGAATCGTACCCCTCCGGCACATCGTATTTCGGCAGCTTCGTCACGCCGAATTCAATCTCCACATTACATCGGTCTGCGATCCTCTGGGTATTCTCCACTGCCTCCCAGGCATAGGGGAACAGTCCCTTCATTTCCTCTTCGCTCTTGACATAATACTGTCCGCCCTCGTAGCGCATACGATCCTCGTCCGCCAGCTTTTTGCCCGTCTGCAGGCACAGCAGAATGTCATGAGGGATCGCATCCTCCGCATAGGTATAGTGCACATCGTTGGTGGTCACCAAGGGAATGTCCAGCTCCCTGCTCATCTGGACCAGTTCCATATTCACGGTTCGCTGTTCCGGGATGCCGTGATCCTGTAATTCCAGGAAATAGTTGCCCTTGCCAAAGCATGCCTCATACTTACGGGCCGCCATTCTCGCCTCTTCCTTCATGCCCTTTAAAATAAATCGGGGCACTTCACCTGCCAGACACGCAGACAGCGCAATGATACCCTCGTGAAACTGCTGCAGTACTTCCATGTCCACACGGGGTTTATAATAGTAGCCTTCCGTGAATCCACGGCTGACGATCTTCATCAGGTTCGCATAACCGGTATTGTTCTCCGCTAACAGCACCAGATGGTGATAACGGTCCTCTCCGCCGGTCAGTTCCTTGTCAAACCGGGAATTGGGAGCCACGTACACCTCACAGCCCAGGATCGGCTTAATTCCTGCTTCCCTTGCCGCACGGTAAAAATCGATCACACCGTACATAACACCGTGATCGGTGATCGCTGCGCTGTTCATGCCCAGTTCCTTGACTCTGGCTACATATTCTTTAATCTTATTTGATCCGTCCAGCAGAGAGTATTCTGTATGGACATGAAGATGGGTAAACGCCATTTTGCTGTTCCCTTTCTAGTGCAGTTCTTTTGCTTTTTTCACGCATTCCTCATAGGTCGGTCCTACCTGTTCTCTGTGATAGCCCGGAGCAAGCATCGCCGCAAAATACAGATTCTCCAGTGTCTCTTCCTGTGCCGCTGTGGGATGGGAAGGCACCACTACACGGGTGCTCCATACCAGCATACAGCCGGTATACTCCACCATGAAAAATATGGGCTCCATATTTTTCTCCATACGACTGTTCAGTGTCAGTTTATCTTCGCCGGAGATCTCTTCCAGTTTCTTGATATGGGAAGGCTGCGGTTCCTCTACACTGCCGTCCGGCAGGATCACGCACTCGCAGGGCTCCATATCTTCCCTATGTGCATTCATATATTCCATGACAGTCATTCCCACACCTCCTTTGTTCTATCTGTCAGTCTGTTATTCTTCCGCCCGGATCGCCCAGCGCATTTTCGTGGAACGGGCTCTGCCGTTCTGCGCGCATTCTTCTGCCGAGGGTCGCACTACATCTTTGGAATAGTCTGCATAAATTCCGTCCCGGCAGCCTTCTTTCAGAGCTCGTTTTACCAGTTTGTCTTCACCGGAATGGAACGTGAGAATCGCGACTCTTCCTCCGGGTTTCAATGCTCCCGGCAGCTTTTCCATGAACTCATACAATACTTCAAATTCACGGTTCACATCAATACGCAGAGCCTGGAACGTTCTCTGACAGGTCTTCTTGATCGTATCTTTTTTCTCCTTTTCCGGGAGAAAATCCAGGGTCTTCTCGATCACTTCTCTTAATTTCGTCGTGGTATCGATCCGGTGTCCCTTGCGGATCTCATCGGTGATCGCCTTCGCCAACTCCTCGCAGTAGGGCTCGTCGGAATTCTCATAGAGCATTCCCGCCAGTTCTTCCCTGCTGATCGTATCTAAGCGCTCAGCCGCACTGATACCCTGTGTCTGATTCAGTCGCAGGTCTAGGGGTCCGTCCACCTTAAAAGAAAATCCTCTCTCCGGATTGTCGATCTGCATAGAAGATACTCCCAGATCCGCCAGGATAAAATCAAATCCACCGGCCTCTTTTGCGATCTCATCTATGGTACAGAAATTCTGCAATTTAATTGTCAGGATATCTTCTCCGTATCCGGCATCCGCCAGACGTTTCCTCGTCTTGGCAGACTCTTCCGGATCTACATCTGTGGCATAGATATGACCACGGCCCTGTAACTGTTCCAGCATAGCTTTTGTATGTCCACCGTACCCCAGCGTCGCGTCAAATCCGGTCTCTCCCGGCTGGATCTTCAGAAAATCCAGGATCTCCTGTACCATAATGGATCTATGCATACCTGCGGGCGTATTGCCCTTGCTGATGACATGGGCAATGGTATCTCCGTATTTTTCCGGCTGTAATTCTTTATATTTTTCCTCGTATTTTTTCGGATATTTTCCCTTATACCGCACACGGCGCTTATGGTGTGTCTGTTCCTGCTCCATTCCCATGATTACCTCATTCCAAATTAGTATAATGTGGGCGTCAAAAGCGCAGGCATCCTGCTCGATACCCACGCTTCCTTTTTTGCTTCCTTTTCTCTTAATGAAAGATGTCTTTTATTTTAAATGATGTCTTTTATTATAGTGCGCTCTTGATCGCTGCCATCAATTCATCATAAGTCTCATATGCCGGCAGCTCCGGATGATCCTTTTTGATCTGCTCAGTACTCTTGAACAGGAAGCCTGCCTTGCTGGCCTGGATCATACCCAGATCGTTATGGCTGTCGCCGCTGGCGATGGTCTGGAAGCCGATGGACTGCAGTGCCTTGACCGTAGTATATTTGGAATTCTCCACACGCATCTTAAATCCGGTGATCTCTCCGTTCTCAGCTACTTCCAGAGAATTACAGAAAATGGTCGGATAACCTAATTTTTTCATCAGAGGACCGGCAAACTGTGAAAAGGTATCGCTGATAATGATGACCTGGGTAATAGAGCGCAGCTCGTCTAAGAATTCCTTCGCGCCCGGGATCGGGTCGATCTTCGCGATCGTATCCTGAATTTCCTTCAGTCCCAGACCATGCTCCTTCAGTATCCCAATTCTCCATTTCATTAATTTATCGTAATCAGGCTCGTCTCTGGTGGTTCTCTTCAGCTCCGGGATCCCACTGGCCTCCGCAAATGCGATCCAGATCTCCGGTACCAGTACTCCTTCCAGATCCAGGCATACAATATTCATATCCATCCTTGTGTCCTCCCAGTAAATTCAAATGTATTTGCGAAAAGTATACCCTATTTTACTGCTTCGTGCAACCATTTACTTTCTTGTTGTAACGTGTTGTATATGTTGTAGTATGTTCTTATGATGCAATGGTGAAGATGACATTCTCTGAGCATTTTTTGAAATTTGCTTGTAATTTTTACTTTTTTTTCCTTATTTTTGTGACATTTTTACTGTTTACTTTGTTCTATATGTGCTATAATAACCATAGTGTGAAAAGAACTTCCGACAAGCTCTCATCTACACCAAACCAACGTAGAGATAGAGGAGGCAATTGTTATGTTGACATTAAAAGCTGAGAAAAGAAATCCTGAGGAAAAGGCAAAGAAATTAAGAAGAGACGGTTTTATCACCGGTGTTCTGTACGGCAAAGAAATGAAGGAAAACGTATCCTTGAAATTCACAGAGAAGGATGCAGCTGCTTTCATTAAAAACGCGAAAGAAGGCACGCAGGCTTATCTGGAACTGGACGGAAAAAATGTAGATGTTCTGGTGAAGAATATTGATTTTGATCCTCTGACGAAGAAATATATGGCTCTGGACTTCCAGGCTCTGGTAGCCGGTGAAGTCGTATCTGCTACCGTTCCTATTGTATATCTGAATGAGGACAAGGTACAGGGTATCTTTGAAGCAGAGTTGTCCGAAGTACATTACAAGGCTGATCCCGCACATCTGTTGGAGCCCATTGAGATCGATCTTGCAACACTGCCCCAGACGACCAAGACCATGTATGTAAAAGACCTGAAGCTGGAGGAGAAGGGCGTCCATGTCACAACCTCCGGTGAACAGCAGCTGTTCCATATCGGTGCATACGGTCAGGAAGAGACTGACGAAACCGAAACCGAAGCCGCTGACGAGACGAAATAACCCACTGCAGTAATCATTGATTGTTCCTTGAATACCGCCCGGAGAGTTTTGTGATATACTCCTTTCCGGGTGGTATTTTTGGCTTTGCTAACTTGAAAGTTACGCGGGCAATGAGCCGCGCATAGTGAGGACAGCGATGGGCGCTTGCGCACAAATCGCTGTCTTTACTTTTGCCTATGCGGCGAACGCCCTCCTGTGCCTCTCTTCCGTCGCAGCGTGGGCACAGGTGACAGGATCAAGCTTCTCTGTGCCCTTCCTCCGCCTCAGCGTGGGCACAGGTGACATGGGCAAGCTGGTCTGTGCCCTTCTTCTGCCTCAGCGTGGGCACAGGTGACATGGGCAAGCCGGTCTGTACCCTTAAACCAAGATGCGGGGCACTACACACAAGATTTGATAATTACATCCCGCATAACGAATAAAACCGGGGCTTGATTGACTATTATTGATGATTATGCCCCGCGTATCGAATATGGCTGGGATTTGTGCGCAAATGCCCACGCCAGGTCTTTCTTGTTCTCTAGAGTGGCTATGCTTTCGTAGCTCTCCAGTTTGGTGTAAAAACCCTAAAAACAATGAATTCCGTACAAAAAAGTTCCCAAATCAGGAATTTTTGTACGGAATTTCTTCATTTTGCACGCTCAGCGAAAATAACTGCTTTTTACATGGCAAAATCTCATGTTTTTGTATTTTTTTAGCAAAAAATGGCGTTTATAATACAAACAGAACTCCCCGAGTGGTTTACGGAAGCCCTACGTTACGAGCCATGCACCCAATTCATAAATGTGTCGCAAAGGGCACTCCACTTACAAATATTTTTTTAACAGATCTACCTTGTCCAGTTTCTCCCAGGGCAGATCCACATCGGTGCGTCCGAAGTGACCATAGGAAGCGGTCTGCTTATAGATAGGTCTGCGCAGATCCAGCATCTTGATGATGCCGGCGGGTCTTAAGTCAAAATTCTCACGGATGATCTCTACCAGCTTGTCATCGTGCAGTTTGCCGGTGCCGAAGGTATCTACCATGATGGAGGTAGGCTGTGCTACGCCGATAGCGTAAGACAGCTGAATTTCACACTTCTCAGCCAGTCCTGCCGCTACGATATTTTTAGCAACGTAACGAGCGGCATAAGCGGCACTTCTGTCCACCTTGGTGCAGTCCTTGCCGGAGAAAGCTCCGCCGCCGTGACGGGCATATCCGCCGTAGGTATCTACGATGATCTTACGACCGGTCAGTCCGCTGTCACCGTTGGGTCCGCCGATCACGAAACGTCCGGTAGGATTAATGAAAAATTTGGTATCTGCGTCGATCATGTCTGTGGGCAGGATCGGATCGAATACGTATTTTTTAATATCCTCATGAATCTGCTCCTGAGATACATGCTCGTCATGCTGGGTAGACAGAACGACAGCTTCCAGACGGACAGGCTTGCCATTCTCATCATACTCTACAGATACCTGGCTCTTACCATCGGGTCTTAAATAAGATAATGTTCCGTCCTTACGTACCTTGGTCAGCTGTCTGGTCAGCTTGTGTGCCAGGGAGATAGGATACGGCATATATTCCGGAGTCTCATCGGTAGCGAAACCGAACATCATGCCCTGGTCTCCTGCACCGATCGCATCCAGCTGCTCGTCAGTCATATGACTCTCTCTTGCTTCCAGTGCCTTGTCTACGCCCATAGCGATATCGGCAGACTGCTTGTCCAGAGACACCATAACGGCACAGGTATTGCCATCGAAGCCTTTCTCGGAAGAGTCATAACCGATCTCGGTCACGGTCTTACGAACGATAGCGGGAATATCAATGTTAGCCTTGGTGGTGATCTCACCCATTACCAGTACGAAACCGGTGTTGGTGCAGGTCTCACACGCTACACGGCTGAACGGATCCTGCTCCATCAGTGCATCCAGCACCGCATCAGATACAGCATCACAGATTTTATCGGGATGTCCTTCGGTTACGGACTCCGATGTAAATAAACGTTTTTCCATTTGTCCTCCATTCTGCTTCCCTATGGGAAGAGGGTCTAGTGGTGTATAAGTTACTTAAAGTCCTATCATCCAACGCCATATTCTCAAAATCGCATCTTCGATGCCAGTCGTTCTGAATGATACAAAAAAGTCCGCTTTGTTAAGCGGACTGATTTAACGATTGATCAAATCCTCTTATTGTTCGACAATTGCTCGCTCAGGTGGGCACCTTCCGCATCTCGTATGCGGGGTTGCCGTGGCTTCCTCGATCCTATGTATCTCCACCACTCTGAATAAGGGAAAGTCTATATGAACTTTTCTACGTAGGCTAGCTTACTATGAGATGCCCTATTTGTCAACAGACATTTTTTCTCAGTTGTAGCACGCACTCAGTTGTAGCATCCGTAATCCCGACAGGATCAACCGATCTTTAATTTGAACTTCCGTAAATCTCTCTCGGTTTCGATCAGCTCGATCTGCGCTCCCAGTCCCTGTAATTTCAGATGGAAGTCTTCATAACCTCTCTCAATATAGCGGATGTCATCCACGGTGGAAAAGCCTTCCGCAGACATTGCTGCCAGTACCAGTGCGGCACCTGCCCGCAGATCCGGTGCGGAAATATTCGCTCCGGTATATCTGGATACACCGTCAATGATGGCGGTATTGCCCTCTACTTTGATATTGGCTCCCATACGGGTCAGTTCATCTACATATTTGAACCGGTTCTCGAAAATACTCTCGGTCACGATGCTGGTCCCTTTGGACAGTCCCAGTGCCACGGTGATCTGCGGCTGCATATCGGTAGGGAATCCGGGATAAGGCAGAGTCTTCACCTGCGTATGCTGCAGAGGCTTGGATGCCACCACGCGGATACAGTCATCCGCTTCCTCTACTTCACAGCCGATCTCCAGCAGCTTCGCCGTAATAGACTCCAGATGCTTGGGGATCACATTTTTCACCGTTACATCGCCCTTGGTCACCGCTGCCGCGAACATAAATGTGCCCGCCTCGATCTGGTCGGGGATCACGGCATACTCGGTACCATGCAGATGGGATACACCCTTGATACGGATCACATCCGTACCGGCGCCCTTGATGTTGGCTCCCATACTGTTCAAAAAGTTCGCCAGGTCTACCACATGGGGCTCCTTGGCTGAATTCTCGATAATGGTGGTGCCTTCTGCCATTACAGCGGCCATCATGATATTGATGGTAGCACCAACGCTGACCACATCCATATAAATATGGCTGCCGCGAAGATGCTCCGCATGGGTCTTGATCAGTCCATGCTCAATCTTCACCTCCGCACCCAGGGCACGGAATCCCTTGATGTGCTGGTCAATGGCACGACAGCCGATATCACAGCCGCCGGGAAGTGCCACCTCCGCATGCTTATATTTTCCCAAAAGAGCACCGATCAGATAATAGGAAGCTCTGATCTTCTTGATATTTTCATCTTCTACTACCAGTTCACTGATATTGGATGCGTTGAGAGTCACCTTATGGCGATCGGTGCGCTTTACGATCACACCAATGTTCTCCATAGCGCACAAAAGTACGTTCGTGTCTCTTACATCCGGCATATTTTCTATATAAACAGTCTCATCCGTCATTACGGAAGCAGCAAGAATAGGAAGTGCCGCATTCTTAGCACCTCCTATTTCCACTTCTCCGACTAATGGATTACCGCCTTTGATTGCGTATTGTTCCATTGTTCTTACCTCTGTTATTCTCAGATCAGAAAAAACCTTCTTAAGCACTTATACCACATTTTGGGGAATTTGTAAATACAACACCCTAATTCAGGTACTTGAGCGGGTTCACCTGGCTGCCGTTAATCAGAATCTCAAAATGAAGATGAGGTCCCGTACTGATACCGGTATTTCCGCTGAGTGCGATACGTTCTCCCTGTTTTACTGTCTGTCCGGCCTTGACCAGTACCTTGCTTAAATGACCGTATCTGGTCTGTCTGCCGTCCTCATGGTTAATGTAGACACAATAACCGTATCCGCTTCCCCATCCGGCTTTCACAACGGTTCCGCCGCAGGATGCAAATACCGCAGTTCCGGTAGGAACCGACCAGTCTACTCCCTTATGATAGCTGCTGGCACCCTTGGTCGGTGACTTTCTGCGTCCGAATCCGGACGACTGACGTCCGCCGGAGATCGGCTTGATATAGGTGGGCGGAATCTTGGTTCCCCGTTCTACGATCTTCGGAACCGCCTCCATAACAACCTCTTCCTTCAGAATATCCCTGGTCACCTCTCTGTCATTCAGATAGGATACGTCTGCCACCACGCGGCGGAAGCCCGCGGAAGGCTGCTGTAAGATCTTGGTCTGTGTCGTATACCAGGAATCGTTGTCCACATAGATTACATCTGCATCGTAGATTTCTTCGTAGTAATTCTGTTCCATGCGCTCCACGGACAGCTCGGGCTCCGGCACGGTAATGATCAGCTTGTCTCCCACACGGATCGTAGAATTTTCATCTGTCAGTGTCTCACTGTTCATGGCAATGATCTGATCAATGGGAATATTGACTTTAATGGATATCTCGGACAGGGTATCTCCACTGACCACCTCATATTCACCGGGAGTCTCCTGATCCTTGATCACATCCTCGATCGCCTGATCCAACGGCGTCAGCATATTCTCCGGAAGATAGGTCTCCACGATCTCTACCTTCTCCGCAAAATCCATAGTCATCAGACCCAGCTCGTAGTCCTCGAAATCCTTTTCTTCCTGTTGATCTGCCTGAGCGCCGGCCTGATCCAGGGCTGTCTGTACACCACCTGCATAGATGGCTTCTTCCTTCTGCTCTTCCTGTGCGGTCAGTTCCTGACGATTCACCACTTCTGTGGTAAGCACATTGAATTCCTTCTGTGCATCATGCGTCAGTTCCACACTGAATTTTTCTTCCGAATCATATTTGTCCACTGCTGCCTGCAGCAGAGATTTCACCTCGTCCACACTGGACAGGTTAACCATGTATTCATTTACCTTCATAGTATAAGATCTGTGGGATGTCTCACGGATACTGCTCTCCAACTCACGCTCCATGGCTGCCAGCATGGTATCTTCCCCTGTCAGTGTGCCCCACAAAGCTTCTTCGCCCACAAGCTTCAGATCTGCGTCTATAAAAATCATATCCTCGCTCTGGGAAGCGATATTTCTTCTGGCTTCCTGTAAAAGCTGTTCGGCTCTGTCCGCTTCGCCTACGGTTCCGATCTCCGTTCCGTTCAAAAATACATGAAAGTAATTTTCTCCGGTCTTCTCAAACACTGTATATCCTTTTAGGAAAAAAAGACTCACAAAAATAGTTACCAGCGTGGTTTTCACATATGTATATTTTACTCTCTTTGAGTAAGATGTCAGTTTCTTCATGGATTCCTTCTCAATCTATTGTATCTATATCAGTATGTCCACATAGGACTTTTTTATGCCGATCTGTTGTAATAACTTTGTAACATATAGATTCTATCAGCATTTATATGCCTTGTAAAGCAAGAATATCTGTTCGATTTTTATGTTTTCCGCCGACGTATTCTATGCTATACTAACTATATTGGAAAAAGTTTTGCAGAGAGGAGCTGCCTATGCCGGACCGCGATCACCTTATTTTTCATATTGATGTTAATTCCGCCTTTTTAAGCTGGACGGCACTGGAGCGTCTGGCGCAGGGAGATTCCGTGGATCTGCGCACCATTCCCGCCATTGTGGGGGGCGATACTTCCACCAGACATGGCGTCGTACTGGCCAAATCCATCCCCGCCAAGGCCTTCGGTATCACTACGGGGGAGCCTGTGGTCAACGCCCTGCGGAAATGTCCTCATCTGGTCATGGCCTCTCCGGATCATTCCATGTACCGCGAAAAAAGCCGGCTGCTCATGGAACATCTGTCGGGTATCTGCCCGGACATTGAACAGGTCAGCATTGATGAATGTTATATGGATTATTCCCCGATCGCTGCGCAGTATTCTTCTCCGGAAGCTGCCGCTGCTTACATTCGTGATTCTGTGCGGGAAAAATTTCATTTTACTGTAAATGTTGGGATTTCGGACCGAAAGGTCCTGGCCAAGATGGCTTCGGATTTTCAAAAACCGGATAAGACACATACTTTATATCAGGAAGAGATCCCGGAAAAGATGTGGCCGCTTCCCGTCTCCACCCTGTTCACCTGCGGACACTCCAGTGCGGAAACCCTTCGGAAACTGGGGATCCTCACCATAGGTGACCTGGCGAAGACAGACCCTGTCATTTTGGAATCGCATCTCAAAAGCCACGGCCGTAGTCTGTGGAAATATGCCAATGGCATAGACGATTCCGTTGTGGCACTCGTTCCTTCCAAAGCAAAAGGGATCGGCAATTCCACCACGTTAAGCAGTGATGCTCTGACGGAAGAGGACGCACGTAAGGTATTACTGTCCCTCTGTGAATCCGTGGGGCAGCGCCTGCGCTCCTCCCATCAGCTGGCAGGCCAGGTATGTACCGAGATCCGCTACAGCGATTTTCGCAATGTTTCTCACCAGAAGCCCCTGCCCGTCCCTACCGCCTCTCCGGATCTGTTGTTGGAAAGCGCCGTTTCCCTATTCGGCGAACTGTGGGACGGAACTCCCATCCGGCTGTTGGGCGTACGCACCTCCAAGCTGGTACCCGAGGATGAACCGGTCCAGCTCAGTCTGTTTGATTACACCACACTACGCTCTGAGAAACAGCAGAAGCTGGATGCTGCTCTGGATGATATCCGTGCAAAATACGGAAAGGATGCTGTAAAACGTGGAAGTTTTGTTTAATGCTGTGTGGTGATGATCATATTGCATACCGCTTTCTCTTCACTGGCATTGCGGTATACATGTTTTCTGTCACATGCAAAATAGAGTGAGCTTCCCCTTTTCACATGAAAACTCTGATCGTCCAGTATAAGTTCGATCTCACCGGATACTACCGTCAGATACTCCCATGTCTGTTCTCCGTAGGATTCACTTTCCATCTGTGCTTTTCCGTCCAGTTCTCCCTGATAGATTTCAAAATTCCTGCCGGCATCAAACGGAAGCATCACATAGATCCGGTACTGGCCTTCCTTTTCCTTGAAGACCGGTGCCTCCTCCGGAGAGGGCATGACCATGATCTCTTTTCTGTCATAGATCAGCTGCTCGAAAGGCACCTTCAAACCCTCCACGATTTTTCCTATAGTGGACACCGTGGGATTGGATTCTCCCCGTTCGATCTGTCCCAGCATGCTTTTACTCACTCCGGTGCGTTCTGCCAGCATATCCAGACTCATATTTTTGGACTTACGAATTCTTTTGAGATTCAATGCTATGTTTTTATCCAACTGTGTCATACACTCACCCAGACTTTCCGCATAAAAAAAGCACCAGACGCCTGTCTGATGCTACTTCTTCGTAGTAAATAAATATTTATGTTTATGATATCCGACTTGGTGCCAAACGTCAAGTTCTTTTTTTCCGGACACTGTACCCGAAGGTGCCCAATAATTCTCCGCAGCCAAAGTAGGATCCATGGGAATACATGATTGGTTCCGCCTGTTCCAGATGGAACTTGTGGTTCTCGTCCATATATTTTTCGTCAGCATGAACAGCTACCACATCCGCCAGAAACATATCGTGAGATCCCAACGGCATGATCTGGCGTACCTTGCATTCGATGTTCACGGGACTCTCGCCGATCATCGGCGCTTTCACCACGGATGCAGGGACTGCCGTAAGCTTCATCTCTTTAAATTTATCCACATCCCGTCCACTTCTGACACCGCAGTAGTCCGTGGCATAGACCAGTTCCTTCGTAGTCAGATTGATCACAAACTCTCCGGTCTCCTTCAGAATCGGATAGGAATATCGCTCCGGACGCACGGAGATCGATACCATGGGCGGATTGGTACATACTGTTCCCACCCAGGCCAGGGTGATAATGTTGGGATGCCCCTCCTGATCCGCCAGACTTACCATGACCGCCGGCAGCGGATATAACATATTGCCCGGCTTCCAAAGTTCTTTACCCATAGTTAACCTCGTTTTCCGTATTTCCTAGAAGATATGAAGAATATTCAATACATGCAGTACGATATCTGCCGCAGCTACCAACAGTGCAGCGATCGATACTCCCAACACACCATTTAATTTACCGTTCAGGCTTTCTTTGATCTTGCCTGCGATCGCTTCGGTCTGCTTCTCATTTTCCTCCACCACAGCCGCCTGCACATTGCGGTATACCTTTACACACTCCTTATGGACGTTCTCATCACTTCCGTCCAGTTTCTCATCCAGATGTTTGCGCAATTCCTCCAGTTCTTCCGTGTTCTGTCGGATCTCCTCCAGCTTTGTGGTATATTCCTGCTGCAGCTCCTGCAGCTTTTCCGTATTCTCCTGCTGCATCTTGCGAATGGCAGCTACGCTTTCCTCGGAAAGCTTTGTCACCTCCGGAGCAATCGTCTCGGACATCAGTGTCTCCATCGCATGATTGACTGCTCTCAGTTCCTTATTGACCTGCTGCATCTGCGCCAGGCATTCGTCATATTCCCGCAGCTGATTCTTCAGCTGATCCATTTCCTCTGCATCCGCTGCGGAGTTGGCCTTGATCATCTCCTGGGCATTCAGCTTTTGCGCAAGTTTATCCATAAAAGTATCCATCCATTTTCCTCCAAACATATTCGTCCCTCATGTGAACCTTTTTCCGTTTCAACTGCTCCTATTTTACCATGTTTCTCCCACGGTTACAACCAAAACCCCAGGAATACTGCGTTTTCAAAGCATGTTCGTTTTTATGCAATTTGTACAATTTGTTTTTCTGTTTCTGTGCTTTTTCGTAAAATTCACCAAGTTTTCACATCGTGTTCATAATTTGTTCATAATCGATTGGTATACTTTAATTACAGTCAAGGAAGAGATAAGACTTCCGGATAACAAAGCATATAAGATAAATTTTTTCATAATAGCCCAGGCGCCGAAAGGTGTCTGGGCACTCCTCATTTTATGGGGGTTTTGCATGTCACCAGCAGAAGCTTTTGCATTATTTGGATGTTCCGCTATTTAATTGTTTTTCCTCTTCTCGCTTTTTGCTGATCGCCAGGATCTCTTCGTTCAGAGACAGCATCCTTGCATCCAGATCCGATACCATGCGCGCACATTCTACCAGTTCGTTTTTGATATTCTCCGGTGCATCTCCTTCGAATTTGTAATGAATCTTATGCTCCAGGCTGGCCCAGAAATCCATGGCTACTGTACGGATCTGTACTTCTACCTTCGTATCCACTGTACGATCCGACAAATATACAGGTATGCTTACGATCATGTGATAGCTTTTGTAACCGCTGGCCTTGGGATAAGTAATGTAATCTTTCACAGCGATCACCTTAATATCTCTCTGATCCCGGATCATGTCCGCGATCCGGTAGATATCGGACGTAAAAGAACAAATAATGCGGATTCCCGCAATGTCATTTATGTACTTTACCATATTATCTATCGTAGATTCCTGTCCGTAACGTTTCAATTTCTTGACAATACTTTCGGGTGTCTTGATCCGTGCCTTAATATGTTCGATCGGATTGTACTGATGTACATGCTGGAATTCATCATTCAGGATCTGCATCTTCGTCTCCATCTGACGCAGCGCCGCACTGTATACCAGCGTAACCTCCTTCCAGCTATCGATTCCATCCCCATTTTCAACCTTAAACTCCATATTCCCTCTCAATCTCTTCTGTCACAGAAGGCTCTGCGACCATTTTGTCATATTTCTTACTTCTATAGACGCTTTTTCGTCACGAAAATTCCGTATTCGTAAATGTACTTATGATAATTATAGCATACCTCCTTTTAAAAATGTATAATTTTAACAAAACCTTTATCATTTTTTAAGATTGATTGGGCAGTTTTATTGCTTTTTACTTGCAGGTAATTCTTCTTGCGATTATAATCTATAAGCAAAGAATCCTTTGTACCACCATTTCTTAATGATAAGTTTATAAGGAGATTTTCCATGTTTCGTCTGTGGGCTAAAATATTTCAAAATAATCATATGCTGAAGGATATTTGTATTGAGGACGGCAGCAATGATACCCGTACCCATAAAGTTTTTCACTCTCTGGACGAAGTCTGCCATAAGTTTGATCTTGGTACGCCCATCTGGCTGGATCTGAACATTTCTGATTTCAAACGGCATAACAAGACCCGTTTTACCCAGGACAGTTTTGTGGAATCTATTGATTTCGACTATCTGGAAATACAGGTAATCGAAGAAGACTGATAATTGCTATTGACTTTTCCTTTTTTCTGCGGTAGTATTTGCTTTGTTAGACGTAGTATTGAATACTACGTTTAGAAGTTTACAAAAGCATGTGTTGTTATTCTAATGAATAATACATCTGCTTTGCGGATAGAATGTTCTAAAAAGGAGGAGTATATTATGCAGATCACAATCAGAGAACCCGGAAGTGCCATTACACATTTTATTGCCATGATGATGGCTGTTTTCGCAACTGTTCCGCTGTTAGTCAAAGCCGGAATCCAATCCGGATGGGAGAATTTCCTGGCGATGGCGATCTTTATGGGAAGTATGATCCTGTTGTACGGCGCCAGTGCCACCTATCATTCCGTAGACCTCACCGGAAGAAGTCTGCGTGTCTTTCGTAAACTGGACCACATGATGATCTTCGTACTGATCGCCGGATCCTATACTCCGGTATGTCTGATCGTGCTTGGTGGAAAATTAGGTTATACCCTGCTTGCCCTAGTGTGGGGTATCGCCGCTGTCGGCATGCTGGTAAAAGCCTGCTGGATCACCTGTCCCAAATGGTTTTCTTCCGTGATCTATATTGCCATGGGCTGGGTATGTGTTCTGGTATTCGGACCTTTGCTTAAGACCCTGTCAGCGCCTGCGTTCCTGTGGCTGCTGGCGGGCGGCATCATCTACACCGTTGGCGGTGTCATCTATGCCCTGAAGCTGCCACTCTTCAATGCAAAGCATAAGTTCTTCGGCTCCCACGAAGTATTCCATTTATTTGTCATGGGCGGAAGCATCTGCCACTTTATCTTCATGTATCTGTATGTCGCATGATCTCAGTAATGTGACCGCTATACAAAAAGAAGACCGCGTGGTATTTTACCATACGGTCTTCTGAGTTTTATTTATTCTTCGTATCCATTGGGATTGTTCTTCTGCCATCTCCAGGAATCTTCACACATTTCCTTGATGCCGTTCTCCGCTTTCCAGCCGAGCTCCTTCTCTGCCAGAGAAGCATCGGAATAGCAGGTAGCGATATCGCCTGCACGACGGGGCTTGATCACATAGGGAATCTTCACACCGGTAGCTGCTTCAAAGTTCTTCACAATATCCAGAACGCTGTAGCCTACGCCGGTTCCCAGGTTGTAGATCTTCAGTCCTGCATTCTCCTCGATCTTCTTCAGAGCCTTCACATGACCCTTTGCCAGGTCTACTACGTGAATGTAATCACGCACGCCGGTTCCGTCGGGGGTATCATAATCATCACCGAAGACACCCAGCTCTTTCAGCTTGCCAACTGCCACCTGTGTGATGTAAGGCATCAGGTTGTTGGGGATACCATTGGGGTTCTCACCGATGGTGCCGCTCTTGTGTGCTCCGATCGGGTTGAAGTAACGAAGCAGGATCACGTTCCATTCAGGATCTGCCTTCTGGATATCGGTCAGGATCTGCTCCAGCATGGATTTGGTCCAGCCGTAAGGGTTGGTGCACTGTCCCTTGGGGCATTCCTCTGTGATGGGGACAAATGCGGGATTACCATATACGGTAGCGCTGGAAGAGAAGATGATGCTCTTCACACCGTGTTTTCTCATAACATCTACCAGAGTCAATGTACCTGCAATATTGTTCTCGTAATATTCCCAGGGCTTCTGTACGGACTCGCCGACTGCCTTCAGTCCTGCAAAATGAATAACTGCATCGATCTGCTCCTTGCTAAAGATCTCCTCCAGCGCTTCACGATCCAGAATGTCTGCCTTATAAAAAGGAACCTTTTTGCCGGTGATGGCTTCTACTCTGGGGATCACTTTCTCACTTGCATTGCAGAGATTATCCAATACAACAACATCATAGCCTGCCTGCTGTAATTCCACTACGGTATGACTGCCGATGAATCCGGCACCACCTGTTACCAAAATTCTCATACTCTCTCCTATCCGCCGCATACCAGACAATACCATTTGTTCACTGCTGCGACCGCACGATCTCTCATCTGTCAGATCCGGATGAGATTATTTCTTCGTTTCTTACAGTATCAGATTACTGTAATTCTGTTGTTTCCTCAATAACCTTATGTTGTGAAAAGCTGTCGAAATGTTTACAGCACAACGCCATTCTCAACGAGCAGTTCTCTTGCACTCTCCACCGAATCCACACCGGTCTTATTCTTGATGGGGGCAAATTCTTTTCTTCTGACTACCTCGAAGGGCAGGCAGCTGTCCATCTGGTGGATCATATCCAGTACCAGGCTCTCGAATTTGTAGCCGTTGGGAGTCTCCGGCTTCACCGGTTCTCCGTTCTCATTCAGATACGGGATCTTTTTCTCTACGATGTGCAGGGGCATTTTTTCTTCCATGATCTTCTCCAGGTCCTGTACTTTGAAGAGATAATTCAGGATAACTCCGTAGTTATACGCGGGTTCGCCCTTCTCATCCTTCGCATTCATCAGTTCATCGGTCAGCTCATAGTACTCCACGATGGAAGGTCTGCCGTCCTCTAAGCACATAACGCCTACTTTTTCATCCGGCGCATTCTTGCGGACCACCTTGGAGCCTACGACACAGCCTCTCTGGATCGTAGCACCGATAAAGCAGGGATCCGCGATACGCTGCAGGACGTTGTCCACGGCAAATACATTCAGCCATTCAATTCCCTCGTTATGTACGATATCCAGCATGCCGTTATTTTTCATGGAAATGAACCAGCCGCCGTTGCCGTTGGGAGAGGTGGACAACTTGCCCTTCTCCTCCAGATAAATCTTACCCTCGTAATCGGTAGCCGCCGCCATCTCCTGCTTGAAAAAGTGCACATACTCTGCCTTGTATCCGAAATAGTCATGCTCCTGTAAAAAGGCGATGGTGGCATCGTTATTTTTATCACTGGTCATCACAAACAGATGGATCCATGCATCTGCCTGATGTACGACTTCCAGCAGATTATTGATCAGGCACTCAAAAATATACAGTTCATGGGTCAGTCCCACATTGTACATTCCCTTGGGATTGTCAGAGCCTAATCTGGTACCCATGCCGCCTGCTAACAGAACCGCTGCTACCTTCCCCTGACGGATCGTCTCGATACCGGTTGCCGTGAAATTCTCTCTGTTTGCCTCGATCTCATCTAACTGCATTGCAGCAAGCGGAGTGATCACTCCTTTTTTCGCCAGATCCTCCTTGTGCTTACAAGCTTCCAAAATGCTCATATCTGTAGCCTCGATCTGATCCAGAATCCCCTGCTTCTCTTCTTCGGTAAGTTCCCCGTAATACTTCAGAACATGTTCCTGACCATACTTTGCAAGCTTCTCCTTAGCCTGTTCCAGTGTCATACTCATATTCTACCTCCCATTTTCTTAAACTGTCATTGTCAGCAACAGTCAATTTTTTTCTATTATACTTGATATTCCCTACTATTGCAAACCTAACTCCCGGGATCGTTTCCACCCGTTAAGATTCTGTAAATGTGTTGCAAAGATTCTGTAAATAACCCGACAAAATAGTGTTAAGGGTCTGGCAAAACTATTCACCTGGGGAGATCTGTTTACTATAATACGGTATGTGAGGTTTTTTAAAAGCTTCATCGAATGCTTTGCAGAATGACAGAAAGTTGAGGAATTCATTATGAATATTGGAATTTTAATCATTGCAATCGTAGGCGGTGCTACCGGACTTTTATCCACAGCATATCTGGCAATCAGTTTCCCTGCTGTGCTCCTGTGGAAGCTCTATCGCAGGGTGGTCCACAGAATTCCTCTCACCCAATAAGCTAACTACAAACACTTTCCCTCTAAAAAGGACCCGGAAGCTTTCGCCCGGGTCCCTTGTCGTATTCACGTATTCTGTTTTACTCCTGCACCGGGTCCCAATTTTCATCCACCAAGGTCGCAGTTACTGTAATTCCCTCCGGTGCATTTTCTGCACAGATCACCAGATAGAACATCTCCTCTTCTTCATCCACGGTATATTCTGAAGGATCCTCGATCTTATATACAGCAAATCCTTCCGGATACTGCTGTAGCTCGATAAATCCACTCTCTAAAAGGGCTTCGTGATAAGCTTCTTTTACTGCCTCGCTGTCATCGCAGGCATAGGTCTTCGCGGAAGCAAATATGCCTTCCTCACTGTCCGTCTCCGCAAGGCCTTCCAACACGTCATCCGGATATACAATATCCTGTTTCACGGCTTCCAGGTATTCCGATGACCTGCCGATGCTCTGCCAGATCTCCAGGGTTTCTTTTCCGTCCTCGGAACAGATCATGAGTACCAGGCTGAAAGCCAGGATAATTCCGTAGATGCCCAGGGCTGCTGCCAGTATTTTGGCATAGGGGTTCTCCGGCTGTCCCAGATTCGTATAGGATGTGATGATCCAGCCGAAATTACGATAATCCACTGCTGCATTACAGTAGTCACATACTCCGCCGCCTAAGATATCCACACTGCCACCGCAGTTCGGGCATTTATATTCCCGAAGTGCCTTGCCATGCTGTGTCACGATCTCCTGTCTGCCTTCCAGTTCCAGCCGCAGTTTCTCATAGCGGTTGCGAATTTTACTACCCGTATCCTGCGTCAGGCGCATTTTCACTTCCACGCTCAGCCTGTACCGGTCCTCCACCGCTTCCGCTTTCAAAAAACGTACGTCGCAGATACAGCAATCCACCACATTCTGATACCGCTCCACAGTACCTGTCAGATCACAGACCGCGAAAAAGCGCACCTGCTCTGCGGTATCTGCCATGTGGATCATCCGTAGCTGGTACTCCAGATTCTGTAGGAAATTACCTGTGGAAAATTGGGGGATAAGAGCCTTTACTTTTGACTCGTCCTGAATTTTCGGCTTTCTATGTTTCTCCATTACAACAATCATTACTACGAATATGATCGCCATGAAAAACAAAGAACGGAAAAACACCGGGGCAAATCCGATACCAAGCATCATTGCCGCTGCCGCTTTGACCGCGTTATAACCATTTCTCCCCAAAGCCAGCAGTAAAAACATAATGCCGCCCGCACAGATTGCCAGCAGTGCAAGGGCAACCGCTACGATTCCTACCGTCACTCCGGCTTTGATAAAGTTGGAAATGCTTTTCTGCCTTGCGTCCTCTTCCAGTGAGAATCCGGATACCTTCGTCTCAAAATCACTGACCAGAAACTTTGCTCCACAGGCATCACAGCCATCGATATAGCTGGATAATTTTCCTTCATGACCGCAGTTGGGACAGATCGCCATATCCCCCTGCACATCCGCTTTCAAAAAGTTGGCTTCCACGATCTCCGGTGTCTTCAGGGTCGCGATTTTTTTCCCTTTGCGGTAATAGGTACGTCTCATCTTCACGGCTTTGGTCCGGTGGCATGTGTAATCATAGCCGTCCTTTTTCGGGCCATCGTAATCCGCCGGTCGCACCGGTTCCTGCATCTCCATATCCACCGTCAGGTCCCGCTGCTGTAATCTTTTCCCACTTAAGCAAAGGCTCTGCCAGAAGGGCTGTGTCGTCTGCTCCATCAGGTGCTGCTCTGCTTTTGCATTTCCCTGATAGAAGTCTTTCAGTTCTCCGTAAAAGTCTTCTGTCCGTCCTTCGATCTCTCTCCGTGCCTCATTCAAAAAATCTGTTGCCATCCTGTTCTCCCCTCATAAATGTAATACGTGATATGTATTCATTATATAAGGTCTTTTCCGGCATTTCAAGATGACTTTCCGTATAGGAATGATTGACTGTCCGAATGTCTAGTGCTGATGGAGATATTTTTCTCTGGTAGCCAGTCCGCCCCGGATATGTCGTTCAGACTTGTTGATATCCAGAACCTTTCTTGCCTGCTTCGCCAACGACGGATTCACCTGCACCAGCCGCTCCGTCACGTCCTTATGTACCGTGCTTTTGCTGATGCCGAAGGCCTTCGCTGTCTGCCGCACTGTGGCATTATGGTCGATGATATAGCCCGCTATCCCAATAGCTCGTTCTTCAATATAGTCTTTCAAAGGAAAACCCCTCAGGATACTTTTTTACAGTGTATGAAAGTATCTGAGGGGTTATGCCCTGATTATGTTTATCTATTTATTTTATTCATTTTTCTAAGAATCGCCTGCCAATACATCCTATCCTTCAACACCCTGATAACGGTTACCGTTGTGCCTTCAACCACAAAGAAAATCAAATATGTACTGTAGGGTTTGTAATAAATCTCTAATCCCTCAATATTATATCCTGTTTTCTCATACCCTTCAGCAAAAGGATCTAAGGCTTTGATTGCAGACTTTATTTTCTTGGAAAAATTTTCAGCATATTCCCTGTACATAAAGGTCTGCAATATATAAGTCTTCGTATTTTTAATATCTTGCAAAGCATCCTTCGACAAGACAATTTTATATTTTTTAGGTTTATCCATATACTATATCTTGTCGATTTCCTCCCATGCTTCTTCAATGGTGTATACCTCACCATTTTTCATGCTCTGCACTCCTTTTGCCAACTCCTGGTAGAGTGCCTCGAAAGCATCTTTCTCTGTATAGTCATATGTGCGATTATTTACTGTTGTGTCTACTGCTGCTAATGGTGCCATGGTATCACTCCCTTTCTGATTCTATTATATGCAATATATGTTTTTATAGCAATACACATATTTTTATTTAAAATTTTTCAGATTCACTTTCATCTGTGGCGGATTGCTATTTTCATGTAAGGTGCCTCTATTAAGACCTATAAGATTTTCTAAATCATCCGCATTTAATGTTAAGCCATATTCCGAAGAAAGTTCATCTAATAATTCCGTCGGCGTAAATACACCTTGACTCAATAAAATTCCCACAGCCTGCTTTAGTAAAGAAGGTTTAGCAGTAACCAACGTATCATCTAATGGTTCAACCTTCCTTATTCCTTGCTTTTGCATATTTCGCATCATCTTTTGATATTCATCATTTCCTATCAATCCAAGACTATACGAACGTCTAATCATCGCCGCAATTGACACCTTCCACCTTTTTTTAAGTTCAACATAATATGGAAGTTTATTAGCATAATTTCCTATATCAGCTCTGAATTCATTTTCAGGCATTAGAAAAGCAGCGGCAAAATCATTCGCCTGATTTTCCAATTCCTTGAACTCCTCTTTTACCTCTGATAATCCCTCATTCCAATCATGTAATAAAATGTGTCCTAGTTCATGCGCTAAATCAAAGTGTATTCTTGCTGCTGCATTTTTATTTTTTGAGAAACCAATTAAATAAGTTTCTGTATTGCTTGATGATATTTTATGACTATATGCATCTACATCTCCTGTATTTGTCTCAAAATCTGTCACCACTAGACCATGTGACTCAACAAGATATATCAAATTATCAATTGGTTTATTTCCAAGTTTCCAATGCTTTCTTAGCAAAGTTGCCGCTTCCTCTGGTGTACAGCCTTGCGGAATTTGGGGCAAATCTAAAGGTTCAAAATCCAAATATTCTTTCAAAAACTCATACACAATTGATATAAATGTTACCTTGCTCTCTTGCTCCTCAATATATTTTTTGCTTGTTGTTAACAACGATCTAAAATAAGTTGTTGTTTCCTCCAGTTCAACATTAAAGTCCTCAACAAAAAATTTAAATGGAAAGTTTAAACACTCACTTATTTTTTGAATCGTTCCAATGTCTGGATTCTTTAATTTTCCATTTTCGTACATTGAAATGGTTTGACGCTTTACTCCAATTTTATCTGCCATTTCATTTGCAGATATATCTCTCCATAATCTTGCTATCTTCAACCTTTCGCCATTAAACTGCCTATCAGGATAAGTTCTCCTGAAATCAACTATGTTATTCATTCTTCCAGCTCCTTAATTATCTATTAAGCATTTTTGCTGTTTTCTTTTTTGTCCTTCTTTTCTTCAACATTTGTTCTCTGCTTTGCCCGCTCTCTTGCCTTTGCATTCAAAGCAACAGATTGATTATACTGTAAATCATTATCTTCTTCAACAACTTCTGGAACTATAGACTGTCTATGTTTAATATATGAACTCCAGTCTTCCTGATCCACAATTTGTAAATCACTGTTAATAACACAGCATTTTATTGAAACAAGTTCATGATTATATTCATTAAATAAAATAACCGCATAATTTTCAATGGCATCTTTTTCTACCTGCATATCTTTTAATATACCATCTACAATTTGTGCTACTTCTTCCTCACGATCTTGATCTTCTAAAAAAACACTCATCTGAGAGGCTTCGCCTAATGCAAAATTAAAAGACTGCGCAAAGGCTTCCATATAATGCAACCTTTTCCGTTTTCCTTTTCCTCTACACAACTCAATAAATCTCTCTTCTCGCATAACTGAGAAAATAAAATGTGATGAGAAATCTACCAGTGGAACCATATTCCAAGGTCCTCTTTTTGCATACCTTGCGATAAGTGTTCCCTCTTTAAATGAATTGATGCAGTTCTTATTAAATAAGTCCCACTTCAAATAATGTTTACCAACGGAATGTCTTTCATCAATTCCCATCTTCTTTAATCCTATTTCCAGTTCATCCCCCAAGGAAGAAGACAATTTGTCTACTACTTCTATAATGTTACTTTCCGAAATGAATTTATAAGTCTTTTCCATAGAAACCTCCTATTAAGTGTTAAATACACTATAGGACTTTTTCGAAAATATGTCAACTAAATTTTTATATCTCTTTCAAAAAGTCATTTTACATCAATATTTATAAGGCATATATGTATTTTTTATTTGCTTGGAAACTTTTTATTCAGCTCACCTCTATCCTATTATAGCAATATAAAAAGGCTGATTTCTCAGCCTTTTCCCTACCCTATCTCAACCACCACGCTACGATTAGTTCTTTCTTATTCTTTCTCCCCTGCGGCAGCCATAGCCTCCAGTGTACGATAATCTATTTTTCCCATTGGTGTCAATGGAATATCCGGCAAAAAATAAAAGTGTTCTGGAATACAATGGCTTGCAAGATTCTTTTTGCACCGGAGCAGGCACTCTTTTTCAAGTACATCTTGATGTATTGAACTTACAATGAATGCAACTGGTATCTGACCAGTTAAATTTTTACTGACTCTTTTCCCCACCACAGCACAATAATCTACTCCTGGCACTTTCATCAAAACTTCTTCAATCAAATTGGGGAAAACTTTAAATCCGCCTTCTCGGATAATAATGCGCTTAATTCTTCCGTCTACATAAACAAACCCATCTTCCGTCACATGAGCCATATCCCCTGTATGCACCCATAAAGTTCCATCCTTATGTTGCTTAAGTGTGCTTGCATTCTCACTTACAGCTCTGCCACAATAACCGTTCATAATACTTGGGCCTTTGACGCAAAGTTCACCCTGCTTCCCATATGGGAGTTCATCACATTTTTCATCAAATACTGCCAATGTCATGTACGGCAGAGGAATGCCTATACTTCCTGCCATAGAGCGATTCTGCATATTTGTACACACACTAGATCCAGTTTCCGTCATGCCATATCCGTTTAAAATATTATAACTTGCATTATGCATGTGAAAGAAAGCATTCATTGCCTTTTCACTCTCTGGGTTAATTCCATCTCCACCAGTTGCCGCCGTAATAAGAAACGATAAGTCAACATTTTTCATTTTAGAATCGTGACTTAGCCGCTCCCACCATGATGGTGCTGCTATTACATGCTCCGGTTTATTTTTCAGATATTGAGGAAATTTCTTCTGTATAAACTGAGGAACTAAATTTACAGCGACTCCAGCAGTTAAAGGGAGGTTTAGACAAGTACACAACCCATTCAAAATAAATGGCGGCACCAAACACAAAAACTTTTCTCCACGCTTCATAGGCATTCCAGACACCATATACTCAACCGCAACACATACCATACTGCGATTCGAGATTTGAACTCCTTTAGGCACTCCGGTTGTCCCGCCCGTGTGTGCAATTACTGCTATATCATCTGGCTTGCAATGCATTTCCTGCATTGCTACACCGTCTGTACCTAATTTGATAAACTCTTTATATCCAATGAATTTTGCCTTATTGCAAAAAGAAATTCCCCACGACTGAAGTGGAGTCATCACAACAGCTTGCTTAACTTCAGTGTCTGTGATTGCTTCACGCATATTTTTCAAACATGTATCCAACAGCACGACATAGCTATTCTTCTGTTCATTAATAACATCTCTAAACTCTGAAGGTGACAAGCGAAGATCTAGCATATTTGCAATAGCACCGATTTTGTTCAAGGCATAAAAGCAATAAACCATTTCCGGAGTGTTGGTAACACACATGGCGACAATATCGCCTTTTTTTACCCCTAGTGCCATGAAAGAATTCGCCACCTTGTTAATGCTTTCAAAAAGTCTGCGATATGAAATTTTCTTACCAAAATACATTAGTGCAATATCATCCAAATGGTCTTTATTTTTCTCCCAGAGGAGTTCATAAACTGTGCACTCCGGCAACGGCGTGTTCAATGCTTCCTCACTGTAATATTTCAACCACGGCTTATCTATAGACGGGTATCCTGTTAGCTCTTTTTCTATGCTTTCATTTATTATCTTCATTGTTTTTCTCCTCGTCTTTTATCATATCTCCGCAAGAACCCCCAACATCTCTACTAACGTAGTTGAAATGTCGTTATTGTCTTGTCCCAGGGCCACTAAAGTCTTCATTTGCTCGTATTTTTCATATTTTCCATGAGTGTCCTCCGTCCTGAGCAGTTCCCATCTTTTTTCTCCAATTTCTACATACTGCTCCTTCATGTACTGCGTAGTCACCTCAAACAATTTGCGTTCCTCTCTTTGTCTTGCATAAGCAGCCACATCCGCATATTCATATTTCTTTAAGCCTGTTCTTTTCATCTTCCTATGTTTCTTACTTGCCTCTTATATTTTTAAAGTCTTCAACAATTCCCATACTCCAGCACTCTTGTCCTATAGATTTATTTACAAAAATGTTACTACATCTCTTTAATCATTCTCTATGCTTCTTATTGTCGTATTTATTATACGTCTTTTAGTATTCTTTTACAACGATAATATTTACTATAATTAACGCATAAACTAAGTATGGTGATAAAGATGATAAATGTACTGGAACGTATAACAGAATTAAGAGAATCACATCATTGGACAGAATATCAGCTTGCAGAACATTCCGGACTTACGCAGTCCACTATTTCTTCCTGGTATCGTAAGCAAATGCTTCCTACGATTCCTTCTCTTGTAAAAATATGTGATGCTTTCGGCATTACAGTTTCACAGTTTTTCCTGGAAAATGAAGATCAGGCAATCCATCTTACAGAAAAGCAATCCGCACTGTTAACTGCTTCTTCTAAATTGAATTCCGAACAGTATAATGCACTACTGGCATTCCTTGAGCAATTATAAAAAGAAGGATAACCGTTTTCACAGTTATCCTTTTTTATCTATTCTATATTCCAAATGAACTGCCTTTTTAATATCTTCTTTAAACATTTTATTTTGTTACTTCCGTATGTACCGTGCTTTTCGAGATGCCGAACGCTTTCGCTGTCTGCCGCACTGTGGTGTTGTGGTCGATGATATAATTGGCTATCCCTATAGCTCGTTCTTCAATATAGTCTTTCAAAGGAAAACCCCTCAGAATACTTTTTTACAGTGTATGAAAGTATCTGAGGGGTTATGATAGGGATTGGCACTACTCCAAAAATTCGTGTTTTTATTAGTCTTTTTGACTTTGATCATGTTCCAATTCATATAGCCGTTTAATCATTGCATCTATGACGCAACCATTATAACATTCACTCCGACTGCAATTGCCCGGTATATTACAAATCTTATAAACTCCGTCCACCAAAATTCTTCCTTCTTTATCCTTTGATGTAAGTTTATGCATCCTAATATCCTCTATCCACAATTATTTTTTCATAGTTCTTGACAACAAAACCGCTTCTTGCTACTATCTTAGGTAAGAAATGGGTTTTCACCACACTTATTGTTGTGGCTTGCTCGTTTCTTTTTTTATTGCCAAAATATCATACAAATATTTCTTCCCGTTTTCAGCATGATTAATAAGTAATCTTGCTCCAAAAACATTATATCTGATCAACACATCATTCTCATAAACAGGAATCGCAAATCGCACATCATATCTATACCATCCATGTTTGGCATCTTTATCATGTTTTTCTTTTTTGTTTTCCTGATAAGATGGATTCTTTGCAATCTGAATCAGCTCCGGGATAGCTGTTGCAGCATTTGCTTTCGCTTTTGCATTAGCTCCCAGTAATAATTTTTTACTCTCTGAACCTGTATATTCGTCCGGAAGTTTATTACCAATGTATACTTTTTCCGAGGTTTCTTCTATTTCATAATAGTCACCTACATATTGTTCTAAATAAGTTTTTACTTCATCCCAATTAACATTCCTTTTTCCTTTAAATACAATGTCATTAATTAAGACCAATCTATTTCCATCTGCATCCACAATAATATTTATGTTTCTACTTTCAATCATAAGTACGTCCCTTGTCCGACATATCTGAATCATGCATTTGATTTATCATTTCATCAAAATATGCCTTATAACGATACGCTGTCCTGCGGCTGATTTGACCTTCCTTTACAATTTCCATTATTGTCATTCCTGCTTCGTACTTAATTGCAAATTCCTGATAAGACGACTTCCATGCCTCATTATGTTTTTTGCGTCCTCCTAAGTTACGTGCCTTAAGGCGCTCTACTTCAGCCTTAAGTTCTTCATTCTCCTTCTCCAATTCTTTAATACGCATCTTTGCTTCTTCTAAAGTACTTATCACAAATATCTCTCCATCCTTTGCGTGCCAATTTGGTTTATGACATCATTATAATTATAAACAGTAGGTGTGTCAATTTGATTTTTGGCACATAAATACCTTTGCAAAAAATTACAAACATTTCATTTTTAAAAACATTAAATCAAGGTTATCTGTTTTCATTATAGTAAAAGCACTCCCTGATCATATCTACTCGAGAGCGCCCTTAGGTCTTGCAGTAAATTTTTACAATGATCTTACAAAATGCAGTCGCATATTTTACGCTATTCGTTTATGATGTATTGTAGGATTTTATGAATCAAGGTAATATCATTTAAAAATAAGAAACAGGAGGCGCATGGGATAATGGTGAGAAATACTAAAATGCTTCGCAAATATGCACCGTCAGTTCTGCTGTTTTTGTTATTTGAGGCAGTGGCAGTCGCACTATGGATTGCAAAGGATAACTTGTTTTATCTGTTGAATTTCAGCTACATCGGAGGCTGTCTTGCATTAGGGACAGTTCTTTTTACTGCCGGAAAACACTATGCCCGACATTTTGTACAACTGGCAGTAGGGAGCTATATGTTGCTGTATCTTGGCATAATCTCCCGCGAAAATATGCAGATTGAGGGCTTTTGGTACTATCTGTTTCTGGGTGTTTTTGAGGCGGCAACGATTCATTATGCGGTGGCAAAGATTTTTGGACCGTTGGTCTTCGGGCGGGGATGGTGCGGCTATGCCTGCTGGACAGCTATGGTGCTGGATTTTCTGCCTTACAAACAGCCGAAAAAGGCCCGGAAAGAAAAGTTAGGCATTCTGCGTTATGTGATGTTTGCGCTATCCCTGGCAGTGGTTTCCTGTCTGTTTTTGATGAAAATCGCTCATCTGGAGGAGATCATGTTCCGGATGTTTCTTGCAGGGAATGCAGCTTACTATATTTCCGGTATTGTGCTGGTCTTTGTATTTAAAGATAACCGCGCATTCTGCAAGTATCTGTGTCCGGTTACGGTATTTCTTAAGCCGCTGAGCTACTTTTCGCTTCTGCGCGTCCATTGTGATGAAAATAAATGCGTCCATTGTGGCAAGTGCCTGCAGGTTTGTCCTATGAATGTCGAAGTCAACAAAGAATCTCGTAAGCGAAAAAACGGAACTGAGTGCATTCTCTGTTACGAATGCACAAAAGCCTGCCCCACCAAAGCGCTGCATTAAGGCGCTCCTCGGGGGGGGCGCACATTGCACCATTTTCAACTCTATACAAGTCTACACAATTACTCTGTCTTAATCCATTGACGCTGAAATCCTCATATGAGAGATGGAATAGTGTTATTCCCCTTCTTTACCTAAATTTAACATATTATAGACATACACATGATAGCAGAGAAAATCATCCGCTTTTACAATATATCAGTAAAATGAAAGTGAGAAAAATATATGCCATCTACGTATGCACATTATCGTATGGGACAAGAAGTGCTGAAACAGCTTTCCTGTCCTGTTCGCGAGATCATTATGGAAAATAAGGAGCTCTACGATATCGGTCTTCACGGACCCGATATTTTGTTTTATTATCATCCCCTGAAAGTAAACCGTGTAAATTCCATAGGATACGGATTGCACGAACATTCGGGGAAATACTTTTTTGAGAGAGCAGCGCTGGTCATTAAGAAAAGCTCTGATGCGAAAGCAGCACTGGCTTATACTTTTGGATTTATCAGCCATTTTACGTTGGATGCAACTTCTCATGGTTACATAGACGAGAAGATAGCAGAGAGTGGAGTTTCACACGCAGAGATTGAAGTAGAGTTTGACAGAAGCCTGATGGAAGAAGATGGTCTGGATCCGATCCGTCATGAATTGACCGGACATATTATACCGTCTATGAAAAATGCCGAGTTGATCGCTCCGTTTTTCACCGGAACCAACCCGAAGCAGATTGAAAAAGCTTTAATGGGAATGATTCATTATAATCATCTGTTGCTTGCACCTTCCGTTTTCAAAAGAATGTTCATTTATATGCTTCTTCATCTGACCGGAAACTATAAAGAAATGCATGGATTACTAGTTAATTTTGAAGCAAATCCTGCCTGTCACGATAGTACTCAAAAACTGAAGCAGCTATATACACTGGCGGCCGAGAGAACGGTTCGACTGATCAATGAGTACAGCGATTATCTTGCCTTCTGGGGATATGCCGCATCTGCAGTGACAATCATTGTGGCCCTTATCGGTCCGGTATTCGGAACACTGGCAGATACACAGGGACTGAAAAAACCGATATTCACAATTACCATGCTGATCGGTGTCCTGGGCTGTCTTGCGCTTGGATTTTCCAGACACTGGATTGCCTTTTTATTGATCTATATTATTGCAAAGACCGGATTTTTCGGAAGTCTGGTCTTTTATGACTCTATGCTCGGAGATGTTACCACAAAAGATCGCATGGACGATGTATCCTCACAGAGATATGCATGGGGATATATTGGCAGCTGTGTGCCGTTTATTGTATGTCTCGGAGTTGTGCTCGGGGCCGGATGGATCGGCATCAGTACGGAGATGGCAATGATGATCTCTTTTGTAATCGTTGCAGTCTGGTGGATTGCAGCGACGATTCCTCTTTTAAAAAGTTACAAACAGAAGCATTATATAACAAGACAACCCAAAGGTGCTTCCTTCCTTGGTACGATCGTGATCAGCCTTGTTTCACAATTAACCGGACAAGTAAATATCGGAGTGGGAGCGATTTCGTTGTTTTTTATATTGGGTATGATCGTATTTAAAATGTCTACCGCGGAAGCAGGATCAATGTGAACGCAGTTGTCCATCACCTCAGAATACTTTTTTACAGTGTATAAAAGTATCTGAGGGGTTATGCATCCTGACAATTAAGCCGTTATTTGACAAATATTTTGTTTCAAAATATAATAGTTGTACTTTACAAGTATTAATTTTGAACATACGGGAGGACTTTTTTGTGAAAGAGTCAAAGCTCCGGCTGCGTTCCGCCGGTTTACTTTCCTCTGCTCCCATTTCCCAGTCTGATTATCTGGACGCCTACTCACGACTTCTGGATGGCAGACAGGGGGATGCCATCTTTGATTACAAGGAAGGATATGCCGGGAATGTAGACACGATGTACTTCACCGGTGTGGAAATCACACCATAATGGTCTCACTCCGAAATAATCACTTGCATTATCTTCTCTAAAAAGTATAATATTTATAACAGCCTTGTTTTTAACAAATATTACACGTACATACGAAAAGGAGGGTTCTTATGAAATTAACAAAAATCGAACAGGTAAACGAGTTTCTTGCTATTGTTGACAGTTGTAAAGGGGATGTTACTTTAAGATCCGTAGACGGTGATATTTTTAATCTGAAGAGCAAACTTTCCCAATATATTGCCATTGCTGCTTTGCTTGGTCAGCATGGTGATGAACTTGAGTTATTCTGCTCAGACAGTTCTGATGAGGGAAAATTCATGAATTTCTTGATGGAAAATCCCGGTGTGCAATAGATTCACTTATAAATAATATACAATGATAACAAAGCACTCTGGGGCTGCTACCCCAGAGTGCTTTGTTATTTGAGATGAGTGACTCTTCATCTGTTCAAATCAAGACAGATGAATGTACTTTTTTAATTGCTTATTCCATCACTTCAAATTTTATTGTGTACCCTTGCTCTTGTACTACATCACTATTAACCAGCTTTTCTATAATGTCCTCTGCATTTTTAAGTGCTTTATCTAAGATTCCATTTTCAATTGCCCTATCTTCCATAGCATCTTTGCTTACTGTATCAAACTGTCTAACATCCTCAACTTTGACCGGATTAAATAAACCATCTTTTTCGTCCAAAGTTTCAATACTATTATTATCGATTTCGTGTGAAAGAATTTCTGCATTTGGCATATGTATTATAATTTCTTTGTTTTCATTATTAACTTCTACAGCAATTTCATCTATCTTTACACCAGCCTTAATAATTCCATCCCATTTAGCAATAAATGATTTTGTTGTGAATGGAATATTTATTCCAAATGCCTGCTTAGGATCTTCAAATTTACCGGCATCAGTATAGAAATACTCAACCGTTGCAAGTTCTCCAATATCCATGATTTCTGATTTAATCAGGCTTGTAGTAATCTCTGTAGTTGGTGTTGTCTCCCATTCAACCGCCTTTTCCGCCAATTGTTTATTTAATCCATCCACTTCCTGACTTAAATCTGCAATAATATCTTCATATTTCTTGGTAGCATTTGAATATCCGGTAATAAAGATTATAACCAACGCAATCATTACAACTATTGCACCGATTCCCCATTTTATCATTTTGGCTTTAATTCCACCAAGTACCCTTAAATCATTCTTTTGTTCATTATCCATAATATTGCCTTTCTTTCTCTTATTGGATATTTATGAAATACTTTCGCTTTCAATATCTATAATGTTCTCTTCGCTTTCTTTATAGTTTGGATTACTCAAATAAGTGTTTTCCAATACGTTTTTTAGTTTCACACAACATGGTTTAAAAGTTGCATAGGATAATCCGCCACCCACTGCTCCACCTACAAGTGGAATTGCTTTCTTAAAAAATCCGGCAAACACTTCTTTGGTCATTTTTACGCCAAACCATTTGCTAATGCTCTTAACAATAGGGTAAATAGTTCCTTTCGTCAGAGCTTTTTTTACTAATTGTTTTTCGACGCCTGTTCCTAATGCTTTCGCAACTGCTAACAGTCCATTTTTTGCATTTGCAACTCCAAACATAACGCCCATACACAAAATAATCTGATTCATCGTCTCTGTGTCAAATGCCTGTTCATTCTCCTTATATTCGATTTGTGGAAAACCATATAAATATAATAATTTCTGAGCTACTCTAAGCATGCAGCCATAATATTGGGCAATGTCGACAGGTATTGTTGCCACCATAGCTGCACCTCCCGGAGTACCCAAGGCAGCAGAAATTCCTGATACCTTTAATCTCTCATTCTGAATAATTGAAGCAGCTATCATTTCAATATCTTCCTGCTTGATTTCTGCTTTCATAGGTGTTGTCAAAACCACTTGGTCTATTGTTTCCTGAGAATATTTTGTAAATAGTTCTTTTCTCAAAAAGTTTTCCCTATTTACACTAACTCCAGGTACTTTAAATGCCAGTAATATTACATCCTCAATATCAATCTGTCCATCACCATTTACGTCCACTGCCTGAAAAACTGCCTCTTTTGTTTTATCTATCACTTCTGTGGATTTTTGTACAGCCATTCCTGCCTTTTCTCCGACGTTCTCGGCAATTTTTTTCACAGGTAAACCAACTTTAAACGTTTTATCCATGCATTTCACCTCTTAATATTTATGTATCAGGTTCAAAAGCCTCCGAATTGAATGCCTACGGATTGCTCCGTGTTACGCGCTCCCACAATCCTGCATCATATTTATTGTATTATTTGTTTTCTAAAATATCAATAAATAATTTCTGTATATTCTACATTTCGTATAACGCTTTTAAATACTTATAATCTCAAGGCGAACAAAAGCAGGCTATTGCAGCCCGCTTTTGTTTACTTTTTTAAACTAATTTCAAACCTTTTTTATACTATCTGGATGCCTTAATCATAATACACGCCATTATCACCCATCAATATGCTGCTTCCGCAAGTCTGTCGTATACTCTTGTCTGCACCTCCATGTAATAGGCAAGTTCTGCATCGTTCAGGTCCTCACCTCCCCACTGGTCAAATTTCTTAGTGAAATCATCATACTTTTGCATGTAACTCATATAGTCAGCCATAAGTCCCGCATCTGTAGGATTTTTACTGTATTTCTCCATGAAGTCACAATATTCGTTCATAAATGCCTCATAGCTGTCCATCGCTTCTTTGAAGTCTTTGCGAAGTCCATCCTCACCGACAGTAGCATTACCAGAATCAGCGACCGGCTTCTGTTCTTCGGCTTTTGATTCTGCAGCGGCTTCTTCCGGCTTAGACTCTGTAACAGGTTCTTTTTCTTCCGGCTTTCCCATCTCCGGTTTCTCAGTCTCTTGTTCTGTATTCTCAGTGTCAGCTACCGCTCCGGTACCTTTCTCCGGTTCATCTATACGGACCAGCATAATGTTATTGCCTTCATAACTCAGGGATAAATAGTAACCTTCTTCATTATAAGCCCTATAATAATTTTCTCCCTTATCATAATCAACATCAAAGCCATAATCCGAGCAATCCGCTACATATTCATCATACTCTTCCTTGCTGGTATCTCCTACATACACAGAAAAGTTCGTATCATGCTCGTAATTGAATTTCCCCGTCGTGGAAGATGGCTCCGGAAGAAGATCACCCGCTGTTCCGATGGGCCAGGTGATGGTTCCTAATTTCATAGGTGCTTTAACCGTAATTGTCAGATTGTCATCAATATGGGTCAGATTCAAAGAATAACCTTCCGAATCAAACGCATCATAGGAGTATGTGGACTTTTTTGTATCCACAATAAATCCCTGTTCCATACACTGATTCAAGTATTTGTTATACTGCTCATCCGTAACCTTTTCCAGACTTACACACAATTCTTCCTCCGAGTTTATGAGAATACTTCCATGATTTGAAGGAAATTGCGGTATTGCTTCTTTCAATATAACTGCAGACCAATCTGTTTTTTCTTTTTTATTGGCAGTAACCGAAGCCACTACACCCAACACCAAAATGATAACGACGCAAAGAAACCACGCTCTTTTATAGATTGGTTTCTTTGGCTGCTGTGACACGTCCGACTGTTGCTGCATGGGCTGTGATGCCGTTGTTGCCTCAGCCTCTGCTTTGGTGCCGCATTCCGGGCAAAATTTTCCCTCAAATTCCGAACCACAATGTTTACATTTCATACCTTTTTCCTCCTGTCATTCGAAGTTTTCCACTCCGCCTTATTTTTTTCATTTCGTAGAATGTTTTCTGCTTTTAAAATAATTAACTGCGGTAACAATCAATTCAATACCTGCACAAAGCTGTACCAACGACCCGTTATAGAACATGGAAGCCAGCCAGAGCATCAGCAGACCGATCACTGCACTTACCAGGTAGTCGATGGATGCCGCCTGTCTTCTGACAAGTCCTGCTGCAGATGCAATCAGAACGATCCCGCCTGCCAGTTCCATAAGGGAAGCGTTTCCTCCCGTCCGGTCTACGATCACTGCTGCAACCAGAATAACAATACCAACGCCAAAAATGCCGTTCCGCAGCGCAGTCTCAAATACAAATATATTGATTTTTCTTTGATTTTCTGCTTCAATATTTTCAACACAGTTGTTGTAAATCTGTTGTATCTTTTTGAAATCGCTGTCTCCGGAAAACAATATTTCCGCCTTCTGATAAGTCTGCTCAAGTTTTATAAGCCATGCCTCATATATCTCTTTTTCTTCTTCCCTTAGAACATTTGAGGAAGCAGCCATCATGAATTCAAAAATATCCTCTTTGGTGTTTGGTATGGGATAATTTTTGATCAGATCTGCTTTTTCTTTCGTTGTCTGTGCATGGGTAATATCCACATAAAATTTTCTCACCGAATCCGCAGCCTGTCTGCCCTGTACTTCGCACCCACATGCCGGACATACCACGGTAAAAGAACTCAGTTCTTTTCCACAGTTGGTACAAAAAGCCATCTCCTTATCCTCCGCTTTCAAAATAGCTTTTTTTACTAGCAGTTTTCTCCGACAGTCTGGCAATTATCTGATTTGCTCTTTCAATCAGCTCGTCCATTTCTGTCTTTTCTTCTCTTAGCTTCTGCACTCGTTGTTCCAGCGCTGATCTTAATTCAGCTTCCGGGGCATCAATGATCCTTGTAATTTCCTTAATTGTAAAACCCAGTTGCTGATAAAACTTGATTTGCGCAATTCTCATTTCAGCATCTTTGTCATACAGTAAATGTCCATACTTATTCCGACCTGATGCCGTCACTAATCCCGCTTTTTCATAACCTTGAAGTGCTCTTCTGGATACACCGAGTGTTTCACAGATTTCCCGTAATGTCATGCCATTTTTTACCTTCCCTTTCCAGCCTATAGCTGCACGCAATGTGCAGTCAAAGACTTTATTTGGAAGTACCGGTTTTCTTCCGTCTTCCACGAAAGGGCATGTTTTTTTCGCGAATCGGTGGTATAATGCTTATGTAAAAGCAACCGGACAGCCTATGTCTGTCGCACACTTATGAGGAAAGGTGGTACTTATTATGGCAAATGATTACAATAATCTTCCGGACGAATACCGTCCCATCAGCATGTGGGGATACTTTGGGTATGAGATTTTATTCTCTATTCCCATTGTCGGATTTATTCTGTTGTTGGTATTTTCTTTCGGTGGCACAAAAAACGTGAATCTGCGTAATTTCGCAAGATCTTATTTCTGCTTTCTGATCGTAGTTGTGATTTTAGTGATCATAATAGCGGTCATCGGCGGTGCTGCAGCAGCCAGTGCTGCTGCATATTATTAAATTTAAGAATGCGTATAATAAAATGAGGGCACCCTGCGTCAGCAGAATGTCCTCATTTATTTATCTGTATTTCATTTATAATACTAACCTTACAATGCCAAGTCTTCCACATTTACGCTCATCGCTGATAATTTTGCGGTCGTTGTTTTAATTTGATACTCCAACTCTTCATTCTCTTTTGTACCATTTGCCTTTTTGATACGCTGCAAATTAGTATACTGCTCAATCAAAATACTCTTTAATTCATTATCTGTCATTGGTTCCATCCTCTCCACCGCCTTTCTACTGTTTACTTCCAGTATAGCGATTTTATTCTTTGCTTACAAGTGGTTTTACAATAGCTGCAGCAGTCTGCGGTTCTTGTGATAGCAGAAAACTCTGTCCGACAACATTCCGCTTTCCCCATAGATGGCATTAATATGTTGTATGGATGCCCGGATCTCCCGAACATGGATGCAGTTCACCGGATGAATGATCGCCTCATGCACACTGGGAAAGACCACATAGTAGTCGCCGTCCAGCTTTTGTGCCAGAATTTCTCTCACTCCGGGATAGAAAAAGGCAATTGCTCCGTTCACCCTGGCTGTGGTGGTAAGCAGATAACCGTTCCTGCCCTCTCTGCGATCCCGCGGTGTGATCTGCGTCTGTTCCCCCTCCTCTTCCGGCAGAAATACTCCCTGATCGTATGGAAAAAATGTGCGCCTGTCACTGCCAAGAAAAAGTCTCGGGGGCATTTTACCTCTAGTGTTTTCCATAGCTTCCTTAAGCAGCTTATCGCCCGTAGTCTTCCATGGAAGTATTATATTGCGGGTCAACGGTACCGAAAGCTGCTCCGACTGTTTTTCACCGGTCGTCAGATGCAACACCAGTGCGACATCGCCTATCTTACGATACACTGCACTATCCAGCTCCCATCTGTGCCGGTCATAATTCATGGGGCGAACGATCATACGCTTCCTGCAGACAGTATATCTGAGATTCTCTCTCGGCCATAAGCCCTCCTCTTCTCCGATATCGGAAAACGCTGTCCGGATCTGTGGCAATACGCCCTGCCATCCCTCCCGGCGATATCTTTCATACAATACCCAGACCGGCCAATGACGAAAATATTCCTCTTTTTCCACAGTCCATAAAATGCATAGCATATCTTCCCGGACAGGTATGATATCGCTCCCACAAATTCTCCAATTTATCATGTTGATCATATGCACCGTAACAGGATCCGAACTCACCATATGTTGTTCCAGCAGGCGGACGGTTCTACCTTGCGCTGCCTCCGTTTCCTGCACATCACAATATAATTCCTTTTTAAAATTTTCGTATGTCATTTGTCTCCCGTTCTATGATGATTTCTGTTAAAAATGTTGGAAATGTCGGCCGAACGGCCTGTTTCAGATAGAATATTCTGTATTGATTTCAAATTACCATAGCTCTCAAAGCTATGTCTATATGCCTTTTCACCAAGAATAAAATCCGGCATTTTTCACAAAGAAGCTTTCATTCACGTAAAAAAATCCCTCGTTTTCTGTGAAAACAAGGGATTCCCGATTGTCAAAAATTTATTTTTACACTACCCGTCTCACTGCCAGAATGGGACGATAATTTGCATTGCTGACTTTGATTCCGGTACGCTGGGTGCTGGCATGTACGATCAGCCCTCCGCCGATATACATTGCCACATGCCCGTCATAACAGATCAGATCTCCCGGCTGTGCACTGCTGTAGTCCACACCGGTACCGCAGCTTCGCTGCTCATAAGAAGTACGGGGAATGCTGTAACCGAAGTCACTGTATATCCGGAAGGTAAATCCGGAACAGTCTGCACCGTTGGTCAGGCTGGTGCCTCCCGCCACATAAGGGTTGCCGATGTACTGGCAGGCATATTTTGCCAGACGCTTGCCCATATCGCTTCCGGATGCATTATCGATCACAGATGTATAATTCGTGGTCGTGTAGCTTCCGGTAGCCGCCGCGGTATTACCGCGCTGTGCCTGTGCCTGCATCTGCTTTAACTGTTTCTGTTCCTGCTGCAGCAGTGCCTTTGCCACGGAAGCTTCCTGCTTTGCCTTTTTGATCTCGGCATCGTAGTTAGCAGATTCCTTCTTCTTCTTCGCCAGCATGACATCCAGCTCTGATTTCTGGCTTTCCAGATCTGCCTTATCAGTCTCCAGCTGGTCCTTATCCGCCTGCAGCTGGGTCTTCTCTTCCTCGAGCTGATTCCACAGTGCCAGTACCTGTTCCTTGGTCTCTTCATATTCCTGTAGCTTCTGGCGGTCATATTCGTAAACACTCTCCACGAAATCCATGCGGTTCAGCATTCCGCTTAAGCCGCCGCCCTGAAATAACAGGTTTACATAATTTTCGGAAGAATCATTTTCATACATCATGCGCATGCGTGTGATCATATCGTCATGTTGTTTCTCTTCCTTTGCTTTGGCAATATTGTATTCTTCCTGAGTCTGATCGATCTGTACCTGCTTATCGGCAAGCTCCGTCTCCTTTTCAGCGATCTCATCTTCCTTCATGCCGATACTGGTCATGGTGTTGATGATCTCCGCATTCAGGTCATCGATCTTCTCCTGCACCAGATCCTGCTCATCCTGTAAGGAATTGATCTGACTGTTGATGTTATTCAACTGGTTCTGGTGATTGTTGATGTTGTTCTGCAGTTCACTCATGGAAGGTGCCGCCTGCACCGTCTCCGCAGGGGATTCCCAGACGGAGCCGGTGGCAGTCAGTGTTACCGCTGCCAAAAGAAAAGCACTTACAAGTCTTCTCTTCACGTTATTCACTTTCCTGCCGGCGGTTGTTTTTTTCATAGGTCACTCCATCTATTGATGCCTACGGATTGTTCCGTGCTACGCACTCCCACAATCCTCCCCAATATTCGCATATCGTGGGATTACCATCCCACTTTTATGCTCATATCGGGGCGGGGCCCAAGGTCTTTCACCCGCTTATGAGCAAGCTCATGCGGGCTTAGACCTTTTCCCCCTGGCATCATATATTACAAATCACAATTATTTACAGTACGAGGGAAGGGAATAACATCTCTGATGTTGCCCATTCCGGTGATATACATTACGCAACGCTCGAAGCCCAGTCCGAAGCCTGCATGGCGTGCAGAGCCGTAACGGCGCAGATCCAGATAGAACTGATAATCTTCCTTGTTCAGTCCCAGCTCTTCCATACGCTTCTCCAGGATCTCCAGGTTGTCCTCACGCTGGCTGCCGCCGATGATCTCGCCGATACCGGGTACGAGACAGTCCATAGCTGCTACGGTCTTGCCGTCTTCGTTCAACTTCATATAGAACGCCTTGATCTCCTTCGGATAATCGGTTACGAATACCGGTCTCTTAAATTCTTTCTCCGTCAGGTATCTCTCATGCTCGGTCTGCAGATCACATCCCCAGAATACCTTGTAATCGAATTCATCGTTGTGCTTCTCCAGGATCTTGATCGCCTCAGTGTAGGTTACATGACCGAAATCAGAATTTACCACATGCTGTAATCTCTCGATCAGTCCCTTATCTACAAACTGGTTGAAAAATGCCATCTCTTCGGGAGCATTTTCCAATACGTAACGAATGACATACTTTAACATGCTCTCTGCCAGGATCATATCATCCTTCAGATCTGCAAAACAGATCTCCGGCTCGATCATCCAGAACTCAGCCGCATGACGGGTGGTGTTGGAATTCTCCGCACGGAAGGTGGGACCGAAAGTATATACGTTCTTGAATGCAAAAGCATAGGTCTCTACATCCAGCTGTCCGCTTACGGTAAGATTTACCGGTTTGCCGAAGAAATCCTGTGTGTAATCTACTTTTCCGTCCTCGGTCTTAGGCACATTGTTCATGTCCAGAGTCGTTACCTGGAACATCTCACCGGCACCCTCACAGTCACTGCTGGTGATCAGAGGGGTATGCACATAGACAAAGCCTCTCTCCATGAAGAAGGTATGGATCGCATAAGCGATCAGGGATCTGACACGGAACACTGCCTGGAAAGTATTGGTACGTGCTCTTAAGTGAGAAATGGTACGCAGATACTCGAAGGAGTGTCTCTTTTTCTGTAAAGGATAATCTGCAGTAGAAGGTCCTTCCACGATCACTTCTGCTGCCTGCATCTCAAATGCCTGTTTTGCCTCGGGGGTAGCCACGATGGTACCGCGGATCACAACAGCTGCACCGACATTGATCTTGCAGATCTCCTGGAAATTTTCCAGTCCGTCGCCGTATACTACCTGTAACGGCTCAAAAAAAGTTCCGTCGTTGATCACCAGGAAGCCGAAGTTCTTGGAGTCACGATTGTTCCTTACCCAGCCGCCTACGGTGATCTCCTTGCCGATATAGACGTCTTTTTCCCGATGAAGTTCTCTGATGTCTGTTAATTCCATAATCTTTCCTATCCGCACGCTGCGACGTGCTCTATCTGAACCGGCCCGCATCCTATTCGCCGGTCGCATACTGTTCGTATCAATAAAATTTAGTTATTGGTGATCTGTGCATTTTCTACCAGATAATCCAACACCTTGTCGTAGAGGAAATACTCTCTGTAGTCTTCCTTGGAGGTCTCTCCGATATACTCCGAGGTGGTGTCATAACCGGCTGCTGTTGCGCGGTCCTGAAGCATCTGATCCAGTTCTTCGTCACTGATGTTCAGATTCTCTTTGTTCGCCACTGCCTGCAGGGCAATATCCTGCTTTGCGCTCTGCTCAGCATAGGTAGACAGGAAGGTTGCCAGATCCTGTCCATAATAATACTGGGTAAATGTGTCTGCGTCCACGCCGTAAGCAGACGCCATGGAGGTGATGCTGCTCTCTGCGGCATCGGAATATTTCTGTACCAGTGCTTCCGGTACGGAGGTAAAAGTGTTGTTTGCCATAAACGCATCCATCACTGCCTGCTGTACATTGGTCTCATAATTCTGCTGTGCATTCTCATTCAGATAATCATAAGCGTACTGACGGAGTTCTTCCTCGTTCGTCACACCATCGATACCGAAATTGCTGATGACTTCATCACTGAATTCCCCATCCTGTGCGGGCTGAATATAATTTACCGTCACCGTAAATACCACAGCCTGTCCTGCCAGATCAGAATTTCCATAGTTCTCCGGGAATGTAAGATCCAGATCCACTGTCTCGCCGGGCATCACGCCGATCAGTCCATCTTCGAATCCGGCAATAAAGCTTCCGGAACCGATGGTCAAATCGTATCCCTGTGCGGTACCGCCGTCAAATGCCACATCATCCTTTTTGCCTTCGTAATCAATGTTTACGGTGTCTCCGGTCTCCACAGCACGATCCATGATACCGCCGTTCTCCGCGGTAATATTTCCATAATATACATTATTGACCAGAGTGTCCCACTCATCCTCATCTACTTCCACAGTGTCTACGGATACTGCCAGTCCCTTGTACTCGCCCAAGGTCACATATTTGTCCACATCCATATCCTTCAATGCGGTGCTTTCCGTTCCGGCGTCGGTCGCTGCACCAGTGCCATCTCCTGTATCCTTTGCTCCGCAGCCTGCCAGCATACATACACTTAAAATTGCTGCCAGAAGTCCTAATGTCTTTTTCTTCATTGTGTTACTTCCTATACCTTTCTATTACTGCCATTTGTGCATAAATGCATCATAGCACCGCCCATTATAGCACATCCTCCGGGCTATAACAAGGGTGACAATAACCGGCAGATCTGCTCTTTGATACGGATTTTCAACCTTCTGGCCACATAATAATCCCGGGTGATCTGGCGGCAGACTTCCATGTCTTTTTGAAAGATATCCACCATTTCCTGTGCTTTTTTCTCATCGTAGATCACCGCATTTACTTCAAAATTCAACGCAAAGCTGCGGATATCCATGTTCGCCGTCCCATAGCAGAGCACCTTTCCATCCACGATCATGCCCTTGCTGTGGAGAAAGCCGTTATTGTAAGTATAGCAGTTCGCTCCCGCCATGACCATATCGCCGATATAGGAATAGGTCGCCCAGTACACAAACGGGTGATCCGGCATACACGGGATCATGATATTTACTTCAATTCCGGATTTCACCGCGATCATCAGCGCATTCAGGATCGCCTCATCTGGGATAAAATACGGTGTCTGGATATAGATACTTTTTTGTGCCTTATTGATCAGGCGCAGATAATTGTCATGGATCTGCTGGGTCGTCTTATCCGGTCCACTGCTGATGATCTGCATATCACAGAAATCCCTCGTACCGGCTTCGATCCCCCGGAACAATTCCGGGCGCAAAAACAGGTTCTCTCCTGCCGCATAATTCCAGTCTAAAATAAATCGCACCTGGAGCCCCAGTACCGCACTGCCGCAAATCCGCAGGTGGGTATCTCTCCAGTGTCCGAACTTTTCATCCAGATCAATATATTCCTTTCCGACATTAAATCCGCCCACGTAAGCCACTTTATTGTCAATGACCACAATTTTCCTGTGGTTGCGGTAATTGATACGAAGCTGAAGCCTCCGCAGGATCGCCGGGAAAAATTCCGCGGTCTGCACGCCCTTTTCGTTCAGCCATTTCCAGTAGCTGTGCCGCACAGACCGGCAGCCCATGGCATCGAACAGCACCCGGACCTCCACGCCCTGTGCCGCCTTCTCGATCAGAATATCCTTGATCTGATTGAATAATACGTCGTTTTTAATAATGTAGTATTGGATATGGATAAAATGCTCCGCATTCCGCAGATCTTCCATCAGTGCCCGGAACTTCTCATTGCCGTCGATGAAGATATCCACATCGTTGTCCTTCGTCAGCATGGCTTCTCCGGCCTCCAGATTATACATGACCAAATCCTCATACCCCCGGATATTTTCATCCAGCTCCTGGACATCCCGGGATCTCAGCCGGTACTCCTGCTGTCTTATATCTTTGCTGATGTGATCCTCCACCTCTTTGATCCGGAACATTTTCCGCTTGTGCATATCCTGCCCCAGTAACAGATAGAACACGAATCCCAGTACCGGTATAAAATACAATAAGAGCAGCCATGCCCACACACTCTTCGGATCCCGTCGCTGGAAAAACACGATCACGATGGCAAATAACATATTAAAAAATACCAGGTGGCTGCCAAAAAATTCTATTCCTGTCTTTATGATCTCAAATGCTTCGTCCATAAATACCCTCCGGATATAGTATAACATACCACGGTAATCAGAAAAAGATGATTTAAGCGGAAATCATTTAAACGGAAATCATAAATGTATGGTTGCGTATTTCATCACATCTATGTTACAATGTTTTTTAGGAATTTGTTCCTATTAACTGAAGGAGGGACTGAAAATGAGTCCGGTTGCAATTACATTATTAGTTATCGTGATAGTTCTGGCTATCATCATTGCAGTATTATATTTCTTAGGCAAGAAAGCACAGAAAAAGCAGGCAGAACAGCAGGAGCTGTTAGATGCCAACAAGCAGACCGTATCCATGCTGATCATTGATAAGAAACGCATGAAAATGAAAGATGCCGGTCTTCCCCAAATGGTGATCGATCAGACACCGAAGATGATGCGTGGTTCCAAGCTTCCCATCATCAAGGCAAAGGTTGGCCCGCAGATCGTATCCCTGATCTGTGATGAGAAGATCTTCGAAAGTGTTCCCGTGAAAAAGGAAGTAAAGGCCGTTGTCAGCGGTATCTATGTACTGGATGTCAAGGGACTGCACGGCAAGACCGAAGCCGCTCCGGAGAAAAAGAAAGGCTTCTTCAAGCGCATGATCGCTTCTGCACAGGAAAAGGCAGGAGCAAAGCCTGTCAAGTAAATAACGATTCAGAACCATTAAAAAATAGCAGATATGAGCATCTGCTATTTTTTTGCATAGAATTCCGAATCGTTACTGTTTCTCCCTGATATATAGCTTTAAACAGCTCTCACTGAAAGGCTCTCCCTCCTGGTCCAGGATATATTCCACCGTCACACAGATCCGATCTTTCTGTTCTTCTACCTGCACCCTGCGGGTCTCGATCCCCAGCAACAGCTGTCCGTAGGGCGTATTGTAGGGCACCACATGTCGCTTATTTTCCTCAAAGATCATATGCATCTCCACGGCTCCCTGCCTGGTCAGCTCCAGCATGTTATCCCGGAACTTGATCCGGCTCTTACAGGTTCCGTCGAATCCCTCCATATCTTCCTCATAGAGAAGATAATGGCTGTCGTTTCTCTTAAAATATTGTGCTGTCTGTGCGGTCTCCACTGCATCCTTATCCGAAGCGCCCTCAGCATCGTGCAGACCGGACAGGACGAGTTCTACTTCCCGATTCATCTTCATCCGTCCTTTTAATACTCATCAATCTTGATCGTCTTGGCTGATAAAATACCATATTTAATAATAGAGTTGGCAAAACGTTTGAACTTCTCCGCACCGTCGCTGACATAGAACTGATATTTATTTTCTCCCAGATGAGGTTCTTCCTCATTGAGAATGTCATAGTGCTGTAACAGCTCCTTCAGTTCTCTGGCGGTCTCGTATGCCGGGTTCACCAGTGTCACCTGATCTCCCATGATCCGTCCTACCGTAGAGCGGATCAGCGGATAATGCGTGCATCCTAAAATCAGAGTATCAATATCTATGTCAATCAATTCTGTGAGATACCGTCTTGCAATCTCGTCCGTCACGGGATCCTCCCACAGTCCCTCTTCCACCAGCGGCACAAACAGGGGACAGGCTTTCCCGTAGATGGTGACATTTTTGTTCAGTTCCTGTATGTATTTATTATACATCTGGCTGCCAATGGTAGCCTCGGTGGCAATAACGCCGATACGGCCGTTGCGGGTCACTTCCGCTGCGGTCTTCGCTCCCGGCTTGATCACACCAATGATGGGAATATCCAGTTCCTTCTCCAGTTCATCCAGTGCATAGGCGCTTGCCGTATTGCATGCCACCACGATGGTCTTCACCTGAAAAGTTTCCAGGAAACGCACAATCTGTTTGGAGAAGCCGGTGACCGTTTCCTTGGACTTGCTGCCGTATGGCATTCTCGCCGTATCTCCGAAATATATGATCTTCTCATTGGGAATCTGCCGCATGATCTCCCGGGCTACAGTCAGTCCGCCGATGCCGGAATCAAATACCCCGATGGGGGCATCTTTTTTCAGTGCAGTTATATTCTCCTGATACATGGGATTTCTCCTTCTATCTTTTTAACATCGTAAGCAGTCTGCTCTTGAAGTGGATCTGTTCCGGATCCGCCTCCAGGATCTTCCAGTAGATCTGACTGTCGGAATTCCATTCTACCACTTCCGCATCTTTCTGTACAGTCTTGGTCTCCTCTGCCTGCTCCTCGCATACGATCTCATAAGTGGACGGTAGCATGGCCAGTTCCGGGTAGATCACTCCCCACCAGCCGTAGCAGGCTGTGCAGACCGCCGACACCCGGATCCCCTGCCATACCACTCTCCGCAATTTTTCATAAAAAACACATAATCTATCCATCAGTGAACCTCTTTCCTTTTATGGTTTATGGAAAGAATTTCCACTTTCCGGATAGATTATACGATTCCGAAGTTATTTATTTTTCTCCCGCTCCAGTCGGATCTGGCGGATGATGGCCTTTTTCTGGTTGTCGATATGCACCTTGGCCATATGTGATGCCGTTTCCTTATCCTTTTTGACAATGCTTTCGTAGATCACCTTATGTTCCTCCACGAGGCGTTCATGCTGGCTGCTGTCTTTGATGTACTCAAACCGGTAACGGTACATCTGCTCAGACAGATTATTCACCAGCTGGATCAGGCGCTGGTTCCCCGTAGCTTCCACAATGATATCATGCAGTGCCACATCCGCCTGTGCGATCTGTTTCACATCTTTGGTCTTCACCGCCTCTTCAAAGGTATCACATGCCTTTTTCAAATGCTGCAATTCTTCCTGTGAGATACGGTCACATGCCAGTTCCACGCAGAGAGCATCCAGTGCACGACGCACTTCCAGCACATCGTTCATGCTTTTCTCCGTGATCTGCGCTACTTCCGCTCCTCTTCTGGGGATCATGGTCACCAGACCTTCCAGCTCCAGCTTACGGATTGCTTCCCGGATCGGTGTACGACTGACTCCCAACTTATTGGCAAGGTGGATCTCCATGAGTCGTTCTCCCGGTTTCAGTTCTCCCGTAAGAATGGCCTGTCGCAAAGTGTTGAATACCACATCCCGAAGCGGCAGAAATTCATCCATTGTCACCTGTAAATTATCCTGCATAACCTTTTTTGCCGTTACTCACAGAATTCCGTCAGGAATATCTGCTTAGCCAGCTGTTCCTCCTCCAATTTATCATATGCCCTGCGGGCCATGTCTTTTTCTACAAAAATGCCGAATACCGTTGGACCGCTTCCGCTCATCAGGCTGTTGATGGCTCCCAGTTCCTTCATCCGGTCTTTGATCTTCTGAATGATGGGATATGCACTGACAGTCACTGTCTCCAGCACATTTTCCATCCGGTCCAGAATTCCCTGTAAACTCTCCTCGGCAATTGCCTCCACCATGCCGTCAATATCCGGATGTTTCCGGATCTCCTGCGCATCCAGATGTTCATACACATATTTCGTAGATACGTTAATATCCGGCTTTGCCACCAATACATAACAATCCGGTGCCGGAGCCAGCGGAGTCAGCTTCTCTCCGATCCCTTCGGCCAGAGCCGTTCCTCCCATGACACAATACGGAACATCTGCACCGATATTCACACCCAGATCCATCAGATCCTTCAACGTACATCCCAGATCAAACAGGCGGTTCATTCCCTTCAGGGTGGCTGCGGCATCCGTACTTCCTCCCGCCATACCGGCTGCGATCGGAATATGCTTCTCCAGGTGGATCTTCACGCCCTCGGTAATATGATATTTCTCTATCATAAGTTTTGCCGCTTTATAGATCAGGTTATCCTCATTCGTGGGAAGCTCCCCGGAATCCGTAGTGATGACGATGCCGCCGGCTGTCCGCTGAAAATCCAGTACATCATAAATACCAACGGTCTGCATGACCATCTTCACTTCGTGATAGCCATTTTCCAGTCTTCTGACCACATCCAGGCCCAGATTAATTTTGGCATATGCTTTTATCCGATATTCGTTCATTTTGCTCTGCTCCGTTTTGTATACAATGATTGTACTTAATTTTATACAATCCATTTCTCTTTGTCAATGGTTCCCTAAAGTATTTGCCGTTTTTCTCCGATATAATGGATGTAGTAAGTATCACTAACAGTCAAGGATGACAAAAGGTACGGGCAAAAACCGTACCGGAAAAGAGGAAATTATGAGTGTAAACGGAATTACATCAACACAGGCCGCTGCAGCCTACAGCTACAGCAGCACAAGTGCAGCAAAAGAAAAAACTTCCGCCGAGGAAGTAAAAAGTACAAAGACCGCAGAGGATACCGGTGTCATCTATGAACGCAATACCGACACCAAGACCTCTTCCACGAAGAAAACCTATAAACCGGACACCGCTTTGATCAACAAATTAAAAGCGGATGCAGATGCACGTACCAGCCAGCTTCGTTCCCTGGTAGAAAAGATAATGGGCAAGCAGGCTGACACCTACGGCAATGCCAATGACATCTGGTCCTTCTTACGTTCCGGTAATTATACCGTAGATCCCGCCACCAAAGCACAGGCACAGGCAGACATTGCAGAAGACGGCTATTGGGGTGTGAACCAGACCTCCGACCGTATCATACAGTTTGCCACTGCTCTGACCGGCGGAGATCCCGACAAGATTGAATCCATGCGTGAGGCATTCAAGAAGGGCTACGCACAGGCGGAAAAGACCTGGGGCGGTTCTCTCCCCGAGATTTCCCAGAAGACTTACGATGCCGTTATGGAAAAGTTCGATAAACTGGCTGCTGACGCCGGTCTGACCACCGAAGCCTAAAGACCTTTTGCCAGCAGAAGTTTCCGGCCGGGTTTTAATTCATCGCTTTCCAGCGCATTCAGTTCCCGGACCGCTTTTACCGGCATATGATATTTACGGCCGATACTCCACAGATCATCTCCCGGCGCGGTAATATAGATCACCGCGCTGGGAAGTTCTGCCAGTACGGCACTGTCGATCTCCTGTTCCGTCACTTCTTCAATTGCCATGAACTCTGTGCTTTTCATAACTGTCGTCGAAAAAGACAGCACCGCTTTTACATCCACTTCTTCCCCATCGATCAGATTTACCTGTAATTGTTCCATTTCACAGTGTACCTCTGCCTGGTCAGTATCCCCGATTCCCGGCACACTCAGCAGATATTCATAAGGAATCTGTATCCGGCTGCTTACATAAGGTGTCTCATCCTTTTCCGTAATGCACAATACCGTGAGATCAATACTTCCCTGCAGCCGTATTCCGTCCTCCGTAATATCCCGGTGATCGATGGAAGCTGTTCCCTCGCTGTGCAATATCTGCAGGATCGGACCGTCAATATTTGTCCCTGCATGATCCGTTATCTTGGTCTTGCCGGTGATCCGTGTCAGCAGCTGACGCACACTGGTCTGCCTGGTATCCGGGATCACTTCATTCTTCACTCCGTAGATATCCCTCAAAATATCGATCTGTTCCTCTTCATAGAGCCGGATATTCAACTCCAGCGCGCACTCCATTCCCAGGATCCTCTCCTCCCCATCCAGATCAGGCTGAATGGTCAATGTCTGCTGTCCGGGTTCCTGCCGCAACAACGTATACCGGATATCCGGCAGCAGATCCTCCCGGCATCCCTGGCATTCCAGGCTTCCGTTTAATGGAAGTGTCGTCTCATAAGAACGGATCGCCCTGTCCTCCCCCTCTGCTTCGTAGAGCACGAAAATCTGAATATCTCCCTGGATTGCCAGTTTTTCCTCCTGTGGTTTGAATTCTACGTCCCGCAGTGAAATATTGCTCCAAAGGATCTGATAGATGTTGGGATAGCTGGAAGGCAGCGGAATTTCTTCTTTTTTACGGAAAATATCATTTTTACAGATAGCAAGCTGTGTCACTTCCATCGGCGCGATCCGATATTCCACGCCGGCTTCCGTATCTTCTCCCTGAATCCCCACGGGAAGCTCTTCATCATAGATTTCTTCGATACGGGCGGAGAGAAGGATCAGCGCCTGTAAACTCAGTTTGCGGGAATTGATCATATTTACCGTGAAATCTTCCACCGTTCCTTCCACGGTCACCGTATCCGAGGGTAATACCCCTTCCATGCGGATCCTCTCCTCAAAAGGCAGAGCGCCGCCCAACAGTACCAGACTGCTTCCGGACTCCCGCGTGTGATACAAAATCGCATACCCCAGTTTTCCCCGGACGGTTACTTCATCCGTACCCGGACAGATCTCTTCGATGACAACCTCTCCTTTTTCCAGATTCAGGGTACTGATATCCGGCTTATCCTCCGGAAGATTCAGATCTTCTTCCATGGTAAACTGCATGACGGTGGACCGTTTTACCCGGTCCATATGTATATTTCTCTTGATCAGTTCCACAATAACAGACCTCCATATATACAGATATGTCTATATATATGAAGGTCTGTGCTGTTTTATACCGTATTCTATTCTCTGTCCGTTTATTCCACCGCGCCGATGAGATCTGTCAGGTTCTCTACGTGATAGGTGCGCATGTAATCTTCAATGCCCTCCACGACTTTTACCGTCGTATAGGGATCCACGAAGTTCATGGCTCCCACACTGACTGCACTGGCTCCCGCCAGAATGAATTCGATGGCATCTTCCGCCGTAGCGATGCCGCCCATGCCGATGATGGGAATCTTGACTGCCTGTGCCACCTGGTATACCATACGAACCGCAATGGGTTTGATGGCAGGACCGCTCATGCCGCCGGTCTTGTTGGCAATGGCGAACTTCCTGCGGTGAATGTCGATCTTCATGCCGGTGATGGTGTTGATCAGGGACAGTGCATCCGCACCTGCTGCCTCTGCCGCTTTCGCCATTTCCGTAATGTCTGTCACATTGGGGCTCAGCTTCATGATGATGGGCTGTTTTGCATGTTTTTTCAGTTCGGAAGTAATGTTATACAGGGCATCCGCTTTCTGTCCGAAGGCAATGGCTCCTTCCTTGACATTCGGGCAGGATACATTGATCTCCAGCATGCTGACTGCCGGCTCGTCTCCCAGACGTTCCACCACGTCCACATAATCCTCCACGGACTTGCCGCAGACATTTACGATGATCTTCGTGTCATATTTTTTCAGGAAAGGAATGTCTCTCTCCATGAACACATCAATGCCGGGATTCTGTAATCCGATGGCATTGAGCATGCCACCGTACACCTCCGCCACACGGGGCGTCGGATTCCCGGGCCAGGGTACATTTGCCACACCCTTGGTCACCACCGCACCCAGGCGGTTCAGATCTACAAATTCTTCATATTCCATACCGGATCCAAAGGTCCCGGAAGCTGTCATGACGGGATTTTTAAAGGTCACTCCTGCGATCGTTGTCTGTGTATTCATCAGATCTCTACCTCCTCAGCATCAAATACGGGACCGTCGGTGCAGATTCTTGCATTATGCACATGCGAATGATGATCCACTTCCTTTGTCTTCACAACACAGCCCAGGCAGGCACCCACGCCGCAGGCCATATGCTCTTCCAGGGAGATATATGCCTTGATCTTCTTTTCTTCCGCGTATTTTTTAATGGCACGAAGCATCGGCATGGGACCGCAGGCGAAGATCACGTCTGCCTGCAGATGATTCTCCTCAATGGTGTTCATGACATTGCCCTTCGTGCCGACACTGCCGTCTTCCGTAGCAATATATACGGTTCCGTTTTTCTCCAGGTCCTCTTTTAAGAACAGCCGGTCATCACGATAACCCACGATGATCTGCTTTTCTGTGGATGCCGGAAGCTCTCTGGCCAGTTCCAGCATGGGGGGAATTCCGATACCGCCGCCCATGAGGAATACCTTTTTGCCCTCCGCGGCCTCTGTGGGGAATCCGTTACCGAGAGTTCCCAGGATCTCCACGCTGTCTCCTTCCTGATAGGAGGAAAACTCCGCCGTACCCTGTCCTGCGATACGGTACACGATGCGCAGGGCATCTTTTTTGTCATTTACCTGGCAGATACTGATGGGACGGGGCAGCAGAGTGCTGCGGTCCTTAGGATAGACGCCGATGAACTGACCGGCTTTTGCGTATGCCGCCAGCTCCGTAGCGATCCACATATCAAAAATTCTGGGTGCGATCTCTTTCTGAGAAAGCACGGTTGCTGTGATTTTCTTTTTCATTTTGTTATCCTTTTCTATTCTATATATAAGTGACAAGCGTTATCTGCTTATATGCGCTCTCTAACGCGCACGCTATGCTTCGTATACCATTTTACCACCGCAGATGGTCTTCTTCACTTCACCTTTTAATTTCCATCCGGTAAAAGGAGTGTTCGTTGCCTTGGATGCATACTGCTCCGGGATGAACTCTGCCGCAGTATCGATCAGGATCACATCCGCAGGGCCTCCCTCCGCCAGATATCCGGCATCGAGATGATACATGGCAGCCGGATTCGTACTCATCAGGCGAAGCAGCTGCTTCATGGTGAGATAGCCTGCATCTACCAGTTCTGTAATGCCCAGCGCCAGAGAAGTCTCCAGTCCTGTGATACCACTGGGAGCTTCCGTGATGGATTTTGCCTTCTCCTCAGCAGTATGGGGCGCATGATCAGTGGCGATCATGTCGATCGTGCCGTCCACCAGTCCCCGGATCACTGCCTGACGATCCTCTTCTTCTCTCAAAGGAGGATTCATCTTCGCCAGCGTGCCGTATTTGATCACGGCATCTTCTGTCAGGGTAAAATGATGTGGTGTGGCTTCCGCATGAATATTAGAACATCTCTTTTTCGCCTGACGCACCAGTTCTACCGCTTCCTTACTGCTGATATGCTGAATATCGATGCAGGCTCCGGTCTCTTCCGCCAGCTTCAGATCCCGTTCCACCAGTGCGATCTCCGCCTCTCTGGAAGAGCCGCCGATTCCGTAATGTTCACTGGCCTTTCCGCGGTTCACACCGTTGTTCTCGATATATTTCGGGTCTTCTTCATGGAAACTGATGGGCATATCCAGCTCTGCGGAGATTTCCATGGCCCGTCGCACCAGTTCCGCATCCAGCAGGGGCACACCGTCATCCGTGAATCCCACAGCACCCGCCGCTGCCAGCTTCTTCATATCCGTCAGCTGTTTTCCCTGCATGCCCATGGTCACGTTAGCACAGGTAGTCACATGGATCCCCGTCTTCGCTCCCTTGTCCAGGATATACTTCAGGGTCTCCTCACTGTCCACAGTGGGCTTCGTGTTCGCCATCAGCACTACGGTGGTCACACCACCCTTCGCCGCTGCCGCAGCTCCGGTGTTGATATCTTCCTTCGCTGTAAAACCGGGATCTCTGAAATGCACATGCACATCCACCAGTCCCGGAGCGACTAACAGCCCTTCCGCATTGATCCTTGTCACCTTACCCTTCGGTTCGATTTTTTCTGCGATCTTTACGATCTTGTCTCCGTCGATCAGGATATCGAAGTTACCTTCTTTTCCTGACTTGGGATCGATCATATAACCATCCTGTATCAGTATCATATTGTCTCCGTTCCCGGGCTTTTGCAGCCCATTTCCATGACCTGTTTCTCGGAAAAGTTTACCATGTTTTCATAGAAAAGAAAAGAGTGTTATAATAGAAAAAAAGGAGGACCGAAGACATGAAAACACGAGAAGAAGCGCTGGAATACGGATTATCTTTTCCGGATACGTATACAGAAATGCCCTTCCACGATCCCAACTGGCAGCTGGTACGGGTGAAGGGCAGTAAAAAAGCATTTCTATGGACTTATGAAAAAGACGGTGTGCTGCATCTGAATGTGAAAACCGATCCTGCCTGGCGGGACTTCTGGCGCAGCACCTTTTCTTCCGTCATTCCCGCATATCATCAGAATAAAGAACACTGGAACACGATTATCTTAGACGGCTCGATTCCCGACCAAGATATCCGCCGGATGATTGCGGAGAGTTATGACCTGGTCACCGACAGTCCCACGAAACGGATCTATGAAGCAGTGAAACGGATTCCGAAGGGCTGTGTCGCCACCTATGGGCAGGTGGCTGCCATGGCGGGAGAGCCCAAAATGGCACGCGCCGTGGGAAATGCCCTGCATAAGAATCCGGATCCTGAACACATCCCCTGCTACCGCGTCGTCAATTCCAAGGGAGAGCTCTCCGGTGCCTTTGCCTTCGGCGGCGCCGATGAACAGGCCAACCGCTTGCGGGCAGATGGCATTGCGGTGATCAATAACCGGGTTGATCTGGTAAAATACGGGATGAAGCTTTAAGGCTTTATCTATGCCGTTTTATTTCCGGTGTTTATTTTGACATTGACAATACAGATACCAATGCACACCAGAACCAAAGCGATCAGTGCATTCCATCCCAGTTCTGCGGAGCCCTCTCCCAGCCACCCTGCGGATAAAAGCACCCCGAATACCGGGTTCGTAAATCCGAAGATAGCCACCTTGGAGACAGGATTGTATTTTAACAGAATGACCAGGTTTTCTGTAGGATTTCTGTCTTTTTTCGCCAGTCTTTACGTTATTTTTTCTCGATCTGGGAACGGATGTCATCCTCCAGGATGTGTTCCACATCCCTGGCTTCTTTGCGGATGTTTTTCAGATTATCCCGGATCTCCTGTTCTTCTTCCATGATCTCGGGATGTTCCTCTTTTTCTTCCTTGATGAACATGCATAAAAAGCTGATCAGCAGAATCGTACAGGAAATCCAGATCGTTTTCGCTCCAATGTATCCGATCATATGTCCACCCAATGCCGCGCCGACAGCAAACAGGAAGATGATTCCGAAATAATAACCGGATTTTCGCAATATCTTTTTATCTTTCGTTTTTCCATAAGCACATAAGGATTCCATACCACTGCGCAGGTTGCCGATACACATGGTGCTGGCGAAAGCATAACCGTTCACCTTGCGGAACGCCTGTACCTGCATGGCGCAGGCGAAAGATACCATGGCATTGGCCAGCAGATCTATCTCATTCGGTAAAAAACCGACTGCAAACAACAAAAGTATTTCGATCGCAAGTACCAGCTGTCTCCAGTGGATCTTCTGTGCCTTCTGGTATTTCATACGGATGCATTCTGCCATTGCCACTCCCAATGCGAAGAACAGTAATGGAGAAAAATAGCGAAGTACCGCCTGCCAGTTCCTGTCTACCAGATTCTGTGCCAGCAGCACGATATTGCCGGTCTGTGCATTGGCAAACACTTTTCCCCGGTACATATAGGTATAAGCATCCTGCAGACCACCGGAGATTGACAGGATCCCGGCGATCAGAAAAGACTCTGACATCTGTCCATGTATTTTACGTTGCATAAAAATCTACCTCCCTACATGCATCTCCTGATTACAGTATAAGCAACGATATCTTCCTGATGGTGATAATTCCAAAATAGGATAACAGTTCGCGTCTATACTGGTAATACAACATGGTTTTTTGCATTTTATCACATTTTCCGGTAAATGTCTCATTACTTTTCTCTTCTGTTTACTTTTTTTCAACCGCGTATTATACTATATCCGATCGAATACTAAAAATATATTGTTTATATGTGAGGTATATCATTTTTATATGAATATCAGTTTTGAATATTATCGAATCTTCTATTATGTTGCCAAATACGAAAATATCACTAAGGCGGCCATGGTATTGAAAAACAGCCAACCCAATGTCACAAGGATCATCCATATCCTGGAAGATCAGCTGGACTGCCGTCTGTTTCTCCGAGAACCCCGTGGGTTAAAGCTGACCGAAGAGGGAAAGCGTCTGTATGCTCATGTGGCGATTGCCTGTCAGCATCTGCTGGATGCCGAGGCGGAAATATGCCGGGATAAAAATATCTATGCCGGAACGATCGAACTGGGTGTCACCGAGACTGCACTGCATTTATTTCTGCTACAGAATCTGCATGAATTTCAACGTACTTACCCGGATATTAAAATCCGCATTCAGAACAATACAACACCCGAAATTCTTAAATCCCTGGCAAACGGTCGTCTGGATCTCGCCGTCGTAACCACTCCTTTTGAGCCGGGTGATAACATGGAATGTGAAGATCTGATGACTTTCGGGGAAGTTCCCGCAGGTGGCCCCGACTACGCTGCATTGTCCGATCGTCCCATGACTCTGAAGGAGTTCCGGCTCCATTCCATCATCGGTCTGGGATATGGAACCGCCAGTTATGAATATTACCGGAAAGTATTTATCGAGCAGCATTTAGACTACGAACCTGCCATGGAAGTAGCCACCGCCGACCTGGTCATCCCACTGCTCCAGAACAATCTGGGCGTCGGATTTGTACCGGAACCGTTAGCGACTCCTTTTTTTGAAAACGGCAGTCTCGTTCCCCTGACCCTAAATGTACCGCTTCCTTCCCGCAAGGTGAACATGCTGTGGGATAAAGGCCGCAGCCAGAGCCGCGCAACGGCCACTTTCTGCAATTATCTGCGGGGAATCACCAAGCGAACTGCGCCGATTCTCGACCCTAAGACTATCCTTCCTAATAATTAATGATTTATCAAATAATTTTCAGGAGGATATGAAGAATGAATAACCCTATAAAAAATTTCACAAAAAAGGAATGGATCCTGTGGATCGCATCCCTTTTGATCGTAATCGTTTCCAATTTGTTTTCTACGGATTTTGATCTGCTGACCCTGATGGCCGCTCTGATCGGTGTCACTTCTCTGATTTTTGCCGCGAAAGGCAATGTATGGGCACAGATCCTGATGATCATGTTCAGTATCCTATATGGTATCATCTCGTACCGATTCCGGTATTGGGGTGAAATGATCACTTATCTCGGCATGGCTCTGCCGATGGCCATATGGTCCACCCTCACGTGGATCCGCCATCCTTCCGGGGGCAATGGCATCGTACTCATTGTACTGTGGACGCTGGCCTCTCTGGAGAATCCGGCATATATTCCCGTTGTGGTGAACTTCACCATTTTCTTTTTTAACGATATGTACGGTTTTATCAGCTGGAAGCACAGAGAGATCCTGCTGGATCTGTAACTTTATGTGTCATTCATAAATTACTGTTTTGTCCAAGAACTCTGTTTTTATCACAATGTAAGGCGTGGAGGGTTTCTCTGCGCCTTTCTTTTGCCCGGTGATCTCAGGACCCAAAAGCGTGGTGCCGACATAGATGGCATCCTCCGTCAGATACAGTTCATCCACGGCAATACTGTACCCACCGGTCTTCTGCTGCCCATACCCGATACTGATATAGAGATTCTGATCATCACTGTAGGTCAGATGAAAAGGTTCTGTACCCTTTTCGGCAATCACCGTCTTCAACTCCTCCGGAATTTTTTCATCGCTGAGTACTGTAAAATCCAGATCCCGCAGCTTGATTTTTTCCTCCTGAAACAGACCGCATCCCGTTAACAACAGTACACACAGTACCGGAATCAGGATCACACCGTTTTTCCACCGTTTCTGTTTATTCTTCATACTTTATCCACCACGGACATTTATTTATCCTATATTTATGCGGAAAATGCAGTGATATACGTTAATTTTGCTCCTTTTCTCCTGTTGGAATGTGCGTTATAATAGGACATGTGCGCCAAAAGACGCCTTACAGAAAGATGAGGTTTTACAACTATGAATGATAAATTCAGCAGAAAAATATTCTGCGATGGTATGCGGGACGGCTTCCCCATTGCTCTGGGATATTTCGCCGTATCCTTTTCTCTGGGAATCGCCGCAAGGCACGCCGGTTTCACCCCCATGCAGGGATTCCTGGCCAGCCTGTTAAACAATGCTTCCGCCGGAGAATATGCAGCTTTCACGCTGGTAGCGGCACAGGCGACTTATCTGGAAGTGGCGATCATTACACTGATCGCCAATGCACGGTACCTGCTCATGAGCTGTGCCCTGGCACAGAAGTTCTCTCCCGGCACTCCCTTTTTTCACAGACTGATCATCGCCTATGACGTCACCGACGAGCTGTTTGGTATCACGATCGCAAGACCGGGTATCCTGAATCCGTATTATACCTACGGTGCGATCCTGTTAGCCGCTCCTGCATGGGCCGGAGGAACCGCCTGCGGCATCATTGCCGGAAATGCATTGCCCCTGCGTGCTGTCAGCGCACTGAGCGTTGCCTTATACGGCATGTTTTTAGCCATCATTATTCCTCCTGCCCGGAAAAGCAAGATTGTGGCAGCGCTGGTGGCCATCAGCTTTGCCCTGAGCTTTGTCTGCAACTATCTTCCCGGCGTTTCTTCCCTGTCGGAAGGTACCAGGACTATTTTATTGACCGTGATCATCTCCGGTGCGGCAGCGATCCTGTTCCCGGTAAAACAGGCGGACGAAATTATTGACAAACCGGTAGATAAGGGACGCGAATCCGTCGCGGATAATTCAGCGGAATGTACTGGGAAAGGAGGCCTGACAAATGAATAATTATATCTACATAGCCGTTATGGCAGCCGTCTCCTATACGATCCGTGTCTTGCCCCTGACACTGATCCGGAAACCGATCAAGAATCAGTTCATTCAATCCTTTTTGTACTATGTACCTTACGTGACACTGGCTGTCATGACCTTCCCGGCCATCATCCACGCTACCCAGACGCCTATTTCCGGACTGGTGGCACTTATTGCCGGAATCATCGCCGCATGGCTCGGTGCCGGACTGTTCCCAGTATCCGTGATCTGTTGCGTGCTGGTATTTGTGATTGAATTGTTTGTGAAATGAAATACGCCATTGAGATTTTTTCTCAATGGCGTATTATTTTTACAAATCGTATTTTTTTAACATTTCCTGTACGAATTCCGGATCCTGCAAACGAGTGACCTGATCTTCGCCGCCCTCGGCATTCATGCGGGCAATCAAGTTGGCAAGGCGATTACGCTCCTGTTCAACCCCAATATTTATTCCCTCATCACGGACATAAGCGTCTCTGGCATTTTGATCCCGTACCATCTTCATATGCTCATCGTATCTGGCTCTCGCCCATTTTCCAAGACTCATATGCCTTACCTCTTTCACCGCTTCCAAAATTCCAGGATTCCTCGTCATTGTTTCCAACATTTCCAGATCCTCCTCCGTCTCTACATTGAACAGTCGAATCCACTCGTCGACTCGTCGCCCGGTCAGCACCTTGTTCAATTCTAAAATATGTAATTCCACCAGGTCACTAAACAGTTCACCGTTTTCTTCTCTCAACAGATATTTTCTGTGATAGTTATTGTCCCAGGTCAAATTAAAATCCAAAATGCTGATGGTGATACATTTTTTCATTTGTTCATAGTCTTCTCCTGCCGAAAGTTCTTCCGTCAGAAGCTTCCCCATGTAGAAAAGCTGACGCTTATCCCAGTGTTTTACTGTACGGATCTGAAGCTCTATATTGATCTTCGTATCGTCATTCAGCTCCAATAAAACATCTACGATCCCCTGTTTTTGGTATTTATATCTGCGCCACAAATTTGTATTTCGTAATTTCAGACTCCTGATCTTCTCTATCGGAATGTCTAAAATATCACTGATAAAATATTTCAGAATAATAAAATTACGGAACAGTTCCTTCATGCAGTAATCCCACTTGGGCCTGACTATCATTTGCATTCTCCTCTCTTATACGAGAGGTTCGTCGCCTCCCTTAATTGTTTGTGTTAAAATGGGATGAGCGACCGAATGGTCCTGAAATTTTGAAATATCAGAATTGCTTCCCAATGTGTAGTTTGATGATAGCAAATGTCGAATCTACTGTCAATGGAAATGCAATAAAAAAGTCTCTGATTAAAATTGCGCAATTATCTTGTGATTTTGTTGCGCATTTTTGATCATATTTTTATCGTTGTATTACGAATATGTGGTATAATATAGGTGCGCAAACGGTTGTGCAATTATGTTTTACGGGAGGATTACTTATGCAACATTTTCAAAAACAACAATTCGGCACGCGCCTGCTGGCTCTGGGCCTCAGTGCAGGACTTATCATGGGAAGTCTCACGGGCTGCGGCAATCAGGGACAAGACACCGGAAGTTCCGATACCCTTGCGGCATCTACGACTTCCGCTTCTGCCGGGGTGACCAATATCACCACTTTTCCCTTACCGGACGGTCCGGAAGAATCTAGCGTTTACGTAGAAGCAATTCCGGACATTTCCGATGATTTCTATCGGGGCATGGACGCTTCCGCGGTACTTGCTCTGGAGAACAGCGGCGTAAAATATTATAACTTTGATGGGGAAGAACAGGATGTGTTCATGACACTGGCGCAGGCCGGTGTGAATTATATCCGCCTGCGCGTCTGGAACGATCCCTATGATGAGAACGGCAACGGTTACGGCGGCGGCAATAACGACGTGGCAACTGCCATCACTCTGGGACAGCGTGCCACGAAGTATGGCATGAAGGTCTGCATTGATTTTCATTACTCCGATTTCTGGGCGGATCCCAAGAAACAGTTTGTTCCCAAAGCATGGGAAGGCATGGAGATCGAAGAAAAAGCAGATGCGCTCTATGATTTTACTTTAGACAGTCTCACACAGCTTCTGGAGGCCGGAGTGGACGTGGGAATGGTACAGATTGGTAACGAGATCAACAACGGTATGTCCGGTGAGACGGATGTGGCAAATATCAGAAAACTTCTGACCGCAGGCAGCAAAGCCGTCCGGGAAGCTGCAGTGAATTCTGGAAAAGAAATTCTCGTTGCTGTACATTACACGAATATTGATGATATGAAAAAACTGGATACGCTGCTTACCGGGTTGCAGGTAAAAGAAATCGATTATGATATTGTGGGTCTCTCCTTTTATCCCTACTGGCACGGCACCATGGATGATCTGAAAAACGCCATTACCCATATCCGGAATACTTATGGCAAGAAAGTATATGTCGCAGAAAATGCTTATTGCTATACCGCGGAAGACGGTGACGGATCCGCCAACAGTGTGGAAGGAACCGATGATCTGGCAGAAGGTTATTCCGCCAGCGTACAGGGACAGGCAAATGAAGTGCGGGATGTCTGTGCTGCAGCCAGCGAGTCCGGTGCCGAAGGTATCTTCTACTGGGAAGGCACCTGGATCCCGGTCGGTCCAGCAGATGCTGACAATTCCGCCCTTTGGGAGAAGTACGGCAGCGGCTGGGCCAGCAGCTATGCATCCGGTTATGATCCGAAGGATGCCGGCCAGTACTACGGCGGATGTTCCTGGGACAATCAGGCAATGTTTGATTTCACCGGACACCCTCTGGCCTCTCTGAAGGTATTCAAATATCTAAAATACGGTGCTACCGCTCCCCTGGCTGTGGATAGTATTCCCGCGGTTACGGTAGCATGCAATATCGGTACAGATCCGGAATTGCCCGATACGGTAAGTGTTATTTATAATGATCGGTCCGAAGCACAGGTTCCGGTCACCTGGAATACCGACGATGTTACTGCGGTCGATACGGAAAACGGCGGCAATTTCACAGTGTCGGGAACACTGGAGGACGGTACGGAAATCACCGCTGCTGTCACGGTAGACCGCATCAATTATGTGCAGAACCCAAGCTTTGAGGATAGCGATACTTCCATGTGGACGGTCAACTATTCCGGAGAGACGGATCCTACCGATTATCAGGTAAAGGCTGCAGATGCCCACAGTGGCGAAGTGGCTTTCCACTTCTGGTCAGGAAGTGCGGATATGGATTTCTCCATCGAGCAGAGCTTCACGGATCTGGAACCCGGCACTTATGAATTATCCGCGTTCTCTCAGGGCGGAGATCTGTCCGATGATGCTTACATGGATTTGTATGCGCTGGTAGACGGCAAGGAGTTGACTGCTCCCTTCATGCTGACCACCTATGCCGACTGGCAGAATCCCGTCATTCCTGAGATCAAGGTAACTGACGGATCCCTGACCATCGGTGTGAGATACAAATGCAATGTGAACAGTTGGGGAACACTGGATGATGTGACACTGTACAAAATCGCAGAGTAAATTGAGAGTTAGTTAAATACATTGGCAAAATCCACGAACTCCCGGAGCATGCGATACACATGTCTCGATGTAAGGTCTCCGGATGTGAATTTTCTACGAAAAGTGATGAGTAGTTCTCGTCATGACGGGGCCGCCTACAGTCGACATCCATGTCGACAATCGGCTGACGCGGACATCGTGTCCGCTTTCCCCCTGTCTTTCAGCACTTTTCTAGAAAATATCAACATCCTCCGACAAACATCTTCGACATGGCACCGCATACTCCGGGAGTTCTGCGTTTTGGAAAGCTTTCAAAAACCAGTAGCCCCGGCTGGGTATAAGAATAAGCAGTGCCGTAAGCAGACGTCGGTACTTAGCGGTCGTATTGTGACCGCTTATGTACCGCTACGCTCTGCGACAGAGCGCGAGCGTGCCGCGTTTCTTATACCCTGCCAAGGGCTACGGAATTATTTCACTAACTTTCAATCCTCTGAAACTTTCCCTCCCGGAAGTCGTTCTATAGTATAGATCATGTTACTTATTCACGACTTTGGGAGGGTATTTTTATGAAGAAAAATATTTTGCTGTTATCGCTTTACACTTTACTTGTGCTGTCGTTCACCGGCTGCGGAGCTTCCGGAGATTCACAGAATCCCACAGAAGCCGCAGGCCCGATCGCTCCGGTGATTGCAGAATCTCTCGCTCCGACGGAGTGCCCGGAATCCGGGGCTGAGGATGATCTGGCGATAGCCATAGGGAGTGAAGCTCTCTGCGACCTGGGATCGGTACGGTTCTCCCTGTCTCTTCCGGAGACCTGGGACTATGAAATCCGCAACGTAACTACCAGTGAGATGACTACCGATGCCATCGTCTTCTGGAACATCGCATATCCGGAGGATACCTTTACTCTGGTCTATGCTCCCGTACCGGGGATCTGCGGTACCGGTGTCACCAGTGAGAAGATTACTCTGCCAGACAGCGGCCTCAATGGCTGGAAACACACCGAGATCTACCAGACCGAGCAAAAGTACTGGATTTACATTACCCTGTCCGATCCCGACATCCCTTTGCAGGGAAATACCCTGCAGCTGGAATCCACACTTCCGTTAGCAGACTGGTATACTCTGGAATCGGATTTCAACCGTATCTTTGAGACCATCCGGCTCCAATACACAGATTTTGAAACTCCTGGGACGCAGGATGCTCTGCTCTCACCAGCGGAAACACCCTCATTTTCCGAAATGCCATGCCTTTCTTCCACATCTGTTCTGTGGTTCCGCTCTATACCATCTGTACTACCCACACATTACTCTTCACCATGTAGTAGCCGATGATGACCTTGATCATCTCCGTACCCTGCACCAGGAAATAGATGCTTACGATCCCCAGCCCGGTAAAGTGTGCCAGCAGATAAGCCGCAGGTACCACGATCACCCAGGTAAATACGGAATCAAACAAAAACGTTACCACCGTCTTGCCGCCGGAACGCAGGGTAAAATAGGAGGCATGGCTGAATGCACAGAACGGCATGATGATCGCGGAGACTGCGATGAACTGCGTAGCCAGTCCCTTGATCTCTTCCGAAGTATTATAAATACCGGGGAAAAATCCTCCCACCACGAACATCAATGCTGCCATGATCACACAACAGAAGACACTGAATACGATCATCTTATTGTCCGCATCCTTCGCCTCTTTCAGCTTGCCGGCGCCCAGATACTGTCCTACCACAATGCTGATACAGGAGCCTAACTGCAGATATACAATATTGAACAGATTCGTAATGGTGGATGCGATATTCAGTCCTGCCACCACATCCAGTCCCCTGACGGAATAACACTGGGTCACGGTGGTCATACCCGCTGCCCACATTACTTCATTCATCATCAGGGGGAAGCCCTTGACGAGAATTGCTTTCAGTTCCGCAAAAGGAATGCCGAAGCCGGTATAGGCTCCTTCCAGATAGCGGTTCTTCGCCCTGTGCATGTGTGCCCAGATGATCACGATCAATGCCTCAATGTAACGGGCGATCACCGTAGCCAGGGCCGCTCCCTGCACACCCATCTTGGGAAAAGGTCCAATGCCGAAGATCATCAGATAATCTAACAGTGCGTTGGTTCCCACCGCTACGAAGCTGGCTAACATGGGAATAAAAGTCTGCCCGGTCTCTTTGATATTCGTAGCATAAGACTGGTTCACCGCAAAAGGGATCAGGCCTACCATCATGATCGCCAGATACTCCTGACCGTATTTCAATGCCACATCCGTAGCTCCGTTCCCCACCGTATCCGTCAGATACAGGGAGATCAGTGCGGAACCTTTGGTCAAAAACAATAATATCGCTCCTCCGGTCACAAACAGGGTCGCATATAATTTAAAACGGAACGAATACATATGCCCCTTATGATTGCCCTTGCCAAAATACTGGGCACCGAAGATGCTGGCTGCGGATACGGCTCCGAAGATCGCCAGGTTGTATACAAAGATCAGCTGGTTCACGATAGCGACACCGGACATCTGCTCCGTACCCAGCTGTCCTACCATAATATTATCTAAAAAGCTTACCAGATTGGTAATGGCGTTCTGCAGGATCATGGGAATTGCAAGCAGCAGATATCTGCGGTAGAAATCCCAGTCTCCGATATATTTTTTCTTGAATTTAGTTAACATACTATCCCTCAATTCTTTTACTGTCTGTGCTTTGCAGTCACGAGTCTTCCACACTCTGTAGCCGCTTGTCTTATGTTCTTATGTTTCTTCCTGCGGCATGGTACTGTGTACTTTTTTCCTCACAAAATAGAAACACACTGCCTGTAGCAATATCGTCACAGTCCAGGATGCCGGATAGGATAAAAACAGTACCATCAGTGACCGGTGCATGGGGAACACCCCATAGATCCAGAAAATCCTCGTACCTACCGTTCCGATAATAGATAAGATCATAGGAACCGCCGAATGCCCCATTCCACGCAGGGCTCCCGGGATCAGATCCATGATTCCGCATAAAAAATATGTCAGTGTCGTATACAATAAGATTTCCGTACCGCAGGCGATCACATCCGCCTCCGTAGTATAGATATGAAGCAGCTGGGGGCCAAAGAGATTGGCACCGCCACCCAGAGTCACCGCCACGATCACTGACAGGATCATGCAGTTGACAAGTACCCGGTCCATACGCTTTTTCTTCCCGGCTCCGTAGTTCTGGCTGGTGAAGCTCATGCACGCCTGCGTGATGGAATTGACCGATACGAACAGGAATCCGAAGATGTTGTTCGCCGCCGTGTATCCCGCCATGGCAATGGATCCGAAGGAATTCACCGACGACTGCAGCAATACGTTGGAAAAATTGATCACCACACTCTGAATTCCGGCCGGCACTCCCACCTGGAAAATCTGCACCAGATACTCCCATTTGATTCCCAGCTTTGTGATCTGCAGACGATAGCAGCTGTCCGTGCCAAACAGACATCCCAGTACCAGCACGCAGGAGATGATCTGCGAGAACACCGTAGCGATGGCCACGCCTGCCACTCCCATGGAAAAAACAATGACCAGAAACAGATTCAGTGCAGCGTTGACAGCTCCCGAAATGATCAGGAACAGAAGCGGTCTCTTCGTATCGCCCACCGCACGCAGAATGGCGGCTCCATAATTGTACAGCATAAAAAAGGGCATTCCGCAAAAGTAGATTTTCATATATAGAGCTGCCTGGTCGATCACATCTGCCGGAGTATCCATCCATTCCAGCGATATCCGGGAGCAGAGAAGTCCCACAAATACCATGACGATACCGCTGATCAGTGCAAAAGTCATCGCCGTATGTACCGTCTCGCTCATCTCCCGCTCTTTGCCTGCCGCATAGAATCTGGCTGACAATACGTTGGCTCCCAGCGAGACCCCGATGAACAGATTCACAAACATATTGATCAGTGCCGTGGTGGATCCCACCGCCGCCAGTGCCTGACTTCCGGTAAATCTCCCGACCACAATAATATCCACTGCATTAAACAGCAGCTGTAAAATACTCGACACCATCAGCGGCAGGGCAAAGGATATTAATTTATCCATGATCGTGCCGTTGCACATATCTATCTCATATTTATTTTTCTTCTGTACTGCTTCCATTTCAGATACCCTTCCATCTATTTCCGGACAAGCCTATGACTTATGATTTTATCACATATTTTGCTATATTTCCATTCCCCTTTTTTATGAAAATTGTGGTATACTATATTTTGGATGTTTTTGGAATTTACAGAAGTGAAAAAAGAACACTATGAAAGGAATCATTCCCTATGAAATATGACATCATTATTATCGGTGCCGGCCCCGGCGGTATCTTCTCCGCTTACGAGCTGGTACAACAGAATCCCAATCTGAAGATCGCTGTCTTCGAAGCCGGTCATCCCCTGGAGAAGCGCCACTGTCCCATCGACGGAGATAAGATCAAGAGCTGCATTAACTGCAAGAGCTGTTCCATTATGAGCGGTTTCGGCGGTGCAGGTGCTTTTTCCGACGGAAAATACAACATCACCAACGCTTTCGGCGGTACGTTGTATGAATACATCGGCAAAAATCAAGCCATCGATCTCATGAAATACGTGGATGACATCAATATGAAATTCGGTGGAGAGGGCACCAAACTGTATTCCACCGCAGGTACCTCTTTTAAAAAGCTCTGCATGCAGAACAAGCTGACCCTCTTAGATGCTTCCGTCCGTCACTTAGGTACCGATATCAACTTTATCGTACTGGAGAATCTGTACGCAGAACTCAAAGATAAAGTGACTTTCTATTTCGATACTCCGGTAAAAACTGTGGAAGCACTGGATCCGGGATATCGCATCAGCTGCGAAGACGCCTCCTACGAGTGTGACCAATGCATCATCTCCGTAGGCCGCAGCGGCAGCAAATGGATGGAACAGATCTGTAAGGATCTGGATATCAACACCAAGTCCAACCGTGTGGATATCGGTGTCCGCGTGGAGCTTCCTGCTGTCATCTTCTCCCATCTGACCGATGAGCTGTATGAGAGCAAGATCGTATACCGAACCGAGAAATTCGAAGATGCTGTGCGTACCTTCTGTATGAATCCGCACGGTATCGTAGTAAATGAGAATACCAACGGCATCGTCACCGTCAACGGCCACAGCTACGAGGGTGCCGACAAACAGACCGAGAATACCAACTTTGCACTGTTAGTTGCCAAGCATTTCTCTGAACCCTTCAAGGACAGTAACGGCTACGGCGAAAGCATCGCCCGTCTCTCCAATATGCTGGGCGGCGGTGTCATCGTGCAGCGTTTCGGTGATCTGGTAAGAGGACGCCGCAGTAATGCAAAGCGTATTGCCGAGGGCATGGTGGAGCCTACCCTGGCTGCAACCCCCGGTGACTTAAGCCTGGTACTTCCCAAGCGTATCTTAGACGGCATCATTGAAATGATCTACGCTTTGGACAAGATCGCACCCGGTACCGCCAATGACGACACTCTGCTCTACGGTGTGGAGGTGAAATTCTATAACATGGAAGTAGAACTGGACGAGCACCTGGAAAGCTGTCATAAGGGATTATATATCATCGGTGACGGCAGCGGCGTGACCCATTCCCTGTCCCATGCATCTGCCAGCGGTGTCTATGTTGCCAGACAGATCGTCAAAGGCAATGAATAATAATACAAGATGAAACGCTAAAAAAGGAAGGTATATTCTATGGCACAAACAGTTAAGATCATCTCTGACAGTACCTGCGATCTGTCAAAAGATTTATTGGAAAAATATGATATTTCCATCCTGCCCCTGCACATCCTGTTAGGGGAGACAGAGTATCGTGATGGTGTGGACATTACCCCGGAAGAGATCTTCCGATGGTCCGATGAAAATAAGACCACACCGAAGACCTCTGCACCTTCCATGACCGAGGCCATGGAAGTGATGAAGCCATTTCTGGATGAAGGCCGTGAGATCATCTGTTTCTCTATTTCCGACAGCATGTCCACCTCCGGCAATGTCATGCGTCTGGCTGCGGAAGAACTGGAAGCTTCTGATAAAGTAACTGTGATCAATTCCGCCAACCTGTCTACCGGCATCGGTCTGCAGGTAATACAGGCTGCCCTTTTATCCGCAGAAGGGAAAACCAGAGCCCAGATCACTGCTGCCATCGAAGAGATCCGCCCCAGAGTACGTGCCAGCTTCACCGTAGATACTCTGACCTACCTCTACCGTGGAGGAAGATGTAATGCTGTCGCAGCTCTGGCAGGCACCATGTTAAAGCTTCATCCCAGGATCGTAGTCGAAGACGGCGCCATGGATGCCTCCAAAAAATATCGTGGTAAGCTGAGTTCTGTCATTCTGTCCTACACAAAAGATATGGAAGAAGACCTGAAAAATGCGGTTCCCGACAGAGTCTTCATCACGCACTCCGGCTGTGATCGTGAAATTGTAGAGTCGGTTCGTTCCTATCTGGAGAGCCTCGGTATTTTCAACGAAATACTGGAGACCAGAGCCGGCGGTGTCATATCCAGCCACTGCGGACCCGGTACACTGGGCGTTCTATTTATCGAGAAATGATATTATTAGAGCAAATGAATTAGAAAGAGGTATTTATGATCCGTTTTATATTCGTTGTATTATTTGTTGTATTATTCCTGATCCTGTCCACTCCGCTTATGCTGGTGGAATGGATCATTGGCAAGTTCAATCCGGGGCTGAAGGACAAAAGTTCCCTGGCCATTGTCAACTGGGCATTCCGTCAGGTGATCCGCCTGGCGGGTACCAAAGTGATCGCCATCGGTGAAGAAAATATCCCCACCGATACTGCAGTACTGTATGTGGGCAATCACCGCAGCTTTTTCGATGTGGTCCTGACCTACGTCCGCGTTCCCAGACCTACCGGCTACGTTGCGAAAAAAGAAATGCTGAAATGGCCCCTGTTAAATATCTGGATGAAGGATCTGCACTGTCTCTTCCTGGACCGTCAGGATATCAAGGCCGGGCTGAAAACGATCCTGGCTGCCATTGATAAGGTGAAAAACGGTATTTCTATCTGTATTTTCCCCGAAGGTACCCGGAATAAGACCAAGGATACTTTCCTCCCTTTCCATGAAGGCAGCTTCAAGATCGCCGAAAAAGGCAATGTTCCCATCATTCCCATGACCATTGTGAACTCTGCCGCTATTTTTGAAGACCATTTTCCCAAAATAAAAAAGGCCACCGTAGTCATTGAATACGGCAAGCCTATTTATATGAAGGATCTGGACAAGGAGACCCGCAAGAGCATGGGCACCTATGTACAGAATATAATCTCCGAGACCTATTTCAAAAACAAAGAACTGATCTAATATCTAATGTTTTCCGGTGAGGGAGACCTGTTGGGCGATCAGAAGAAGATAATCCGACGTTTTTCCCTCTTCCGGATAATAGCACACGGAATCTCTGTTTCTGCCCATCAGATAATGTAAAAAATCTTCCAATATCTCCGTATACTGATAACTGTATAAGATATAATTGGCACAGGCCAGTTCCTCCGCCCGCTTCAGCAGATCTTCCGTACCGTTGTTGACGGAAGTCACGGCGTCGATCATTTTACCGGAACGTTTTGCCAGTTCCTCTCCCTGATCTCTGATACCTTCCATGAATGCTGTGCACAGATCAATATCCACCGACTGTCTGGTAGCCAGATATGTCATGGAACCGTAGAGATATGCAGTTTCCTCCAGATAGCTTGTATTATCTTCGAAAAATTCCTTATACTCCAAAATCTGCGAACGATAGGAAGGAAGTCCCGCAGCCCGGTACAGTTCCGTCAAAGCCATAAATTTCTCCGCATCTCTGCCGGATGCTGCTGCCAGCTTTGTGTAGATTGCGGATGCGTGCTGAAGACATTGCGTTGCATATTGTACATCATATTTCTGATACAGATAACTGAATTTTGCCAGGACAGCCACATACGTCATGGTATCCGGCTCCTTATCCTCTGTCTCATTGACGGTTTTTTCCAGCCAGTCCGCAATATATTCCAGCATATCCGGAATCTCATTCCGATTATCGTCCGTAAAAACTTCCGAATACCATTCGCATGCCTCCAGCAGTGTCAGGATCTCATCCTCTGTAATGTTGCGCTCCCGGCAGCTTTCATGCACCCTTTCGCACAATGCTTTAAACAATTCCTCATAATACCTCTCCTTGATGGAAAAAGAGAGCGACTGCCCCACCCGGTCGCATTCCAGATAAAAGTTTCCCTCGCTGGTATATTCCGAAAAATCCACTGTTCCGATGTATAATTGCAGATCCCCGTTGTACTCCGGCTGCTTTACCTTCCCCCGATATACGATCTCTCCGGACTCTTTATCGATCAGCCGGAAACTTTCCACCGGTTCCCGGCTTTTGACGATTGCCTGCTTTTCTCCGTCTCCTGCATACCCCTGTTGATCCACCAGTACATTAGGAGTAAGTGTCGGAATGGTATAATTGATTATCGGGGTATTTTCCATTGCCATATCCGCAATACTGACATGTCCCGTCTCGGCAGACGTATTGCCACAGGCGGTATTCCCTATGATATTCACGATGAACAGCAGCGACAATACTGCTGCATATTTTCTGTTGTATTTCAAATTGGTCCTCCGCTCAATCTCCCGGGAGATTACAGTACACGATTTTTCCATTGATAATAGTATAAACGGTCCACATGAAAATTTCCATAGGTATTCTGTATATCCATCAGTGGAACAATGCCTCCCCGTTTACCGGATCTCCATTATGCGTCAGGGCAAAATACACATTGCTCCCCTCAGCACTGTAATATTTTGTAGGCGCTGCTACACTGCCGATCGTTTCACCCGGATTCACATAAGCATTTTCCTTGACGGTAATCTCCGCCAGTTGTCCGTAAGTGGCCTCATAGCCGTCTCCCAGATCCAGCGTCACCGCCTTACCGATCTCCTCATTTTCAAAAATCGAAGTTACTTTTCCCTGCGCACAGGCGGTTACCGCCATGCCTTCTTCCGCGGAAAAGATCGTAGCCGGATTGTACTTGTACTGATCCAGTGTGGCAAAGTAAATGCTCTTGTCCATAGAGTAATGCATCAGAATATCACTCTGTACCGGTTTCTGCATTCCATCGTTTTCCGCAAAATGCAGGGTTTTCTCTACTGTCAGCTCCGGCATCTGCTGCTCTGCCTCCGCAGCCTCCTGTAAGGTCTCCTGATCTGTCAGTCCCGGGATCTCCACATGGCCGGAGCCCACCTCCTGGGGAAGATAATCCAGATCATCCTCCGTGACCGGTGCTGCCGCGATCTCATTTCCGGCTGTGTTATTCGCGGTCAGTTCCGGAATATTCTCTTCCTCCTTCAGCAAATGCTCCTCATTATATTCGGATATTTCCTGCATTTTGTCATCCGCATTGTTTTCAAGTGCAGTGAAGTCCAAGGTATAGCCATCATCCTTGGACTCCACATTCTGCCCCTTCATATAGACCCCCGTCATGGTCAACGCTGCCAGAACAAAGGCCGAAGAGGCCAACATTATAATACGCTCTTTATGAATACCGCTTTTTTTATTTCTTCTCATATCCGCATCCTTCCTGTTCCCTGAACCAACTTCCTGCTATACAATCGTTTCAACCACTTTCCCTGGTTTATCCTATAGTCTTGCCCGATTCGAAGGTTTTATTCAGGATGCATTTTCCATTGATCTTTATTGGTGTTACGCTTTTTGGGCATAAGCTGCCATGTCTACATGCTGCACAGTACCCACATTTCCGTTTTCATATAAGAAAATACCGGTCTTACGGATCGCTCCGTTCGTTGCATTGGCTTCTGTCGCACCGTCCCGGGCCGTTCTGTCTCCCTGTAAGGTAAAATCTGTGGAAACATTTTGCAGACAGATTGCACCGACACCCTTGTCGGAAAGTTTGTACAATACGTCATTGCCCTTTTCATCTTTGCACCAAATTTTTAATTTTGACCAGATGGAATCATTCTCATCGATCCAGCCGTTGCCGTCCTCATCATACCGTGCCAGGTCCGCAAATCCGTCACCGTTCCCGGTTCCGAACAGTTCACTGCCGTCGTTGATGATGCCGTCTCCGTTTTTATCCAGTGCAAGATAACCGCTGCCCTTTAACATGGAGATCTCTTCTTCCTCACCGTCGGCATCCAGGTCAAAATAAAAGGTCTGATCCGACAGCTCCGTCGCATCGGTATCCAGATTGATCACCAGCGGATCATATAGAGCAAACTGCGCTACATTCAGTTCTTCTCTGTAGTATTCCTCACACCTACGGCTCATATTTACATTGACATTAAAATTGATCTCTCTGCCGTCCTTGGTACGCACGGTTCCCACGGTAGAGAAGCTGGTGTCCTCCTGCTCTATGCTCCAGCTCTCCCCGACATAATTCAATACTTTTACACGGGACGTCACCTGAGGAAATACATCCGATGCAGGTGTTGCCATAGCTGTTTCCTGCGTGCCGCCACTCCAACCGTTTTCCTGCATCCAGTCATGCAGAGTACTATTCCGGGATGGGAACAATAAATCAAAAATATAACGTACCGTATATTCCCGGATGGTGGACAGCGTCTGTTCACTGGCGCTGCTTCGCATATTCCATCTCGCGGAGGACACTAGAAAACGGCTCTGCCAGTCTTTTGCGGTCATGGCAGTATTCTCTGCGGTATTCTCCTGTTCCCCGGTGTTCTGTGCTGTATCCTCTCCTTCCGGTGTCTTCTGTCCCTTCGTGGATACATCTGTCAGCCCTGTCTGATAATCCGTTATCTCAAAGCGTCTGACGCTTGTCTTAGAAGTATGATAACTTCTGGCGGAATCCATTCCTATGCTTGCGGAATCAATTCTCAAATCTGTAATTTTCTCCTTTCCCCGACCTCACCATACAGGGCGCGCTTCCTGTAAAGCTTAATCGTTCGCTACCACATGTGATATTGCATGGCTGAACGGTTAAGTCAAAAAAATGGTAACAGAACAGAATATTTTAATATTATTCTATCCGATTACCATCCGTGGTGTCGTTATCAAACTATATAAAAAATAAGTAGCAGGAAGTGACCGGCCTTGTCACCTCTCTGCTACTTATATCGTCCATATAGGGCGTTTTGTTTAGTCTGAATTTATTGCTGTGTGGGTGCAGCAGGTGCACCGGGTGCGGGAGGTACCGGTTTCCCGGCTGCTTTCAGCTTCGCGGCGATCATGCCGGCTACCATCTCTCTGGTAACCACGATATTGCCACCGAAGGGATTGATGACAAATCCCAGGGCCGGACTGCTATTGCCCTGTGCATCCTTGCGCAGCAGCATTCCCGCATAATCGTCAAAATTCATAGCAAACGTCTGCTGGTTCTCTTCGTCCTTCCACTTTTTTAATTCCATCCAGTCTGTGAAAGCCATGAAGAATTTCCGTCCGTCCTCTGTAGATAACATGGGGAACTGGACTTTTGCATCACGGGGAATTCGCACCTGTCCCTTTTCATCCGGCTGGGGCGCAGGATCGATCACTACCGGGGCCAGAAACTTTGCTTTCTGAAGCTCCTCCAGGAACATCTGTCTGTGTTCCGGTGTGTCTTCTGCTTTTAATAATTCGATAGATCCTACCATCATGGGGTTGGATACCGGTTTGTTAAATTCCATATTTTTGCTCCTTATACACGGTTATAGTTGATCAAGCAGCCCTTCAGGATGATCTGGCGTTCTTCATCGGTCAGTTCGCCTAACTTCAGGGAGAATTCCTTCATGCCCTCTCCGGGTGTTACCACATAAGCTTTGATCTCTTCTGTCTTGTCTTCCACGGCTTTCTTGATGCCGGGAACGAACAGATAATCCAGATTCTTAAAAGGCAGATCCCCGGGCTGGATGAGGAAGGGAAGCATACCCCAGTTGATCAGGTTGGAACGATAACGCTTGGTAGCATATTCGTTGGCGATATTCGCCCAGCCGCCCAGTACCTTCTGACAGGAAGCAGCCTGCTCACGGGCAGAACCGTCTCCGGGCTTCACTGCGAAGATTGTGGAACCGAATCCAGTGTTCTTACGGTCAGCCTCAGGATACTGTTTCTTCACTTCGCCCATGACATCCTTCAGTACGGGAACCGCCTGGCAGGGATGTCCGCCGTTCATACGCTCTTTCTCTGCCTTCTGGATCTCTTTGGCACGTCCTACATACTGCGGATCCTTACGGCTCAAGGTGAACTCTGCCAGTCCCAGAGGATTGGAACGGTAGGAAGAGGTCTCACCGGAAGGGATCAGCTCATCGGTGGTGGTTACAGGATCGTGGATCTCGGATACTACCTGTAATACCAGATTTTCAGGCAGGGCACCCATAGCGGGCCAGTCCTTGATATTGGGGCCGAACTGGATCTCTACGCTCTCGTCTGCCACACCGTGGGAATCGAATACACGGTTCTTGTAAATATTGCTGTCGAAATGATATTTATATTTTCCGAAGTCGCCGTCGAACTCTGTTGCGGGAGTCAGCACGCCCTTGTTAGCTGCGGTAGCTGCGATAGATCTTGCATCCATCAGAGCTACGGAAGCAATCTGGCCGTTCTGCAGCTTGGAGCCTTCACGGTTCGGGAAGTTTCTGGTAGAATGACGGATACTGAATGCGTTATTGGCAGGGGTATCTCCGGCACCGAAGCAGGGGCCGCAGAAGGCTGTCTTCATGACTGCACCGGTCTCTAAGATGGTCGCAGCACAACCGTTACGGATCAGCTCCATGTATACGGGCATAGATGCGGGATATACGCTTAAAGTAAATTCATCCGCACCAATGTATCTGCCCTTCAGGATATCGGCTGCTGCACAGATATTCTCAAATCCGCCGCCGGCACAGCCTGCGATAATACCCTGATCTACGATAAATCTGCCATTTTTTACTTTATTCTTCAGAGTAAAGTCTACGGCACCGTCCAGGCTTACTTTCGCACGTTTCTCGGTCTCATCCAGAATATCCATCAGATTCGCATTCAGCTCCTCAATGGTGTAAGTATTGCTGGGATGGAACGGCATGGCGATCATGGGACGGATCTTGTCCAGATCCACCTCTATGAGACCGTCATAGTAGGTTACCTGACCGGGATTCAGCTCCTTATAATCTTCCGTACGTCCATGAATCTCATAAAACTCACGGATCTGGTCGTCGGTCTTCCAGATAGAGGACAGGCAGGTGGTCTCTGTAGTCATGACATCAATACCGATACGGAAATCAGCACTCAGGGATGCCACGCCGGGACCTACGAATTCCATGACTTTATTTTTCACATAACCATTCTTGAATACAGCACCGATGATCGCCAGTGCCACGTCCTGAGGACCGACACCCTTCACGGGAGCACCCTTTAAGTATACGGCTACCACGCCGGGCATATTGATATCATAAGTCTGATTCAGCAGCTGCTTCACCAGCTCGGGACCACCTTCACCCATAGCCATGGTACCCAGAGCACCGTAACGGGTGTGGGAATCAGAGCCTAAGATCATTTTGCCGCCGCCGGCCAACATCTCTCTGGCGAACTGATGAATAACTGCCTGATGAGGGGGTACATAGACACCACCGTACTTTTTCGCACAGGTCAGTCCAAACATGTGGTCATCCTCATTGATGGTGCCGCCTACGGCACACAGAGAGTTATGGCAGTTGGTCAGTACATAGGGCATGGGGAACTTCTGCAGTCCGGATGCTCTTGCGGTCTGAATGATACCTACAAAGGTAATATCATGGCTGGTAAGCTTATCGAAGCGGATCTTAAGCTTGTCCATATTGCCAGAAGTATTATGCTCCCGCAGGATACCATATGCCATGGTGTTTTTCGCTGCTTCTTCTCTGGAGATCGTAATGCCGGTCTTCGCCTGTATCTGTCTGGCTGCTTCGGAGGTATCCGCTACAATATCTGTACCGTTTACCAGGTAAGCGCCGCCCTGTGTTAACTGAATCATGCTCGTCCTCCTGTTATTCCACTTCTTATGCATAGATAGAGTGCATCTTGTGTGCACTTCTTTCATTATACTGGATTGTTTTCTCAGATGCAATGATCTTATAGGATGTTTTTGCACTTGAGTGTACGTAAAAAAATACCGCCTATAGAGCGCAACAGTCTCTCCAGGCGGTATGACTTCTTTTTTAAGTTCTTAATTATTTCAGTACTACCTTATCCAGATGCCAGATCTCATCCACATACTGCTGTATAGTTCTGTCAGATGTGAACTTGCCGGAGCATGCCACATTCAGGATGGCGCTCTTCGCCCAGTTGTCCTCGTCGCGGTAAGCAGCTTCCACTCTCTTCTGTGCTTCTGCATAGGACTTGAAGTCCTTGAGGATGAAGTAGGTGTCTGCCTTGGCCGTGCACTGGGTGTTCAGCAAGGAATTGTACAGCGGGCGGAACAGCTCGGGATCTCCCGGTGCGAAGGTTCCGTTGATCAGCTGCATCAGTACCTTGCGGACATCCTGATCATTGTTGAAGATCTCCATGGGGTCATATCCGCCATGGTTCTCATAGTTGATAACCTCCTGTGCGGACAGGCCGAAGATGAAGGCATTCTCTTCGCCCACTTCTTCTACGATCTCCACGTTGGCACCGTCCATGGTTCCCAGGGTCAGGGCACCGTTCAGCATGAACTTCATGTTACCGGTACCGGATGCTTCCTTACTTGCGGTAGAGATCTGCTCGGAGACATCTGCTGCCGCAAAAATGATCTCTGCGTTAGATACGTTATAGTTCTCGATAAATACAACCTTGATCTTGCCGTTAATAGCGGGATCGTTGTTAACCACATCCGCTACGGAGTTGATCAGCTTGATGGTCAGCTTTGCGTTACGGTAACCGGCTGCTGCCTTCGCGCCGAAGATAAAGGTTCTGGGGTAGAAATCCAGTTCCGGATGCTCCTTCAGTTCGTTATACAGGTGCATTACATGCAGAATATTGAGCAGCTGTCTCTTGTACTCATGCAGACGCTTTACCTGTACATCGAAGATGGATCTGGGATCTACTTCGATACCGTTGTGCTCTAAAATGTATTTTGCCAGACGTACTTTGTTCTGGTACTTGATGTTCATGAACTCCTGCTGTGCCTTCTTGTCATCCGCATATACCTTCAGGCGGGAGATCTGAGGCAGATCGGTGATCCAGTCGTCACCTACGTGAGCCGTTACCCAGTCAGCTAACAGCGGGTTTGCATGCAGCAGGAAACGTCTCTGGGTGATACCGTTGGTCTTATTATTGAAGCGCTCCGGGAACATCTCATAAAAGTCCTTTAATTCCTGGGTCTTCAGGATCTCTGTATGCAGTCTTGCAACACCATTGACAGAATATCCGGCTACGATTGCCATATGTGCCATCTTCACCTGTCCATCGTAGATGATCGCCATCTTACGGATTTTCTCCTGTACATCCACACCGGGTACATTGCTGTACTTCTGCTGGATATCGATGATGAATCTGCGGTTGATCTCCTCTACGATCTGGTAGATTCTGGGAAGCAGTCTGGAGAACAGTTCGATGGGCCATTTCTCCAATGCTTCCGCCATGATGGTGTGGTTGGTGTAAGCACAGGTCTTGGTGGTGATCTCCCACGCTTCCTCCCAGGTCAGATAATAATCATCCATCAGCACACGCATCAGCTCTGCGATCGCTACGGTAGGATGGGTGTCATTCAGCTGGAAGGTAACCTTCTCATAGAACTTATGGATATCATCATGCTTTCTCATGTACTTCTCTACAGCTTCCTGTACGGATGCGGAGATGAAGAAATACTGCTGCTTCAGACGCAGCTCCTTACCTGCATAGTGATTGTCGTTGGGGTACAGAACCTCTACGATGTTACGTGCCAGGTTCTCCTGTTCTACCGCTTTCTGGTAATCGCCCTTATCAAAGGAATCCAGCTGGAAGCACTCTACGGGCTCCGCATCCCAGATACGCAGGGTGTTTACAATGCCATTGCCATAACCCACGATGGGGAAATCAAACGGAACCGCCTTAACGGACTGATAGCCCTCCTGGGTAAATACGTTTCTGCCGTTCTCATCGGTATGCACACTGACATAGCCACCGAATTTCACAATTTTCGCATACTCAGGTCTGCGCAGTTCGAAAGGATTACCATTCATCAGCCAGTTATCGGGAACCTCTACCTGATAACCGTCGCGGATCTCCTGCTTGAACATACCATAACGATAACGGATACCGCAGCCATATGCAGGATATCCCAGCGTTGCCAGGGAATCCAGGAAACATGCTGCCAGACGTCCCAGTCCACCGTTACCCAGTGCTGCATCCGGCTCCTGGTCCTCGATCAGGTTCAGATCCAGTCCCAGTTCTTCCAGAGCTTCCGCTACGGGCTTATATGCCTTTAAATTGATGAGGTTATTGCCCAGTGCTCTTCCCATCAAAAACTCCATGGACATGTAGTAGACCATCTTGGGGTCTTCCTTCTCATATGCCTTCTGGGTCTCCATCCAGTTCTCTACGATACGGTCCTTGATCGCATAAGATACTGCCTGGAAGATCTGCTGTGCATCTGCTTCTTCCAGATTCTTACGATACAGGGTGCGCACATTATATTCCACACTTCTCTTGAAGAGCTCCTTATCGAACTCTTTTGCCTTTACCGGCTTCTCGCTGTCTGCTACTGATTTTTTCACCTATGTTCTCCTCTCCATTACCTCTCCGGTATTGTACTCTTCTCAAGATATTCCGCGCCGGATAGCGTTATGATTTCATCCATATTCTTAACCAAATACAGGTAATATTATAACAAATATATACACTCATTCCAACTGTTTTCGCCGGTTTTCGTAAGTTTCGTAAATGTTTTTCCGAAACAGAAAAGATTCTGCGGTCCCCCTTCCGGAAAACCACAGAATCTTTATCTTTATACTCTCTCCACAGCGATCACTGCGTTCTCGCCGTTGATATTCCATTCCTTCGATACGCCGTATTCCATACCGCTTGTCAGTTCGTCAGCCAGAACCTTGCTGCTGATGGCTTCTTTGTTCTTCTGTGCGATCTCGGACAGCTTATCGTTGCCATTGATGGATACGCGGATGTGATCGGTCACTTCGAAGCCGCTCTCCTTACGCATGGTCTGGATCTTGCTGATGATCTCGTATACGAAGCCTTCCTCTACCAGTTCCGGTGTCAGGTTGGTATCCAGGACAACGGTCATCCGATTGTCCTCCTGAGATACATAGCCTTCCTTCTGTGCCATGTCGATCAGCAGATCGTCCTTGGTCAGTTCCACAGCCACACCGTCTACATCGAACTTTAATGCGCCGTCTGCATTCAGCTCATCCATTGCTGCATTGCCATCGAGTGCTGCAAGGTGCTTCTGGATGCCGCCCAACTGTTTGCCATACTTGGGTCCTACGGTACGCAGCTGGGGTTTGAAGGTGTAAGAGGTAAAGTCACGTACGTCATCGGTAAATACGACTTCCTTGACGTTCAACTCATCCTCGATGATCTCCTGGTAGAACTCACTTAAGGTGAAGTCTGACTTGATATACATTCTGCTGATAGGCTGACGATTCTTGATGGCAGCTTCGTTACGGCATGCACGCCCCATAACTACAGCATCCAGTACATCCTCCATATCCTCTTCCAGCTTCTTGTCGATGTGATCCTTGTTCACTACCGGGAAGTCACACAGATGGATACTCTCGGGTGCATTTGCATCGTTGCTTCTTACCAGGTTCTGGTAAATATCCTCTGTCATGAAGGGGATCATGGGTGCGGCTGCCTTACAGATGGTCACCAGTGCGGTGTACAGCGTCATGTAGGCATTGATCTTATCCTGCTCCATACCCTTTGCCCAGAAACGCTCACGGCTGCGTCTTACATACCAGTTACTCATCTCATCGACGAAGTCCTGCAGAGCCTTGGCAGCCTCAGGGATACGGTACTGGTCCAGATTGCTGTCTACTTCTGCAACGGTAGAGTTCAGCTTGGACAGCAGCCACTTATCCATTACGGGCAGTTTGTCGTATTCCAGTGTATATTTGGAAGCGTCAAAATTATCAATGTTTGCATACAGTACGAAGAATGCGTAGGTGTTCCACAGGGTACCCATGAATTTACGCTGTCCTTCCTGTACGGCTTTGCCGGAGAATCTCTTCGGCAGCCAGGGTGCGGAACTAGTGTAGAAATACCAACGGATGGCATCTGCACCGTAGGTCTCCAGTGCGTTGAAGGGATCTACCGCATTGCCCTTACTCTTACTCATCTTCTGACCATTCTCATCCTGTACATGACCCATAACGATAACGTTCTTGTAAGGAGCCTTATTGAAGAGCAGAGTAGATTCTGCCAGCAGAGAGTAGAACCATCCACGGGTCTGGTCCACTGCCTCGGAGATAAAGTCAGCGGGGAACTGCTGCTCGAACAGATCCTTGTTTTCAAACGGATAATGATGCTGTGCAAAAGGCATTGCTCCGGAGTCGAACCAGCAGTCGATCACCTCGGGAACACGCTTCATCTGCTTGCCGCACTCGGGGCAGGTGATGGTGATCTCGTCGATGTAAGGGCGATGGAATTCTACGGTCTTCGCCTTCTCATTGCCGCTCATCTTGTACAGCTCTTCACGGCTGCCGATGGAATGCTGGTGTCCGCATTCGCACTCCCAGATATTTAACGGAGTACCCCAGTAACGGTTACGGGATACACCCCAGTCCTGAATATTCTCCAGCCAGTTACCGAAACGTCCCTCACCGATGGAAGCGGGGATCCAGTTGATGGTCTTATTATTACGTACCAGATCATCCTTCACAGCGGTCATCTTGATGAACCAGGACTCTCTTGCATAATAGATCAGCGGAGTGTCACATCTCCAGCAGAAAGGATAATCATGCTCGAACTTCGGTGCATCGAACAGCTTGCCCTCTGCATCCAGATCCTTAAGTACCAGAGGATCTGCGTCTTTTACAAATTTTCCTGCATAAGGGGTCTCTGCGGTCAGATCACCCTTGCCGTCTACGAACTGTACGAAGGGCAGCTCGTAATTACGTCCGATACGGCTGTCGTCTTCACCGAAAGCCGGTGCGATATGAACGATACCGGTACCGTCGGTCATGGTTACATAACCATCGCAGGTTACGAAATGTGCCTTTTTCTTCTGCTTCTTGGCGGCATCTCCCGCACACTTGTACAGAGGCTCGTACTCCTTGTACTCCAGATCCTTACCAACATAAGTCTCCAGTACTTCGTAAGCATCCTTGCCCTCTTCTGCAAGACGTCCCAGAACCTTGTCTGCCAGTGCCTTTGCAATATAATAGGTATAACCGTCGGCGGCCTTCACCTTCAGGTAGGTCTCCTCCGGGTTCACACACAGTGCCACGTTGGAAGGAAGAGTCCAGGGGGTGGTGGTCCATGCCAGGAAATATGCATCCTCGCCCTTTACCTTGAAACGTACGATAGCAGAACGCTCTTTGACTGCCTTATAGCCCTGTGCCACTTCGTGGCTGGACAGCGGGGTTCCGCAACGAGGGCAGTAAGGAACGATCTTGAAGCCCTTGTACAGAAGTCCCTTATCCCAAATGGTCTTCAGTGCCCACCATTCGGACTCGATGAAGTTGTCATCGTAGGTAACATAAGGGTTATCCATGTCAGCCCAGAAACCAACGGTACGGGAGAAATCTTCCCACATTCCCTTGTATTTCCAGACGCTCTCTTTACATTTGTCGATGAAAGGTGCCAGACCGTATTCCTCGATCTGCTCCTTGCCATCCAGACCCAGCAGCTTCTCAACTTCCAGCTCTACGGGAAGTCCGTGAGTATCCCAGCCTGCCTTACGGGGAACCATATATCCCTTCATGGTACGGTATCTGGGGATCATATCCTTGATGGTACGGGTCTCTACATGACCGATGTGGGGCTTACCGTTGGCGGTAGGCGGTCCGTCGTAGAAGGTATAGGTCTCGCCTTCCTTACGGTGTTCCATACTTTTTTTGAAAATGTTGTTGTCTTCCCAGAATTTCTCGACAGCTTTCTCACGGTCTACGAAATTCAGGCTTGTGGGTACCTGCTTGTACATAGTGCGCTTCCTTTCTTAAAAAAAATGGCTCCGTCCCGTAACAGGACGAAGCTCATGCATTCGTTAACCACCTCTTACAACATACTTCCCATACGATTCCACATGTGTAATCTCACAGGAGTGATATGCTTCCCGGTAACGGCGGGATTCCGTTCAGAACTACTGACCTGGGCTTTTGTTCTGACAGCTCAGAAGTGATTTTCACTTTTTCCCTACTCGCACCGGTCTCTCACCATCACCGGCTCGCTTTGCCTTTCTGCGGAAAAGTTACTCTCTTCGTCAATGCATTTTTGATATACCGCTATTATATATCTCATTTTTTTGCGTTGTCAAGCCGGATGTTATGATTTGCTTAGAAAGCTTTTCTTTCTTGCTTTTCCGACATTTATTTCATATAATTATTTTAAGACTGATATGTGTACCGATCTTACCGGAAGGGGCAGCGATTCTATGGAAAATACGCAAAATACGCCGAAAAGAAGCGGTGGTAAAATATCATATACTCTGCAGGCGATCGGCCTGATTCCCCTGCTGGCGCTGGGGATCGTCATGTTATTTTTCACTTCCCAATGGTTCACAAAAACTATGTATCAGGAAGTGGAACGTGAATTGTATGATGCCACAAAAAGTGCCACTACACTTCTGAACGCTGCCTATCCCGGCGATTACCGGCTGGAAGGTGATGTTGCCTACCTTCTGTATAAGGGCGATGTAGATATCACCCGTGAATATTCTCTATTTGATCAATTCAAAGAGGATACCGGACTGGACATCACCCTGTTCTATCAGGATACCCGCATTCTGACGACTCTGTATAACGCCCAGGGTGACCGCATTGTCGGCTCCGGTGCTCCGGATGTGGTGATCCGTGATGTCCTGAATACCGGTGAAGATCATTTTTATATCAACACTCTGATCAATGGAAAGACTTATTTTTCCTATTATAGTCCTGTCCGCAATCAGGACGGCAGCATAGTTGGCATGCTTTTTATAGGAAAATCCAGTGCCGCCGTATCTCAATCCATTCAACGTTATGTCTATCCGCTGACATGGCTGATCATCGGTTTTGTGGCTCTCGTGGCTGTCTGCATCTATTTTTACACCAGAAGATTCGTGGCTGTATTACTCCATATTCACAGCTTCCTGTCGGAGGTAGCCTCCGGGAATCTGAACGCCACACTGGATCATTCCGTAACAAAACGCAGTGATGAATTAGGTGATATCGGTCGCTGTGCCCTGTCCATGCAGCGCTCTCTTCGTACCATGATCGAGCAGGATGCCCTGACCGAGCTGTACAACCGACGCAGCGGGGAAAAAAAGCTGCGCCAGATCTTCGAGGAAGCCCAATCCTCCCGCCATTCTTTTGCGCTCGCCATCGGAGATATTGACTTTTTCAAAAAGGTTAATGATACCTACGGTCACGAATGTGGGGATGCCGTACTGAAAAATGTCTCTGCCCTGCTGAAGCAGCATATGTGGCGCCGTGGCTTTGCCGCGCGTTGGGGTGGTGAGGAATTTCTACTGGTATTTGAAAATGTAGATCTTGCAGAAGCACGGAAACAGCTGGATCTTCTCATGGACAAAATCCACGAACTGGATACACTCTACGAAGGGCAACACGTGAAGATAAATATGACCTTCGGACTGGTCTGTGAGTCTGACAAAGATGTTCATACATTATTAAAAGAAGCTGATGAGAAATTATATATCGGTAAGACAAACGGTCGTAACCAGGTGATATCTTAACCCGGTTACGACCGTTTTTTATTTGTTTCTGATCTTGTTATCTTTAACCTTGCAGGCATTCCGGATTCAACAGGAAATCATAAATATTGATTGTCAGAATACCATATTCATCATAATATGGCTGCACAATATCTTTTGTAATGACAATTTTTTTAAAAGAGTCATCAATCTTCCGGAACGGTCGGATTTCCTGCGTCCGCTTTGTTTCATCCGGAAGAGAATATGCCGATTGAATGTAATATCTGGCAGAACCAAGATTGCAGACAAAATCCACTTCCAGCTGCCTGCGGTTTACCTTTCCTTCCAAATCTTTTTCTGCGATAGGGACAACACCTACATCCACACTATATCCCCGCATCCGGAGTTCGTTATAGATTACATTTTCCATGGAATGTGTCTGCTCCAACTGCCGGAAATTAATTCTGGAATTCCGAAGCCCCAAATCAGAAAAATAATATTTCTTAGGAGTCTCTATATATGACTTTCCCTTAATATCATAACGCTGTGCTGACTCTATCAAAAAAGAATCTTCAAAGTAATCCAAATATTTCTTTATGGTTGCAGAAGTAATTTTAGATTTCTTCACGGTTTTAAAAGTGTTCTTTAGTTTTTCCGGATTGGTCAACGAACCGATCGCAGAGGAAAGAATATTTAGCAGATCTTCCAATTCCCCAATATTCTTTATACGATTCCGTTTCGTAATATCACGGATATAAATTTCGTTAAATAAATTCTGCAGCGCTGTTGCCTTATCCCCGGCACCATCCCGCAGAACCACTAATGGAATTCCACCGTAAAGCATATATTCAGATAACCCGGTATATTTATCTCCGTTATAAACAGACATAAATTCAGCAAAGCTGAGAGGGTACATATGAATTTCATCACCCCTGCCTGCAAATTCCGTAGCAATATCCTTTGACAACAGTTTTGCGTTACTTCCCGTCACAAACACATCAATATTCTCTTTGCGAAGGTATCCATTCAAAACAGCCTCAAAACAATCCAGCATCTGAATTTCATCCAACAGCAGATAATATATTCCCTCTCCTGTAGTTTTCGACCGAATATATGCCATAAATTTCTCCGGATCCACACCCCGCTTTTCCTTTTCGATCTGAATAAGACTTTCACCGATCAGGTAAAGATCATCCGCAGAATCAAAGGCAAACCGTATGATATGGTCTGCTTCCACACCGGAATCTAACAAATGATGATAGAAAATGTTATTCAGCAGATAAGACTTACCACATCTTCGAATACCGGTAATCACCTTGATTAATCCATTGCTCTTTCTTTTTATTAACTTTTCCAAATAGAAATCTCTGCGAATATCCATATATTTTCTCCCTGGAATAGATTTTTGCAACTAGTTGCACTTTTCTATTCTATTATATGGATAATTTAACTGAAAATCAATATACTTGCTTCATTTTTGGAAAAGATTTTTGCAACCGGTTGCACTTTTCTATTCCAAATTGTAAATAAACAAAGTAATTATTTATTGTTCCATCTGTCTGCCCAGGAAGCCTGCCGCAGACAGAGCCAGTTTCTGCTCCACTTCTCCCATTTTGCTCTTCCCGTCATTTTCCAACAGGATCACACTTCCGATGATGTCCCCTTCGCAGATGATCGGCGTGATCAGCTGCCAGGCATAGTCCACGGCAATGTCTTCCGCAATGTTGACATAGTTGCGGTCTCCTTTTGCGGCAATCACAGTCTCTCTATTATTGACCTTCTCTTCCAGTTGACGGCTCACGGATTTATTTAACAGTTGCTTACAGCCTCCTGAGACGGCGATGAACTGGTCTCTGTCCGCGATCAGTGTGGCATGTCCCGACACCTGTGCCAGGCTCTCCGCATACTGTTTGGCAAATGTGGTCATCTCTCCGATAGGGGAATATTTTTTCAGGATGACCTGCCCCTCTCTGTCGGTGAAGATCTCCAGCGGATCACTCTCTCTGATGTGTAACGTGCGGCGGATCTCCTTCGGGATCACGATGCGTCCCAGGTCATCTATTCTTCTTACAATTCCAGTTGCTTTCATCATTTTTTCCTCCATGACATATTGCGTAAGATAAATCATCATCTCGCATTACTAATCATTAACGTTGCAGTTAGTATGCGAAATGCAGGAAAAAATATACTTTAAATTGCCAGATACACCGTCATTCAGCAGTGCCATTGCTGGCTTATATTTATAGCAGTTCTGTATTTTCCCTCAGAATTATTGTTTTATATTAAAATTAAAATGCATCCATTCAATTTTTACTCTTGCATTATCGAATTTTTCAATTCTCAATCAGACTGTTTCGTACTGTATTTTCCTTATTTCTATGTTACACTTATTCTGTTTACGACAATTTTTTATGGGAGAGTTTAAACTATGAATCACAAAAATAATAACAGAAGTTCATTTTCCGGCAAGATCGGCTTCGTTCTGTCGGCTGCCGGAGCATCCGTAGGCTTAGGCAATATCTGGCGTTTCCCGTATCTGGCAGCCAAATACGGCGGCGGTATCTTCCTGTTGATCTATATTATCCTGGCGCTTACCTTCGGTTATAGCATGATCGTGGCAGAGACTTCACTGGGACGCATGACAGGTAAAAGCCCCGTGGGTGCCTTTCATACCTTTGGGAAGTCCAAATGGCTGTCCTTCGGTGGATGGATCAACGCTATTATTCCTATTCTGATCGTTCCTTATTATTCCGTCATTGGTGGATGGGTGATCAAGTATCTGGTGGAATATGCCAAGGGTCACGGACATGATCTGGCAGCGGACGGTTATTTTTCCACGTTTATTTCCAATGGTGTCTCTACAGAGCTGTGCTTTATCGTATTCACTCTGTGTACTCTGGGCATCATCTACGCCGGTGTCCGCAACGGTATCGAGCGTGTATCCCGCATTATGATGCCGATCCTGGTAGTGCTCTCTGTGGTCATCACAGTCTATTCCGTTACCAGACCGGGAGCCCTGAGCGGTGTGAAGTATTTCCTGATCCCGAATCCTGCGAATTTCTCCTGGATGACAGTCGTAGCTGCCATGGGACAGATGTTCTACTCTCTGTCCATTGCCATGGGTATTCTCATTACCTTCGGCTCTTATATGAAAAAAGATGTCTCCATTGAAGGCTCCACGAAAAATGTGGAGATCTTTGATACCGCCATCGCTATCATGGCAGGTCTGATGATCATTCCCGCCGTGTTCGCATTCTCCGGTGGAGATCCCGATACCTTACAGGCAGGTCCTTCCCTGATGTTCATCACACTTCCCAAAGTCTTCGACAGCATGGGAATGGGCACCTTCGTAGGTATTATGTTCTTCGTACTGGTACTGTTTGCAGCCATGACCAGCTCCATTGCACTTACCGAAAGTGCTGTGTCTACTTTCGAGGACGAGCTTGGCTGGGGTCGTAAAAAATCTACCGTGATCATGGGTGTGATCATGCTGGCACTGGGAACGTTATCCTCACTGGGTTACGGACCGCTTGGTGCTGTGAAGATCATCGGCATGCAGTTCCTTGATTTCTTCGATTTCCTGACCAACTCCGTAATGATGCCTATCGCTGCCATCACCATCTGTCTGCTGGTATCCCGCGTCATCGGAGTAAAGGCTGTGGAAGAAGAAGTCATGCACGGAGAATCTGCTTTCCGCCGCAAAAAGATATTCAATTTCATGATCAAGTATCTCTGCCCGGTATTTGCTGCGATTATTTTATTAAGCTCCGTGGCAAATGCATTTGGACTTATTTCCATGTAAGATCCCAGAGTCATAAACAAAACCCCACGCTTGTGTGAACACAGTGTGGGGTTGTTCTTATTATATGTCAATGATCCGTCCTGTCTCCGCGTTCACTCTATGTGAAATCGAGATTACCGTTCTTCCTTCCGCGGCGCGCTTCAGTGCCTGCAGCACCTCTTCCTCAGTCTGGGCATCCAGATTTGCCGTAATCTCATCCAGCAGAAGGAGCTTCGGCTTCGCCACGGCGGCTCTGGCAATGGATAACAGCTGCCACTGCCCCTGCGAGAAGATCTCCGAAGTACAGAGCGTGTCATAGCCTTTTTCCAATTGTTCTATCGTCGCATCCAGTCCCGCAATTCTTGCAGCCTCCCGTACCTCTTCCATGGTAAAAGAATCGTCATACAGCGTGATCTGATCCTTCACGGTACCGGGTACTCTGTGAAAAGTCTGCTCCACATAGCCGTACAGGCTGCGCTTTTCATGTTCCGGAATCTGAAAAGCATCTCTTCCCTGAATCAGCACTTTACCCTCTCCCGGCTGATAGAGTCCCAACAACAGTTTGAAGACTGTACTCTTCCCTGCTCCGGTTCTTCCGGACAGTGTCACCTGTTCTCCGGGATACACTTTGAAGCTTAAGTGATGCAGGATTTTACGGCTGTCATCCTCATAAGCAAAGGTCACGTTCTGCAGTTCCACAAACGGCGTCTCTTCCTCTGTGACCACCGGAGTCTCCAAATTCCGTACTCTCTCCGGCAATTCCTCCAGCGCATAGAATTCATTGATCCGGTGCACGCCCGCAATGGCGGACTGTATGGTCTGAATCTCCATTCCCAGACTCTCCACTGGGGTAAAGATCTGGGAGATATAGTTAATTACCGCTACCGCTGTACCTGCAGACATGCCGAACAGTGTCAGCACCTTTGCATTACCAGAGGCAGAAAACAGCATCACAACCGCCACCACGATAGCATTCAGGATCAGGATCACCGGGGAATAAATAGCATCATAGAAATTCGTGCGATCTACCGCGCGATAACTCTCCGCAATATATTCATCATACCGCTGCTCCATGTAGCGCTCTTTTCCCAGCGTATGAATGGTGCGGATATTGTGCAGCGTCTCCGGCACATGTCCGGAGGCTCTGCCCACAGCACGACGGTTCTCGATCTGGGCTTTCAGCATGTTTTTCTGCACCGTCCGGGTGAACCAATACAGAAATGGCAGCAGGATCAAAAGTACGATCGCCAGTCCTCTGTTTTTTAACCAGATCACCACCAGGATACTTATAATCTTACAGGCATCGGCGAACAAGCTGATGATTCCGGAGGTAAACAGGTTCTCCACCGTATCCACATCTCCTACGAACCGGGATACAATAGTACCGGGCTCCTGTTTCGTCAGTTCCCCTGCCGTCAGGTTCGTGTATTTCTCCATCATGCTGCTCCGCAGTGCGTGGGTGATCTTCTGACCGAAGACCGTCAGCAGACCTTCCCGAAGGCTTTCGGTCAGCCCGGTGAGCACCGTAAAAGCAAAATACAGTATCACCAATGCAACCGGAACTGCGTTTCCTGCGGTGATCGTATCCACGATACTTCCCAGGATCCAGGGCGGCAAAAGCGCGGTTACAATGGCACCTGCGACTGCCAGCACGATTCCCAGTGACAACCCTGCATAGCCTGTCACAGTCTGCCGGATCACGCTGCGGACATTTTTCACATTCTGTCTCTTATTTTTCTGCATCTGTTTATTTTTCTGCATGATCCGGACCTCCCTCCTGCGTACTGTGTGCATCAGCGCCATCCGCCTGTGCTTCATACAGTCTCGCATACTCCGGGAACTTTTCAAGGATCTGTTCGTGGGTTCCTGCGGTCACTTTTCCATCCTCCATCCACAGCACCTGATCCATTTCAGGGAACAGATACAGCCTATGGGACAGTAGGATCACGATACTGTCTGCTGCCAGTTTCCGTAGATTGGCAAAAACCTCTTCCTCCGTCTTGCGATCCAGTGCGGAAAAAGGATCGTCCAGGATCAGGACCGGACGCTTATGGCACAGGGTTCTCGCCAATGCCAACCGCTGTGCCTGACCACCGGAGAGTCGGACGCCACCATTTCCCACAATGGTGTCCATACCCTCTTCCATCTCTGCCACCTCACCATCGAAACAGACTGCCTTCAGATACTTCTCCGGATCGTCATCATCGCCCAGCAGTATATTGTTACGGACACTATCATTGAACAGCTCCGGATCATGTCCTAAATATCCCACCATGCCGTTTTGCTCTGCCTTGGTCATCCCGGATAATTCTTTGCCGTGGAAACAGATCCTTCCTTCGTAAGGGTATTCACAGAGGAAGGTCTTTCCCAATGTGGATTTACCACACGCCACTGCGCCGGTGACACCAATGATCTGTCCCGGAGTGGCTGACAGATTGAAGTCCTCATAGATCTTCTCTCCGCCGGGATAAGCGAAGCTTACATCCGATACTTCCAGCGTTCCCGGCTCCTGTACCAGGCTATCGTCCTCATAAGTGGTTTCCTTCATCAGTGGCTTGATTCGTTTCCAGGAGACTTGGGCTTTATGTACCGCATTGAATAGCTTCGCGGCATGAGAAGATTTCACGGCTAACTTCAAAAAACAGGATAAAAACGTGGTAAAGGCTGCCACATCCCATATTTTCCAGCCGATTCCCAACACATTTCTGCTGCCGAAATACAGGATAAACAGTACGCCTGTCATGGAGATGATCCGGTACAGCGGGGGAAACGCGGTACTCCAGATATTGGCCTTCACAGCGGATTTCTCATAAGCGGTAAGGTTCGCTTCGTAGGCCTGCCTGCGCTCTTTTTCTCTGCCATAGACACGATAAGTGATAGCGTTAGTGGCTCTGTCCAGTGTTGCGGCACTTAAATCTCCGGACTTTTCCTTATAAGCAGCTCCGGTGCGCTGCACGTTACGCTTCATCTTCTCCGCCAGCACATAAGATACCGGTAAAAACAGCATACCTAAGCTTGCCAGCCACCAGTCATAAAATAGCAGCATTCCCACATATGCTGCCAGTGCCACACCGGTATCGAAGATCTCTGTGGTAAATTTCCGCATACCCTCCGCGCAGTCGTCCACATCCAGGATTGCCTTAGTCATTACATTTCCGACACCCTCTTCTTCCAGTTCGGCACGGCTTCTGTGCACCAGGTTGCGGTACAGGATCTCTTTCATGTCACGATTTACATTATTAGCAAATCGTCTGACATAAAAACGTTTGATATAACGGGAGATCTGCACGATGGCAATAGACATCACATATGCGGTCACCAACACCAGCATATCCCGGTATCCGGCCTTCCCGCCCAGAATGTCCACCAGGCATCCCGTCATCCGCCCCTCGAACCACGGTCCTGCCAGCAGTCCGAGGTTATAGATCAGTCCGGAGAACGTGACTGCCAGCAGCACCGGCCACTGGGTTTTGAAATAATACAGGATCTGATCCTTTTTCACTGCCTCAGATATCTGTTTCATCTTCTCCTGCTCCTTCTTCCACGCATTTTGCCACATTGACAAATCCTGCCCTTCTCACGTCACCCATCAATTCTGCTTCTTTCCTCAGCACTACATAAAAAGATGTACTATTCTCTGATTTAGATAATAGTACATCTTTTTCATCTGTCAATGTATTTGCTCACTTGCGTTCATTATCTCAGGCCTTCAGAATCTCCGACAGATTCCTCTGGATCCCGGCCGCCACATCCGGTTTATTCATGGAATAGACATGGATATGTTTTACGCCGTTGGCCAGCAGATCAATGATCTGATCGGTGGCATAGGCGATGCCCGCCTGTTTCATGGCTTCCGGATTGTCTCCGAAGCGGTCTACGATATTCTTAAAGCGCTCCGGCACATTACAGCCGGACAGTTTTACGGCATTCTTCACCTGTACACCGCGGGTAATGGGCATGATGCCGGGAACGATGGGCACGGTAATCCCTGCCTCCCGCACACGATACATAAAGTTGAAGAAGATATTGTTGTCGAAGAACATCTGGGTCGTCAGATACTCACATCCGGCATCCACCTTTGCCTTCAGCCCCTGAATATCCGCATTCTTGTTAGCGGAATCGGGATGCACCTCCGGGTAGCAGGCGCCTCCTACGCAGAAATCTCCGTTTTCCTTAATAAAACGCACCAGATCGGATGCATGGGAAAAATCTGTAAATACTTCTCCGTCGAAATCCTTGGGAATATCTCCTCTCAGAGCTAAAATATTCTCAATCCCTGCTGCCTGCATTTCTGTAAGAGCTACGCCGATACTGCTCCTGTCAGCACAAACACAGGTCAGATGCGCCACGGTAGGCACATTGTACTGCTTCTGAATCTCTCCTGCCAAAGCAATGGTATGTCCCTTGGTACTGCCACCGGCACCATAAGTCACGCTCATATAAGCAGGCTGCAATGCCGCGATCCCCAGTGCTGCTGCCTCCACATTTCCGAAATCCGTGCTCTTCTTCGGAGGAAATACCTCAAAAGAGATCGTTGCTGTATCTTTATTCAAAATATCTCTGATCTTCATACAATTCTTCTCGCCTTTCCATCATCTACATACCTTCAGGCTACGTAATTACCCTTTGTTTTCCCGCAAAAAGATCGGCAGGAAATCCTGTTTTTCCTCTTCCTTAGTCTCACTCTCCGCAATGACATTCCGGATATTCTGCATCCGCTTATCCAGTGCCGCACTCTGCTGCGCACAGTCATACAGCTCGTCCTTCAGGAACTTTGCCTGACTCTCCGGAATGTTTTTCTTATACTGCAGCTTGTGCTCCAGGCTCGCCCAGAAGTCCATGGCTATCGTACGGAACTGTACCTCCACATAGACCAGCTTCTTCGTATTCTGTAAAAAGATCGGCACCTGCACGATCAGATGAAGGCTGCGGTAACCGCTCTCCTTCGGATTCTTTATATAATCCTTGCGCTCGATCAGGGTAATGTCATCCTGGCGTAAAAAGCTCTCCGCCAGTTCGTAGATATCATCCGGAAACGAACAGATGACCCGGATCCCGGCGATATCGCGGATATTCTCTTCGATGCCTTCCAGCGTCATGGGAATATTTTTCCGGCGGATCTTCCTAAGGATGCTGTCGTAGGACTTCACCCGGGTCTTGATGCCCTCGATGGGATTGCGGTCATATTCCAGAGAATATTCCTGATTCAATACTTTAAATTTCGTCTCCACCTCCATGATGGCACACTGATAATAAGACATCAGCTCGTCCATGGGGCGCTTATTCTTCTCGATCAGATCCAAGAATTGATCCGATAATAAATGCTGTTTGAAAAATTTATCTCTGAGTGTATCCATTGTGATTTATTCCTTCTCTAAAGTACTGCATTACATAACGATTCTATTATATACACTCAATCGCATCACTGCAATAAAGTTAAAAGAAAGAATTTGAGAAAAAAACAGGAACAGCAGCGATCTGCCATTCCTGTATCACTTTTGCTTTATCCATTCTCACAATCAGCTATGATTTTCCTTACTTCCTCAATGCTTTTCTCTGTGACCGCCGCAATCTGCTCCGGTTGCATTCCGTTTTTATGCATCCTGGCTATCATTGATGCTTCTGCTCTCGCTTCACCGATTGCAATTCCCTTTTCTTCGATTCCTTCACTCAAATTACACATTGTACTCACATCCCTTCGCAAATTCTCTTCCAGCTCAATATCGTACTCTGTTTCCATGATCGACATTTTCTCATCTACTGTCAGGTTCTGCGACAGTAGTGCTCCCAGAAGACGGTGCAATTCATATCTCTCATCCTGTTCCGGAAGTTCTTTTGCAATCCCAATCATTATAATATTGATCAGATCGATTTTTCCCTTCCATTCATGGTTCCCGATTACAGCATCATTTACAAAATGAATATGGTTCATACTGTTCTGTCCCATATTCATACATATCCAAATGGAATAAACTCGTTTAATATCATCATAACCGGATTTAACAAAATCCCGCTCCTTTTGGGATGATATCAGGCGACTCGCATAAAATATCGCACGATTTAAAATCTCATAACTCGTCGGTTCATCTTTCTGTGCTTCCACATTTATGATGATTTGTGTCAATCCGGCATCCTTGCTATCTTCAGATGGTAACCGGACATAAAAAATAATGTCAAATCTTATCAGTCCCTCGTTTATTTCCGCGTTTTCCGTATTCAGACCGATAATCTGCTGTCCCTGTTGTTCGTGATTGGTCATCCCCGGTTCTATCGGCACCTTGCTGATATAAGGTGTTCCTTCTATATAGGGAATCACCTCCCTGGGATTCATCCCCTTGAATTCATCTACTGCTCTGGTCAGTATATGAGCCAGTATAATTTTATGCCCCAGCAGATTTTTGACTTTCGCATCATATTGTGCCTTTTGATTTGTCGCTATTACAGCTCTTTTCAGTGTATTATGCATAAGGTCTTATCCTTTCTATAAGACCTTCTCCGAAATTCTCTCCCAAAATATATTATATCTTACGAAAACTATTGCCACAACTACTATTTTCACTTCCGCAATCTCTTCCGATACCCTGCCGGTGTCTCCCCGTAGGCCCTCTGGAAGGCATCGTTAAATGCTCTGGCATCGCCAAAGCCTACATTCATGGCAATCTCGTAGACTTTTTTGTCAGTGTCCAGAAGCAGTGTGACTGCATGTTTCAGGCGGATCTGATTGACATAGTCCTTGAAATTTTTGCCGGTGCTTTTATGTGCATTTATCCACAGAGCATAACTTTAGCGGAGAAAACACCATTCTGATAGGCAAACGTACTTGCACCGCCGCTTTTTTCTGCAATATGTTGGATAGACTGAATGCCGACGCCGTTTCCCTTTCGTTTGGAGGATTGAAAAACACCGTCCTTCTCCCTGATTTCGCCGTCATAGGCATTCTCCACTTCGATCAGAAGCAGCCGCTCGGCATGCAGATATGCAGTGATTTTGATCTGCCGTCTGTCTGGTGCAGTACGGATACTGGCTTCGAGCGCATTTTCCAACAAGTTGGACAAGACCAGACACATGTTGATCTCATCGACCGGAAGAGTCTGCGGCAGATCGAGCTTTGCATAAAAGGGAATGCCTTCGCGCTTTGCCAGGGCACAATAATAGCCGATGACGCTATCTGCTGCATGGTTTTCGCAGAAGTGTATACCGAGATCCGGGATGCGGGAAATGTTTTTTTCAAGGTAGCTTTTCAATCCCTCCATATCGCCGGTCTCAGCCAGCGCGGAAATTTGATTCAATTGATGGCGCATATCATGCCGCGCCTGCCGCACTTCTTCGATGGAAGCTTTGAGATTCTCATAGCGCTGCTGCTGCAGGAAGAGAAGCTGGTTTTCCTGCTGTAGTCTCGCGTTGCGGTTGAGACTGGTGGCCATTAGCAGGAAAATTGCGTTGAACCAGAGCAAAAGCAAAAGAAGTGCAATACTTATCACAATATAGCCCTGCAATACACGACCGGTCCTAAGCGTCGTCTGATAGCGCGGGATCATAAAAAGGTTCAAAAAAATGAACACCAGCGGCAAAACCCAGAACACATACCATGTCTGCGCAAAATTATCATCCTCGACCATCACACGAACTGCATGGGTTGACGGATAGAACGCTGTCAGCACCAAAATCCAGCAAACAACATTATAAAATACACAGGCTGCAAGGCAGAACCACGGTTCGTCCTGTGGCAGCTGCATATGCAGAGCAATCGCAACGCTGATAGCCCGGGACAAGCTGTTGATGCATGCAAATACTGCGCAAACAGTCAGTGCAATTGTTCCGGATTTCCAGAGGGAGATTTGGAGTGTTCCGGTATATAGCCCAATTGCAAGCAATGTGATCCCTGCCAGGGCAGACGCAGTGGACGCATGAAGCTGATAGCAGACGATCCCACCACCGATACATAATCCTGCCATCAGTGGGAGAATCCGGGCGGCAAGCTTTCCGGGAGACTGCTTCAGATAGGATTTTACAGGGAAATATGCAAGTAAAAGACCGGGGAGTACGACGGACAACTCCAGGATCGGACGCAGAATATCTTTCATCTCATACACCCCCTTGCAGCAGAAATTCCATAAATGCCTGCCTGGCAGGCTTCAAAAGTTCCTGGTTGACATATACGCGGCTGCCGTCGGTCATGCAGAAAGCAGCGGCCTGAAAATCAGCGGCATGTTCTAAATTGACAATCACACCGCGGCTGCAGACAAAAAAGCGTGGATCTTTTTTCAGCGGCTCGGTAAATGCCTTAAAGCTTTGCCGCGTGGCAAGCGTTTTTCCGGCAGTTGTGCGAATGTTGATCATATGAGCAAAATGCTCGGCAAAGATAATGTCCCTATAGCGAAGGCGAACGTCGCTGCCACTGACTTTCACCGTCAGAATCGGCTCCGGACGCGGAAGTTTAGTGAGCATTTCAGCAAGCAGAGCGGCAAGTTCTCCCTCGGAAAAGGGCTTCACGAGGTAGTGAAATGCCCGCACCTGAAAGCCCTCCAGTGCATGATCGGTAGATGTTGTGGTGAAGATCAGAAAGCAGTCTGCATCCGTCTTCCGAAGTTCCTTTGCGGCATCCATGCCGCTTAATCCTTTCATGTAAATGTCCAGAAATGCCACAGTAAAGTGCCGTTCTTTTTCTGCTGCGAGAAAGCTCTCGCTGCTATCAAATTCTAAGATCTCCGTCTCTACACCGTACAAGCTCAGCTGTCGCTCAAGCCGCATTTTCAACAGCGCACGTTCGGTCTCGATATCATCCACTATTGCTATCCTCATATCGGACTGACTCCTTTGTTAAAAATTCCAGTAACTAAATTATATCATACCTGTCCAACACCGGCACAGTGAAAAACTCAGATTTCGTGACGGAATTAAGGGTTTCGTGCCAAACGGCTTGAAAAGCGTTTGCATATCCGTATACTGACAAGCAGAAAGCATCAATGACGGCAGAAAGGAGGGAGTGCCGTGTACCACATTGCCGTGCTGACAAATAGTGAAACACAGGAAGCCTTTTATATAGAGCAGCTTTCACGGTTCTGCTTTGAACGCGGTCTGTTTCCCAAAATGGACTGTTACCGTGGGCAGGAGTTGTTCTTTGATGTGGCGCGTATAAATGCGCCAACCTGCACTGTGATCGCACTTCCGGGGGTAGCAGGGTTGAATGCGGTGGAGCATCTGCGGACGCTTTTTCCCGAAACACGCATCATTTGGTGCAGCGATCTGGATTTTTCCCTGCATGCGTTTCGGCTGCGTGTAGACTATTTTCTGTTAGAGCCAATAACAGAAGAAGCGTTTCAGCAGGGACTTTCTACATGGTTAGATGGGAAAAAAACGTCTGCCTTATTCCGGGCGGATCACAACAAACATAACAATGAGGAGGATTATTGATGAAAAAGAGAAAAAAGATTTATTCTGTATTTAGCTTTCTTCTGGCGGGAACACTGTGCCTGTCTATGGCGGCCTGTGGTGGAACGCCCACACCGGCAGAGGACGAAACAACATCTTCTGCACCGTTATCCGGTGCACTGCCCGTGAAGGCTTTACAACCCAAACACGTGGATGAAAACCCTTATATGGCAAAAAGTGATGCAAACATCCATCACGACGGCTACAACACCGACTCAACGGATGAAATTCTGCCGCTCGGCATCTATCCGGAAATCAATGTTTCCTTTGAGACAACGAACCCGAACGCCTCACCCGCGATTTACTTTGACAACTACGGTCACGCGGTCGTGCCACTGCTCGGCGGCATCGCCATCCGTGATCTGAATGCAACAGAGACGAAGACGCTCGGCTATTTTTCACCGATGCAGCATGATGGCGGCGGTTACGTCATCCAGAGTTCCTACACATTCCTTGACTCTAAAAACCGTGTCGTCTGCCCGACGAGCAACAACCATGTACTGATACTGCGTACGACAGAGGAAGATGGCAGCGTCATTCCGGAATTTGAAAAGGTTCTGGATATTGATATCAAGGCAGCTGCTGAGACCGCGCTCGGCAAAGAGCTGACACAGAATCTTCTGTCCGTGGTCTTTGACTACGACGGAAACCTTTGGTTCGCCACCGGCGGCTTCCGAATCTATCCCGAGCGGCAGCAGCAGGGTGTTCTCGGCTACATTGCCCACACAGCGATAGAATCGATTCTGAATGGCGAACAAACCGATCTTTCAAAGGCTGTCTTTGTTTACGGGCTGCCCCTTGGCGAGGGCGCAGAAAACGGCATTGCTGCCTCCAAAGACGGTGCGGTCATTCTGACGAACCAGAACTGCTATCTGTTGCGCGCGGAAGAAGGTGTGAACGTTGTGTGGTGCACGCCATATGAGAGTGTCGGTGCGAAGGTCAGTCATGATGGCGATAAGACTACCGGCGGCGGCCTTGCCTGGGGTGGCGGCTGCTCGCCCACACTGACACCAAACCTTGTACTGTTCACCGACAACGCAGACCCCGTTAAGCTTCTTGCGCTCGACATGAAGACCGGAGAGGTCGTAGCCAGCATGCCTGTTTTGGATGATCTGCCCGATGGGTATCAGGTGGCGGTTGAGAACTCTGCAATCGTTTATGACGACGGTGAAGGCACCGTCAGCACGATCGTCTGCAACTGGTTCGGCGCTGGTAACGCAGGTCTTGCCGACCCTGACAATGACTCTTCGATTCAGAGCTACGCCAACATTTATGACCAGAACTGGCTGATGAAGGGTAATGTTATGATCGCCCCGGGCGTTGAGCGGGTGGACACCCTAAAAACCGCCGATGGCTATGAAATGAAGAGCGTCTGGAGCCGGAACGATTTGCGCGACACGGCGATCATGAAGCTCTCCACTGCAACAGGCTATATCTACGGTTACGTACAGGATTTGGATACCGGCATGTGGCAGTACATTATTTTGGACTTTGCAACAGGCGAAACCGTCTTCACGATGGATGTGTCCAACAAATACGGCTACAATAATATGGCCATCGGCATGTACACCGGCAGCAACGGAAATACGCTCTACTGCCCGACAGGCTATCTGGAACTGCTGCGTTTGCAGGATCGCTTTGTGTACCTGCCCGAGCTTCCGTACCGTGAGGTTGATCTTGATCAGGCGGCAAGAAATGTTCTTTCGCAGGATCAGTTTGAGCAGGATGGCGGTGAAGGTACGGTTGCAAGCTGGCACAACACTGCGACCATCTGCAACGTGCATCCCAACACCATGGTAGCCTTCCGCATGAACAACCTGTCCGGCAGTGCCTCCGATCTGACGCTCTACGCCTATGGTGCAGACGGCAAGCTGGAAAAGGTTGGCTCTGAACTGTGGTCGCTCACAGACGAGACCGGAGCAAATGTGACGGAGCTGACAGACGGCGTGCTCTATGAGCTGCGCGTGACCGTCTCCGACGGCGGTGATCTCGACCTGAGCGAAACAGAAAAAGAAATCAAGCTATCTGTTGTACTTGGAAAATAAATCAGTTTGAAGATAAATCAGTTTTGAAGACAGCTATCATTTACCGGATTTTTATCTGCTGTAAACTTAGATCGTAGATGCGATGATCTGCATCCTGCCCTGTAACTCTACCTTACCGTAGCCGTCGGGCAGGATCAGGTGATCGCCCTTCTTTAAAGGAGTACCGTTCAGGGTGCCTTCGCCCTCTACCACGCTCATGAGAACAAAGGGCTTATCCTGCCAGGTCTCCACACGGTGTTCCACATCAATGCGGTATACGGTGTAGTAAGGGCACTGGATCAGCTGCTGAATGGCATCGTCCTTCTTCTCGGTATGCACCACACTGTTCTCTGCGGATTTTGCCGGAACGGTGATCACATCGATACTCTGTGCGATGTGCAACTGTCGGGGCTTGCCGTTGCTCAATCTGTCGTAATCATACACCCGGTAGGTAATATCGCTGCTCTGCTGGGTCTCAAGAAGCAGTGTACCGCCCTTAATGGCATGTACGGTACCGGGATCGATCTGGATAAAGTCACCGGGCTTAATAGGGATCTCACGGATGAACTCTTTCCACTTTCCTTCCTGGATCATCTGCTCCAGTTCTTCCCTGGTCTTCGCGTTGTGTCCAACCACCAGCGTAGCATTTTCCTTACAGTCTAAGATGAACCAGCACTCGGTCTTGCCCAGGGATCCGTTCTCGTGTACCTTCGCATAAGCGTCGTCAGGATGTACCTGGATGCTTAAGTCGTCCTTTGCATCAATGATCTTGATCAGCAGCGGGAAACGATCCATTCCCGTGTCTCCGAACAGCTCGGGGTGCTTCTCCCACAGCTCGGACAGCTTCATTCCCTTATAAGCGCCGCTTGCCACGGTGCCGTCTCCGTTGGGATGGGCGCTGATACCCCAGCACTCACCGATGTCGTCGCCCTCGATGGGGTACCCGAATTCTCTGTTTAACCGGGTACCGCCCCAGATATTGTGGGTACACACCGGTGTTAAAAAAATAATATCTTTGTTCATGATCATCTATCCTTTCACATGATACTTACTATGTATTGCACTGCATCTTTCCCGTTATTCCGCTACTTAGCTTTGCAACGTCCGTTTCTGGAAAAATATTCTATCTGATATGTAACACATTTCTTCCGATCTGTCTACCTGCCTTCCGTACTATGCCTATTCCGCTTCTGTTTCTGTTCTTACCCCGGATACAATCAATGACACTAGATAAAATCCAGCCTTATCGTTCTCGTGTGTCTCCGTGATCTCGATTCTCACCCGGTGTTCCCCATAGGGCAGATGCTCCGCAATCGTTGCCAGTTCCATCTTATCTCCCCAGGTCTCATCGAAGGTTCCGTCCAACACGCACGCCGTCTCAGGGTTCTCATCCACCACTGCCGTGGCAATGGGTGCAGGTCCGTCCTTCACTCGGCGGTATTGCACGGCGGCACCGGTTCCCCGAAAAGCGAACTCCAGATAAGCTCCTTTTTCCCCGGCGCTCCATCCGTTGCGGAAAATATCCGTGATGTCTCTCTGCGGTGTCATATCTTCTACAAAAACACTCTTCCCCGGTGTGGAATTAAAATATTGCAGTCTCACGCAATGCTCATAGGCATTTTCTGTCAGCGGAGCCGGGAAAATTTCCTGCGGCTCTTGCGTTTTATCATGGATTACCTTTTCCAGGAAATTCGTGATCACAGATGCCATGAATTCATGACCAAAATCATTGGGATGAAGGAAATCTGCCGTAATCTTCTCTGCCGGCAGTCTTCCGGCCGCCACAGCGGGATAGATGCTGTTCTGCATACTGATGCAGGGCAGATCATAATGTCTCCCGATCTGCGCATGATAGTATGCAGCACTTTTACCAGTATCATAATAGACATTATGGATCAGCACCATTGCCGGTGCGCTCGCACTGCCATAAATCTGCCTCACCAGGCCTTCGTAGGTCTCGCAGAAATGCGGCGTACTGTGATCGTTCACGGAAAATTCTACAAATACCAGATCCGGCAGTCTGCGCAGCAGGTCTTCCTGTACTCTCGCCGCACCGAACTGGGAATCGGTAGCTCCGATTCCGGCGTTCACATAATCAAATTCCGTATTTGGAAATACCTTTTTCAGCCAGCCAAACGTCCTTGCCGCATAACATTTTTCCGGATCCGTAGCGGAAAATCCCTGGGTAATGGAACCGCCGATAAATCCTACCGTAAGCCGCTCTCCTTTGGCTGCACGATTCATAAAACCTTTCAGTCTGGTCAGGTTGCCCCGGTTCAGGATTCCGGCTTCTTTATCAATGATGTTCCCCGCACTCTTGCGGTTCTCATAGATGCTGTTTTCCAGAGTGCAATAACGTTTCGCCTTGTTTTTCAAAGTCTTGCTGATCCGGAAAATCTCTTCCGGACGGTATCCCCTGGATTCCAGATAATAAATACCACTGTAAAGTTTGATGGGAACATCCGGATATTTATCCCCGATCATGGCTTCAAACATGATCATAATGTGACCGATCTTCTCCGGTGCTGCTTCCACATGATTGTCCAATAGCAATAGGAACTCATCCTTTTTCAAATGACACACCATTTCCTGTCCTTTCAGGTGCTTTTGAATGTGCGTCCCCAGATGGTACAGAAGGCTGTTTTTCACTTCCTCACTCATCTTCGCGGAAATCTCATCGTAATCCCGGATGCCCAGAAATACCTCTGCATACTGACCATCCTGCCAGGGCAGGATCTGTTCCAGTTTTATCGAAAAGCTTTCCGTTGTCTCCATTCCGGCAATGTCCGGTTCCGGCTTTTCTGTATCCTTTTCCCGCTCCCTGACATTCCCTGTATATTCTTCATGGTTCAGATAGCTTTCCATCATCCGCGTCATAGTAGACAGAATTTCACTTTCCGTTTCTGTCCACTGACGTCCTTTATAATATTTCTCCAGCTCCTGCCAGAGACCGGTCTCCCGGTCTGTTCCTTTCCGTTCTGAGGTATAATCGACATAATTATAGTTCTTGTCGTACACGCTGAATGCATTTTTGCCGCTTCGTTTTACCCGGTACAGCGCCTGATCCGCTTTTTGATACAGTTCCTCATAAGAGGAAGCATCCTCCGGATATCGGGAGATTCCCATACTTAAAGTCACTCGTCTGCCTGACAGCTGGATCTGATCCGCCATACGGGATATTCTCTCTGCTGTCTCCACAGCATGCTGTCCCACATTTTTCCCACGGCAGAATACACAAAACTCGTCTCCACCGATGCGGCCCGCATAATCCTCCATGCCTGCACTGATCAAAATCGTATTGGCAATTTTGATCAATACTTCATCACCGTATAAATGTCCGCAAGTGTCATTGATCGTTTTAAAGTCGTCAATATCAATGATGAGAAAAGCTCCTTCTGTGTCATCGGCCTGCTGGATATGCTTTTCCACCAGTTTATGCATTTTCGCCTTATTGTACAGATCTGTCAGGGAGTCCCTCTCTGCCTTCTGTTCCAACAGCTCCTGGTTCTTTTTTTCTCCTGTAATATCAAGCGTCTTCCCCATGATCTTATATGGCTTATGATCCTTATCATAGACCGGAATCCCTACATAACGGAACCAGACAAATACCGATTCATCACTGACTTGTCTGACTTCATAGGAAATATGCTCGTCGCCCCGGTCCATTGCCTCGCAGAAGGCATCAAAAACAGACCAGTCATCCGGATGTACAAATCCCCATTTGTGCATCTGCTCCTGATAATTTTCGATGACCATATTTGTTGTGCTCCATTTTCCCCCGAGTTTTCTCGAAAGCACATATCTTTTTGTTGCAATTTCATACTCCCACAGCGCACAGTCGGAATTGTCCTCGGTAATTTTCCTCCTGATACGTTCTTCTGCCAGTTCTCTTTCCAGTTCTTCGATTCTGGCATATAATTCCTTTTTTTCCATCATACGCTGTCTCCATCACTTAAAAAGGACCCGCTCATCGCGGGTCCCTCGATTCTATCTTCTGCCTTCTTCTGTATCGCTTGTTGTGACCACGCTGTGTTCTTTGATATAGTCAACCACTTCATCGATGGTCGTAAACGCCAGCCCTACGTAGCTGTCTGCTGCGCCATAGTAAATGGCGATCCTACCGCTCTCGGAATCATGGATGGTAGCGCAGGGGAAGCATACATTCGGTACGAATCCTCTCTCCTCATACCACTCTTCCGGTGTCAGCAGGAAGTTCTCACAACGATATTTTACGATGGACGGGTTGTCAATATCCAGGATCGCTCCACCGATGGAATAGACATAACCGTTACAGGTTCCGCTCACACCATGATAGAACAGCAGCCACCCTTCAGAGGTCTCAATGGGAGCTGCACCGCCACCGATCTTCAAGGACTCCCACCATTCGGAAGACTTTCCCATCACATGTCTGTGTTTGCCCCAGTATAGCATATCCGGGCTCTCACTGACAAAGATATCTCCGAAAGGTGTATGTCCGCTGTCGGAAGGACGGGACAACATCATGAAATTGCCGTGTACTTTTCTTGGAAACAGTACAGCGTTACGGTTAAACGGGAGGAACGGATTTTCAATTCTTACAAAAGTCTTGAAATCTGTCGTTTTAGCAATACCGATGGCTGCACCGTAAAAATCCTGACACCAGATGATGTAATAGGTATCTTCTACCTTCACCAGTCTGGGATCGTAAGCGTAGATCGGCATAAAGGGCTTGCCTTCTTCATCTACGAACTGAATCTTATCTTTATCAAAATCCCAATGAATTGCATCTTTGCTGCGTCCCATGTAGATATAAGGAATACCGTTGACCTGTTCCCCACGGAACACGCCGATGAATTCATCACCGTAAGGCATTACGGCACTGTTGAAGATTCTGGCTACTCCTTCTACGGGATTTCTGCCAATAATAGGGTTCTCACTATATCTCCATACCGGTGCTCCGGTATGGCCTTCGGGTTTATCCTGCCAGGGTACATTAGGTACTGCAGGGCTGATCATCTTAACCTTGCTCATTCAGGTTACCTCATTTCTGTATTATTTATCTTGCTTCCTGTTTTAAGAACTCTTCATTTTTGTGAATGAGTTCACATCTCTGTGCCACACATTCCACGCTTCTTCCGGGATCGGAAGGGGTGTTGAATACATAATCCACAAGCTTATCTATGGTAGTAGTTGCCACATGCATGCGGGTATCGCTGGATGCATAGTAGATAAAGACTTCCCCCTTCTCATTCGCGATAGCACCGTTGGTAAATACTACGTTTGAAACATCTCCCACTCTCTCTTCCCCTCTGGGACCGATCAGCAGACCCGAAGGCTCTGCGATCACTTTTGCAGGATCTTTCAGATCCGTTGCAAAAGCATAAATGACGTAACGTAAACCGGCTGCGGTATTACGTACTCCATGTGCGATATGTATCCAACCTCTGTCTGTTTTGATGGGGGTAGCGCCCGCACCGTTTTTGGCCTCGGTAATGGTGTGATATTTACGCAGACTGGTCATGCGCTCTTCGTCGATCACTGCATGAGTGATATCGTCACACAGTCCGAAACCGATTCCTCCGCCACTTCCGGTCTCGATGAAATCATCCATCGGTCTGGTGTAGAAAGCATATTTGCCATCCACGAATTCCGGATGCAGCACTACATTTCTCTGTTGGGGAGAACGAAGGGTCTTTAAATTCTCCAGTCTCTCCCAGTGCTTTAAGTCTTTTGTTCTCACAATGCCTGCAGCCGCTACTGCTGCGGACAGATCATTTACGGAGGTATCTTTGCTTTCGGAACAGAACACACCATAGATGTAACCATCTTCATGTTTGGTGAGACGCATGTCATAGACATTGGTCTCTTCCGGGCAGGTGTCATCTAACAGAATGGGATAATCCCAGAAACGGAATCCATCGACACCGTTGTCACTCTCCGCCACACCAAAGAAAGACTTTCTGTCGTTGCCTTCGATACGGGCTACCAGATAATACTTGCCGTTTAATTCAATGGCTCCGGAATTCATGACCGCATTGATTCCCAGACGCTCCATGAAATAGGGATTGGTCTTGGGATTGAGATCATATCTCCAGGTCAGGGGAATATGTTCTCTGGTCAGAACCGGATATTCATAACGGTCGTAAATACCGTTGTAGAAATCGGACTTTACATTTTTACGGGAAAGCAATTTCTCCTGCTTCTCTTTCTCTATGTAATAACGCTCTAACATCTCTTCATAACCTCCATGCACATTCTGCCGTTATGGTAAGGGCACTTCCAAGGCTCCACGATAGGACGGCCGGGATAGGGATTTCCTTCCGGATCCACTTCCCAGAACCATTCGGAACCGGCTCTCTTATCGATCACATGATCCCGGATAAATGCCCATTCCTTCTCGGCTGCTTCCAGATATTCCTTCTTCTCCGGCTCTTTCTCATAGCCGTTTAAGAAACCGATCACAGTCTCTGCCTGTACCCACCAGACTCTGTGCACATTCACGACACCTCTGTCACATTCGTTTGCCAGAGAGTGTCCGTCGAATGCCACCTTATAGATCTGCGCAGTCAGATCTTTGGTGATGACATACATCTTCTGTGTCAGTTCCGGATCATCCAGCACCTGACAGCCTCTGTCGATCAGCCAGGCGGTCTCGATGTCGTGACCGTAGGAATGCAGATCCAGAATACTGTTATACTGCTTGTCAAAAAATACTTCCTGTCTGTGAAGCTTCGGATTGTATATCTTCTCCGCGAAGAGATCCATGATCCACAAAAGGCGTCTTTTCACCTTCAGGTCACCGGATACCCGGTACAGCTCCGTATAAGCTTCAAATACATGAAGCAGGGTGTTCATGGTCTTGTCTGCCAGGACACCGTTCTCCGACAATTTCTCATTGGATTCCGGTTTAAAGTCTCTGGTGAATGCTTCCAGATATCCCACCTCATCCATACACGTAGTCTCAATCAAAGTAAACAGCTTTTTCGCCAGCTCCAGGGCTTCTGCGTCACCGCTTGCCTCATAATAGGAGGACAATGCATAAATGCAGAATGCCTGATTGTACGTATGCTTTGTAGTATCCTTCGGTGTTCCGTCGTAATTTAAGGACCAGTAGATTCCGCCGTATTCTTTGTCCAGACAATAGTCTTTCAGGAAAGCGTATCCATGCTTTGCCTCATCAAGCAGACTTTCGTCTTTTAACAGTGTATATGCATTGGAAAAAAACCAGGTGATCCTGCTGTTCAGGATACAGCCCTTTTCTGCTTTTTTATCCAACTTCAGATCATAATCCAGGTAGCCGTAATAGCCACCGAATTCGTCATCTCTCATACCTTTCCAGAAGGGAATGATCCCTTCTGTCAGGTGGTTTTTAATTTCTTCCCGTATTTTCATTGTTTCTGTGTTCATTATGTTCCGCACTCTCCTTTGTATTAGCCCTTGACAGCACCGGAGGTGATTCCACTGTAGATCTGTTTCTGACAGAGCAGGAATACGATCAGAGCGGGCAGCAGAGACATCAGTACACCTGCACAGATCAGATTGTATTTGCTTCCAAGAGGTCCGGTGAAGGTATACAGGGAGGTTGCAACCACACCGAGAGTCCTCTTGTCCTGCAGATACAGACTGGCGCAATAATACTCGTTATATACGCCTACTCCCTTAAGCACCATCGAAGTTACGATAGCGGGCTTCAGAAGCGGAAGAATGATCTTCCAGTAAATGGTAAAATAGGAGGCTCCGTCGATAAATGCGGATTCATCCAACGATACCGAAATATTTTCCATGAACTGGATGAAGATGTAGATGGAGATAACATCCGTACCCATACTCATAATGATATAACCATACAGATGATTGATAAATCCAAGGTTACTCATGATCTGGTATACAGAGACCTGCATGGCAATTCCGGGAAGGAGAGTTGCAAACAGGAACAGACTGCGGACCAGTCCGTTGCCTGGGAACTTGAATCGGTTCAGTACATAAGCAAGCTGTGTTCCCACCAGGATGGATCCTAACAGTACAAATACCAGGATGATCGCTGAGTTCAGATATGCTCTGCCCATGTTGGCACGGTTAAAAGCGTCAATAAAGTTCTGGAAGTTCAGCCAGCTTTCCGGCAGGGTCATTACGTTAGTGCTCTGATATTCTGCGTCGGTCTTGAATGCTGTGATGACACAGGATACAATGGGCAAAAGTGCCACGAAAGAGAAGAATACCAGGCTGAAATACTTAATAACGATCCAGATGACAGCGCCTGCGCTGTAATGTTTGTGGTTGGTTTTCATCTTTGCCATCTTACACTGCCTCCTTCTTCCATCTTCTCTCTCTTCTGAGACGTTTTCTTCTGGTATATTCTTCATTGTCCGCATCAGAGCTTCTAAATACCAGTTTGAAGAAGAGCTTCTGCAAAATTGTTGCTGCAAAAATGATCAGTAACAATACCACAGCCATGGCAGATGCCAGACCTACCTGCTGGTTGGTATGTGCGATCTTATCCATCAATACGAAATACGTTGCGGTTCCGCCGCCACCCTTGGTGATAACGTAAGGAGGATCGAAAGCACTCAGGGAACCTGTGATAGACAGGATCACGTTCAGCGTAACGATGGTCTTAATGCTGGGTAAGATAATATGTATAAACTGTTGGAATTTATTGGCACCGTCCAGCTCTGCTGCCTCGTACATCTCGGAGTCCACGGACATGATGGCACCGATGAAGAGTACCATGTTGTTGCCGTAATAACGCCATACCGAGGAAGCCACCAGAGAGATATTGTTAACACTCTTGTCCTTCAGCCAGAACGGAAGACTTTCTAAGTTAAATCCACACCACTGTAATACCGTATCAAATACAAATCCTCTGGTGTAGAAAAATTTGAAGATAAATCCAATGGCAATACCACTGATCAGATAGGGGAAAAACATGAATCCCTTGAACATATTGCCAAACTTGGTCTTAAAGCTAAGAATCGTTGCCAGGTACAATGCAAGTGCCAGCTGCACCATTGCTCCTGCCATGTAATAAAGGCTCAGCTTCAAAGCGCTGAAGCATTCATCTTTCTTAAATACATCAATGTAGTTCCGAAATCCTACAAACTGTCTTTTGTCTACCGGGGTAGCATATTTCATTTTATAAAAACTGAATTTTACCATTTCTCCAAAAGGGAGATAGGTGAACACGAACAGCAAAAGCAGGGGAATGATCATGAAGGACAGTATGACGATGGTCTGTTGTCCGTTCCTGCTCTTTACCCATTTTTTCATGCTGAAGGGTTTTTTTGTTTTCTTCATTGTCTCTGCACTCATCGAAATACCTCCATACCCTTCTCTCTTAGATAAGAGGGAACCGGATAAAAGGTTCCCTCTTACTTCAGAAGATTAAGTTAGTCGCTTAATGTTTACTGCTTGATGAAATTACTGGATCTCGACGCCACAGCTCTCCTGTGCGGAAGTCCACTCTGCATTCCACTCGTCGATGATCTCATCATAGGTCTTGGAGCCATCTGCTGCACACTCTACCAGCTCCTGCAGCTTGGTCTCACCGTTATTGTTGATGTTAAGACCAGACTCAGCGTTCAGCTCATTTAACAGATCCTCTTCACCTTCGATCGCAGGATCATCCACTACGAAGTCGATACCCTTGAATGCTGCATAGAAGTCCGGTAATCTGGTATCCTTGATAGCAACGGGAAGTCCGCCACAATCATAGGAGAAACCGGATTCTTCTGCCATGAACTTTACGAAGCACAGAGCTGCTGCCTGATTGTCTTCGGTGGTATTAGCATTGATACCAAAGCTGTAGTCAGGGCCTACGGAAGCTGCCTGCTTACCACTGGTCAGGGTAATGGGGAACGGCATATAAGCGATATCATCGCCGTGATCGCCGGCTTCCTTCATCTGAGGAACTGCCCAGGAGCCAAGAACCATGCATGCGATCTGACCATTGTTGATCATACCCTTACAGCCTTCCCAGTCGGTGGTGGAGTAGTCTTCCTCGGTAAGTCCTTCAGCAACTGCATCGTACATTACCTTGTATACGTTGTAAGCGCCTGTTCCGTCGCCGGGATCAGCAAAAGGATTAGCAGTATGTAATAACTTCTGGTTCATGTAAGCGCTGTCGCCGGTAGCACTGCCACTGATAGCAGGATCCCACTGGCCGCCCATTGCCCAGCCTGCTGCGTAGTTGGTGTACAGAGGAATGATGGAGCTGTCATACTCTTTGATCTGCTTTAATGCTGCGATGAAATCTTCAGGAGTCTTAGGCATCTCAGTGATTCCTGCTGCTTCGAATACTGCCTTGTTATATACGATACCACCGTTAACACCTGCAGTGTAAGGAACACCGTATACAGTGCCTTCGTACATCTGATTGTAGTAGTTCAGCTGTCCGTCCATCTCGGTAGTAGTTCCAAGAGGAAGGAAGTATGTACTCAAGTCAGCCTTGTCAACTGCGGGGATCATCATAACATCGCCCCAGTCGCCGCCCTGCAGACGAAGCAGCGTATCACTTGCATAGTCGGTGATACCTTCAATATCAACAGTGATGTTGGGATACATCTCGTTGAATGCATCAATGTAAGTCTGGTAAGGAACTGCTGCGCCGTCCTCTAACAGGTCGGTACGGTTAGTCAGGACCTTAATGGTCGTGGTAATGTCAGTGTAATCCTCACCCAAAGTAAGCTCTGCGTAATTCAGACCGGTTGTCTCGTCTGCTTCCGTAGCAGCCACGGTGGAAGCCTCTGCTGTTGCAGGTGTGTTGCTTGCGGTGCTCTCAGCTGCACCGTTGTCTGTGCTTCCACATGCTACCATAGACAATGCCATGACAGATGCTGTGGAAAGAGCTAAAAACTTTTTCATCTTCATAATGAAATCCTCCTTAATATTGTTTGTTACATTTGATAGCGTTTACTGTTTTGTAACTTAATTTAATTATACATAATCATATTAATTAATCATCAACTATTCTTGTTTTTAATCTCTTATTCTTGTCTTTTTCGTTATTATCTTCTATTTTCACAAGATTACATTATGTATTTTGTATATTTTGCACTACTTTAGTTATTGTTTCTGCTTAATTTAACTAGTTATTTAAGTTAATTTTGCTTTTTCTGTATTATTTTGCATTGAAAGAAGTTAACAAATCGTATATAATGAGTGCAGGCTAAATTAATTTTTGCAATAAATAGATTTAAGAGGGCTTTTTTATGAACATTTCCACCACTTTTCTTAACGCATTGAAGCACACTTCCTCCGATGTGGAGGGACAACGTTCCCCAGAGATCCTACTGGGACAGATCTACAAAGTATCCCTGGAAGAAAAAGGCTTTTTACTGCCTCTGGCCGGTGGGGAATTCCGCCTGTTAAATCCCTTTTATTATGAATGGAACCCCTTTCCTTCTTATCTGCTGCTCTACACCTTAGAGGGTAGTGCTCTCCTTACCACCCGGGACAATGAGGTGGTCCTGGATCACGAGCATCTGTTGTTCTTAGATTGCAGTCAGGGTTTCTCCCTCCGGCTGTTGCAGGGAAAGTGGCGCTTTCAGATGTTTTTCTTAAGTGGAAGGGAACTTTCTTCTTATTATAGCATATTTGAAGCTTATTTTACCTGTTGTTATCCGATTCCCATTGGTTCCTGTGTCTCACAGCGCATGCAGCAGCTAACAAAATTTCCCTTTACTCCGACCCCCGCAGAGCAGCTGCAGATTCATAGGGAGCTGACCGGCATGTTCACGGAGCTGGCATTGTCTGCCCTGTCCGTTTCCCGGGATGCGAAGCCCATTCCTGCTTATCTGCTGTCCATGAAAGCGGATTTTGAGGAAAACTATGCAGAAAATCACTCTTTGGAATACTTTGAGCAGGCTTTAGGCATCAGCCGCTACCGCCTGTGCCGGGAATTCTCCGCTGCTTTCCATATTTCTCCGCTCCAGTATCTTCAGGAGAAAAAAATAGAAGCAGCCATATCGCTGCTCCTATCTACCGATGATCCGATCCACGAGGTGGGCTCTGCGGTAGGCATTGACAACACCAATCATTTCATCCACCTGTTCAAAAAGCACACTGGTGTCACACCCTTTGTCTACCGGCAGAACGCGCCGCAGTCTATACGTGAGACACGCTGTCCTTCAGTACCAGGCGACCTTCCACCACGGTGACTCCCCCTTTGAAATTATCACTGGTGATCTTCTTGATCATATTATGTATAGCTCTTCTCGCCATCTCTCCCATATCTACTTCATAAGTAGTAATACGGATATCACTGAGTCCGGGATACAGGTAATTATCAAAGCCGACCACTGAGATGTCCTCCGGTACACGATATCCGTTCTCTCTCAGTTTCTTGATCAGAAAGCTTGCGGTCAGATCGCAGTTGCATACGAATGCGGTAGGCATATCCTTCGGAAGCTGCAACATATTCACCGTATCGATCTTGCCGGTCTCAATATGACGATCATCCAGCACCCATTCCTTCTTCTGTTCCAGTCCCAGCTCTAAAAGAGCCTTTTGATAACCGAAATATCGGTCCGTAATGCTCTCGGTGGCCAGCAGGGTTCCTACATAAGCGATCTTGCGGTGTCCCATCCGGTACAGATAATATGTCAGCTCATAGGTTCCGTAGTAGCTGTTGGAGATCACGGAATCACTGGCTTCTCTGCCGTTATAATAATCCAGATAGATCACAGGGATCCCAGCTTCTGTATTCAAATGCTGCAGGTAATCATCCATCATTTTACCAATGACGATAATGCCATCCACCTTGCGTTCCTGTACCAGCTTCGGCAATCTGCCATTCTCTTCCTCTGCCATTCCGATGACCTCCAGCATGGTAAAGCATTCCTTTGCTGTGGCTTTGGTAGCTACCGACTGATACATCTGCCAGTAAAAGGACTCATATTTATCCAAAAATCTCTCAGAGATCAAAATGCCGATATTGTAGCTCTTCTGGTTCTGACTTTTTCTTGCCGCTGACGGCTGCTGATAACCCAGTTCTTCCGCGATACTGTGGATTTTTTCCCTTACTTCCTCACTGACGCCTTTTTGTCCGGACAGTGCTTTTGACACTGTTACCGTGCTGACTCCTACCCGTTCTGCGATATCTGCTAATTTTACTGCTTTTGCCATAATTTCGTACTCCTTATCGCTATTTTCACTGTCATCTCCGTTAAATCATCAACCCTACCTAAATCTTAGTAATCTGAAAATCTTTTATCAAGGCATGCTCCTGCCCAGTTTTACACCTCAGTCAAATGGATCAGCCTGCTGCGGTAGTCACCCCACAAAGGTGCTATTAACATGCCGGCCTGCATCAGCACATCACCGCCGAGTACTTCTCCGGTCTCCTCTATGCGGTAGCGTTTTTCCGGTGACAATCCTTTCAGACGCACTCTTCTGCTGTGGAAATTCGGTCTTGATAATACCTGTACATAAGTTACCAGCGCTTCCTTTTTATCCTTGGAAGCTACCATGTAGCAGTCGTAGCTGCCGTTTTCTAAATATGACGCGATCCGCCAGTAATCCCCTCTGCGGATCAGATCGTTGTACTTGTGATACATAGCGGTCTGTGCTGGGATCTGCTGCCTGTCTTCCTCAGGAATCTTCGTGATATCAAGCTCGTAGCCGAAGGTGCCTGCCAGTGCCACATGACCCCTGGTCTCAAAAGGTGTCACTCTTCCCAAGGCGTGGTTGGGGCAATCCGATACATGGGCTCCCATAGTGGATAACGGATATAGCAACATCGTGCCTTCCTGAATCTTCAACCGTTCAATGGCATCCGTATCATCCGAGCACCAGATCTGCGGACTATAATACAGCATGCCCGGATCGAATCTTGCTCCACCACCGGAACAATTCTCTAAGAGCAGATGAGGAAATTCCGCAAGCAGTCTCTCCTGCAGTTCGTATACCCCCAACACATATCTGTGGTACAACTCTCCCTGACGATCCGCAGGCAGTTCCACGCTGCCCAGATCCGACAGCTGACGGTTCATGTCCCATTTCACATATTCGATATTGGCGCTGTGCAGCACTGCCGCCACGCTTTCAAAGGCATGATCTCTGACTTCCTTACGGGACAGATCCAGCACATATTGATTCCGGCACAGGCTTCCCGCACGTCCCGGAATGGCGATTGCCCAGTCAGGATGCTCTCTATACAGATCCGAATCCGGCGAGATCATCTCCGGTTCGAACCAGATACCGAACTTCAGTCCCATGGCATTTACCTGATCCACCAGAAGTTTCAGACCTCCCGGCAGCTTCTGCTCATTGACCTTCCAGTCACCCAGGCTCGTGCTGTCATCATTACGGTGTCCAAACCACCCGTCGTCCATAACCAACATTTCAATCCCGAGCTTTGATGCCTGCTTTGCAATCTTTAATAATTTATCGGTATTAAAATCAAAATACGTAGCTTCCCAGTTGTTGATCAGAATCGGGCGCTTTTTATCCCGGTATTCTCCACGGATCAGATGCTCGCGGTACATATCATGATAATGATGTGTCATACCGCTAAGTCCCTCTGAAGAATAAGTCATTACTACTTCGGGCGCAGCAAAGCTTTCTCCCTGCTCCAGTTTCCATACAAAATTCTCCGGATGGATCCCCATAGTCATACGGATAGAGTCGAACTGTGACAGCTCTGCCTGTGCCAGGAAATTACCGGAATATACAAAATGCATGCCGTAGACTTCACCGGTATCCTGCGTTGCATTTTCTGACAGCAATGCAATAAACGGATGCTCCTGGTGGGAGGATTCTCCTCTGACAGACCCAACGCTCTGCTTACCATGCATCAGGCTTCTCCTCTCCATCTGACGTTCTCTCCCCCAGGAACCGTGCAAGGTAAGGATGTCATACTTTTCATCCGTGCAATCCAGATCCAGGCAGGCAGACATAACTTTTGTCAGATAAATCGGCTGTTCTGCTGTATTTTTCAGGATTACACTGCGGGTGATCACATCTGCTTTTTCAAATGTAGTATAGATCAGTTCTGCCGTCAAACCGGTCGTCTGGTCCTCCAGGTGCAGGATCAGGGTGTCGCAATCCTCCTCTCCCGGAAAAGTAGAAGGCAGCCCGGGAAGCGCGGGCTTCCCCTTTACGATCTCATGGGAGACGTAATTTAGCTGCACTCCCACATGTCCTCCCACGGTCCGGATGGAGACAGCACTCTCTCTGTAGTCTCCTAACCCGTTCCCCGGATACTCCATAGGGAAAGAGTCCAAAAAAGAGACCCGTTCTCTGTTATTTTGGGAAGGAACAAAAGGTGCTTCTCCGGTGCGCATCAGATATACCGGTGCCGGTGTGCCTTCGGTATACTGCAATTTCTGCCCGTAGTATACATGCCCCACAAAATTCTCCTCATCCACAACAGCCATGATGTAGCTGGTGTGTTCTGTATCCAGCCAGAAGGTTCTGTCCTGTTCTATGTATCTGATTGCCATACTTTTACCTCTTTCTTTCCGGAATAAAAATTTTTCTAAAAATCAGCATCCGCTTTCCAAAAATCGTCATTTCCAAACTTCTCTGAGCGGCAAGTGCGCCCCTGTCTTTTATGCTTTCTGTTGATATATCTGTCACAAATGTAAAAAAGCAAACGGTGCTTCCGTTTCTGCCTTCAAAAACTGCATCAGCATCAGTCCGCAGCGCATGGATACCCGCTCTTGTCTCAGGATCCGGAGTACCTCCTGTCTGTCCGCCAGGATCACCTGAATATCCTCAGTGTTCTCCATCTGCTGTCCCACCTGCTCCGTCACCGTGCCGAAGATCATACTACCGCTCTCGTCCGTCAGCCCCTGCGCCAGGAAAAAGCCTCTGCGGAATGCCGGCTCCCCGCCTTCATATACCTTCAGTTCCCAACCGGTCTCCTCGATCATCTCCCGGCAGGCAGCCTCCGAAGCCGTCTCTCCCGGCTCGATCAATCCTGCTGGCAGTTCATAGAGATAATCGTCCATGGGGTAACGGTACTGCCGCACCAGTACCAGATGTTGTCCATCCTCCGTTACCGCATAGACCGCCATACCTTCGGGGCGCAGGCTATGAGTCTTATGTTTGATATTATCCTCACCATTGCGGGAAGCAAAATAATAGTGAAACGGCGTCCCGTCCCGCCCCAGTGCATCGATATGATACAGATTTAAAAACGGATTGTCCGTCAGCTTTTCTATGCCCCGGTAATGTTTTTCATCCTTATTCCGCATTCAATATTTCCTCCAACAGCGCCACCGCCAGTTCCGGGTTTTTCATGCCATCCGCCAGTCCTACCGCTGCCGTGTGCTCATACCAGCCGGTCTTTTGCACCCAGACATTATCTTCCAGCCTGATCCCTGCCACGATCGTCTCTCCCGTCATGGTATTTAACACTTTGATCTGCTGATCTTCATATCTGTCCAATAGCTCCTGAGGCAGATAATCCCTTAAATCCACCAGATAATCCGTACCGCCCATGAGCTTCAAAAACTCTTCGTCAGAAAAAAACACATCCACCGACCGGGTCATGAACAATACCTGGATCGTGCTGAGATTCGTGGAATCCACGTCGGAATCCGAGTTCGGATCGATCCAGATCGTATAATTCAGGTTCACCACATCCCGTTTGGACATCACACCGTGTTCCCGCAGGAAATCTGTAAAATAATCCGGACCGGTGGCTTCGATGTGCTCTCCGTCCGTATTCACTGCCATGACTCCCATGACGAAGCTTGTCTTGGTGGCAAAATGCACGATCAGGAAGATCAGAATGACGATTCCCGTTGTCACGCCTATGGTAACCCACAGATAATAGTCTATAAAATACTGCCATTTTTCAGAAGGAGACAGTTGTTTCCATTGTTCTTTCTGCCGGATACGGTCTTCCTTTTCCAAATTGCTGTCTCCCTTCTGTTTCTCAAATCTTCCATCTGATAACATCCTGCTTTTAATACTATATCAATCTTTAGTATATCAAACTAATTTAATCTTGTATAGCAGGCTTTTTAATATATTTTAGGTTTATTATTGTTAAAAATAAACAGAAAAAGCCCTGTCATGCACTTAAATTGACATGACAGAGCTTTTTCTTTTCTATTTGTTCGATCAGATAAGAAGGGGAAATGCTTTAGCGGTCCATCTCCGCAATACGTCCGGTGGACTTATGCTCCTTGATGATCCCCTGGATCTCCTTCAGGTCAGTGCACAGCAGGTCACCGGGGATGGTGTTCTTAAGTGCACTGATGGCATTACCGTATTCCAGTGCCCGCTGGTACTCGCCGGGATGTGCCAGCAGTCCATAGAGGACACCGGAGATATAAGCGTCACCGCTTCCGATACGGTCTACGACTTCGATATCGGTGTACGGAGCCTCTTCATAATAGGTATCATCCTTGGCGCTGTAGATAATAGAACCGAAGGTATGACGCTTCGGGCTATGTACGATACGCTGTGTGGATGCCACGATGGAGATCGGATACTCCTCCGTGAAGCTCTTCATAATGCTCTTGGCATCGCCTTCCTTCAGGAAAGTCAGGCGTGCGGTGTCCTCGGAGCAGAAGAAGATATCTACATAAGGCAGAATGGATTCGATGCATTCCTTCGCCTCAGCACCGGTCCACAGATTGCCGCGGAAGTTCACATCGAAAGAGATGATGGCTCCCTGTGCCTTGAAACGCTTGATCATCTCAATGGCGGTTGCTCTCAGCTCGGGGCTCAACGCCAGTGTAATACCACTGGTATGGAAGCAACGGGTATCGCTATACAGGCTGTCATCATAATCCGCAACACTCAGTTTATTGATAGAAGTATTCTTACGGTCATAGACGATACGGGGTTTTCTCGGATAAGCACCATTCTCATAATAGTACACGCCCAGTCTCGCATCCTTATCATCGTCGTATACCAGATAGTCATCGCTGACGCCGCAGAGACGTACACGGTTCTTAATATATACACCCAGGTCATTGGCCGGCAGCTTGGAGATAATACCGCAGCGCAATCCGAGCATTGCCGCACCGGTGATGGCATTCAGCTCCGCACCTCCGGCCTGCTTGCTGAAGCTGTCGCCTCTGGTGATACGTTCGTTATCGGGCGGTGATAATCTCAGCATGATCTCTCCCAGGGAGAGCAGGTCAAATTCCTTTTTCTCAGTCAGTTCCATAATATAAACTCCCATCTGCATTTTTGCCAAATGCTGTATCGGAATCTCTCCGGTGTTCCTCACAGTGTGCCATTGAAACCCCTTACATTTTCTCTTTACATTTGTACTATAACACAAATATATGGCGTCGGTAAAGGTGCCAGACATAAATTAAAAATTTAACGAAAATACTGAATTTGCCGTCAATATCTGCTATAATCAATCTGTATTATCATTCTAAGAATTGAGGTATTTTTATGCATTCAAAATTCCTTTCCGATAGTAACACTTTTTACAGACGTTATTGTCCGGTTCTGATTCTGTTACTGGGAGCACTTCTGCGTCTGTTATACCTGTCCCGGGTGCCCGGTGGCCTACATCAGGATGAGGCTTTTGTCCTGCTGAACTCCTATGACCTTTTACACGAAGGCCGGGATTCCGCAGGCTATGCATTCCCCATCTATATGTCCAGCTGGGGAGACGGGCAGAGTGCCATGTACTCCTGGCTTCTCACTCCTCTCCTACTGTTGAACAAAGGGATTCCCACTACTTTTCTCGGAAGGCTTCCTCAGGCACTGGTAGGTATTCTAACGCTTTGGTGCGTCTATTGTCTGGTAAAGGAAATGTTCGGCCACACTGCGGGTCTCTGGACCTTATTCGCCTTAAGCGTCTGTCCCTGGCACATCATGGCCTGTCGTTGGGCATTGGATGCCAATATGGCCCCCGGTTTTCTCATGTTTGGTCTGTACTTTTTCGTACGGGGCATGAATGACAACCGTTATCTGTTGCTCGCGGCACTTTTTTACGGTCTCTCCCTCTATTGCTACGCAGTGATCTGGCCGATGCTTCCCATCCTGCTGGCTCTGCAGGTATGTTACGGGATCCGCTATCATAAAATCCATTGCAACCGTTACAGCGTTCTGTCTGTTCTGCTCCTGTTTGTCCTGGCATTACCGTTGCTTTTATTTGTCCTGGTCAATCAGGGACTGTTGCCGGAGATCGCCTTACCCTGGATCACTATTCCCAAAACACAGGGGTATCGCGGCGGAGAGATTGCTTTTTCCCTAAGTTCTGTTTATGCGAATTTCAAAAACACAGCGCATTTATTGTTATTGCAGGATACCGGAAGTCCCTATGACTTTCTACTGCCCTGGGGATTATTTTACGATATCGGCCGCGTCTTTATCCTGATCGGAATCGGCTGTATGCTGTACCGGCTGATTCGTTCTGTGCGGCAGCATGTGTTTTGCTGGGAATTCTTCCTGTTTGCCCAGCTGATGGGAGGTGGAATCACCTCGCTGCTGGTCACCGCCAGGATGCATCAGATCAATGATCTCTATATCCCGCTTGTCTTATGCGAGGCATATGGTATCTGGAAATGTTCCTGCTTCCTGAAGGGGAAGTCTCAATCTCTCGGCAGGATTTTTACAGGCTGCACCACTGCATTCTTCCTCATCTGTCTGGTTCTGTTCCAAAAGGACTATTACACCAAGTATGCGGAAACTACAAACGCTTATTTTTCCCAAGGTGTAGAAGACTGTGTTGCGTATTCGATGAAACAGTGCAAGACGCTCGGTCTGACTACGATCAGCGCGGAAAAGGCAACGCAATGGCCCAGACTGCTTCTGTATACACAAACATTGCCTTCCCAGTACCTGGCTACCGTTACCTATGATGTTGCCCCGGCTCCGGCCGCCTTTACCACCGCTGACGGAATCCGGGTCAATACGCGCATCAATTACGATACCATATCCACTGACAGTATTTATATTATTTACTACACAGAGGCCGATCTGTTCAAAGACAGCTTCACCCTGACACCTTTTTATGACTGGTATGTTGCTGTTCCTAAATAGCCTCCATGTAATCAAAATAGTCATCTTCGCTGGCAAATAAGATATATTCGTTCTCCACATATCCCATGTATCCGCTGGCTGTTACATATCCCTTCATAGTAAAATACCTCCTTATCAGAAGCCTTTTGTTTGCTGTTCTGATAAGAAGGTATCTTTTTTAATGTCCCATAAAAGTCTCTTAATTTTCCTGAGCCGGCAATTTTTCCAGCACCAGTTCTTTCATTTCTTCCAATAATTCCTCGGTTTTCCCCATCAGGAGTTCCGCATCGGTCTCTACCAGTCCCGTTTTTTTGTATTTATAGGTAAAAAACGGATTGCCGTATGCGGTGAAGCTCATTTCCTCTCCATGCTTTTTCAGAAACGCGGGGATCTTCAGCGGGTCTATGGCTGCATCCGGTCGGAAATTAAAGGTGATCCGGCCGTTTTTGCCCTTGATCTCCGTCATATCCAGTGCGTGTGCCGCCATGCGGATCAGTGCGATCCGCAGCAGATTGTCCACTGCCTTGGGGATATTGCCAAACCGGTCTAACAGCTCATCCTTCATCTCATCCCGCTCTTTCAGCGTCTCAATGCCGGCGATGCGCTTATAGATATCCAGCTTCTGTGTTTCATTCACAATATATTCCGCCGGAATATATGCATCCACATCCAGGTCGATCACCGTGGTGAAATCCACCGTCGTATGGATTCCCTTCAGATTCTGCACCGCCTCATTCAACATTTTGCAGTAGAGGTCGTATCCTACGGCTTCCATGTGGCCATGCTGGCTCATCCCCAGCAGATTCCCGGCTCCACGGATCTCCAGGTCCCGCATGGCAATTTTGAAACCGCTGCCCAGATCTGTGAATTCCTTGATCGCCGCCAGACGTTTCTCCGCCACTTCCTTTAACATTTTGTCCCGCTTATACATCAGAAAAGCATAGGCATTCCGGTTGGAGCGTCCCACGCGGCCTCTGAGCTGGTACAACTGGGACAGACCCAGATTATCCGAGTCATGAATGATCATGGTGTTTACGTTGGAGATATCCAGACCGGTCTCTATAATAGTAGTGGACACCAGCACATCGATCTCTCCGTTGATGAAATCAAACATGATCCGTTCCAGTTCATGCTCCTTCATCTGTCCATGGGCATAGGCCACATTTGCTTCCGGCACCAGTTTCGCGATCTGTGCCGCAATATCCGCAATGTTATTCACACGGTTATAGACATAGTAGACCTGTCCGCCCCGGGCCATCTCCCGGACAATAGCCTCTCTGACCAGTTCATCGTTGTATTCGCAGACAAAAGTCTGAATCGGCAGCCTGTCGTTGGGAGCCTCCTCCAGCACGCTCATATCCCGGATACCAATGAGGCTCATGTGCAGGGTACGGGGAATCGGTGTTGCCGTCAGGGTCAGCACATCCACGTTCTCTTTTAGTTTCTTGATCTTCTCCTTATGAGCCACGCCAAAACGCTGCTCCTCATCGATGATCAACAGACCCAGATCCTTGAACTTCACATCCGCCGACAATACTCTGTGAGTGCCGATGACGATATCCACCATTCCCTTTTCCAGGTCCTTTACTGTCTTTTTGATCTCCGAAGATGTGCGAAAACGGCTCATCAGGGCAATATTGACCGGGAAATCCTTCATTCGCTGCACAAAAGTGTTGTAATGCTGCTGTGCTAAAATGGTGGTAGGCACCAGGTACACCACCTGTTTGCCCTCCTGTACTGCTTTGAAGGCAGCTCGGATCGCGATCTCTGTCTTACCATATCCCACATCTCCGCAGATCAGACGATCCATGATCCGATGGCTTTCCATGTCGGCCTTGGTATCCGCGATAGCACTCAGCTGATCCTCCGTCTCCTCGAAGGGAAACATTTCCTCGAACTCCCGCTGCCACACCGTGTCTTTTCCAAAGGCATAGCCCTCGCTCTGCTGGCGCACCGCATACAGCTCCACGAGATCCTTTGCCACGGCACTGACCGCACTGCGGACCTTGGTCTTGGTATGTTCCCATTCCTTGCCACCCAGCTTATTCAGCTTCGGCTTCTTCGCCGCATCAGCGGAGGCATACTTCTGGATTACATCCAGTCCGGTAGCGAGAATGTACAGATTGCCGCCGTCCCGGTACTCAATCTTCAGGTAATCCTTGACAATGTTTTCTACCTCTACCTTTTCGATGCCTTTGTATATCCCCAGTCCATGGGTCTCATGCACTACGTAATCACCGATCTTCAGGTCATTGAAATCGTTGATCTTCTGCCCCTGGTAGAGTTTTTTCTTTTTCTTCTTACGTTTCTCCGATCCAAAAATATCACTCTCTGACAGCACCACGAATTTCAGCCATGGGTATTCGAATCCTTTATTTACATGACCGTAATAGGTCAGGATTTCTCCGGGCTGTACTTCCCGCATGGGGTCTTCCGTATATACTGCCGTGAGTCCCGCACCGCCGTCTTCCGCATTCCGCAGATTCTCTGCCAGACGTCTTGCGCGAGTACGGGAGCCGGACAGTAACAGCACCCGATATCCGCTTTTTTTATATTTTTTCAGGTCTTTTACCAGGGATTCAAAGCTGTTGTTATAGGGGGCAATGTTGCGGGCTGCAATATCCACATGTTTTTCCGTCCGGAAATAGCCGTACTTGGTCTCCATGGTAGCCAGTGTCACCACGGCATTTTTCTCCAATGTGGCCGCCACCTGCTCTCCGCTGTAGAGAATATTCATCTGTCCCGGCAGCACATAGCCTTTTCTCGCACGCTGCTCCATGCTCTCCCGGAATTCCAGTTCTATGGCGTCCGCCTGCTCTTTCACCCGCGCCGGTTCATCAATATAGAAGACCAGAGATCGTCCCGCCATATCCGCCAGCAGCTCCGGCATAGTCACCGTATTTTCATAAAAATATCGGATATATCCTTCCAGGTTCGCTTTGCTCTGAAATTCCAACAGCTGTTCCTTCAACTCGCTTACCTGGGTGGCGATCCTGTGGGCTTCCTCCGGCTGGTGGGCATCCCGGAAAATTTTCTCCTGTTTGGCGGCTTCCTTCTCAAGTCTGGCGATTCCCTTGCGAATCTGCTCCTCAGACAGCACGAACTCCGTCGCCGGGTAGACCGTGATACTCTCCAGCTTCTCAATGGAACGCTGGCTTAAGATATCGAAGCTGCGGATGGATTCCACTTCATCCCCCCACAGTTCGATACGGTAGGGATTCTCCTCCGTCAGGTCAAAAATATCCACAATACCGCCACGCACGGAGAATTGCCCTGGGCTTTCCACCTGATAGGCTTTCTCGTATCCCATAGCTACCAGCCGGGATGCCAGTTTGCTCTCATCCAGGCTTCCGCCCCGCTCGGTGTGGATGATGTCTTTCTCCTCCCACAGCACCTGGGGTGTCATCAATGCCGCATAGGTGGTGACGATGGTGACAGGCTTGCCCTCCACGACTCTGCGCAAGGTCTTGATCCTCTCCTGTACCAGCTGATTACCGTGAATATCTGCCTGGAAAAAGATCAGGTCCTTCGCCGGATACAGCATGACATTTCTGTCATAAAAGCGGTATTCCTCGTAGATCTCCTTGGCTTTTAAGTCATTATAAGTAACGATGACCTTGTATTTCAGGCCATCGCTGAGTCCGTAGATCATATGAAGTTTCTGTGAGTCCACGCATCCGGACAGGGCAACCGTTCCCTTTCCCTGTCTGACGATCTTACGGACCTCATCATATTCCGCCAGTTCTTTCAATGGCGCAAGTAGTGCCTGCATTTTTTCACGCTTTCTTACTGTTAAAATGGTTCATGGCAGCATCCGCGCTCTCGGTGATGATCATACGGATCGCTTCTGCGGCGGTCTTCGTAGCATCATCCATAACCTTACGTTCTTCCACCGGGAAATGTCCCAATACATAATCTGCCAGATCATAATTCTTCGGTTTCTCACCTACGCCCATGCGGACACGGGTAAAAGTATCATGCCCTAACATCTTGATGATATTCTTGAGTCCATTATGTCCGCCGGCGCTGCCCTTTTTACGGATGCGGATCTGTCCCACATCCAGGCTGATATCATCGGAGATCACGATCAGCTCCGAGGTATCGTCCACCTTATAATAATCCACGATCTCACGGATGCTCTCTCCGCTTAAGTTCATGAAGGTCTGGGGCTTCGCCAGGATCACCTTCTGCCCTGCCACGTAGCCTTTGCCGATCAACGCCTTGTGTTTACTCTCCATGACAGCAATATTTTCTTCCTCTGCTAATCTGTCTATGACATCAAAACCGATATTATGTCTCGTATTTTCATATTCTTTGCCGGGATTCCCCAGCCCTGCGATAATATACATATACTTCTCCTTACTTTCTTGCAATCAATGCGTTATCTTATATTTTCGCATTTTTACGCAGAAAATGCAACTATTGGATATTTTGACACAGGGCTTGACTTTTCCCAGATTATTGTTATACTGAAACAGTTGTACAGCCCATAAAAACAAGGTCTTACAGGGCTCGCCGATTCCCGGCGTAAAATGAATCGAGTGTTCGTGACCTTCCACTCGTAAAACAAAACTAAAGGAGAAAACAAATGAACAAAAAAGTACTGTACCTCGTACACGGAGCGGTGATCGCTGCTCTCTATGTTGTGCTGACCATGTTAGCCAACGCTCTGGGACTGGCTAATTATGCCATTCAGGTCCGCTTCTCGGAAGCCCTGACGATTCTTCCCGTATTTACCCCTGCTGCCATACCGGGACTTTTCCTGGGATGTATCATCAGCAATACCATGACCGGCTGCATGCTGCTTGACATTATCTTCGGCAGCCTGGCAACGCTGATCGGTGCATTTGGCACTTATCTGCTGCGTGATAAGAACAAATGGCTGGCTCCTCTGCCTCCCATCATCGCCAACACCATCATCGTTCCTTTCGTGCTGGCTTATGTGTATCATTTAGAGGGTGGCATTCCTTATTTCATGCTGACCGTAGGCATCGGGGAAGTGATCTCCTGCGGCATCCTGGGCATGCTGCTTCGCACCGTGCTGCAGAAATATCGCAAATACATTTTTGACGTACAGAAATAAGCAATTTAATTCTCTATTCTCATGTACGTGATGAAATGATTGCCATTCTCAGCAAACCACGCTGTGGCATCATTCATTCCCTTCTTATACAGCTTGCCGGTGGCAGGTTCCATAATGACCACATTGAATTCATTAAATCCTGTCACCAGCACTGCTTCCCCATCCTCCAGGATCGCCAGTACCGGAATATCCTGATTCACGTAATACAGCACCGCATCCAGCGTACACCCACTTAAATCCAGTACCTGTACTCCAGTCATATTTTCCGACAGAATCGTAGTAGCAGTCTTTCCCTGCGCCAGATCGTACTCGGTGTTACGGGTAATTCCGGCATGTCTGAGAATGTTATCCAGGCATACGGCCAGGCTGTTCTTCTGCTCCGTGACGCTCTCTTCCTTGATGGCCATGATCTGATTCCTGCTGACACGGTTTCCTTTGAGCCATACCGTAACTCCGCGGTCATTGGTCACAATGCCGGACGTGTCATAGGCTTCCTTCACCGCCGTGCCCGGAGCACTGTAGATACCGCATACGCCATACGCATTGCAAACATAATACCGGGGCACTTCACTGACCGCATCCAGTTCCAGCTCTCTGCCGCCCTCGAATACAACCTCCTTGGGGTTCAGCACCTTGATGGTCTTCGCATCAATGGAAGATTTCGTCTGAATCTGCACATAGCGCTCATAAATATCGATATTTGCCGTGACCACTTTATTCTGTCCGGCTTCTTCTTCCACATTGTTCATGATCTGGTCATCCAGGATCTCCTGGTAGCTGCCGTTCTCTGTCCGCTGCAGGCGGGACAGTGTGATCTGGTTGCTCTCGATCGTACATCCCACGACATAGATTCCTTCCTGCCCGTATTCTTTCAGGCTGGCACCGGAAGAATTACTGATACATACCTTATACATAGGATAGAAGATCTGTCCGGAATTCTCCGTGCGGATATCGCTCTCCCTTGCCACTCCGTAGATGATGTCCTCTCCCATAAAGCCAAGAGGACGGATGGCATCCCCATCCTCAGCCCGGATCACGGTCTGTTCTCCGGTATTCAGGTTCCTCACATTCAGCTGATTACAGTGATTGATATCGTCCCCTTCCTGCCATACGATGATCTCATGATTCTCCGATACCTGAAGACTGTCATCCTGCCGGATGCTTACCAGCTGCTCTGCGCTTCGGTTCTCCAGATCCACATCATAGACACCGTTTTCGAGGAAAAAGTACAGATGCTCCTGCCTGTTCCGGTACAAAAGCTGGCCCATCTCGTCTTTCAGCACTGCATAACTCTTGGAATATGGAATATAGACCTCTTCCTCGATGGTGTTCAGCGAATTGTCGTAACTTAAGATCTGAATGCCGGTCTCGCCCTCATGTCTTCCGCGGTTCATGTAGCCGTATACGGCAAATTTTACATTGCCGCCCTCGTCCACATCGAGAATCTTGATACCGTGATGGTCATACAGCGTACGACAGTCCGCATTGTCCTTGTCATAGAAAGAGAAGATCACCGTGAGCCCATTGGTCACCGCGTTATAGCAAAGCAGCTGTCCCCTATCGGAAAATACCACGGTATTTCCATCGGTGCTCTCCATCATGTCCACATTTTCATCCGTGATCCCCAGGAGAATCTTATCATTGGCATACATCCGCCCGGTATCCGGGATCTGCGTCATGGTCCGCTCATAATCCAGCAGATACATTCTCTCCGAGGTATATCTGACGCGATAGTATTCTTCCACGCTATAATATATCTTATTTTTCCCCTCACCGGTAGACACTACAAAATCCATCAGCAGGGAAGCAATGTTCCCATTCACCTGTACCAGGCGCAGGGATGCTGCTCCCTCCTGGGCAGGCTCCAGGTTCCCCCAGGTAATCTGTTGGAAATTGCTGTGGATGTTCACTTTGTGAAAAGTACCGTTATCCGTCAGTTTCGAATTCGGTTCCAGGTATTTAGTCAGTTCCTTTGCCGCTTCTTTGTCATACAGTTTCCCATGGAAATCCGATGCGAACTCCAGGATCTCTGCGATATGCAGGTCGTCGTTCCACAGAATCGTCGTATAATAGTAGACCTTCTGTTCCCCTTCCAATTCCAGGATCAGGGTCAGGCTGTACTGTGTATTGGTATCGATCAGGTCTTTTAAAGTCAGCGTGACCGGAAAGCTTTTACCTCCCGCCTTCCATCCGGTGACTTCTCCGTTCTCTATAAGTCGGGAACCGTCAATGCTGCGGACTTCCATGGAAATTCCCGTGATTTCTCTGCCATAGGTATCCACGGTAAAATTTGCCTGTCTGCCCGCACCCAGCATAGTCACGGTATCTTTCTGGTATGCGACATCCATTTCCACTGTGTTGCCATGCAGCTCGTTGCATGCCACACCGCCGCTCTCCATGGTGATCACGGGAAGTGTCGCCGGAGCCATTTCCATGGTCATGTTATTATGTCCCTGATTCATAATGCCGCCGATGATAAACGCTGATGCTATAAACACCACAACGCACACGGCAATTTTAATAATCGTTTTCTTCATTCTTGCTTCTTCACTCATTTATTATTCAGCAGTTTGTCCAGTGTCGGCATCACATGCAGCATTTCCTCCACAGTACGGATATCCGTACTGTGCTTCGGGCGCATGCTGCCCTTTTTCACCGCACGGATCAACAGATTCTTCGGAGTATGTTCCATGTCGATGAATTCCAGTATCTGTGTCTCGTACCCCTGCTGTTCCAGGAGATTCGCTCTGAGGGCATCTGTAAGCAGTGCCGCGATACGTTCCTTGATGATCCCATATTTCAATACCGGCTTCAGAGAATCACACTTAATCTGTCTGTTCAGTTCGTGCTGACAGCAGGGTACCGCCAGGATAACTCTGGCTCCCCATTTTACCGCTTTGTCCAGGGCATAATCCGTTGCCAGGTCACAGGCATGCAGTGTCACCACCATATCCGCGACATCCGTTCCCTCATAGGTGCTGATGTCTCCCCGTTCAAATTTTAATCTGTCATAGCCCAGCTTCTCCGCCAGTTCATTGCAATGTTTGATCACATCAGTCTTCAGATCCAGTCCGGTTACCTGAATATCTCTATGCTGTAATTCGTGCAGATAGTAATACATGGCAAAAGTAAGATAAGATTTGCCGCAGCCGAAATCAATGATCCGGATCGTCCGGTCTGTCGGCAGTTCATTGATCACATCCTCGATGAATTCCAGATAGCGGTTGATCTGGCGGAACTTATCGAATCTCGCCTTCGTCACACGGCCGTCCGGCGTCTGCACACCCAGTCCCACCAGAAAATCCACAGGCTTTCCTTCCTCTAAGATATAATGCTTGGTACGGTTATGCGAAAGTACCTGCAGATCCTCCTGTTCGGGAGCGGTACTTTTCCCCGCTTTTGATGCACCGTTATTTTTCACCTTCAGAGTCAGCTTTCCTTTTTTACTGACTAACGCCGTAGCCTGTAAGCTTTTTGCCGTAAATTCTCCCTGCCGGAACTGTTCCTGCAATGCGGCACAGATTCCGTCCGTCATCTGCGCCGCTGTATAATTCTCATGAAATACCTGCGTTCCTTTGTATCTCGTCTCCTGAAACAATAATTCGTCCCGGATCAATACCGGTCGGATCTTTACTTTCTGTATCTGTTCCGGATTACGACTGTTGCTTAGAATGATCTGTTGCAGATCTTTATTCAAAATTTTCTGTAAAAGTATTCTCAATTCTTCCATAGTTTATCCTGCTTCCATACGCTTCATGCCTGATGAATTCACAGTGTTCATTGTAACATAAATGCTTCCTCTTTGCTATAAAAATGCAATCATTCCGCGTTTTCCGCCGTGTCTTCTCTTGTAGATCTCATCACACACCAGTACCTGGATCAGATCTCCGGAGACTTTTCCCGATTCCCGCTCCAGGATCTTACCAATGGTATCAGCGATCCGGTAGAGGCTGAAGCGGTCCGGATATTCGTCATAGATCATACTTCCTTCGTAATCGTATTTGTCCAATATTTCCGCAATCCTGCGCTGACAGCGTCTGACTTCTCCGGGATAGGTCTGCTGCAGATATTCCAAGTCATTTAATATTTCTTTTTCATCCATTCTTCCGGGATATCCGGGCAATGTCATAAAAAACGGTCTTGCTACCATTTTAAAATGCCTCATGCTTTTTTATAGCATATGCATTTTCTCTCTATAAAGTGAAAAACAGGTGCTGCGAAAATTATCGCAACACCTGAATTCTCGCCATTGCTCTCTGCAATGCCGTCTCTGCTCTGGCAATATCCGTCTCCGGCGTCTTGCTGCGCAGTCTCTCTTCCGCACGGTGCAGTGCTGCCTCCGCACGGTTCTCATCGATCTCATTGGGCCATTCGATGATCTCTGCCAGAATGGTAACTCCCTCGGGAAGGATCTCGGCGAATCCGGAATGCAGTGCTGCCTCCTTCTCTCCGTCCTTCTCCGTAATATGCAGGATACCCGGCTTCACGATCACCGTCAGGGGAATGTGTCCCGGAAGGACACCGATCTGTCCTTCCGTGGTATTGAATTCTACCATATCCACAGTTCCCTCATAGAACACTCTTTCCGGGGTTATGATACGAAGTTGAAAATCTTTATCTGCCATATCTGGACTCCCCTCTCATGCTATGCATGAACCTTTGCCAGTACATCATCGATGCTTCCGGCATTCAGGAAGTAGCTCTCCGGAATATCATCATGCTTGCCATCCAGGATCTCACGGAATCCACGGATGGTCTCGCTGATCGGTACATATTTCCCTTCCAGGCCGGTGAACTGTCCTGCCACGAAGAAAGGCTGGGACAGGAATCTCTGGATCTTACGGGCACGGGATACGACCAGCTTGTCTTCCTCGGACAATTCGTCCATACCGAGGATGGCGATAATATCCTGTAATTCCTTATATCTCTGCAGGATCTCCTGTACACCGCGGGCGGTCTCATAATGCTCCTTACCTACGATTCTGGGATCCAGGATACGGGATGTGGACTCCAGAGGGTCTACTGCGGGATAGATTCCCAGTTCTACGATAGAACGGGACAGAACCGTGGTGGCATCCAGATGTGCGAATGTGGTCGCAGGTGCCGGGTCTGTCAGGTCATCCGCAGGCACATAGACTGCCTGTACGGAAGTAATGGATCCGTTCTTGGTGGATGTGATACGCTCCTGCAGCGCACCCATCTCTGTCTGTAATGTAGGCTGGTATCCTACTGCGGAAGGCATACGGCCTAACAGTGCGGATACCTCACTTCCTGCCTGGGTGAAACGGAAAATGTTGTCGATGAACAGCAGCACATCCTTACCACCCTTGTCACGGAAGTACTCTGCCATGGTCAGTCCGGTCAGACCGACTCTCATTCTCGCTCCGGGGGGCTCATTCATCTGTCCGAATACCATGGTGGTCTTGTCCAGTACGCCGGACTCCTGCATCTCGTGATACAGGTCGTTACCCTCACGGGTACGCTCACCTACACCGGTGAATACGGAATATCCGCCGTGCTCGGTAGCGATATTACGGATCAGCTCCTGGATCAGTACGGTCTTACCTACTCCGGCACCGCCGAACAGACCGATCTTACCACCCTTCTGATAAGGGCAGAGCAGGTCAACGACCTTAATACCGGTCTCCAGCAGTTCTGTGTCCGTAGACTGCTCTGCGAAGGTCGGTGCAGCACGGTGGATAGGCTCGTAAGATACCCCCTCCGGTACCGGCTTGTTATCAATCGGCTGACCCAGTACATTAAATATTCTGCCCAGGGTATTTTCTCCTACCGGCACGGAAATCGGAGCTCCTGTGGCGATTGCCTCCATTCCTCTTACCAGTCCGTCGGTAGTACCCATGGCGATACATCTGACAGTATCATCACCCAAGTGCTGGGAGACTTCTACTACCAGTTCTCCTCCATCTCTGGTAGGGATGCGGATCGCGTCATTGATCTCGGGAAGTTTGCCCTCATCGAATCGTACATCCAGTACGGCACCGATGACCTGGGTGATCCTTCCTTTATTCTCTCCTGCCATTTCTACCTCTTTCCTGCCCACTGATGGGCATGTTCCAATAATTAAAGCGCCTCTGCGCCTGCAATGATCTCTGTAAGCTCCTGGGTAATGCTTCCCTGTCTTGCGCGGTTATACTTCAGTGACAGATCACTGATCATATCCTCCGCATTGCTGGTGGCATTATCCATGGCCTGCATACGGGCACCGTTCTCACTGGCTGCCGCTTCCATCAGTGCACCATAGATCAGACTGGAAATATATTTCGGTATGATCATATCCAGTGCTTCCACATCTTCCGGTTCAAAATTCATCAGTGCGTCAGCACCCTCTGCGGGGGCTTTCGCGTCTGCATCATATTCCACAGGCAGAAGCTTCAACAGCTTCGGCTCATGGCTCACCGTGTTTTTAAAATGTGTATATGCCAGATAGATCTCTCCGATCTCTCCGGCTGCAAATGATGTCAACAGCTTCTGTGACAGAAGCATTGCTTCCGCATAAGCCGGTTCCTCAATGACCTCCGGATAGGATTCCTTCACGGTATATCCTTTTCTCTCCAGGATCTCCCGGCCCTTATTACCGATGGCATAGACTACCACGTCTTCTGTCTTCCAGTCCTCCTGTCCGGTGATCAGTTTGGCTACGTTGGAATTGTAACCGCCTGCCAGACCTCGATTGGAGGTAATGACAATGACCGCCTTTTTCGGACAAGCCCCCGGGACAAGATACTTGTGTTCCAGATGACCTACCCTGGACAGGATATTATTTACAGTATCATACATACAGTCAAAATACGTCTGAGAACGTTCTGCACCTGCTCTGGCTCTTTGAAGCTTTACCGTAGATACCAGCTTCATCGCCTTGGTGATCTGCTGTGTGCCCTGAATGCTGGTCTTACGGCGCTTGATATCACGCATTGATGCCATAGTTACCTCTCATTCTGCCGTATATCACGGCTGACACACTTATTTCAGAAACTCTGCCTTGAAATCATTCAGTGCCTTCACAAGCTTTTCTTCCGTAGCATCGGAGATCACCTTTTCCTCAGCGATGGCTGCAGGAATCTCGGGATGCTTAGTATCCAGATAATCGAAGAATTCCTTCTCAAATCTGGTGATGTCCTCTACCGGCACATCCAGCAGGAATCTCTTAGTCACCGCATAGATGATGATAACCTGATACTGTACCGGCATAGGCTGGTACTGAGGCTGCTTCAGCACTTCCTTGATACGTTCGCCTTGCGCTAACTTCTCCTTGGTATCTGCATCCAGTTCAGATCCGAACTGTGCGAAGGAAGCCAGCTCTCTGTACTGAGCAAGCTCGGTACGGATCGGCGCCGCGATCTTCTTCATTGCCTTGATCTGTGCCGCACCACCTACACGGGATACTGACAGACCTGCATTTACCGCGGGACGGAAACCGGAATTGAACATTTCTGTCTCCAGATAGATCTGTCCGTCGGTAATGGAAATTACGTTGGTAGGAATGTATGCGGATACATCTCCTGCCTGGGTCTCGATGATGGGAAGTGCCGTCAGGGAACCTCCGCCGTATTCGTCACTCATGCGGACCGCACGCTCTAACAGTCTGGAATGCAGATAGAATACGTCACCGGGATATGCCTCACGTCCGGGTGGACGACGAAGGAGCAGGGAGAGTGTACGGTATGCGGTAGCATGTTTACTTAAGTCATCATACACTACCAGTACGTCTTCTCCGTTCTCCATCCACTCCTCACCGATCGCACAGCCGGAATAAGGAGCGATATACTGTAAGGGAGCCAGGTCACTTGCCGTGGATACCACAACGGTGGTATATGCCATGGCACCGAACTCCTCCAGTGTCTTTACGATATTTGCCACGGTAGATGCTTTCTGACCGATGGCTACATAGATACATTTTACGTTCTGACCCTTCTGGTTGATGATCGTATCGATCGCAATAGCGGTCTTACCGGTCTGACGGTCACCGATGATCAGCTCACGCTGACCTCTTCCGATGGGAACCATGGAGTCGATTGCCTTGATACCTGTCTGGAGCGGCGTGTCTACGCTCTTACGAGTGATAACACCACTTGCCACACGCTCAATCTTGCGGAATTTATCGGTCTGTATGGGGCCCTTGCCATCGATGGGCTGTCCTAAGGAGTTCACTACTCGTCCAAGCAATGCATCACCTACGGGCACCTCTACCACACGTCCGGTGGTCTTGACGATATCGCCCTCTTCGATATTGCTGGCACTGCCAAGCAATACGACACCGACATTATCTTCTTCCAGATTCAGCACCATGCCATACACATCGCCGGGGAACTGTAACAGCTCACCCTGCATGGCATTTTCCAGTCCATGTACACGAGCGATACCATCCGCTACCTGGATGACGGTTCCGACATCGGAGACATCCAGCTGGGAAGAATATCTTTCGATCTGTTCCTTAATGACGGAACTTATTTCTTCTGGTCTTAAATTCATGGATCTGTCGCACCTTTCTTTCAGCCGGTCATCCCAGCTGAATATTTAATAATTGTTTCTTCATATCTTCGAGTTTGGTCCGGATACTGCTGTCCACTACCCGGTCACCTACCCGGATCACCATTCCGCCGATCAGTGTCGGATCCACATGGTAATACACATCAAAGGACTGATAAGAAGTCGTTTGAAGCAGCTTTTCTCTCACTGCCTGTTTCTGTTCCTTCGCCAGCTCCACTGCGGTACTTACATATGCGGTTCCCATTCCTTCCGATTCTCTGACCAGTTCGGTAAAATAAGCAAAAATTGCCTTTAATGAGCCGTAGCGTTCCTTGGTCACCACGATCTTCAAAAATTCTGTCAGATCGTCGCTTACCCTGCCCCGGAAAACCTTCTCCACCATGGAGAGTTTCTCCTGCTTGGGAATCCCGGGATGCTTCATCAGCTTGTCAAAATCGGGATTGTCTTCCAGGATCTTCTGAAGTTCTGCGGTCTCATTCATCAGACGGATCGCATTTCCATGGTCGACCGCCACTTCGAAAAGGGCTTCTCCATAGACTTTGGAAACTAATTTTGCCATGTGTCCTCACCCATTTCCTTCAGCGTCTCTTCGATCAGACTGTTCTGTCTGGCGGTGTCTATGGACGCACCCACAAGCTTACCTGCCATGACAGATGCCACGGATACGATCTCCTGTTTGATCTCGTCGGACATTTTCTGTTTTTCCAGTCTGGCTTCTTCCTGTGCTCTCGCCAGGATTCTGCCTGCTTCTTCCTTCGCCTGTGCGACGATGCGCTCCTCGTTCTGGAGTGCCCGTCTTCTGGCATCACTTAAGATGTCCTCTGCCTCTTTGTCGATGTCTTTCAGCTTCGCCTCATACTGTTCCTTCAGTTCTGTGGCTTTTTCCTGACTGGTCTTCGCTTCTTCCAGTTCTCCTCTGATCTTCTCTTTACGATCATTTAAGAACTTTCTCGCCGGATTGAACAGGAAATAGCTGAGCGCCAGGAACAATACGAAGATGGCAATGATCATCAGGCAGGAATCTGCCAGCAGCTGCCAGTCCAGGTCAAACAGTCTTGACATGGTCTCGCCTTCTGTTAATAGTATCATTTTCATCCGCATTCCTTTCGTTTAATCAGGGAAGTAAGGGCTTTACGAACAACAGCAGCATAGCGATCAGCAGACCGTACAGACCGGTGGTCTCGGCAACTGCCTGTCCTAATAACATGGTGGAAGTGATCTCGGACTTAGCACCGGGATTACGTCCTACTGCTGCGGCAGCATGTCCTGCTGCGATACCCTGTCCTACACCGGGTCCGATACCGGCGATAACTGCCAGACCTGCACCGATTGCGGAACAACCTAAGATAAAGTTTTCATTAAAATCCATAGTAAATCCTCCTATTATTGAGATTCTTTCAGAATCTTTCTAGCATTTTAAGCTTACGCGTCTCCTCTTGCATTTGCGATATAAGTCATCGTCAGCATACAGAATACGTATGTCTGGATGGCTCCGGAGAACAGGTCAAAATACACATGCAACGCTGCGGGCCACGCCGTAGCGATCACACCTAACAATCCGTAGATCAATGCCATCATTACCGTTCCGGACAATACGTTTGCGAACAGACGTAAAGACAACGAAATCGGTACAGCGATCTCACTGATCAGGTTGATGGGCAGCCAGATCGGCAGCCAGGGCGGCAGCGGGGAACACATGCCTTCCCAGATCTCCTTCGGCTTCTGGTACTTGAACTGGTTATAATGAATCAATAGAAAAGTCAGTACGCCGAGGGGCAGTGTCACACCATAATCCGCTGTGGGGGGACGAAGTCCCAGCAGACCGGAAATATTACTCACCAGAATGAAGATGAAGATCGTTCCAATGTAGTTATAGAACTTCGGTGCCGCCTTGCCCATGGGAGTATCCACCATGGCGTCCAGCTTCTCCACGATCAGCTCCACCACATTCTGAAAGCCTTCCGGCACTTCTCTGGCTTTGGCCATACAGCGGTTGGCGACAATAGCAAAACCAATGATGATCAACATGACGATCAACACACACACATGTGTGGTCGTTATCCATACCTCATGGCCGAAAAAGGAATACTTAAACACGCCATGTATCATAAAATCGATATTATCGGCACCGGATAACAAAATTCCATGTTCCATCGTTTCACCTCCTTATTATTTATTCTGTTGTTCTGTCACTTCTCCGTTCTTTTCGGCTCCTGCCGGATTCTCCGGGGCATTTTCGTCTCCGGCAGTCTCCTCCGGCATCGCCTGGGGAATCGGATCCGTTTCATGAAACAATTTATTGCATAATTTATGGGTAAGCGGCTGTAGAAACGCCGTTACTTTCATACATATCACATAGGAGAAAAAGAAGATCAGAGGATTCATCACCTCTGTCTTCATAAGCACCAGTAATATAAAAATCAGTATCACATAACGCAGGATATATCCGCGGAAGATCATCTTCTGTGCGGTCTTCTCCGGCTGATCCAGCGCCCGGTCCAGGGAACGGTACATATGATATGTTGCTGCAAGCGCAAGCAAGACACCGAGCCACAGGCTCCCTGCATACATCATTTTATCCTTCGCGATAAAGGCTCCGATGATCTGTGCCAGCACTCCCAGAAACAGGATTCCTAAGTCCATCTCCAAAACGGTTCTATTTATCTTTTTTAGTGTGTTTCTCATCGCTGTCATCATAAATTGTCCTGGCCATACGGTATACATTCTGCCCTCCGGCCACTGCTCCCATACAGAAAAGCAGGATCATCCAGAAGTTCGTTCCGAAATGTTTGTCCATCCAGACACCCACCGCCGACATCAGGCAGATCGGCACCAGCATGTTGATACCGAATTGCATGATCAGCGCAATCGAACGGAATACGGTTCTGTCATAGGGTTTCTTTTTTCTTGACACTGCTTTCTCTCCGTGTTGATTTCTGCTCTAAGCATATATTTTTGTACATTTTTAAATATATTTTGTCCCCACAAGACAAACCTATAGTCATTATAACGAAATCTGAACACTCTGTCCAGTAAAATCCCCTTGCTGAAATCGTAAAAAAAATATAAATTCCAACTAAAAAAAAGATTGACTTGGATACTTTCTCGGAAGTACTATTTGAGTAACTATTTTACAGAAATTATGAATGATCACAGAAAGAGGGATTGCCGCAATGCAGACCACTGCCAATGATGAAATTAAGATCCGGACCGCCACACCGGAAGATGCCGAAGCCCTGGCTGCCATTTACGCTCCCTATGTGGAGAACACCTCGATCACTTTTGAATACACGGTTCCTTCCGTGGAGGAATTCGCCGAACGCATCCGGCATACCCTCGCCCGTTACCCTTATCTGACAGCAGAGAAAAACGGTGTTCCCATAGGCTACGCCTACGCCTCCGCTTTCAAGGGTCGTGCTGCGTACGACTGGTCCGTGGAGACCTCCATTTATGTCAGTCAAAATCTTCGAAGCAGTGGTGTCGGCAGCCTTCTTTATCAGAAGCTGGAAAAATATCTGACAGCGCAGCACATCTGCAATGTATGTGCCTGCATCACTTATCCGAATCCGCCCAGTATTGCTTTTCATGAGAAGCACGGTTACAAGACCGTTGCTCATTTTCATGCTTCCGGCTTCAAGCAGGGGGAATGGCATGACATGATCTGGATGGAGAAGACCTTGTGTCTTCACACCGTGCCGCCACTGTCTTTTATTCCTTTCCCGGAACTTTGAACGCTATCAAATTGATACAAAGGAGAAATGCTATGAATAACGAACTTCAGATCTACCGGAAACGCCTGATCCCGGAAGAATGTATTTTGTTAAAAGATGATATTATCGTAGAACAGAACAATGATTATATTCTGACAAAATGGAAAACGCTGAATCCCAAGACTACTTTTTCCCATGGCTGTTCCTGCTATTATCTGAAGGAAGGGTTCAAGATCAGCAAGTTCTACCGTCATGACGGGTCTCTGTTGTACTGGTACTGCGATATTGTAGAATACACCCGCCGTCCGGAGGACAATGCCCTGATCGTTACCGATCTGCTGGCTGACATTATCCTCTATCCCGACGGAAGAATGCATGTCGTTGACCTGGACGAGCTGGCAGAGGCACTGGAAAAAGGTCTGATCACGCAGGCACAGATGACTGCCTGCCTGCGCCAGTTAAATAACCTGATCACGATCATCTATCGTGACAAATTCGACAGACTGCAAAGCCCCCTGGAGAAAAGTGGACTGTAATTACTGAACTATTCAGAGTAACGCATTCGCAAAACCGCACTTGCAGTGCTTAATTTTTGCTCATGTGTTTACTTTACTCTGAATAATTCAGCAAATCTCCGATGCAATGTCCCAGCAGCGTCAGCAGGGTGATGTCTTCATCCGACCACTTACGGTTACGATTGAACACTTCAAAATTGACCATTGTATAAGGAATTCCTTCTTTTCTGGACAGGCACTGAAGAGCAGCCCCAACCTCCTGCTCCTGTGTCACAGCATAAGCTGCCGGGTTCTGGGAACGAAGTTTTATCATGTTGGATTCTACAAAAATATCATCATCACCAAACAGTGCCAGATACCCTTCATCTTCAAACCCGGGACGACCATCCGGAGCCTCCACCACATAATTACCGTTTCTGCAGACAAGGTTACTACCTCTGTCCGAAAAAATAGTAATACCATCCAGATCAAACAGACTGCGGATCTGTTGCAGGCGCTCTTCATTTTTCACAATAGCGTTCACGCCCGATACACATAATTTTGTGATCATATCTGTGATAGCTTCCCGTTTTTTCTCCTTGGATACCGCATAGGCCATAGCCATGTTCTGCATATCGTCGGTCTCCAGCTTTCCATGCAGACGCTCTTCATATATAATGTGTCGATTCTTGCCTTTTTCCTTGGCAAGATACAGAGCTTTATCCGCCTTGCGCATCAGATACTCATACTCTGTTCCGTCCACCGGGTATTCCGACACACCGATAGAAGCTGTCACATGGATCTTCGGATCGAATGCCAGTCTGAGTTCCTTCGCAATGGTCTTAAGCAGGGTCTTCAGCTGTTCCCTGGTCTCAACCTTCTCTAACAGAATCACATACTCGTCTCCACCGAATCTGCCGATGACACCTCTCTGTCCTACCAGCTCCTGCATGATCTCTGCCACTCCACGGATCACCTGATCTCCGAAGATATGTCCATAGGTGTCGTTAATATGTTTGAACTCGTCAACATCAATGATCACCAGCCAGCGGACCCGGCCGTCCTTCCGATTCAGCTGTTCGATGGTATATTCCGTCCATGCCCGCTTATTCAGCAGACCTGTTCCGGCATCCCTGGCTGCCGGAGTCAGATAGTAGGCTTCCTGCTTACGGTTTTTGTCCGAATCTATGATACCGGCCAGCATGTTCCGGTTTTTCGGAATCCGGGAGGCTCTCACCGTCCACATTCTCTCGTCTTCATCCTGACCGTTGAATTTCATTTCAAAGGAATCTTTGCCATTACGCAAATGGGCACAAAACGCCCGCAGATGTTCTTCCATTTCGGCAATGTTACTGTCTGTATGTGCGTTCTCCACCATCCGGATCAGATCCTTCAACGATCCCTCAAACTGATTCATTGCCCGTTCATTGACATATTTATACACTGTGATATGATCGCTGTCGATCAGATATTCAAAGTAATAAACATCTTCCAATGTCATAAAATGACGATACTTTAAAATGCTCTGTTCCAGCTGTACCGTTCTATTCTCCAGATCATGCAGATCCGATAGTGTGATCTGATACAAAGGAATTCCGTCCTCTGTCTGTTCACTCTGTTCCATACGCAGATACACATTCCGGGTACTATCTTTGAGATTGCTGAGAACTGTCATTAATTCCAGTGGAGCGAGCAATTCCGCCGCAACAGCCTCTTTCAACAATTCACCATCCTCCGGCAGCACCAGTTCACTCACCGGGCGAAAAGAATTTTCCTCGATAAATTCATAGTAATATTCCGATGCCTTGGCTACTGTCAGATCCTTCCTCACATAGATCTTCCAATTCATAATTCTGTTGGAATACCCTTCTCGTTCTACGATGTTGATTTTCATAGATTATCACTTTCACCTTAGTAAAATATATGGCCACCGATACTGATGCCGGTCAGTCCTTCCACCGGGGTACGGAAATACACGCAATTGCCTACATTCGTCACTCCGGACATTGCCTCATCCGCCGCCTGATAGCAACGGCTCGTGGCCTTGTTCGCAGCCAGAGCCAGTTCCAACCGTCCACTGGCTACCGGTGAGAACTGTTTGTTCTGATAGATCACACCCACCACCGTGTTGGGATAGACCGAACTTCTGACACGATTGATCACAACGCTGGCTACCGCCAGTTGACCGTCATAGGGTTCGCCTCCCGCTTCACAGTAGATCAGATTGGCTAACAGATATCTGTCTCCCTCTTCGAAAGAGATATCGGAAATATCCCGCCAGGTGGCATTTGCCGCTTTCTGGGACATAGCGATCTCTTCGGCAAGCTTTTTCCTGAGGGTTTCCAGATTATCCTCTTTTTTCTTGATCTCCGCTTCGTATGCCAGGGCTCTCTGTTCCGCTTCGGAGATGTCTCCGGCATATTTGGCGATATTGTTGGATGTCTGGCTGATCAGACCGGATACCTTGCTTTTTTCGGCTTCCGCTTCTAATTTCAGATTATCCAGCTCTGCCTTCTCTGTCTGAAGCCTTGCCTCTTCCTCTTCGATCAGCTGACGGTTTTCTTCGAATTCCTTCAGCTTTTTCTGGTCATAGGCAGCGATCCGTTCAAAAAAGTCCGCAGCATTCAACACCTGGTCAAAGCTCTGCGCGTTCAGAAGAGCATTGATGTAACTGGTCTCGTTCCGTTCGTACATATCCCGGACGCGGATCACCATACATTCATACTGCCACTCTTCCGTTGCCTTCGCTTCCTCCAGACTGTCCTGGGTATCTGCGATCTCCTGCTCCTTATCCGCGATCTGCTGTTCCAGATCCGCCAGATTATTGCTGACCTCCGTCAATTGACCGTTCAGATTATTCAGTTGTCCCTTGAGGGAATTCTGCTCTCCCTTCAGGTTCTCCAGATTATCATTTTCCTGGTTCAACTGGTTCTGCAGTTCATTTTTTTCCTGCTGTTCCTTCTGAATCTGTTGCCAGGTACTACTGGTAGCTTCTACTTTGATGTCTTCTGAAGAAAATGCTCCTGCAAGGATCACCGCTGCAAGCAGTACAGCTGTCTTCTGTAGGCGCTTCAACCGTTCATACTCCTTTAATCTGTCGTTCAGACCCCGATATGTATCGTACGTCCTGTCCTGCTGTATGGAACGCACTCCACTCCCGCCGCATCAAACATCCGCCTGGCTGCCCGGTTGGAGGGTGTTCCCCGATATTTGTCGCTGTCATATACTACGGTATGGATCCCTGCCTGAATGATGGCTTTCGCACACTCATTGCAGGGGAAAAGGGACACGTACAGCTTCGTGCCCTCTAAAGATCCTCCGCGGTAATTCAAAATTGCATTCAGTTCACTATGTGTCACAAAGGGATATTTTGTCAGATTACTATCCTTGTCATTCTCCCTCTCCCAGGGAAACTCATCATCGGAACAACCCTTGGGGAACCCATTGTATCCCATAGACAGAATCTTATTGTCCGGGCTGACAATGCAGGCTCCCACCTGGGTATTCGGATCCTTGGACCGCATCCCCGACAGGTGGGCTACCCCCATGAAATATTCATCCCAACTGATATAGTCACTGCGCTTGGCACTCATTGGTGTCTCCTTTATTTGGTACCGAAAATACGGTCTCCAGCATCTCCCAGTCCGGGAACGATATATCCGTGATCATTGAGCTTCTGATCCATTGCTCCGATATAGATATCCACATCGGGATGTGCTTCCTGCATAGCCTTCACACCTTCGGGTGCTGCGATGATGCACAGCAGACGGATGCTCTTGCATCCCTTGTCCTTCAGCAGCTGGATGGCTGCGATGGAAGAACCACCGGTGGCCAGCATGGGATCTACGACGAATACTTCACGCTCTGCACAGTCTGCAGGAAGTTTGCAGTAATATTCTACGGGCTTTAAGGTCTCCGGATCACGGTACAGTCCGATATGTCCTACCTTTGCAGCCGGGATCAGGGACAGCATTCCGTCTACCATACCAAGGCCTGCGCGCAGGATGGGTACCAGTGCCAGTTTTTTACCCTTTAACTGTTTTACGGTAGTCTTGCAGATGGGAGTCTCGATCTCTACTTCTTCCAGTTTCAGATCCTTGGTAGCTTCATAGCCGATCAGCATGGCGATCTCGCTGATGTTCTGTCTGAAATCCTTTGTTCCTGTTTCCTTTCTGCGGATGATTCCGATCTTCTGCTCAATTAAGGGATGGTCCATAACTACTACTTTTGACATATGATTGTCCTCCTGTGTTTTAGTGTTGTTGGTTGTATTTTGCGCCCCAGCTCAGATTTCTTCGATCAGGCTGATTCTGCGACTGTGTCTCTCTTCTCCGGAAAAGGGTGTGTTCAAAAAGGTCTCAACGATCTCCAGTGCCAGATTCTCTCCTACGATACCTGCTCCCATTGCCAGCATATTGGCATCATTGTGCAGCCTGGTCATTTTTGCAGAGAGCGGCTCCGAACACAATGCACAACGGATACCTTTTACTTTATTAGCTGAAATACTGATACCAATACCGGTCGTGCAGATCACAATGCCCTTTTCGCAGGTACCGGCTGCCACAGCCTTCGCTGCCGCATGCCCGAATACCGGATAATCACAACTTGCCTTGCTGTCGCATCCAAAATCCTGAAAAGGAATATTATTCTCCTCTAAATATTTTTTAACTCTTTCTTTCAGATCATATCCACCATGATCACTTGCGATTGCTATCATTTTTATTCTCCTTATATTTAAAATGAAATTTAAAGCTTTACAACCTTATGCCCCGCCGCCTTCAGCAGCCGGTTCATAATAGCCTGTCCGAAACCATCCGTGGAAAATCCCTCAGAATAGATTTTGGTGACACCTTCATCATCGAATTCTCTCAGGATCGTATACAGATGTCTGGCAATGCTGTCTTCATCCCTGCGGCTGCCGACACTTTTTACCACATCTGCCGTATACCCGGAAAGCATTTCTTCCGTTCCGATAATACCGGTCTTCTCTCCTGCCGCATGATCCGCTGCAGCTTCCCGGTTGATATATTCTCTCACCTGTTCCGGCGTACCTTCCACAATGGTGAGTTCTCCCCTGGGGGCATAATGTCTGTATTTCATACCGGGCGCCTTGGGGGCCTGTCCACTATCTGCCCGCAGGATCGTGGCATCTGTGTCCACCGTTCCCAACACCGCACTGAGCTTTTCCCGGGTGATATATCCGGGGCGGAGAATCTGCGGCGGACTCACCGTCAGATCAATGATCGTGGACTCCAGTCCGATTCCCACTTCTCCACCGTCGATAATGGCATCGATGCGGCCCATCATATCTTCCACGACATATTTGGCCACGGTAGGACTCGGTTTCCCGGAAGTATTGGCACTGGGTGCCGCAATATATCCGCCGCTGTACTCGATCAGTTTCTGTGCCGCCGGATGTGATGGCATACGGATGGCTACCGTATCCAGTCCTCCGGTGGTCTCGTAAGGCACTGCATCTGACTTCGGCAGGATCATGGTAAGGGGACCCGGCCAGAAAGCATCGGCGATCCTGCGTGCTTCTTCCGGCACATCCCCTGTTATTTTGTAAATGTCTTCAAACCGGTAAATATGCACGATCAGTGGATTATCCGAGGGTCTGCCTTTCGCTGCATAGATCCGCTTTGAGGATGTCGGGTTCAATGCATCTCCGCCCAGACCGTATACTGTCTCCGTAGGAAATGCCACCAGACCTCCCCGCCGTAAAATCTCTCCGGCAGCTTTCAGTTTTGCATCATCTTCCTCACTGACCGGACCGTCTCCGGGTTGAATCTTGATGATCTCTGTATTCATATTTTTTACCTTCTGTGTTCTAATGCATTTGGAAATAGTATATCATAGATACGATAAAATGGAAAGATACTGTTTCAGGTACCGCAGAATTCCCTTATGGATCAGCCATGCAATACGATCCTGATATTCTTCATCGCAAAGCTTTTCCGCCTCCGCTTGATTTGACAAAAAGCCACACTCCACGATCACGATGGTCCCTTTGGTCTTCTTCAGAAGATAATAACTGTCGTTGGCCTTGACTTTGCGATGATTCTCCGGGTCCAGTCCCCGTACCAGCTGATCCTGAATGCCGGAAGCCAGTGTCTCGCTTCCCATACTTCCGGTATAATAAAACACCTGCGCCCCATGTACGTATTCCTCCGGATAACTGTTCTGGTGAATACTTACCGTCAAAACAGGATCGGTTTTTTCTATGATTTCTATCCTGCGTTTCATATCCTGTACCTTTTTATTGGAAGCATGTGCATCATACAATCCGTCCTCCGTCTCCCGGGTCAGCACCACTTCCACATCTTCCGCTTCCAGATATTTTTTCAGTTTTTGGGCAATCTGAAGGTTGATATCCTTTTCCGGTGCCCCATTGATGCCGATCTTCCCCGGATCGTCTCCTCCGTGTCCGGCATCGACGACCACGCAAAGTCTCCCGGAGTCATCTGCCCCCATTCCCGTCTCCCGCAAAGCATTTACCGCATGCATCGCACCAACATATTCTGCCGCTTCCCTGCCGGTCAGCGCCATCGACAGAATTAAGAGCCCTGCCATGATCAGTTTCAATGCCTTCTGTTCCATTTTTTCAGCCGCCTTATTGTATTCTATATGATTTTATATGCATTTTCCGCAGGAAATATCTTCCCGATGCAAAATCTTCCAAAATTAAGAAATCCTTTTGTTTTAACCTATTGCATCCTGTTGCCTGTTCAGCGTATAATAAACACATGAAATCGAATAGAAAAACACTTTCCGTAATCTTATTTATATTGGCCGGAATTTGTATCCTGGCAGCAATTATTCTCTTCGTGAGGGGTCACATGGAGGACCGGCACATGGAAGAATCCCTGGATGCTTTAAGACCCACTGAGTCTCCGGCAGAGACCGTTCCTTCTTCGGAACCTGAGACTATTGCAGTTGCTACGACGGAATCCGCCGCGGAAGAAGCGGTTCCCGCTCCGGAAGAGGTCACCAGGGTTTCCAATCCTTACGCCGACAGCTTTCTTGCCAACGAAGACATGGGCGCATGGCTGCAGATTCCCGGCACCGGGATCGATTATCCGGTGATGTGGACTCCGAGAGATGAGTCCTATTATCTGTATCGTGCTTTCGACGGCAGCGAGAATAAAAACGGCTGCCTCATATTAGATACGGACAGCTGCCTGGATCCCCTTTCCACGAATCTCATCATTCACGGTCACAACATGAAATCCGGTGCCATGTTTGGCAATCTCACGGATTATGAGGATCCGGATTTTTACGAAAATCACAAAAATATTATCCTGTACACCGAAGAATGTCAGCGCAATTACGAAGTCATTGCTGTCTTTCGTTCCCAGGTCTACCGGAAGACCGATCAGGTATTTAAGTTCTACAAATTTTTCCAGGCGGATACCCAGGAAGAATTTGATGACTTTTATAACAATATCAAGCAGTTATCCCAGTATGATACCGGTGTTACCGCACAGTTCGGAGATCATTTTCTGACACTGTCTACCTGCGTGTATCACGTAGAGCAGGGCCGGTTTGTAGTCGTTGCCAAGGAAACGGAACCCGGCGATCACTACCTTCCCATACAGGAATAACCAACAATCTATCAGGAGGATTTTCTTATGAAAAAACTGAAAAAAATCGTTACACTGCTTACGCTTGCAGCTGTGTGCCTGACTGCTCCCGCATTCGGCAAGATCACAGCCAAAGCAGCAGAACCCAACACCTATGTTCTGAACTTTTCCCCCTCCAAAGGTGAATGGCGCTTCAAGCCTGCATCCTCATGGTCCGAAGAAGTTCAGGACCGCGAGCTTTACTATATGATGCAGGAAATCAAAGACGGTGATTACATCGTAGTCCAGAATGATGTTGACTGTAACCCTCTGAACCTGAATGTTCCCGTACGTCTGGGTAACCTGACGATCAAGAACAGTGTCAAGACTCCTGTCATCACTGCAAAAGGTTATGACAATGTCTATGTTCTGGACGGTACTACCGCGGCAATTAACGGTGATGTATCTCATGCCTATGTATACGGCGGTGCACGCGTTAATTTCAATAATAACGTTGACACTTTGGAAATGTACGGCTACGGCAATGAATACAACAATCTGCATGCCTATATCAACGTTGTCGGTACGGTAAATCATCTGTCTGCCAAAGACGGTCAGACCATGGAGACTTATTATGACTACTACAATTTTGCAGCCAATAAGCTGTACACCGAGGATGGCGCCTTAAGAACCGATGCACAATATTACAGCAAGACCGCTCCCGCTGCCGCCACTGAAGCTGCACAGCCTGCTGCAGCCGCTCAGCCCGCTGCAACTGCGCAGCCCGCCGCTTCCTCTTCCGCATACGATGATGTGCCTAAGACCGGTGAAAGCGCTCTTTCTATTTATCTGATGGTTGCCGCAGTTTTCTGTGTTGTATCCGGATATGCACTTCGTAAGAAAAACGCATAATTACATTATAAGAGCACAAAATGCCTGGCCAAAACGGCCAGGCATTTTATATTGCTTATTATTGCAGGTAGGCGTTGATCAGTTCCCAGGCTGCCTGTGTTCCGTAGCCGAGTCTCCATACTGCCACTCCACCGATATTCTTAGTAGTCATCATATTCAGCTTCACAGCAATGGATTCCGCATCCTCCAGCCAGATCTGATAATTTACGCTACCGGAAGTCCATTCCGCATAATTCTGGCAGGTCACTTCATCCCATTCTGCACTCACGCCTGCTTTACTCATGAAGTCTGCTTCATTGCGCATTGTGATATATTCGTCTGTCACATCCGTTCCTTCCGTCTTCCACAGGATCGTATAGAAGGGAAGTGCATTCACTACTTTATTCGCCGGTACTTCCTGAAGCGTTCTATCCAGTCCGTCCGATACATAGCTGATGCTTGCAACACTTCCGGGATCCTTGCTTCCGTGCCAGTGCTCATCATATCCCATGATGATCACATAATCCGCAACTTCTCCCTGAATATCCAGGCGATAGTAGTCATTGAAATTAAAAGGTACATAATTATCGATTGACAGTACCAGTCCCTTATTGCGGCACTCTATGGACAGTTCTCTTAAGAACTCCACATAATGCGGTCCGCAGTCACTGCTCAGCTGTTCGAAATCCACGTTAATCCCGTCAAGTCCCAGTCCCACTGCCGTATCCGTCACATTTTTCACCAGGTTCTGTCTGGTCGTGGTGGATGACAGCATATTCAATGTACTGATAGATATGCCGTTTTCATTCGCATAATTAAAATTATCCAGCACCCCCCACACCTGCAGTCCCATCTGATGGGCGGTCGTTACATAACCCGCTGTTGCAAAGCTTCGGAACGCTCCGTTTTCATCCGTCATACTGAACCAGGTAGGTGCGATCACGTTCATTCCTTTCGTGCCGGACACCATAGAGTATAAGGTATCATTACCTGCGACACCTCCTATGGAATGCCAGCCGAGGCAGATCTTGCTGTCTGCGGTAAGGGATGTATACTCCGGTGCCTGATAATCTGTCACCGGTGTTTCCGTCTCCTCCGTGATCTCACCCAGGCGTTTATTTTCCACATATCCGATGACTGCATCCGCTGTCTTTACCTTACTCCAGGTCTCCATCTGTTCCAGTATCTCAAGGGTATCTCCCTTGACTGCCTGTGTCAGGATCGGGCTCTTTACGCCGCCTCTCAGCCGGACTGCGGTATCCTTTTTCAGCTGTGCTACCTGTCTGGTTCCCCATTCGGTATTGACCTGTACATGTCTGTCATAACATTCATAGGAATAATTCGTAAACAATTTTACATAGTCAGCTGCCACATATACGTTATCTCCGTCCGCGAAGCTGATCACATAACCGGCTTCCTGTGTTCCTTCCGTTGTCGTATATGCAGTCTCTCCGAATGTTGTCCGGATCACTTCTGTCGGAGTAGCATATAACAACAGACTCTCTGTCATATCCGCATAAAATACTTCGTTCATATATTTATGAACAGTTGCCAGGTCGAAATAGCACACACCGTCTTTGATCAGTGCCTGTTCCTCCACCATTTCATTCTGTAAAATAATGGCACTCCTGTCGTTCTCTGACACCTGATAGAATTCATTCCAGTCGGCTTCTTCCTTGCTGTAGGAATATTTATCCAACAGCACTTTGCCCAGTGCGCAGCCACCGATCACAAGGATCAGCAGGATCGCCACGATCACCGGTAATACTTTTTTCTTCATATGTGCTCCCATCCGCAGGGGATTCCCCGCATTGTTCTTGCCTCTTCTTTCGTTCCGTCCGTCTCCCGGCAGAACAGTCTTATTCTATCACAATTCCCGCATATAATACAAGGAACAATACTCATTCAGTCACACACTGCAGGACACAGCCAGAGAGGCAATCCCATTTTGCGGTCCCGCAGCGTATGTTTCTTCCCCTCTGACCGTTCCGGCCATACGGGCGCTGACACCTCCTAAATGACAGTTCCGGGCCATCCACAGCAGTTTTGGACCAAAAGTATTCGTGAAACACTTATCCCTCTGCTGCGTTTTCCGGTACTTTATGAACATAAATGCCTCTGACGGTACTTCTTTAAGGTAGTTCAAATAAAACATTGGAATTATGATTGTGAAAAATTTCGTTGAAATATTATGACCAGACACGTATACGCCTGTAAGACATCTCCATACTATATTTTACAAAACAATAAATGCTCTCCATCGTTTTGTGAATACAAATAAAAATGGGATGAAACGGAACGAATCGTTCCTCGTAAATCAACAAGAAAATAAGAAATCCGTCAGCCTCCTCTCCGTACCGGAGTATCAGAGGCATCTATAGGTGAGATTATATACTGTAATGCCTTGTTTGACAAGCTCTTTTATTAAATTTTTTTAAACTGTGAAAGGCTTCTATTGACTAAAATATAGGGAAAGTATAAGCTATATACCATACCAATGCGAAGGCAGAAAGGAAGTGTTGTCGCATGAAAATAGAAAAAGTAAATGAAAATCAGATTCGCTGCACGCTGACCCGCGAGGATCTCGCCAGCCGCGAATTAAAAATAAGTGAGCTTGCCTACGGTACGGAAAAGGCAAAATCCCTATTCCGTGACATGATGCAGCAGGCCAATTTTGAATTTGGCTTTGAAGCCGAAGACATCCCTCTGATGATCGAGGCCATCCCGCTGAATGCGGACTGCATCGTGCTGATCATTACCAAAGTAGAAGACCCGGATGAACTGGATACCCGCTTTTCCCGTTTTGCTCCTTCCGTTACGGAAGAAAGTGATGAGGACAGTGATGAGAGCACTGCAGACGAGGTTCTGGATCTGTTCCGCCGTATCCAGAGCGAAGACAATACCGCAAGCGCTCCTGAAGCTCCTTCCGCGTCCGCTCCCGAGGAGAGTGACAGTGTACGTTCCCGCCTGTTCCGTATGGAATCTCTGAAACAGGTGATCAATGCGGCAGTAATAGCCGGAAGCCATTATCATGGGCTCAGCACTCTGTATCACGAAGAGGGCACCGACGGGTATTATCTGATCCTGACGCAGGGCGAAGAAGATCGCGAGGTCTTCGACCGTGTCTGCAATGTCATCTCTGAATACGGTATTCCCAAGCGTTCCACACCGGCAAGCCTTACTTTTCTTGAGGAACATTGTTCCACACTGATCGCCGAACATGCTTTACAGCGTCTTTCTAATACTTCAATGTAACAACAGATTGTAACATTCAGGAGAGTTCCCACTTTGTGGGGACTCTCTTATTTTATTTTTATAGCTGTTTTATTCTTTTCCCTAGCGGCGGGGCTACGGGAAAGGAGGCGGGAAATGCATAACTTGAAAATATTACCTTATTCGCATATAATGATGTTTAATATACGAAGCAATCCGTAGGCATGCAGCTTACGCAATTCCATACACATTCGGGATTACAAAGGGACGAACCGCCGGCTACAGTGGAAAGGATGTACACGATATGATTTCCGATGAAGAATTATACCGACAATATTTAAGCGGCGATGAAACAGGGCTGGAAGAATTGATAAGAAAATACGACAATCCACTGACCTTATACATCAATGGCTATCTGCATGACATTCACGAGGCGGAGGACCTGATGATAGAAGTATTTTCCTACCTGTTCGCCAAAAGGCCCCCTATCCGGGATGGCGGATTCAGGGCTTACCTGTATAAAGCGGCGCGGCACATGGCTTTGCGCCACAAAAGCATCCGGCGACATCACTTCTGTCTTGATGATCTGACCAAAGAGCCGGAAGGCGGGAAACTGGTGGATGAGGTGATCCGGACAAAAGAACGGAATCAGATCCTGCATTTATGTATGGGTGAGTTGCATCCGGATTATAGAGAGGCTCTTTATCTGACCTATTTTGAGGGTATGAGTTACCGGCAGGTTGCTGAAGTTATGGGGAAAAGCGTGAAGCAGATCACTAATATAATGTACCGGGGAAAAGAGCGTCTGCGAGGATTATTGGAACGAGAGGGAATTACAAATGCGGAGTCATGAGGAACGGATCGCAGAAGTCCGACGAAGGATTACAGAGAAACAACGACAAAAAAGACGAAAGCAGCGGCGGATCGTTGCTATTTCCTGCATAGCGGCATGCCTTGCGGTGATCTTCGGGGCTTCCTTTGTCATGTCCGGGATTTCCGGGCAAATGGTGCCGGGGAACTCCTCCGGATATGAAACGGCGGCAACGATCCTCGGCGGAGGTGCTGCACCTGAATATATCATAATAGGGGTGCTTTCATTTCTTCTCGGCGTATGCGTGACGATCCTGTGTTTTCGTGTCCATCTGCTGGACAAAGAAGATCAGGCAGAGCAGAGGGGGGACCACGCCAATGGAATTGATCATTAATCTTTTGCAATTTTTCGTCACCCTGCTGGGCTTCTGTCTGAGCGGCATTCGTTATCTGAGACATCGGACACTGTCATATTTTCTGCTGATTTGCTTTTATGGCTGTTTTGCACTGGGCTCCCTGTACTGGACATTGTATCTGTTATTGTTTTCCGAAACACCACGGATCTTTTATGTATCGGAATTCGGCTGGGTCTCCAGCGTTATTTTTCTCTGTCTCCTACAATATACTCTCTCCTCCCCGGAGGAAAGAAGCTTTTCCTGTCGGAAATCCCTGCTGGCTCCGCTGATCGGAGTTCCGTTGTGCGCATTTTACTGTACCTTTGGTGACATTCTCTCCAACCTGCTCTGGTGCGGCATGATGATCCTTGTCTCCTATCGTTCCATCCACGGTCTTGTCTACGCAGAGACACAGACGGGAAAAGGACGGAACCTGCGGTATTTTCACATCGGAATCCTCTGCTATGTTGCGGTAGAATACACTCTGTGGACCTCCGGCTGCTTCTGGCCGGGCGACTCTATCTTCAGTCCCTATTGCTGGTGTGATCTTCTGCTGACGTTCTGCCTTTTCGGGCTGCTGCCTGCCACAGGAAAGGCGGTGCGGACATGACCTATATTGAAAATGTATTTATCTGTATGGCCTCGCCCCTGTTGATCGCCGCCCTGTGCATGGGTAGGCGGCAGGCCAAATTCTTTCTGTGCTGTCTTGCAGGAATGGGGGCATGCCTGCTCTCCGCTTACATCAATACCTTCTTTGCCGCTCTTTACGCAGCAGATACGATTGCCGCCACTGCGGAGATCGCACCTGTGGTAGAGGAAGTGATGAAACTCCTGCCGCTGCTCTTTTATCTTCTTGTATTTGAGCCTGAACCGGTGCCGATAAAAAATGCTGCCATCATCGTTGCACTTTCCTTTGCCACCTTTGAGAATGTCTGCTATCTGATTCAAAACGGAGCCGGACATTTTTCCTTTATCTTTTTCCGGGGCATTGGAACGGGTGCCATGCACGTGATCTGTGGTGCCATCGTCGGCGGTGGACTGGCGTATGTATGGCAGCGCACCTGGCTGAAGATCGCCGGAACCTGCGGTCTGCTCGGGGCAGCCATCACTTTTCATGCAATTTATAATCTTCTGATCGCCTATGGCGGTGCGATACAGTATATCGCATACATTCTGCCTGTGCTGATCCTGACGGCAGGGAAACTGATCACCCGCCGCCTTACCCAGAATCACAACTGAATCCTGTCTTTTGCGGAGCTGCTGCCGGCAGCTCCTTTTTTTTGAAAAAATTTGGTTTTCAGGTGAGAGTTTTTTCGCTTTTTTGTACCTAATTAGATGAAGGACATATGTATTTTATGACTTTACTTTCCGAAGGGAGGTTTTCAACGATATGTATGATACAGAAAAGCGGGTCGAACTGGTGAAAAAACGGGTGCATGAAAAATATCGCCGGAAGAAGCGCCGCGGGATCTGCCGGCTGTCTGCCCTGTGCACAGCATTGTCTGCGTTCCTTGTGGGAACGGTGCACACAGCAGCCGGCCAGACGCAGATCACCGCCCGGGGAATGTACGGTTCTATCCTGCTGCATGAAGACGCCGGCGGTTATGTGCTGGTTGGGGTAATTTCTTTCTCCACAGCAGTCATGATCACTGTGCTGTGTATCAGACTCCGGGAAAGAGAACACCGCGGACAAGGCACGGGAAAAGGAAACGCATCACAACAATGGGAGGAAAAAAATTCATGAAAAAGCAAAAAATTCGGTTCTATGCGGCGCTGCTTTGCAGTTCCATGGTACTTTCTCTGGTCTCCACGCCGGTATCGGCAGCAGAAACCGGACAGCTGACGAATCCCCCGACATCCACAGAGGGTCCGGGTTCCCCGGAAAGCGCATCGGGAAATGAAGCTGCAGCGATTCTGAACGGACTGTCCGTGTCTGCGTTGACCGCAAACCGTGTGGCAGAGGTGACGACAGCGGAGCATCTGACTGACATGCTGGCAGACAGCAGTGTTGTCAAAATCACACTGGCAGAAAATATTTATATCGGCAGCACCCTGACGGTCAACCGCGCTGTGACGCTGGATTTGAACGGTAATGTACTGAAAATGAACGGCAGCGGCAGCGTAATCAAGGTGGAATCAGGCGGCAATCTGACAATTCAGGACAGCAACACATCCACACCACACAAATTTACCCCGGGCGGTGACGGCTTATGGGGGCTGGACGAAACCGGCGGCTCGGAAATTGTCTACGGCGGCATTATCACCGGTGGTAATACCCCGAATGGCGGCGGCGTGTATGTGGCCACCGGCTGCCAGCTGACCATGACCGGTGGAAATATCGTCGGCTGTCTGGCAACCTACGAGGGTGGTGGCGTATACATTGACGGACTGCGTGGCTCAAGTGATCAAACTGTCTTTACAATGACTGGCGGCAGCATCACAGGATGTCAGGCAAACGGCACAGACGGTGGCGGTGGTGTGAATGTTACAAAAGGTACATTCACCATGAAGGGCGGCAGCATCATTGCATGTACCGTCATCGAGCCCGTCTACAACACCACCGTTTGCGGCGGTGGTGTACATATCCGGAACGGAGGCAGCTTCACCATGTCCTCCGGTACGATCAGGGACTGCAGGTGCATCGGCAATGGCGGCGGCGTGTATGTTGGAACCGGTCAATTTACCATGGAAGGCGGAAACATCACAGGATGTCAGGCGCTCAGTGGTAGCTTTGGCCGGGGCGGCGGCGTTTATAATTTGGGTACGTTCACGATGATCGGCGGCATCATTGAAGACGACTGCACAGCAAGCGGCAGCGGCGGCGGAGTGTACAACGCAAAAGTCCTGTTCGCCAACGGCGGCGAAATTGCCGGCAATGTAATGAACGGTGATAGGTATCCCTCCGGCACGATCACAGGCAGCGGCGGCACCAGGTTTTCCGGCAAAGTAATCAACAACAAAAATGAAGACGGTAATAAAAGCATCATCGAATGCGGTACATTCACTGGAGAGGTAAGCAATAAAGGTGAGATTTTAGGCGGTGATTTCAGCCAGGCCAATCTGAGCGGTACGCTCGTGATCACCTTTGACCCGGACAATGGAGAGCCGAGCAGTACCAAGGAAGTGCATTTAGACAGTGACGGAGCGGCGCTCACCCCGCCGGATCCCACTCCCACCAAAGAGGGCTATACACTTGACGGATGGTATTGGTATTACAATAACAACGGTGCGGAAACAAAATGGAACTTTGACACGGATAAAGCCAGATACACCATGACCCTCAAGGCAAAATGGACGAAGAACACGACTCCCATCATTCCCGGCAACGGCACCAACAATATCGTAGAGCAGTATAAGACTGACGACAGCAGCTCCGGAGAACAGACCGAC